>Ga0209373_10001057_pt1 | contig 36099 bp, 26 predicted proteins | sample Higcelweek5metaG_FD_187173 | JGI IMG/M metagenome (GOLD analysis project Ga0209373, IMG submission 187173) | Freshwater pond sediment microbial communities from the University of Edinburgh, under environmental carbon perturbations - High... | ecosystem: Environmental > Aquatic > Freshwater >... | reverse complement strand
TTTATTAGCCATTCCCATCCTGATCCATTTTCTGAATTTCAGGAAGACGAAAACGATATATTTCAGCTCCTTACGTTTCTTGGATGAGGTGAAAAGCACTTACCGGAAGAGGAACCAGCTGACTGACCTTCTCTTGTTATTCCTTCGCCTGATAGCGATGGCCTGTCTGATTATCGCCTTTGCGCAGCCGGTCATTCAATCCACAAAATCAGCACCCGGATCTCCAACTTCAGTTCAGGGATTATTCATAGATAATTCGCAGAGCATGACTTTAACCGATCAGGGCGAATCGTTGCTGGTTAAAGCAAAAAGCAAAGCCAAAGAGATCGTACGTGAATTTCCACCTGACAGCCGGTTCATGCTTTTATGGAACGAATCGCCGTCAGAGTTACGGGGAATTTCAGATAAAGAACTGACACTAAAACTGATAGATGGGATACAACCATCAACAGAGCAATTCCAGATGGATGAAATTCTTCAGTACTTTGATCAGGGTTTCAGCGACAAAAGGACCCGGGTTACATCCATTATCCTGATATCGGATTTTCAGGAGTCCCTGTTTGTTAAACCACTTATGGCCAACGACTCATCTGTTTCAGTATTCCCGATAGCGGTAAAACCTACCACTGTTGCCAACATCAGTATCGATACCTGCTGGCTCGACAATCCGATGACATTGGCCGGGCAAAACAACCTGCTGACGGTCAGGATCAATAACCGATCGGATCAGGAATATCCCAACTTTCCCGTCAGGCTGGTCATCAACGATACCCTGAGAAACGAAACCACCGTGAATCTTATTCCCCGGGCAGTTTCAGAAGTAAACCTCGGGTTTCGTACAAATTCGAGAGGATGGCAAACCGGATCGGTACAAGTATCAGATTTCCCGATGGTTTTTGATAACGAATTGCAATTCAGTTTCCGTACCGAATCAAATATTCCGGTACTGTTGCTCAGTGAAAACAACGAAAACCGATATCTGAAAAGCGCTTTCGGGAATGATCCGAATTTCAAACTCGAATCGTTCGGAGTTAAAGGATTTCCAAGGTCTGATTTCAAAGAGTATAATCTGGTAATTCTTTCAGGAATCAGGAATATAGATGCCCGAACCCGTTCAAGAATTCAGGATTATCTGCTCCGCGGAGGAACCGTATGGTTTCTGCCCGAATTTTCAGGGGATCTTACCAACTACAATGATTTTCTCAAAACCTCCGGCTTACCTGAATTACAGAACCTTATCCCCTACCGTGTTGAATCTAAAACCGGTTCTGATCAGAATGAATGGTTACAAGAGGTGGTGGTCAGCATCGACAAGCATTTGCGTCTGCCCTGGTTTGATCAGTCGTGGAGAATCTCCCCGGTGTCGCCTGACCGTACCGATTTTCTGAATTCCGTTTCCGGAGATGTGCTTCTCAGTCAGTTCAGGGTTGGAAACGGCTCATTTGTTTTGTCCGCATTTCCATTGGATGATCAGGTTACCGATTTCATGTACCATCCGCTGTTTATCCCGATCTGCTACCGGATTGCGACCCTGATCAAGCGAACCACCGATCTTTATCAGATCAATGGTTCAGAAAGACCCGTAACTGTTTTCCGTAATATCAATCAGGACCAATCTGTTATCCGGTTAAAAAACAACAAGAGCAGTTTCGAAATGGTTCCGGTGCAGCATGACCAAACCGGTTCTGAGGCTGTTTTATTTACCGAAAATCTGACTTTACCGGGCCAGTATCTGGCCATATCCGGGAATGACACCGTTGCCCGGGTTGCTTATAATCTATCGCGGGTAGAGTCGAACCTGAAATACCTGGCCGATTCTTTGGTCAATAAGCCATTCAAAAACGCCGGATGGAATATTTCTGTGAATAATAATTCAATATCAGCACTCAATTCCAAAGAAATGGTCAGTCAAATGGCTGCAATTAAAGTTTGGATTTACTTTCTGATCATAGCTTTAGCATCATTTATGGCCGAGTCATTTGTGATGAATAAGAAAAAGTGATTCCTTTGTATAATTATTTCAAACTTCTAAAATCATGAAACCGATAGATTACATTAATCGTGAAGATTTGTATGGCGCCCACAATTACCACCCACTGCCAGTTGTTCTGGATCGTGGTGAAGGCGTTTTTGTTTGGGATGTTGAAGGGAAACGATATTTTGATTTTTTATCGGCCTACTCTGCTGTAAACCAGGGTCACTGCCATCCGAAAATCATTAATGCCCTCGTTCAGCAGGCCCAGAAACTCACTTTAACCTCCAGGGCTTTCTACAACTCAACATTGGGCGAATACGAAGAATACGTAACCAAGTATTTCGGTTATGACAAAGTACTCCCGATGAACTCCGGAGCCGAAGGGGATGAAACGGCCCTGAAGCTTTGCCGTAAATGGGGGTATGTTAAAAAAGGAATTGCTGAAAATCAGGCCAAGATCATTGTTTGTAACGGCAACTTTCACGGGCGTACGATCACCATTGTTTCGATGTCGAACGATCCGGAATCCTATGGTGGGTTCGGCCCATTTACTCCCGGTTTTATCAAGATACCATATAATGATATTCCTTCCCTGGAAAAAGCTTTGGAAGACCCGACAGTTGCCGGATTCCTGGTTGAGCCGATTCAGGGAGAAGCCGGAGTTTTTGTTCCTGACGAAGGATATCTGAAGAAAGCATTTAACCTCTGTAAAGCAAAAAATGTGCTTTTCATTGCTGATGAAGTTCAAACAGGTATTGCCCGTACAGGCAAGCTGCTGGCATGTGACCACGAACAGGTCAGACCAGACATTCTGATTTTGGGTAAAGCACTCTCCGGCGGGGTTATGCCGATTTCGGCCGTACTAGCCGATGATGACATTATGCTGACCATCAAACCGGGTGAACACGGTTCGACTTTCGGGGGTAATCCTATTGCCGCTAAAGTAGCCATCGCCGCTCTGGGAGTTATCAAAGACGAAAAACTGGCCGAGAATGCTGAACGATTGGGTAAGATATTCCGTGATGAATTGAAAACGATCAAATCTGACCGTATTGAGCTCATCCGTGGAAAAGGATTGCTGAACGCCGTTATTATCAAACCAAAAGGCAACCAGACCGCCTGGGATGTTTGTTTGGCCCTGAAAGAAAACGGCCTACTGGCTAAGCCAACTCACGATCATATCATCCGGTTTGCCCCGCCACTGGTAATCACCGAAGCTCAGATCATGGAAGCTGCCGGTATCATTAAGACAACTATCGAAAACATGTAGTTTCAAAGGCCTGAAACAGACCAGCAATGAGATACAGATTCATTTCAATTTGCAGCATTGTTTGTGTGTTTCAGGCTTTCCTTTTTACTCCGGCAAAAGCGCAACTAACTGACCCTCCAAGGGGTATCTGGTTCCATGATACCCATACGTCAGCCCGTCGCTTTGCTTATAGTCAGACCATATTATGGCCATCCTCAGTGGGTGGCCATCTTTATTTATACCTCAAGGGTGAAAAAGAGAGTATCAGCTGGCGCACCTACCGGAAGAGCTTCACACTTCCTCCGGTTTGGGAATCCGATGCAATTTCCTGGAACTATGGAGCGCATCCGATCATGGGATCCTTCTACTACCTGTCGTTTCGCAACAAAAATGCTCACTGGGCTGAGGCTTTTGCCGGCGCCACAATCAATTCGGCTATCTATGAGTATATCATTGCGGGAGGAACCCAACGACCAAGCGCCAACGATATGATTATCACCCCTGTTCTGGGGAGTATTCTGGGAGAGGGAATCTATCAGGTTAAAAAACACTGTTTGAAGGACCGCCATCTTAATCTGTTTGAAAAGATCATGATTACCGCCAGCGATCCTTTTGAAGTGCTGTACTACGGGTTCAACTACAATAAGATTTGCCGGGTTAATTACCGGTGAATCAAGCCCTTTTGCGGTAACTGGTGACGGCCAGGGTAATCATGAGGATTCCGAAAATGCCCATTGCAAGGAAGTCCTTCCAAACATCAGCAAAACCCGATCCTTTCAGTAAAATCATCCTGATCACGCGCATAAAATAGGACAGCGGATTAATGATATTAACATAATGTGCCCAATCAGGCATCGATTCAACCGGAGTAAAGATGCCACTCATGAGAATAAATACCATCACGAAAAAGAAATTGACAAACATCACCTGCTGCTGGGTTTCAGAAATCGCGGCAAAGAACAAGCCAATGCCAAGTACCGTGATCAGATAAACCGCAGTAAATCCAACCAACAACCCCAGTGAGCCCAGAACCGGCACATGAAACAACAGTCGGCCCAGGGTGAGTCCGATCCCCAGCTCAACAATGGCCAAAATCCAGAATGGGATCAGTTTGCCCAGTAAAAACTGATATTTTTTTACCGGAGTCACATTAATCTGCTCAATGGTTCCCAACTCTTTTTCCCTGACCACATTAAGCGACATCAGCAGCCATCCGACCAGGGTAACCAGTATCACCAGGATTCCGGGTACCATGAATATTTTAAAATCCAGATCCGGATTATACCAATGGCTGTAATCTATCTGTATCGTGCCAAATCCTTGTGAAACTGAAGGTTTTGAAAAACCTGCAAGCAGCTGTTTATTATAATCCAGCAAGATATTTTGGGCATACGAGGCAGTCAGCACTGCAGCTGCGCTGTTAATGCCGTTCACCAGGAACTGGACGGCAGGTCGATCCTGATTCAGGATATTTTTCTCAAAATTCGCCGGAATATGAATCACCAGATCAGCCTTATCCCCTCTCAGAAGTTGCTCAGCATCATCCAGCGAATTCACCGATCCCGCCAATGAAAAAAACGGTGAAGAGGAGTATTTCGAGATCAGGTTTACAGAGGAGCTGGATCCATCTTCATCGAGTATGGCAAAATCGATGTCCCTCATGTTCATGTTAGCCGCATAAACCAGGATGATCATTTGAATCAGCGGGGCCACAATCATCGCCGGTATCATGATCCGGTTACGTCGAATCTGAGTAAACTCTTTCCTGATCAAAACAGCAATCGTTCTCATACCTTTAGTCGTATTGAAAATTTCCGGATTGCGGCGAACAGGAAAATGGCGGTCATCACCAGCAGAATCAGTGTTTCATCCCAAACATAAGCCAGTCCGTTCCCTTTTAGCATGATATCTTTTAAAATGATGATAAACCATCGTGGTGGCAGGCAGGCGCTGAGCCATTGAAGGGCCATGGGCATATTTTCAATCGGAAAGATAAATCCGGATAAAAGCATGGTTGGGAGCATCAGAATAAACAAAGATGCAAACATGGCCACCTGCTGGCTTTTGGCCATGGTCGATATCAGGATACCGACAGATAGCGAAAGAGTGATATAGAGCAGCAGTTCAGCCAGCAAAAGCACGATGCTTCCGGATACCGGAAGCCCAAACACAAAATGGCCCAGTAACAGGATCATCAATCCATTGCAAAATGCCAGCAGAACATAAGGAGTAACCTTCCCTAAGATGATTTGTGACGGTTTTAAAGGACTAACCAGGATCACTTCAAGAGTGCCCAGCTCCTTCTCGCGGGTAACCGAAATGGATGTCAACAGGGCGGAGATCAGCATTAAGATCAGGGCCATGGTACCCGGAACAAACATATAAGCGCTGATCAGGTTTTCATTGAATACCATTCGCAACTGAGCATCCACAATCATCTGCCCTACAGTGGGACCAGCAATTTCAGCCTGATAGTTCCTGATGATTCCCGAAAGATATCCGACAGCAGTATTGGCAACATTCGGATCGGAAGCGTCAGTGATGATTTGCAGATTAGCCTGCTGCCCGCTGTCAATGCGGTCTCCGAAACCGGGCTCAAAAACCAGTACCGCTTTAACTTTTCCGGTTTTAAATTCAGCGGATATGCCCTCCTGGTCATGGATGTTGCCGGCAAACCCGAAATATCCCGATGAAAAAACTTTCGTCAATATTTTTCGGGTATGAGCGTCATCACTCTTATCAAAAACCGCAATCCCGATATTTTTAAAATCGCTGTTCACCACATAACCGAATATCAGAATCTGCATGATGGGAATACCAAACAGAATCAGCATAGTCCGTCGATCCCTGAAGATATGATTGAATTCCTTTTTAACCAGGCTGGTGAATCTGCTCATAATCAATGATTAAACATTTCTGGCCACTTTAACAAAAACCTCATCCATGCTTTTGACACCAAAGGATTTTTTCAGCTCTACCGGATTTCCCATGGCCTGAATTTTTCCTTCCGACAATATGCATACGCGGTCGCAATACTCCGCCTCATCCATGTAATGTGTTGTTACAAAAACGGTTATCCCTGCCCTGCCAGCCTCATAGATCAGGTCCCAGAACTGGCGGCGGGTAATAGGGTCCACCCCGCCGGTCGGTTCATCCAGGAAAACGATTTTCGGCTGGTGAAAAATCGCCACCGAAAAAGCCAGCTTCTGGCGCCAGCCCAATGGCACCGATCCGATCAGCCGGTCGCGCAGATCATCAATACCCAGTCTCTTGAGCAGCTCATCGCTTTTTATCCGGATATCCTTCAGCGACATGCCATATACTCCTCCATAAAGGCGAATATTCTCAAAAACCGTCAGGTCCTCATAGAGCGAAAACCGCTGGCACATATAGCCAATTGATTTCTTAACCTGTTCAGGATATCGGGATGCGTCAATTCCGGCTACAATAACACTCCCGGAAGTCGGAGCCGACAAGCCGCAGAGAATCCGTATGGCCGTGGTTTTACCGGCGCCGTTTGCACCCAGGAAACCGAATATTTCTCCGGTTTTCACGGAGAAGTTCAGGTGGTCATTAGCGATAAACCCGCCGAACTGTTTAACCAGATCTTTTACCTCGATGATCGTTTCAGTTTCCATGTTTCTTTCAGGTGAGGTATTGAATGAAGCAATCTTCCATCGACGGTGCAATTTTTTCAGTCTGCACCTCACTGATTCCCTGTTCCGTAATCATTTCTTCAACGGAATCGATTCCCGCCCCATCCGACAGGGTTAAGTGGATAGACTGTCCGAATGCATGAGCAGAGCTTATCAGTTCAGATTTCCGGCACAAGAGCAATGCGCGATAGCGATCTGCACATGACAGTTGAAAAAGCGGACCCTTGAACCGGGAACGGATTTCATCGGGTTTGCCGCAATCCAGAATACGGCCTTTCTGAATCATTGCCAAACGGCTGCATCGCTCGGCCTCATCCATATAAGGAGTGGCAACGAGTATGGTCATTCCCTCTTTCCGGAGAGTTTGGAGATGGTCCCAGAACTCTTTCCGGGAAACTGCATCTACTCCGGTGGTCGGCTCATCCAGGATGAGCAGTCCTGGCTTGTGAATCAGGGCACACGACAGTGCCAGTTTTTGTTTCATTCCTCCCGACAGCTTACCGGCCCTTCTTGTTTTGAATGGCTCCAGCGGAGCATAAATATCTTTGATCAGATGATAATTTTCTTCAATATCCACGCCAAAAACCGATGCATAAAATTTCAGGTTTTCCTCAACCGTAAGATCCTGATATAAAGAGAATCGCCCGGGCATAAAACCGATGGATTTTCGGATGAAACGATAATCCCCGACTACATCATGCCCCAGCACCATAACCTTACCGGCATCTGGCAATATCAGGGTCGACAGGATACGGAACAATGTTGTTTTACCTGCCCCATCAGGTCCGATCAAGCCAAAAACCTCACCTTCAGCAATATTAATACTGAAATCCAGCAGGGCAGGTATGTCGCCATACTGTTTGCTCACATTCAGGCATTCAACAATCGGATTATTCATGGATGAGGAATAATTCACCCGGCATACCAATTTTGATTCTGCCGTCATTTTTTACTCTTGCTTTGACTGCGTACACCAGGTTAACTCTTTCCTTTTTAGTCTGGATAACCTTCGGGGTAAACTCTGCCTGATCCGACACCCAGTAAACTTGTCCCGGAAATTCAATAGAACCTCCCTTTTCTCCGTCAATTTTCACCTTTACCTGGTCCGCAATTCTGATCCTGGAGAGCTGATCCTCACTCACATATGCTTTAAGAATAATCTGATCAATATCAGCCAGTTTCAGGATCGATTTCCCGGGAATCATCAGATCTGACGGTTTTGCGATCAGGTTGATCACGGTGCCGCCAGCCGGGGAAATCACATAGCATTTGCGAAGTTGATCAAGGAGAAGGTTTTGCTGGGCAATAATAACATTCTCATCCTGATGCAGGCTGGATACCTGGGTGGAGAAAGTTGCTTTTCGGGCATTAGCAAGATCAATCTGATGTACCAGGTCGTCCAGGGATTTTGCGCTCGTAGCCTGATCAGCAAGCAAATTCTGGAAACGATTTTTCTCTGCCTTGAGTGCAGCAATCTCGGTTTCAACCACCTTTTGCTGGGCAATGACTCCGGGAATTTTGGAAGCAAGGGCTGCTTGCTGCGCCTTCGATTGCATCAGCTGAAGATGGATCGACACGGTATCAATCAAGGCAACGGTATCTCCCTGATGTACCCGATCACCCTCCCGGAGATTAAGCCGGATAATTCTACCGGCAGATTCCGCAGTGAGCATATATTCATCGGCCTCAAAATGGCCCATTGCATCAAATCCATCATTCTTCCTGGAGCACGACAATGCAAGCAGTAAGATAATACACAAATTAATTGATCTCATAATTATAGTTTTTACCCATGATTGATAGCAATTTATATTCAGCACTGATCAGTTCAATTTTGCGCACCTCATGACTGATCCTGGCGTCCTGTTCCCGTGTCCATTCATTCAGGAACTGGCTCGCCGTGATCAGTCCGTTGTTAAGCCTGCTGCGATATGCTTCGGTAACTTTTGTACGGTTTACAAGCAGTTCCTCATCCTTGAGCAGGAGCGCATTGATTTCGCTGATCGCCATCTCCTGTTTCTGTTGAATCTGAGTCAGTTGTTTCGTAAACGACTCCTCCTGATTATTGATTACACGCTCATTCAGGTTCAGTGTCTCCTTTTGGCGGCGAACCTTTCCCCAGTCCCAAACATTCCAGGTACCTTTCACACCAAGCAGCATATAGGGTTCCCAGGCGTCACCCATGAAATTGAGTCCGGGTTTTCCGTATCCTGCCTGCCCGAAAGCAAAAACTTTTGGCCGAAGCTGCGTATTCAGCAATGTTTTTCGAGTGGTAAGCATTTCACCCTGCAGCTCGAACATCCCATATTCAGGTCGCTCCCCGTTCAGCAACAATCCTTTTGTGGCGACTGGGGTAAGAAAGCGGGTATCCAATGGAATTTCTCTCCCCATTAAAATGCTTAGTGTATGCACGGCCCGCTGTTTCAGGCCTTTCAGGCTGATCAATTGCTGATCGGTTTTTATTTGTTCAGCAATAACCACAGGAAGGTCAGATTCACTTAGCAATCCGTTTCTGACACCGGATTCTATCTGTTTGACAGTTGACTGAAGGGTTTCAGTCATCAGGTTCAGCACTTCAATTCGTTTTTCAGCAACCAATATGGCGAAATAGAGATCCTCAACCGAAGATTTGAGATCGAATTCCCCTTTTTCAAGCTCTTTTACCGATAATTCCGAGGTGAGTTTTTCAAGAACCTGTTGTTGACGGATACTACCGCCATCATAAATCAACTGCGATATATCCGTGGTCACTTTATACTGGTCCTTGGGAATTTTCGGAAAGTCAACGGCAAATGGCAAATCAAATTCCAGGGTCACCACATCCGACTGCCAGGTAGACTGTGCATTAATATCAATACCGGGTAGCCACGCCGATTTCAATATTTTTCCTTTAACCTCTGCAATTTGCACCGCCAGAGCCTTATTGGCTGATAACGGATTGTTTTTCAGGCTTTCCCTGACACAATCCTGCAACTGTAAATCCTGTGATTTAGCACCGATCGGAAATAGCATAATCGCCAAAAAGATGGTTATCCGTTTCATTTTAAGGCATTTATTACGAACTGTGATACAACTTTTTTACGTTCCTCCATCATTTGACCGTACTGACTGTCATCCATATTAAAAAAACCTTTCAGGATGGGTTTGGCCACAAATGGGAAGATGCTTAATGAAACCAGATTCAGAATCAGCTGGGTTGGGTCGACGGGTTTGATTTCTCCTCTATCTACACTTTCCTGAACCGCCTGGTTGAACTTTTCAAATACTCCTCCATGTTTGATCGCCATGAAACCAGTCATGACCATACCCGGGTTCCTTGATATTTCTGAAATAACAAATTGAGGCACCATCGGGTTCTCCTGAATAAACTTCATATGTACGGAAAAGAAATCGGGAATCTTTTCCAGTAGTGGTTTATCCGAGCTTAGCACTTCGGTTAGTGCGGGTATCAATTTCATGATTGTTTGGCTGAATACCGCATTGAACAGTGTTTCCTTATCTCTGAAATAATAATGGAGCAAGGCTTTATTGATCCCAGCGTGATCAGCAATCTCCTGCATTCTGGCCCCATCCATTCCTTTGGTCATAAAAACAACACGAGCCGAATTCAGAATTTTCTCCTGGGTTGATTCGGTTGCACCCTCTTCCTTTTTAACCATTTGGTTTAACTTTTTACTTTAACCAATTGGTCAAATGTAAGACGACTTTTTGAAATGGCAAAAAAAAATCCCTGCCGAAGCAGGGATTTTTCTATAACACCTTATAAATCTGATTATTAAAAATCAGTTATTTTTTATCCATTTCGTAGAGGTTGTATTCAACACGGCGATTCAGAGCGCGCCCCTCTTTGGTTTTGTTATTCTGAGCGGGTTTTGTTTCTCCGAAATATTGTAATCTGATCCTCTCAGCACTTAAACCTTTATTCATTAGATAGCCTTTAGCTGTATTAGCGCGACTTTCAGATAGTTTCAGGTTATAATCCTCAGAGCCGATATAGTCAGCATGTCCATCGAACTGAACACCAAAGTCGCTGTGATTTGATAACGCCTTTGCAATTTTTTCAAGTGTTTCGATTCCTTCCGGCTGCAACTTGTATGAGTCGAAGTCGAAATAGAGCGGCTTCATCGAGATCTGATATTTTGCTATGATTGTTTGAACATCGAAGGGGCATCCTTTCAATTCAGATACACCGACTTTATCCGGGCAGGCATCCTCGCTATCGGGTATACCATCTCTGTCGGCATCAACCGGGCAACCGAAACGATCAACTTTATAGCCTTTAGGGGTATTCGGACAGCGGTCATCCTTATCGGCAACACCATCACCATCAGCATCCGGGCAGCCTTTCAGGGCAGCAATACCAAAAACATCCGGGCATTCGTCCAGTTTATCCTGAATGCCATCCCGATCGGTATCCGGACAGCCGTTAAACTCCTTCATCCCGGCTACTGTGGGGCATTCATCCTGATAGTCGAGTACGCCATCCTGATCAGTATCGAGCGGACAGCCATTGGCATCTACCGGTACCCCGGCAGGAGTATTCGGGCATTTATCCAGTTTATCGACAACGCCGTCGCCGTCAGCGTCTTTCTTTTTAGCCTTGCCAGGGGTAATGTACACTCCAACAGAGTTTTCGAGGAAAACATCATTGGTTTTATTCTGTTCAACATCCGGAGCCCATCCGTCAATCTTATCCGTCATGGGTGCCATGAGTGAAGATTGCACACTAACACTAACCGCTCTTGAAACACGAAGGTTCAGCCCTACACCTCCATATAGGTTGAGTGCGAGAAGTTTCTCATCGGTAAAAGGACCATCGGCATTTTCTCCGCTGGAAATAGATTGGTTTCCGCCTAAACCGGCCAGAAGATATGGGGCCAGGATAGCATCTTCAGATAAAATATATCCGTTATTGAATTTGTATTTTGCCAGTAAATTCAGGTTATACATGTGTGCTTTGAAGTTGACCCATGTTGGAGCGCCCAATCTTCCGGCATCATGAGCATGCGACATATCATAAAAATAGTGCCCCATCAGGTCAAATGAAGGATTCAGGTACCTGGCAACACTGGCACCAACAGCATATCCTTGTCCGAAGGAGTAAAATTGATTGGAATAATCACCATTATATTCCATCACTCCAAAATGTAATCCAACACCCCATTTGTTGTCGGCATTTTGCGCAAATGATGCGGTTATGCCCAGTAACAAAACTGTTGCAAGAACCAATATTCGTTTAGTCATTTTTGGTAGGATAATCATTTCTGATGGTAAAGATACAACAAAGTCGATATAATGTCACTGTTTCAAAGGATTTCGTCAAATAGCAGCAAATCGGGAATAAAAAAAAATCCCCGCCTAAGCAGGGATTTTTCTTATTCATTTTTCTTATTATTTACCTAATTCGAACAGATTATATTCAACACGGCGGTTGAGTGCACGGCCTTCCGGAGTACTATTGTCCTCAGCCGGCCTGGATTCTCCATAATGCTGCATTCTGATTCTGGATTCAATTATACCTTTTTTAATCAGATAATCCTTCGCACTATTAGCTCGTTTTTCAGAGAGATTAAGATTATACTCTTCAGTGCCGACGTGATCTGCATAGCCATCAAATTGAATACCAAATGCGGATTGATTGGATAATGCATTTGCAATTTGATCAAGAGCTTTAATTCCATCAACTTTTAGTTTGTATGAATCAAAATCGAAATAAATCGGTGTCATGGATAAATTGTATTTACCCACGATAGTTTTTTCTTCAACCGGGCAGCCTTTCAACTCGGCCACACCAGCAACGTTCGGGCAAGCATCCTCACTATCAATGATTCCATCTCCGTCAGAATCCAGCGGGCAGCCAAATTTATCGACCTTAATGCCTTTGGGAGTGTTGGGGCAACGGTCGTCTTTGTCGGCAACGCCATCACCATCAGCATCCGGGCAACCTTTGAGTGCTGCGAGGCCAAATACATCCGGGCACTCGTCCAGTTTATCCTGGATTCCATCCTTATCGGTATCCGGGCAACCGTTGAATTCCTTCAACCCGGCAACCTGCGGGCATTCATCCTGATAGTCTAAAACTCCATCTTTATCGGTATCCAGAGGACAACCTTCAGGATCAACAGGTACACCGGCAGGAGTATTCGGGCACTTATCCAGTTTATCTGCTACACCGTCGCCGTCAGCATCTTTCATCTTGGCCTTACCCGGGGTAATATACAGTCCGACTGAGTTTTCCAGGAATAAATCATTTCCCTTATTTCCAATAACATCAGAATCCCAGCCGTCAATTTTATCAGTAAATGGCATCAACAGTGCTGTTTGCACCACAATACTTATATTTTTTGAAACGCGGAGATTCAACCCCAATCCTCCATACAGGTTAAGAGTAAGGAGTTTTTGATCGCTGAAGGCCCCATCATTATTGGCCCCTTGCGAAACCGATTGATTGCCGCCAAAACCAGCCAGTATGAATGGAGACAGAATGGCTGTTTCCTTTAACAGATATCCGTTATTGAATTTGTATTTAGCCAGCAAATTCAAATTGTACATATCCGCAGTATAACTCACCCAGGTGGGTTGACCTAATCTTCCAGCGTCATGCTGGTGCGTCATATCATAAAAGAAATGCCCCATCACATCAAACGAGGGGCTGATATACCTTGATAAACTGGCACCTACGGCATAACCCTGAGCAAAGGAATAGAATTGGTTGCCATAATCACCGTTTGCTTCCATGACTCCATAATGGAGTCCAAATCCCCATTTGTTATCGGCATTTTGAGCATGAGATGCAGAAATACCCAGTAACAACACTGCAGACAAGAGTAAAAGTTTCTTTTTCATTTTCAGAAGGTTAGTTATTTCTTGTTATAAAATATAATACGTCATTCTATGTGCAAAGGTGCCCATCTCTGTTACGACAAGCATTACACAATTTTGATGAAGAGTTATATAATTCACACAATTTTAAAACACTACACAGTCCCACAATGTTTAACAGATCTGCCTTTAATTCACAGTTAATAGAAAAAATCGATGCCGGTCGTATCAAGCCCCTTTACATAAATTGTATCGGTTTTAATTGTTTGCTTATTACTTTTCCGTTTCGATGATTGAATGATAATATTTCTGTTACCTGAATTCTGACATTCAAGGGTTTCGTCAACAGGAATTCCCATAAATTGATAAGAGGATTCCTTACAGCAGGTTTCACAATTTGTATAGGAGTTCATGATTCTGAACTCGAAATAGTCTGAAGAATTAAATGGGTCAGAATTCTTCACATGAATTCGTAGCCAGGCTTTTGCCAGTAAAGGATAAGATTCGTCGGAACGCTGACCGTTTTTTACCATCTCAGGATCCAGCTCCGAAATCCATCCATAATAACCCTCTTTACTGATATTAAGCCGGATACCCGTATAGTTCTTTTTAGTCAGATTAAATGAGAAGGCTCCGTCAGTATCGGTGATAACGGTCCCTTCAAGCGCATAGTTGGCCAGGAATACACCTTCTTCGATATGTTGAGTCCAGAGCTCCACTTTAACCTTGTCAACAGGTGTCGCCAGATGGGTATCCCTTATCACTCCCGCGATAACAGCAACATCCTCTTTATGGCAACCTGAAAGCGTTAAACTCATCAGGATAACAAGAGTAAATCGTACCGGGTAGTATCGAAGAATTACCATGGTTTGATTGAACGCTGAAATGGTAAGCGTTCAATCAAATATAAACAAAAATCAGGATTATTTAAGTCTGTCTTTAAAAGGAAGAAAAGTCATAAAATCTACATGATGAACGATATAGGCTTCTGTAGTCCGTTTTACCAGGTCACCTTCATGAGCATGCGCAGCAATGATATGGCACACTGCAGGAGGGACACCGCACTCCTCAGCCAGTGCCACACCGGAGAATGGGTGCCGGAGATAAGCTCCGTATTTACCCTGCACCGCCTTACCCTCTTTCATCTCATATTCGAGCAGTTTACCTACATCGGCAAGAATCGCTCCGGCTATCAAGGTATCCATGTCAACGGGCAGATCTCTTCCGAAAAACTCATTGCACTTGAGGCCGGCATCCCTGGCAATCTGCACTACAGCTCTCTTGTGGGCCATAAAAGTTACCTGAAGATCAGGAACAAGCAGCGTAAAAGGAATAGAATTCAGATCATCAGCGGTCAATACGCTTCTCTCCAACGCAATTTCCCAGGTTTTGGCAGTTTTCTCACGGAGATCAGTATCAGTTATCCAGTTGAGCTCCGGCCACAGTTTCAGAATATGCTCTTTCATAGTTTGGCAATTATTGCGTCAGCCATCTGTTCAGTTGAGGCAGCGCCCAAATTAATCACATCGGGCGATCCGGTCATTTTCATCATGTCATAGGTTCTTACCTTTCCTTCCGCAATAACCTCAGCAACAGCCTTTTCAATGCGATCAGCGATATTGTTTTCACCGATATGGTGGAGCATCATGCTTGCACTGGCAATCATAGCGATCGGATTCACAATCGAAACGGGATAATCAGCATATTTGGGAGCCGATCCATGGGTGGGCTCGAATACCGCAACCTCTTCCCCGAGATTGGCTGAACAGGCAAAACCAAGTCCCCCGATCAAACCTGCAAAACCGTCAGAAGCAATATCTCCGAACATATTTCCGGCCACGATCACCCCATAGTTTTCAGGGTTCTTGGTTAGCCACATCATTTGTGCATCGATATTGGTATTCCAGAGCTGGATTTCAGGGTATTCGTTTTTCTGCATGTCCTGGGCCATCTTATACATCATTCCGCTGGTTTCCCTGATCACGTTAGGTTTTTCGCACACCGTCACCGATTTGTAACCATTTTTCCGGGCATATTCAAATGCTGCCTTAAGTATTCTGCCCGTGTATTTTTTTGTAAAGATTCTTGCTGAAATCGAAATTTCCTCTTTCGGAACGTTTCCGAAATTTTTAAGAAAAGCTTTATGTGTCAGGAATGCCTCATATACCTGATCAGACGGATTGGTCCACTCCACCCCACTATATAAACATTCGGTATTCTGCCTGAAAATGACCACATCTACAAACGGCTCTTCAATATTGCCGTCAGCCCCCCTCCTGATGAAGTTCAGCGGATTTCCCAGATAGGTTTTGCAGGGTCTGATACAAATATCCAGATCAAACAGCTGGCGCATTCCCACAATCGGACTTGCATAAACAAGGCCTTTGCCCTGCAGTTCAGGGGCAAGCTCAGCAGCTGCGGCATCCTTGGGCTTCGAAGTTATGGCACCAAACAATCCTATTTTGTGCTGTTGCAACAGCTTTATGGTGCGTTCGGGAAGAGGATTTCCTTCCTTTTTCCAAAACTCCCATCCAATATCACCATATTCATAATTGGCTTCAAAACCAGCGGCATCCAAAACACGGATTGCAGCTTCCAGAACAACTGTGCCGATGCCGTCTCCAGGCAGTGCAACGATAGTTCTCTTGATCATAACAGTTTAGATATTAGGTTTTTAACTTTATTGATTCTTAAGGTAAATATACTTTTTTTTATTCCTTGAGCAATAGCCGGCGATTAGGTATATCTTTACAAAAAGCAAAAAAAATATGTCGGAATTATTCAACTTCGAACCCGTCTCACTTTGGAAACATTTCAGTGAGGTGCTCAATATCCCGAGGCCCAGTGATCAGGAAAAACAAATCCGTGAGTATCTGATTCGCTTTGCGCAGGAGAGGAATCTTTCATATCAGACCGATGATGCCGGAAATCTGGTAATCCGTAAACCTGCAACACCCGGCAAGGAAAATCACACCAAAGTTTGTTTGCAAAGCCATCTCGATATGGTTTGCGAGAAAAACTCTGATGTCGTTTTCAATTTTCAGACCGATCCGATACAGGCTTATGTAGATGGCGACTGGATAAAAGCCAGAGGCACCACGCTGGGTGGCGATGACGGAATCGGGATTGCCGCTCAGATGGCAGTACTGGATGCCTCAGATATTGCTCACGGGCCATTGGAATGTCTGTTTACAACAGCTGAAGAGACTGGTCTGGTAGGAGCATTCGGCCTTCAGCCGGGTTTTCTGCATAGCACTACCCTTCTTAATCTGGATTCGGAAGACTGGGGTGAACTTTTCATCGGCTGTGCCGGTGGAATTGACCTGACTGCCTGGTTTGATTTTCTGAAGGAACTGGTACCTGATGGAAATATCGCGATGAAACTTGGGGTTAAGGGCCTGGTCGGAGGGCATTCAGGTGATGACATCAACAAGGGATTGGGAAATGCCAATAAGATACTGAGCCGATTTCTGTGGGATATTGCTGACGATTTCGAGGTACGCATACACCGGTTTGACGGCGGAAACCTGCGCAACGCCATTCCACGCGAAGCAGAATCCATCATTACGCTGCCGGAATCAAACAAAGAGGCTTTGATTAAAGCGTTCAACCATTATCAGTCGGAAATAAAAACCGAGCTGGTTAAAACCGAGCCAGGGCTGTCGTTCTATTTCTCGGATTGCCAGGTACCGGAATGGGTTATCGATGAAGATTGCCAGTGCAATTTACTGAATGCCCTGTATGCTTGTCCTCACGGTGTTCTTTCGATGAGCCAGACCATACCCGGGCTGGTGGAAACCTCCACCAATCTGGCTGCTGTAAAGCTGGTCGACGACCGGATTTCAGTGTCAACCAGCCAGAGAAGCTCAATCGAATCAGCTAAGCGGAATATGTCGAACATGGTTGAAAGTGTGTTCCTGCTGGCAGGAGCTTACATCGAAAAAAGCACAGGTTACCCTGGATGGAATCCGGATCCCGATTCACCGGTATTGAAAATCACGGAGCAGGCTTATGAGAAACTTTTCGGAGAAAAACCGCTGGTCAAAGCGATTCATGCCGGACTGGAATGCGGATTGTTTCTGGAGAAATACCCCAATATGGATATGATTTCTTTCGGGCCAACCATCAAGGGGGTACACTCACCGGATGAAAGACTCAATATTTCTACTACCAGTAAATTTTGGATTTTGCTCATTGAAGTTTTGAAAAGAATTTCCTGAAATGAGCATTCCCGGTATTATACAGCGTGATTCGTTGCTTATGCCCTATCTGGGTCAGATAGAGTCAAGAATGAACCGTCTGAATCTGAAAGTCGATGAAATAATTTCAGAAAGCGGATCATTAAGTTCTTTTGCAAACGGACATCATTATTTCGGGTTGCACCATACCGATCATGGCTGGATAATGCATGAATGGGCTCCAAATGCTACGGAGATCTGGATAACGGGATCGTTTAGCCAATGGGAATTGCAACCCCGTTACAAATTTACTCAGATCAAACCGGGCCAATGGGAATTGGTTCTCAATGAGGCAGACCTTCACCATCTTGACGAATACAAGCTCTGGATAACATGGCCAGGTGGAGCCGATTACCGGATCCCGCTGTATGCCACCCGTGTTATTCAGGATGAGCACACTAAAATTTTCAATGCGCAGGTATGGAATCCGCCGGTTTCTGAGAAAACCAGTAAACCTGTCAATCAGGAAAAATCAATAAAAAGCAATTCCAGGGCCCTGCTGATCTATGAGGCACATACCGGCATGTCATCTGAAACCGGAAAGGTTTGCGGTTTCAATGAATTCAGGGAAAATATCCTGCCAAGGATTGCCTCACTGGGATATAACACCCTGCAGCTGATGGCCATCCAGGAGCATCCGTATTATGGCTCTTTTGGCTATCATGTCTCCAGTTTCTTTGCTGTTTCAAGCCGGTTCGGGACACCTGATGATCTCCGGCTGCTGATTGCCGAAGCACATGCGAAGGGCATTCGGGTAATCATGGATATCGTTCATTCTCATGCAGTTAAAAATACTTTAGAGGGACCCGGACTTTACGATGGCAAACCTGGTATGCTGTTTTTAACCGGCCCCGGCAGGGAACATCCAGCCTGGGATTCTCTTTGCTTTGATTATGGTAAAGATGAAACCATCCATTTTCTTCTGTCGAACTGCAAATACTGGATCGAGGAGTATGGTTTCGATGGTTTCCGGTTCGACGGGGTCACCAGTATGCTCTATTATGATCATGGATTGGGCAGGGATTTCACCAGTTATGACGCCTATTTTAATAACGGAGTGGATGAAGAGGCCCTGCTTTACCTGACGCTTGCCAATAAACTGATTCATGAGCTGAATCCCGATGCCATTTCGATTGCTGAAGATATGAGCGGATTACCGGGTATCGCCACGCCGATTGAAGACGGGGGGATGGGTTTCGACTATCGCCTTTCCATGGGGGTACCAGATTTCTGGATTAAAATGCTCAAGGAGAAAACCGATGAGAGTTGGAGTGTATCCCAGATCTTTTATGAACTCACCAACCGGAGGACCGATGAAAAAACCGTTTCCTATGCCGAATCACACGATCAGGCGCTCGTCGGGGATAAAACAATCATGTTCAGGCTGGCAGACAAAGAGATGTACTCGCACATGTCGAAACTGACCCCCAGTCTGATCATCGACAGGGCTGTTGCACTCGACAAGCTTATCCGTTTGCTAACCCTTTCAACCCATGGTGGTGGATATCTGAATTTTATGGGGAATGAGTTCGGTCATCCGGAGTGGATCGATTTTCCCCGCGAGGGGAATAACTGGAGCTATAAATATGCCCGCAGACAATGGCACCTGGCCGATAATCAGCTTTTGCGATATGGCGGCCTGCAGGAATTTGATAAAGCCATGATCCGGCTTTTCGGACAAGAAAAAATGGCAGTTATGGAAACACCACGATTGGTTCTCTCGAACGATGCCGATCAGGTACTGGCATTTATCAGGGAACCCTTCCTCTTTGTTTTCAATCTGAATCCGGCTAAATCCTTTACCCATTACGGCATTGCTTCCGATCCGGCCGAATACCGAATTGTTCTTGACTCCGATAATCCTCTTTTCGGAGGATTCGGCAGGATCGATGAAAAGATGGATTATCCGGCAGAGCCTCTGGGAAAAGTGGGGTCCGGCTTTCAGCTTTTACTCTACCTCCCGGCCCGGGTCGGCATTGTTCTGAAGAAAATACCAACCAGGCGTATCCGGTAATGCCGATGAAACAAAAAATCATCATTTACCAGCTGTTTCCCAGATTATTCGGCAATTCGAATATCAGTCCGGTATTCAACGGATCTATAGAACAAAACGGTTGTGGCAAATTCAACGATATTACCGACATCGTTCTTAAGGAGCTGAACAATTTGGGTGTTACGCACATCTGGCTGACCGGAATCATCAGGCATGCCACGCTCTCCCACTATCCTGAATACGGATTATCAGCCAGCCATCCGGATATTGTAAAAGGGAAGGCTGGATCTCCCTATGCCATTACTGATTATTTCGATATCGATCCGGACCTTGCGGTTGAAGTACCGCTTCGAATGGCTGAATTTGAACAACTTATACAACGAATTCACAATCAGGGTTTGAAAGTGATCATCGACTTTGTTCCCAATCATGTCGCCCGGGATTATCATTCCAAAGAACTACCTGAAGGCTTTAGAAATCTGGGTGAAGATGACGATATCACCCAATCATTCAGCGCATCCAATAATTTTTACTATTTCCCCCGAGAATCCTTACTTATTCGCGGTTTGGATGTGCAAACACCCGACCGATATGCAGAGATCCCGGCCAAAGCAACCGGCAACGATGTATTCCATTCCGATCCTGACGTAAACGACTGGTATGAAACAATCAAGTTAAACTACGGCATCGACTACCTCAACCATTACAACCCCTACAACAATTACAACAACCACAACCTCCCCCCATCCCCCTCCACCTGGATCAAAATGACCCAAATCCTCCTTTTCTGGGCAAGCCAGGGAATCGATGGTTTCCGATGCGACATGGCCGGGATGGTTCCTGTTGAATTCTGGCATTATGCCATCAGTCAGGTCAAGAGTGAGTATTCGAACACCATTTTTATTGCAGAATTATATGAACCAGCCAAATACAGGGATTATCTGGAAAACGGATATTTTGATTACCTGTACGACAAGGTCGGTATGTACGATTCACTTCGGTCAGTCATTACCGGGTCATCCACCCGACTGATTACGAAAGTCTGGCAAATGCTGGAGGGCATGGACGATCTGATGGTCAGGTTTTTAGAAAACCACGATGAGCAGAGGATAGCATCGCCATTTTTTGCCGGAAATCCGTTAAAAGCCATACCGGCAATGGTTGTTGCTGCCCTGATGAATCAGGGGCCGGTACTGGTTTACAACGGACAGGAAGTTGGTGAGCCGGCTGCGGGGGCCGCGGGATTCAGCGGAGATGACGGGCGTACAAGCATTTTTGATTATTCGGCCATGCCTGAGCTGCAAAAGTGGTTTAACAATGGCAAATGCGATGGTGCAAACTTGTTGGAAGAGCAGCAGTTGTTGAGAAAATCCTATTCTGAAATACTAAACCTGGCTAAACAAAATCCGCTGTTTTCCAATGGCTGCCTGTATGACCTGATGTGGGTGAATGAGGAGAATCCGAATCGTGACCGGATCTTTGCATTCCTCAGGTATGGCGGCGCCAGTCAGGAGGAGGCGCTTATAGTGGTTGTTGCATTTGATGAAAACATTAAAGAGACAACAATCAGGATTCCTGAACATGCGTTAAACACCATCGGATTCGGCAGCAAACAGAAATTTACTGTCCAGCAACTTCTGCCAGGAGAAGCTTCAACCGTCACTCTTTTGTTCAGTCAGGTTGTTACCATCGGAATTAGGATAATGCTCCCGAAAAATGGCTATAACATATTGCAAATCACTTAATATTCTTTAGTACATTTTGGCAAAAAAAAGATCGAAATCAGGTAAAAACAGCGGAATCATCCGGTTTGTCCAGATCATCACATTTCTGTGGGTATTTAGCGGAATTCTTACGGTTCTGGTAACGGCTCTCGGAACGCTTAAAGGGTTCAATGTTCCGTTTTCATTAAGAATTATTTCGTACGGCTTTGCTCTTTGTCTGCTGATTTTTCTGATTGTCGTTATTTCCAATCATCTCCTGCCTGGAATCAGAAAATCGATAAAAGGCAGTCTGTCGAAAACCGTGTACCGACAGGTGGTTTATGTTGCATCAGTACTGGCTGCGATGATATTGGTTCTCTTTGTCAATGAAACCTATCTTCGTTTTTTCTCCACCCCGGTATATCAGGATACAGAGTACTTTATCAGTAAAATCCAGGGCAAGCTGAACATCAGCAATTTTAACGAAAATGAACTGCGGAGTGCCCAACACGAGTATAAAGCAACTGAAGTTCCATCATCGGATCAATCCCATATTTACAGCACCGAAGGCCGGTTTTACCGGACAATTCGCTGGCAGAAAAATATTTCGGAAGCCGAAAAGAAGCACGATATTCCACCGTGCCTGTTAGCCGGACTGATCATGCAGGAAAGCATGGGTAATCCCCTTCAGGTGAACGACCAGAATGATGGCGGGGCCGGACTGATGCAGTTTCAACCGGGAACAGCTCAGCAATACGGGCTAAAAACCTTCGGAACATCAAAAACTACCGGGCGCGACCTGAAACACGGACAGATTCTCCTGGATATGATGGCCATTGAAAACTATGACTACAATAATATCTGCAAGAAAGATGAGCGATTTGACATTGACAAATCCATTCATGCCGGAGCCAGGTTCCTTCATGAGCTGTATGAAAGGCACGGGACCTGGGATAAAGCCATTTCAGCCTACAACAGGGGCACGCCTGCACTAATTCCCTCGAATACCGTACACGTCAGGCTCGTAAAAAATTTTCAACGTTATTATTGTCAGAACAAACCCGGCTAAATCCAGCGAATAAAATTAAGATCCTGGCGTTGAGGCATAAAATGACTTTTCGGAAAGACTCTGACTCCACAGTCAAATATTCCGGGTTTTGTTGTAATTGTTTCCAACCGATACCGGGAAAGACCATTAACATTCTCAACATCTGCAAATTCCTGGCTATAGGAGTACTTCAATTTACCATTGGGCAAAACAGAAACCACTACAAGCTCAACTCCGATTTCGTCAGACGACAATCCGTGCAGGTTCAGTATCACTTCGGCCGTATAGGTTTCACCCATGCGCATGGGTTTTGACAAATCCTTTGATATACGGGTTTGAATCACTTCAATTTCATCCCAATACCGGGCAACCTTTTTCTTCCACCTGGATATCTCCCTGACCATGTGGTAGTTGTTGCTGCGCATGTCGCTGGCACGATTGCCCAGGATTTTATAAAAGCGGTTGTTGTAGTCATCGATCATCCTTCGGGTGGTGAATAAAGGCGCAATCTGCGCAATGGTGTGTTTGATTCGACTAATCCAATCCACCGGAATTCCCTCGCTGTTTACTTTATAAAACAGCGGAACAATCTCATCTTCCAGTATATCATAAATCGTTGCCGCATCCAGCTCATCCTGAAAGTTACTATCCTCATACACAGATTCCTGTGGCAATGCCCAACCTGTTCCTGGTTTATAGCCTTCACACCACCATCCGTCGAGTACGCTGAAATTCATTACGCCGTTCATGGTGGCTTTCATCCCGCTGGTTCCGGAGGCTTCAAGTGGACGGGTTGGTGTATTCAGCCAAATATCCACACCCTGAACCAGTTTTCGTGCAACCGTCATGTCATAGTTCTCCAGAAAGACTATACGGCCCCGAAATTCCGGACGTCTCGATATTTCGACAATGTATTTGATCAGGTCCTGCCCGGCCTTATCCCGCGGGTGTGCTTTTCCGGCAAAAACAAATTGAACCGGACATTCAGGATTATTCACGATCCTGTTGAGCCGGTCAAGATCCTTGAACAAAAGGTGAGCTCTCTTATAGGTAGCAAATCGCCTGGCAAAACCGATAGTCAGCGTTTTATCATCGAGGCGTTGCAAGATCTCCTTGATTTGCTTCGGCGGCTCATGACGGATGATCGATACTTTTTCGAGTCTCAGATAAATATAATCAATCAGGCTCTTCCGAAGGTTTTGCCTGATCTCCCAAATACGTTCATCAGGAACGGTGTGAATTTTTGACCAGATTTCAGGCGATGCCTGATTGTTGAGGAAATCATTTCCGAAAACTCCCAAATAGAGTTTCTGCCACACCTCAGCGGTCCAGGTTTGATAGTGAACGCCATTGGTCACAAATCCAATATGAAGTTCTTCAGGGAAATAAGCCTTCCACAGGTTAACGAACATAGCTCTGGTAACATCCCGGTGGAGTTCGCTAACCGCATTAATCTCCTGAGATAAACGGGCTGCCAGATGCGACATCGAAAATCTTTCCTGGAGATTGAGCTTGTCAATTTTCCCTAACCCGATGAAATCCAACCATGAAATACTGAATCGTTCGGGATAATGCCCCATGTAAGTCCGGATCATGTTTTCGGAGAATGTATCATGACCAGCCGGCACAGGTGTATGCGTAGTAAACAGTGTGGATCCTCTGACAATTTCCATCGACTCTTCAAAGGTGAACTTTTTGATTGCCATTAGCCTGTGAATGCGCTCCAGCCCAATAAAGGCAGCATGGCCTTCATTGCAATGGAAAATATTCGGGGTAATACCCAGTTTACTTAGCATTCTGATGCCACCTAAACCAAGTACCATCTCCTGTTTGAGTCGATTTTCCTCATCTCCTCCATACAAATGATAGGTTATCGCACGGTCATCCGGTTGATTGGCCTCAAAGTCGGTATCCATCAGGTAAAGAGGAATTCTGCCGATCATGGCTTTCCACAATCTGACGTGAAGCAGCCGGCCCGGTAAGCCGATCGGAACCTGAATCCATTGACCTTCATCATCCAGGACAGGTTCTACCGGAAGATCTGAGAACTGTTCCATCTGGTCATCTGATACCTGATCACCATTGATGGTAAGCACTTGCCTGAAATATCCATACCGGTACAAAAGTCCGAATCCCATTAAGGGAACATTCCTGTCGCTCGCCTCTTTCAGATAATCTCCGGCGAGGATACCAAGTCCACCCGAATAGATTTTCATGCTTGTGTGAAACCCATACTCCATACTGAAATAAGCGATCATCGGGCCCGGGCATTCATTGACCTGGCTTATATAATTCCTGAATTTGGCGTATACTTCCTGATATGACCGGTTAAATTCCACATCCTGTTCAAGTTCCGTCAGCCGGCTCAGCGGTATGTGCCTCATCAGGGCAATCGGATTATGTTCAACCTGCTCCCATACCTCAGGATCAATCGATCGGAAAAGGTTCTCCGCTTCATAGTTCCAGGTCCACCATAAATTCTTTGATATGGCTTCCAGTCCCCCAAGTTTCTCCGGAAAGAAAGACTCCACAGTCACGCGATTCCAGAGGGGTTCGTTGGTTTTCTGTGTCTCGACTCCTACACCCGGAGCCCCACTTTCATCATGCAATTCAGGTTCCGGCCGGTCAACAAAAACCACATCGGATAAGGCATATTTATAGGCCAGTATATAGAAGCTCACCAGGTCTTTCCAAACTGCCTTTTTTGACATCTCTATGGCAGAATCAAATACCTCGTTTCGCTCTTCATCAGATAATCTGGAAAAAGATAAAATAGCTTCGCTGATCCAAATGATCAGGCTCTCATCAGTTTTGTTCTTTCTTGGAGCAATAGCAACGGGAAGATTTGGCTTGTTTGTTTTAAACTCAGACATCCATAAACCAAACCCAGCCAGATCCGTAGTAAGTGTGGGCACTCCGGATGCGATGCTTTCCAAAGGCGTATATCCCCATGGTTCATAATAGGATGGAAAAACCGTATAATCCAATCCGGCAAGCATTTCATAATAAGTCAGATTGACAATTCCATCCTTGCCATCCAGATAACAAGGAATGAAAATCACCTTAACCTTATTCTTATAATCGTTGTTGAGCCTTGTTTCATTAAGCAGCCGGATGACCGGATCGGAGTCGGCATCATGTAAATTATGAGTCAGGTACCTGCTACCACTCAAATCCGCACACTCTCCGTTCAACCGTTGACTTACGCTATGACGCGGTCCATAGTTATTGGCAGGCACCATAATCAGGCCAATAATCTCCTTTGTCAGACCCTCCTCTGAATTAAGCCGGGCAAGGGCCTTAATGAAGATGTCGATCCCCTTGTTTCTGAATTCATACCGTCCGCTGGTTCCGATGGCGAGAAAATCCTCCGATAGTTCATAGCCCAAAACAGCCTGGGCAATTTTTCGAATGGATTGTCGGACAGATACCCGCAGTTTCTTCAATTTTTTTGGCTCAGCGATCAGGGCAGGGTTCAATCCGTTTGGAGTAATCGTGCCCGGCTTCCTCCCGAGCAATTGGGTGCACTCTTCAGCAGTAATTTCACTCACTGTAGTAAACTGGTCGCAATTGACTGCCGCCAGTTTTTCCAGAGAATGTTTGGCCGTAACATTCAGCCGCATAGCCATTTCATCGCCGGAATACTCTGAAAGTTTTTCATACAGCGGCAATCCGTTACCGGCAATTGAACGTCCGACCGTTGTGGCATGAGTGGTGAAAACAGTAGCGATGTAAGGCGCCTCCTTTTCAAGATACAGGATACCCATCCCGGTCATCCATTCATGGAAGTTGGCCACAACCTGTTTATAACGGTAGTATTCCGAAAAGCTTTTGATCAGCATCCCGGCAGCTTGTCCAAACAGAGAAGCCTCCATATAATCCCAACCACCTGATATCGAATCCAGTCGGTAATCTTCCCAAGCTTTACTGAAAATTGCATCCTTCCGGGGGATCAGCGGCGTAAAATCAATCATGATTACCTGCGGCCGGCCAGGAATATTCCACCTGCCGGTTCTGAACTTCAGACCTGCAGAAAATGCATGCTCCTTCCAACCGAGAAAGAGCGTATTATCTTCAATAAAATCCGGGTTATCGTGATCTTCACGCCAAATATCCGGACCGATAAACAGATAGCGTTCCCCATATCGCGCCAGTATCTCCTCACATTTGGAAGTCAAAACGGTATAGATACCTCCAACCTTATTGCAAACCTCCCAGCTGACTTCAAAAAGTATCTCAGGGCTATTTTGATTATCATTTTGCATCATAAAACTCCATTCATAATTTAGGGCAAAGAAACTAAATCTTCCCCGTTGAGCGCGGCTTGCTCTTTCCGACAGTTGATTTTTGAGTACTTACTACCTTATTATCAATCACTTTCTTTTCAACGCCCCTTCGTTGCCTCAGAGCCTTCAATACACCCTCATAATCTTTAATTGCATTTTCAAGCAACCCGCCAGATAGTTCTTCAATCGATACTCCCTTATAAAAAATCCTGTTCGTCTTCTTTTCGAGCCTGATAAAAAAGTCGGAAATGACGTTCATGTAATTGATAAAGGCATCGTATGGACTATTGTAAGGATTAAAATAATTATGTACCGATTGATCCGCAAAAAACTTTGTTGACATATAATACAGATGATCGCTGGCCTGCAGATACGCCCAATCTTTGGTCAGGTCAGGATCATTTGCCTGAATGACCAGATTGCGCATCGACCTGATTTTATTCAAAGCCTCCTTCTGCATTTCATTTCCGTTCCAGGCACTAAGATCCCGCTCTTCGTCAGCCCAGGAGCTCGGATAAGGAACTGACAACGGACCGACTGAATGATGTTTATCCGCGATTTCAGATGGAAAAGCAAATCCGATATCCGGATCCTTTACAATCTGTTGAACCAGATGCTCCAGAAATTGATGAATCCCCGATTCAACCGGCTGATGTTCGCCAAAGGTTTCATAGTCCATAAAAAGATTAATGAAGCCCTCATCCTCAGGAGTTGACTTTAGCCAGCTGAGGTAAGTTTCAGCCTTTAATGGCCATTCCGACCATGACCTGTTTGAAAAGCGGAAGGCGATGTCATCACTGAGCTTGTAATTTCTGAGCAATACTTTCAACCGGGGGTCAATGACATTGTAATAAACGAAATTCGGGCTCTTCCAACCCAAAACATGCTTTGCACCTTCGGCGAGCATGGTGCGGAATCCCATTTTCGCTACCTGCTCACCGATCGAATCGGAATAAACCAGCTCAGTATTTCGAAATACGGTCGGAGTTACACCGAATAACGATTCGATTTTTTCTCTATGCAGTTTTACCTGAGAGGCGAATTCCTCCGGATCACTAAGAGAACAGAGTGAATGCGAATAGGTTTCTGACAAGAATTCAACATGACCCGTTGAAGCCAGTTTTTTGAAACTCTCAATAACCTCTGGCGAATACAGCTCCAATTGTTCCATTAGGAGGCCCGTTAAACTGAACGAAACTTTAAATTGTCCGGAGTGTTTTGTCAACAGATTGTACAACAGGTCATTGGTAGGCAAATAACATCTGTTGGCAACCTTTTTCAGGATATGTTTATTCAGATAATCATCATAATAATAATGATCATTGCCCACATCGAAAAAACGGTATCGTTTCAGTCGGAATGGTTGATGAACCTGAAAATAGAGGCAAATATTTTTCATGGCATTGGATTGCTTGGATATAACAGATTGATATAATGACACTTTATCTGAAAGGCGGCATTTTCCCATTTCAGGTTATTGACCTCCTCGCGGCCATATCTGCGGAACATTAAAGGCAGGGCTTCATAGGTAACCAGCCCGTAAATGGCATCTGCCATGGCATCGACATCCCAGAAATCGATTTTTATGGCATGTTTGAGCACCTCCGACACGCCAGATTGCTTTGAAATAATGACCGGGACATTTGACCTCATGGCTTCCAACGGGCTGATTCCGAAAGGTTCTGATACCGATGGCATTACATATACATCGCTGATGGCGAACATGTGATCGACATCCTGACCCTTCAGGAAATCGGTAAAATGGAATTTTTCTGTGATTCCGAGCCGTGCGGCATACCGAATCATTTTCCGGAGCAAGTCTCCACTGCCGGCCATAACAAAACGCACATTTGCGGTGCTTTTAAGCACCTTATGGGCGGCTTCCATAAAGTATTCAGGGCCTTTTTGATAAGTGATGCGCCCCAGAAAGGTTACCACCTTTTCATCCACACTCTTAACATACTGGCCGTGGCTGTCGTCATTTCCCGGTTCAACGGCATTATAAACGGTCACTACTTTATCAGGGTTTATTCCATATCTGCTGATTACAATGTTCCGCGTCAGGTTACTAACTGTGATGACCAGGTCGGCTTCCTCCATCCCGGATTTTTCGATATCATAAACCACTGTATTGTAATTTTCTCCCGAGCGGTCAAATTCAGTTGCATGTACATGGACCACCAGAGGCTTTCCCGAAATCCTTTTGGCTGCAATTCCTGCCGGATAGGTCAGCCAGTCGTGGGCATGAATAATATCAAAGTTCTGTTCATGAGCGATTTCTGATGAAACCAATGCATAATTAGACACTTCCTGCATCAGGTCGGATCCATATTTCCCCGAGAAATCAAGCGTACCCACGACTTCCGAAGAGATGGAAGAGCTCGCTTCCGTTCCTAGATCTATATCATTAATTGTCAGTGTGTTACTTCGCAAATGTTCATGAGTTTGCTTCTGAAATTCTTCGGGTGATAAATAGGGAATCAGGTGGGAGCCGACTTCAATGTAAGTCATTTCATAAGGATGGCTTTCATTCGCTTGTTCCTGCGTGCCGGGAATGCCTTTAGTGAATGAATAGGTCCGTCTCTTGATCGGCACCTGAGAGGCACCGATCAGTTTAACCGACGACTGGTCCTCATCTCCGTAGGATTTTGGTACCACAAAAATGACATCAACCTGATTATAGGCGAGACCGCGGGTCATACCATAACAGGCTGTACCTAACCCTCCGCTGATATGGGGAGGAAACTCCCAACCAAACATTAATACACGCATAGGTTTAGTATTTCTTCAGCATATACATGATTCTCAAAACTTCGGCGACACTGGCCGCAGATGATATTGCACCGCAGGGGGTATGTGGAGGATTGCCATCGTACACTTCAGAGATGGTTCCTAATCCATGCTCGAACATATCTTCCTCAAAATTGTGAACCAGTGCATTGATGAATGCTTTGCAGGATGGTCCGTACAGGTTGAGCCATCCTTCAGCAAACTGGCCCAGCAGCCATGGCCGTACGGTTCCCTGGTGATAAGCCAGGTCGCGTGTTGCATGGTCGCCTTCGTAGCTGGTTTTAAAATCTTCATGTCGGGGGGATAGCGTCCTCAATCCCTTTGGTGTTAAAAGCTCAGATTGCACAATTTCGTAAACTGCGGCTTTTTGTTCATCCTGTAATGGAGAGAATGGCAGTGATGCAGCCATTACCATGTTCGGTCTGACGTCCCAGTTTGCCTTTCCGTCAAATACATAATCGGCAAGATATCCCTTGTCATCGTTCCAGAATGTTTCGTTAAAACTCTGCTCAATTTTCACCGGCCACTCTTTCCATTGATCAATGAAGGCGGAATCCCCGGCTTCTTTGGCAGCTTGCAGGGCAAAGCAGATGGCATTAAACCACAATGCATTGATCTCGACAGCCAGTCCCGGGCGTTGCGTAACCGGTTTACCGTTCTGGTAGGCACTCATCCAGGTCAAGGCCAGATTGGGTCTAAAGGCAAACAGCAATCCATTATCCAGCATTCTGATTCCCTCGTTAACACCTTCACGGTAAGCATCCAATACCTGGGTAATCTGGGTTCTGAAAGTTTTCCAAACCTTGCCGTTATCATGAATATGGGTCGCATATTGCTGAAACGCCCAAATCATCCATAGAGATCCGTCAACACTTTGGTAAACCGGATTTTTACGGTCAGGAGAATGGTTCGGGAAGAGTCCGTTTTTCAGCATCCCGGCCATCGATTTGGCCAATTTCTCGAACTGGTCAGCATGGCCGGTTGCCAGAGTCAATCCGGGCAGAGCGATCCAGCAATTTCTGCCCCAGGCTCCAAACCAGTGATAACCCGATACGATTTCGGGCATTCCGTCAATTTCAATCAAAAAAGATCTGGCAGTTTGAGCCAGTACATCTTCAAACGTATAGCGAAGCGGCGTTTTCTCAATCTGGCTCACAAAACGGGTTTTTAATCCGGCCGGCGACTGTTCTTTGAAACCTATGGCCAACACCATGCTTTCTCCCGTTTTGATAAGGGTTTCAAAATAACCCGGTGCATAAAGGTCTTCCTGATATGGATATCCTCTCCTTTGTTCTTTCAGATACTCTATGTTGAGGTACCAATCCGGAGCTTCAATGAATTCAATGGTTTTTGATGTTTGCAGGTATAATCCCGGATAATCGGAATAAAGATTAAGGAGTACGCCGTTCCGGCACACTTCCACCCGTTTATTCACATTCAGATTTGCCCTGATCAGGTCATGGACATTCCGGAAGGCTAAAAACGGTTTTATCCTCAATAATGTCGGACTATGGGCCTCAACAAGAGTGTACCTCACCAATAGCCTCGGCTCTTTAACGTCAAGCAGTATCTCCTTTCGCAAAACCACTCCCCCTACCCTGTATTCCATGGTCCATACTGGATCCATCTCAAACCATCCGGCGTATTTGTGCCCTTTGGGGTAATACTCACCGGGATATTTGTGAATTCCAAGATTGAACTCCTGGTCATGCTGAATCACCGTCTCATCGAGTGAAGATAAAATAACATGACGCTCTCCTCTGACATTACCGACAGGAGCAACCAGAAGCCCGTGATATTTTCTTGTATTGCAGCCGATTATGGTTGAACTGGCGTAAGCACCTGAAGGGTTTGCCAGTAAAATTTCCTTCGACAGGCTGTATTCAAGATTGATCAGTTGAGTTTTGTCAAATTGAAGGAAGCTCATTTTTCATGTTTTTTGTAATATCGACTATCAAAATACCAAAAAATCAGCATATCGGTATTAAGTTAAGGTTATTTCGTACAGTATAGAGGACAAAAAAGGAAGGGGATTGTTTATTCTTAAAATAACCCTACCTTTGTCGTGCTTAATCAAAAATTAAAAAAAAATGGCTTACTTAATTGGTAATGACTGCACAGCTTGCGGAACCTGCATTGATGAATGTCCGGTAGAAGCTATCTCTGAAGGTGATATTTACAAAATCAATCCCGACGAATGCACCGACTGTGGTTCATGCGCTGATGTATGTCCTGTTGAAGCTATTCATCCGGCTTAACAGAAACTTCTTATAGTGAAGCCGGCTAAAAGCCGGCTTTTTTCATTTCTGCTTTTCAGGTAAACAAACATTGGGCTTGCCGGGCGTCGGATGCTTAAAAACCACCCATTCATTGCTTGGTTCCTGACAACGGCCGTAGGAGCGGTCAACCAGCAACTTTCTATATCTGACAGAATCAGCTAAAACCGGGCCATCTTTCCCCGGTCTGTATAAGAACAGATTCTCACCTTTCTTTTTCAGGGAAAAGTTCAGATGATTGGGCCCCTGAAGAGTGTCTTTATCGGCCCATAAAATCAGGAATGACTTGGAAAGTACGGTTGTCAGATCAGAATTACTGTCTGGAATACGGAATTTAAAAGGTTTTTCGTGGTTATCGGAAATATACCAACCAGCCAGGTTGACATCCGATCCTGACCCGTTATAAATCTCGATCCAATCTTCATACTCACCGTAATTGTCAACCTGGGAGTTAGAAACGGACGCCGCCAGTTCGTTAATCAGGATTCCCTGCGATTTGCCTGTAAATCCCGGCAGCAGCAAGATGACGATCCATAATAAATTTTTCATCACGCTAATTTCCAGATTGAATCAATTATTGTGCCATCGACCCATTTAACTGCAGCCACTACTTCATCAGCAAATTTTGGTTTTTCGGGCCTTCCGCACACCCTTTCAGCCTCCTGTTTAAGATCGTTGATGTTGACTATTGGCAGGTCGGAATCCTTCACTTTTTCAATCAGATCGGTACGCAGAGGATTGATACAAATACCCCGCTCCGTTACGATCACATCGATCAGTTCACCGGGTCCGCACAAGGTGGTTACCTGATCAACAATCACCGGAATACGATCCCGGAACAGCGGAATGGGCATGATAACCGTTTTGGCAAACAGGCAATTCTGCCAACCGCCGATCCCATGCAAAAGACATCCGTCGGAATGAGTCACCACATTTCCGTTAAAATTCACATCGATTTCCGTTGCGCCGAGTATCGCAACATCCACGATTCCTGCAAAATTTCCTTTCCCATGATAATTGTAGCTGGTATAGGGAGTGGTCATCACATGGTTGGGATTTACAGCCATCGACTTTACCCCGAACAGGTCAAAAGTCTGGCCATCCAGGATATAATCCACATAGCCCTCCTCGAGCATTTTAACCAGATACAGATTGCTGCCCCCGCGGGCAAACCGGGCTTTGATACCCTTCTCCTTCATGATCTTGTAAAAGAAATCTCCGACGGCCAGCGCAGTCCCTCCGGCTCCGGCCTGAAAAGAGAATCCTTCATGAATGATGCCCGTAACATCACAAAATCGGGCCGTCAGTTCAGCCAGCAATAACCTGTCGGGACTCTTGGTGATCTGGGTAGTTCCGGAAACGATTTTTTCCGGAATGCCAACCTTATCAACCAAAACGGTATAATCAACATCATTCCCCTGAATCTGCCAGGGGATACAAGGAAAATCGACCAAATGATCCGTCACAACAATCACCTTAGATGCATATTGTGAGTCGGCCAGGGCAAAACCCAGGCCGCCACTGGCAGAGGTGCCGTTCAGTCCGTTGGCATTTCCGAATGAATCACAACAGGCAGCGCCGATCACGGTAATATCGATTTTAAGATCTCCATCCTGAATGGCCTGATATCTTCCTCCATGAGAGCGAAGCACGGCAAGCCCGGCCATTTTTCCTTCCGAGGTGAATCTGCCGAGCGGCCCGTTCATGCTCCCTTCAATCCGGTTAATGGTTCCATCTTCAAGATATTTAATCAGATATTCATGACAGGGAAATGAGGCAGATGGCGCCCAAACGAGGTTCTTTACCCCAAGTTCACGGGCTATGTCGAATATCTGGTTCGACAGCAGATCGCCATCGCGGAAATGATGATGCGTTGAAATCACCATTCCATCTTTCAATCCTGATTTAATCAAGGCTTCCCTGAGCGTTGGCACCAGCTTGTTGCCATCAGCCGGATAATCTGCACAACTTGATATTGCCTGCCCGAACTTATGTCCATCGGGCTTGTATTTGCCAATACCCTGATAAGGAACAGCCACCTGACCATTGATCTCTTCAGGAACAATCCGGCCAGCAGCATTTGTAACCAGTTTATCGTATTTCTTCATCATTGGGGAAGCATTTCATACCAGTTTTTCTCAATCAGTGAAAGCTCAATCGCCTGGGCGATAGTTTTCTGGGCACGTTTAACCACCGGCGGATCAATCATTTTCGATCCGAGTGAAACCACCCCGAGCCCTTTTTTCTGAGCCTCCATAAATGCAATCACGATCTTCTTTGCCTTTTCGATTTCTTCTGTATCCGGCTTAAAATTCTCATGGATAACGGCTATTTGCCGGGGATGAATACACCCCATCCCATCAAAGCCCATCGCCCTGGATCTTTTCACCGTGTTGCCCAAACCCTCCATATCATCCACATCTGAAAAAACCGAATCGATTGCCTGAATGCCGGCAGCTCTGCAGGCATTTACCAGCACCGACCGAGCATAAAAAGATTCAGTGGCCTCTTCGGTTCTCCGTACCCCCAGATCTGCCGTATAGTCTTCCAGGCCAATGGCGAGAGCAGCCACCTTCGGCGATGCAGAGGCAATTTCGTAAGCGTTTACAACACCTTTCGCGCTTTCGATGATCGGCATGATCCAGACCTCGTTTCTCAAAGACTTATCCAGCGAGATATCCCTGATCCTTTCAGTAATACCAAGAACCTGACCCGCAGATTCGCATTTCGGCAATAAAACCAGATTTACACCTTGCGGAATCAGGAAATCCAGATCCGACAGTCCGGCCGGCAGCTGATTGATCCGGACCATCCGTTCAGAATCACCGAAATCTAACACCCGAAGTGCATTTCTGACTAAAATCCGGGCTTCCGCTTTCTTTTCGGGAGCAACAGAGTCTTCCAGGTCAAGTATCAACCCGTCAGGCTTATGCAAAAAAGCATTAATCATCAAACTCGGGGAATTGCCCGGCAGGTAAAGCCTCGAAAATCTCCGCTGGTCAATGGGAGTAGGCTTGATACCGTTTGGATTCGGAGATGGCAACCAGGATTTGTCAGTGTCGCCCAGTTGCCTGATAGCCGCTTCAATACGGGCAGCAATGACCCACGAAAGCGCCCCGCTGTCAATCATCTCGACCCTGGCATTTGCAATGCCGAAAAAATCAAGCATTTCATTGATCTGCCTGATGATATCGGTGCCATACATCGACTTCACCTTACTTTTCAGATCGATGACGATCCCACCGGAATCAGCTGGTTCTATGGTAACCTGGCAATCCGATCTGATTTTACCTCCGGAATTGCCGGCCACACCTAAAGATTTCTTGAAATTCACACGGATAGTTATTGGTTACTCACAAAGATATGATTTTGAGCAAAAAAAAATCCCCGCCGAAGCAGGGATCTTGATTATCTTATTAAAAGCAGGAATTACAACAGAAAACTCAGCAGAATACCGGCAGCCACGGCGCTTCCAATAACTCCGGCTACGTTTGGCCCCATGGCATGCATCAGCAGATGGTTGGTTGGGTCGGCACGCAAGCCTTCAATCTGAGATACGCGGGCAGAATCCGGAACTGCAGAGACTCCGGCAGACCCGATCAGCGGATTCACATAATTCTCTGGTTTCAGGAACAGGTTCATCAGTTTTGCAAAAAGCACCCCTGAGGCAGTTGCAACCGCAAAGGATGCTGCTCCCAATCCAAAAATCATAAGTGATTTAGGAGTCAGAAAAACATCTGCCTGAGTAGAGGCTCCAACGGTTAATCCAATAAGGATAGTAACGATGTCAATCAATGAGTTACGGGCTGTTTCAGCCAATCTGCGTGTAACGCCTGATTCTCTCAGCAAATTACCGAAGAAGAGCATACCCAACAGTGGTAAAGCACTTGGTGAAATGAAACAGGTAAGCAGCACCCCGATAATCGGAAATAGGATTTTTTCAAGCCGGGATACCTGACGAGGCGGTTTCATCCGGATCACCCGCTCCTTTTTGGTGGTCAGCAAACGCATGATTGGTGGTTGAATCACCGGAACCAGAGCCATATAAGAATATGCGGCGATC
>Ga0209373_10001056_pt1 | contig 36100 bp, 31 predicted proteins | sample Higcelweek5metaG_FD_187173 | JGI IMG/M metagenome (GOLD analysis project Ga0209373, IMG submission 187173) | Freshwater pond sediment microbial communities from the University of Edinburgh, under environmental carbon perturbations - High... | ecosystem: Environmental > Aquatic > Freshwater >... | reverse complement strand
GAAGTTTTTCAATCAGTTTGTGGTACTGGCCATTGATGCTAAGCAAACCCATGGATGGGAAGTACATACCCATGGTGGACGGGTACCGGCCGCGAAAAATCTTTTCGAATGGGCACACGAGGGGCAGGAGAGAGGCTGCGGGGAGATTCTGTTCACCAGCATGAATCATGACGGAACAAAGAACGGATTTGCCAACGAAGCGCTCGCACAGCTATCCGGCCAACTCACGATCCCAATCATTGCATCAGGAGGAGCCGGTAAACCGGAACACTTTCTGGACGCCTTTGAGAAAGGCAAGGCTGACGCTGCCCTGGCAGCCAGCGTATTCCATTTTGGAGAAATACCGATACCGGAACTAAAGAGATACCTTTACAACCAAGGAATAACTGTTAGAATTAAATGACGAAAACGAAATAGCATGGACGAAAAACTAGACTTCTCAAAAGGAAATGGCCTGATTCCGGCCATCGTTCAGGATGATCTGACACGTAAAGTGCTGATGATGGGATACATGAATGAGGAATCTCTTCGAATCACCCGGGAAACCGGCTTGGTGACCTTCTACAGCCGCTCCAGAAACAGCCTCTGGACCAAAGGTGAAACCAGCGGAAATTCACTCCACCTGAAAAAAATCCTGGTCGATTGTGACCGCGACACCTTACTGATCATGGCAAGTCCGGATGGTCCGGTATGTCATGATGGTCCGGATACCTGCTTTAACGAGATCAATAAAACAGACCTGATGTTTCTCGATTCTTTGCAGGAGCTGATCCAGGAGCGCAAACGCACGATGCCGGAGGGTTCTTATACGACTAAGCTATTTAAGAAAGGAACGGCTAAAATTGCCCAGAAAGTGGGAGAAGAGGCCGTGGAGGTGGTGATTGAAGCGATGAAGTCAGATGACGAAGCCTTTTTAAATGAAGGTGCTGACCTGATGTACCACTTCATGGTACTGCTTGTTGACCGGGGTTGGACGCTGGAAGATGTCGCTAAGGTGCTCGCTCTCAGGCACAAGAAATAGTGCGAAGGGATAAAAAAAAGGCCCGTCTGAACAGACGAGCCTTTTTTAATACTTGGGAGGAGAATATGGAAGAAAAATCTACATTCAAAAAAAAGGTTGACCTGCCGAAGAGCTGCCTATTTTTAAGAAATAATGTGATTGTTTTCGAACGGGTGTCCCCCAACCGTTTTGCTTCTTTCACTTTTTAAGGTCAGCCAAACCATATTTCCATATTTTCAAACAACCCCAGACAGGTCAACCGATTACCCTTGTCTTTCCGATATTAAAGATAAGCATGAATTCGTAAAAGTCAATAGGTCAATAGGTTAAAGAGTCGATCAAGTTCTTAATATGGTGGTTCTGTTGCATAAGTGAGGTTCATTAATTAATAAATGACTGTTTTACAGCAGAGAACCCCGCCAGATTTACCAACTTCGATTGCTGCCATAGTTTTATCTGTTTCAGTAAATGGCAGGACCCATGGACCGTGAACATCCCAATTGATCCCTTTGCCGAAATTGTCAAGGCCTTCCCAAATGTTAATGCCTGATGGTGATCCCGGCACAAACCTCCTGCCCGGGTCTTCCACCACAGGAGTAACGACACATGGTTCTGAATTTGTTTAACATAGCTGCAAACCCCGAAGTGAAAAACAAACTGAGTCATCAAAGATATTCCTCATACTGAACGTCAAAAACCGTCTGGATTCGCTAAATTGCGGAGGATGAGTGATTCCGCCAAAGAACCAAAGAAAGCAATCGTTATGAAACAATATTTACTTTCAATTTTCATTGCTATTTCCCTACTAATTTGCATCCAAGCAAATGCTGCAAACCATGTTATGACCAGCAACGCTGACTCCGGCGCAGGAACTCAATACAATGTCCAGGTATTTGAATACAATGGTTATGACGCGGCTGAAGAAGACTATACGGCAAACGCAACGAATAATCCAAAAAATCAGTCAACAAATTCTCTCCCTACAGTTACAACACAGGCAGCCAGTAATATCTGGTCAACTTCTGCTACCGGAAACGGAAATATCACTGGTTTAGGTTTCCCATACCCAACTGCCTATGGAATTTGTTGGAGTACATCGGCCGATCCAACTGTCGAAGACAACAAAACAAATTCAGGACCCACCTCTACTACAGGGGCTTTTACCGGTTCCATCACCTCTTTGACTCCCGGAACAACCTACTATGTCAGAGCTTATGCAACAAACGATGAAGGTACAAGTTACGGAGAAGAGCAAGTGTTTACCGCCTCATCAAATTTATTGGATAATCCGGGAGCTGAGCTGGACTATACCGCCTGGACCAAAACAGATGGCGGTTCGGATTGGAATACGACTACTTCTGATATTTCTCCATATAGTGGTTCAAAGCTTTGGGTTAGCTCTTATGAAATTTGTACGCTAACTCAAACAGTCGATTTAATTACAAAAGGATTTAGCGTTTTAGCCTTGGATATGTCCATTCCTATTTCAGCAAGTGCTTATGTTGCAACTAATCCTTATTGTGCGGGAATTGCCACGATAAAGGTGGAGCTTTTGAATGCTTCCGATGGTGTGATGAATACCTATTATATCTGTAACACTTATATACCGGAAAATTCTTTGTGGACAAAAAGAGAAATTCTAATATCAGGTTATTCGACTGGGTTAAGGAAAATTCGTTTTACAATGACTGGTATAGATTACAGACGTTGGGGCGGACAATATGGACCCGCATTTGATGAAACCAATATAAGTTTTAATGCTTCAGCATGTGCCAATCCAACTTCAGGAGGGACAATTGCCACTGATCAAGCCGGATGTACTCCTTTTGATCCGGTTGCTTTCACCAGCTCAGCTGTACCAACGGGCTACACCGGCACATTGGAATACAAGTGGCAATCATCTATAACGAGCAGCTCATCGGGATTTAACGATATTGACGATGCCCACTCGGCAACTTTTGATCCTGGTTCGCTCACGGCAAACACCTGGTACAGAAGATTGTCACGAGTTACTTGTATGGGTGACTGGACAGATGCAGCTGAATCGAATGTGGTGAAAGTCACCGTTGATCCGGTCTCCGTTGGAGGCTCGATTGCAGGATCGGCTTCGGTTTCCTCGGGGACCAACAGTACCAGTTTGACGCTTTCAGGGTTTACCGGCAGTGTGGTTAAATGGCAGAAGTCCACTGATAACTGGGTAACCCCGGTTGATGTGACCAACACCACGGCCACCCTGGAGGCTACGAACCTGACGATGACTACAAAATACCGGGCCGTGGTACAAAGCGGAGTCTGTTCAACGTCCAACTCTGAGGATGCTATCGTCACCGTTGATCTGGTTTCCGTGGGAGGCTCTGTGAGTGGAACCGGTTCAATCACCTATGGCAGTTCAACAGGAACCATGATCCTTAGCGGACATACCGGTACCGTGGTGAAATGGCAAAAGATGGTTGATTCTAATTCCTGGACAGATATTACCAACACCACAACAACCTTCAGTGAAATCCCAACATCTGTGGGCACCTGGCAATACCGTTGCCAGGTGAAAAACGGTACTTGTTCTGCAACCTTCTCCAATGCATTAAGCATTAGGGTTTCACCGAAAGAATTGACCATAACCGGAGCCGTAGCTCAGAACAAAATCTATGACGGCACCAACACAGCACAGATCAACGGAGCAATGCTGGTCGGTGTGGTATCACCCGATGAAGTAACCTTGACGATGGCTACCGCCGGAACCTTTGCCCAAACGGGTATCGGTACCAATATTGTGGTTTCCACTCTACCTATGACGATCACAGGAGCCGGCATCGGCAATTACACACTGATCCAACCGACTGGTCTGACTGCCACCATTGCGGCAAAACCCATTAGCGTGACGGTAACCACCGGCCTTACAAAAGTTTACGGCACCGCCGATCCGGTATTTACCTATACTTTTTCGCCGGAATTAGTTGGAACAGATACGTTTACTGGTGCACTTAGCCGTGTTGCCGGAAATAATGCCGGAACGTATGCGATCACACAAAGCTCGCTCGCCGCCGGGACCAATTATGCGGTCACCTTTGTTCCCGCTGACTTTATTATTACGGCCAAACCAATCACGGTTACTGCCGTAGTTACCACACAAATCTACGATGGTACTATATCATCAACAGGGATACCATCTATTTCACCTGCTTTGATTGCCGGTGATACTCCGGCATTTATCCAGGCTTACTATGATAAAATGGCGGGAACCAATAAGCAACTGAATCCATCGGGCTCAGTGAATGATGGGAATAGTGGACAGAACTATGCAGTTAATTTCGCCAATGTTGGGAATGGTGTGATTAGGCCGCTTGCAATTGTTGGAAACATTACTGCCGCAGATAAGGCGTATGACGGCAACACGAACGCAGTAATCCTTACCCGCAGCCTGACAGGTGAAATCAGCGGCGACAGGGTTAGTTATGCCGATGGCATTGCCAATTTCGATACCCCTGATGCTGGCGAAAATAAAACCGTAACAGCCACAGGACTCTCCCTGAGTGGTGCTGACGCCGTGAACTACACGGTTAATACTACCGCTGAAACAATAGCAAGCATTCACCAGCTTTCGGTCAGCACATCGCTAACAGCCACTCCCGAAGTTATTCAGTATAGCGATGAAGCTACCCTCACGGCTATCATTGCCGGCGGGGCTCAATTGGGTGGGGGGATGATGGCTGCTCATTCGGTTACTTTTACGATTGGCGGACAGGTCATGAAAGATGCTTCCCATAATTCAAAGATCCCATTGGTAATCTCGGGTCCCAACCTGGTTGCTACCTTGATTGTACCCCTCACTGAAACTTCCCTCGCCGGTTCTATGGCTCCTGGTGTTAAACCGGTAACCGCTGCTTTCAATGATTTTGATGAAAACTTCTCGCTCCGGTCAAACCAGGCATCAACAACACTGACCATCATGGCAGAGAATGCCATCGTCGACTATACAGGGGACTTTTCGGTGCAGCTACCAACCGGGGGAACGACTAACGTGGTTTTACGCGCTACCGTTCATGATATTACCGCTGAGCCAGGCGGAGATGCCTTTGCCGGCGATATTCGCAATGCCACGGTAACCTTCGTTAACCGAAGCACCAACACGCTTCTGGGTACGGTACCGGTTACGCTGCTGAGTCCGTCTGACTTAACAACAGGAAAGGCTGAATTTTATTGGTCAGGTGTTCCGGATGGAGATTATATCATTGATGTTGCAGTGAATAATTACTATTCCTGCGAAGCAGCTCCTGTAAGTGCAATTGTCGAAGTGCATGAACCAACCGGAGATTATTTAACCGGTGGCGGGTATGGTTCGGTCCTGCCGGAAAAGTCATCCGAGCCATTCTCATTCCGGATAAGCAAACGGTTCAACTTTGGATTCGATGTGAAGTTTGATGACAATGGAACCATTAGCCATGGCCATGCCATGATTCTCCTCCGCAGAATCGTTGATGATGTTCATAAGCTGTATCGGGTCACCTGCAACGAAATAACCGCGGTGGCTGTTAATGTCGATGATCCCAGTGTGTTGACCGGAGGGTTTATCGGTAAGGCCATCCTCACGGATATCACAGATCCCCTATTGCCGGTTGAGTTGGCTAACGATCTGATTTTAAAAGTTGTATTTTCGGATAGAGGTTACCAGGGCACCGGTGATGACATTGCGATCAAATTATGGAGCGGTACAAACCTGTCTTTCTCAACGGATCAAACTGCTGACATGAGTCTGGCTGGAGGCGACCTGACTATTCACAGCAGCTTCAATCTCGATAACGGTTTGTTATCGGGTTCAGGCGATATCCCATTGGAACCTGGCAACGGCGCTAGCCTTGCGGCCTATCCGAATCCTTCTCCCGGCATTATTAATTTTAAAATCAAGGTTGATACCGGCTCCATGGCCTCACTGGATATTCTTTCGATGAACGGAACCCTGGTGTCAAAGGTGTTTGAGGGATATATGGATCCCTCAACGGATACAAATATTAATTACGATAGCAAATTGCCACGGGGAATCTATTTCTATCGGTTAAAAACTTCAACTCAAATTATCTATGGGAAAATAGTGATAGTGAGAACATACTAACTGTGACAAAACCATGCTTGAGGAAATTAGCACTCATTTCCGTTAATTGTTTGAAGCTGATAAGCAGTATAAAAAATTAAGTGCGCACAGCGGCTGATACAGGGCGCAAATGAACATTGCGCTAAACAACTGAATCAGTGAACTATCAACCTCACTGTTCATGATACTATATTGTATTTTATTAATGAAAAGATAGTTACGGCTTTGCTGCTCAATCACTGCATTGATTTCATCTTCCAGATTTTACTCACTTCGATTGCTGCAGGCTTCAGGTTCCCATCAAAATCGATTATGGAAGTGTTTGCTGTACAGGGATAACTGTCGTGACCCATCCAAATGATGAACCCACCACAACCCGGAAAGCGCTTCTTGCAAGCTTTCAGCGCGATTGCCAACCCCTGGGCCTGGCGATCCTGACTCCACTTAACATAATCCTCCAGATTGGCAGGAACTTTTCCCTGGTGTTCTCTCAAATAATCATCCCATTCGATCCACCAGCTGAAAGGATTCCAAAGTGGATTGTCCTGATTGGCAGGTAGAGCGTTGAGGTTGCCCCTGTATTTGTTGATTAATTCCGCTGAAGAGCAACCTCCGACACCCACTTCGGAATGCATCAGGGCATCATCGAGTTTCCAGAAATTTTCGACTGCTGCCATAGTTTTATCTGTTTCAGTAAACGGCAGGACCCATGGACCGTGAACATCCCAATTTATCCCTTTGCCGAAATTGTCGAGGCCTTCCCAAATGTTAATGCCTGATGGTGATCCCGGCACAAACCTTCTGCCCGGATCTTCAGCCATCACAATCTCTTTCAGACTCCGAATCATGGGGTGTTTGTCCGTAACCATTGCCTTATCACCATATTCGTATAACTCATTTCCACCGCACCACAGGAGTAACGACACATGGTTCTGAATTCGTTTAACATAGCTGCGGGCAATAACTGATGCGGTTTGAATCTCGCGGGGTGTCTCCGGCGGATAATTATCATATCCACCTGATGATAAGGGGAATTCCTGCCAAAGTAAAAAGCCAAACTCATCACAAAGGTCATAAAACCAATCTTTTTCAATCTTCGCACCTCCCCATACGCGAAAAACATTGGCGCCTAATTCTTTGTAAGTCGTTAACAGCTTACGGTAATCTGTTTCACGCAGATCGGCAAAATTTGGGCGAATGGGTGTCCAGTTAACGCCTTGCAGAAATGTCGGGGTGTTGTTTACAACACATAACCATGGATCAGCACCGGCTGGTGCATCTTTATTGGCCTCCCAGCTGATATGTTTAAACCCAACCCTTTGCTTGATCTCCTGACGAAATGCCCCGGTTTCATCATAAAGGGTACATACCAATTGGTAAAGCGTTTGATCTCCCTGCCCGTTGGGCCACCAACGTTTTATTTTCAAATTGTTCCAGGTCTTTCCATCACAAATCCGGGTGCATGGAACCATCTCATTGATAATCAGATTTCCATTGTCATCTTTTAACTGGACGGAAAGCTTTCCTTTGATGGCACTATAATCCATCTCGGCTGACAACTTCAGTTCTCCGATCTCCTTAATTCTATCTGACTGGCTTAATACTTTGAGATTTTCAATACAAACGATATCCTTTTCACTGGTTTCGAGTTGAATATCGTCCCAAATACCAATCTGAACATTGCGTGGCATCCAATCCCAAACATAGTAAAACCTGGGTTTCCAGTCTTTTATTTTTGAAGCATAGGTTGGGACTCCCAGATATCTGGGTGGAGGGTTGAATGCAATCTCAAGAGTGTTGTCACTATCCTTTAAAAATGAAGTGATATCAAAAGTGTAAGGGAGATGAGTATTATTGAATTGGCCGGCCTCTTGTGAGTTTATCAGAATAAATCCATTGTCATCGAGGCCTTTACATACCAGTCTGATTGTTTTTTTACCCCTGATCCATTCGTCGGGGATTTTAACGGAAAACAACCAGCTTCGGTTTTCCACCCATTCACAATCGTTGTGGTTTAAACCGATATTCCAGTCTTTAATAATCCCCGCATTTTTCAAAGCCATTTGTACCGATCCAGGGACAGTCGCTGGAATACCCCTGACCTCAGAATTCCGTTTCGGGTTTGGGATAAATTGGGAGGTTCTGAAACTTTCAGGGCTAAAGCCCCATAGTTTCCAGTCAAGTGATGAAGCGTTATACGTTTTTTGAATCTGGTTAATGACACTTGCACCGTTGTTTTGTGCAGTCAAATAACCTGATACCGAACTGAAAAACAGAATAATCAGAAAAGGAATTAATTTTTTGCCCGATGGATGTAGCTTCATGTGAGAGTCCATTGAATACCAAATTTTATTTTTTTTACACTGATTCAAATGTTTTCCAATCCATTCCATAGAAAACATTTGCCCAAAATAGTCATTTGTTAGCTTCTCATAACCAGAGTCAGAGCTGGTATTAACAAATCTTTAATATCGCAATCCGGGTATTTAGTTGTATTTTTGCACATCGAAATAAATTGGCAATGATAGACAGCGCGGTTTCAGGATTGACAGTCAGGGATTTAGTATGGGATAGTTTCCGCCAATATGCTCATCTCCCGGCAGTAGGAATGATTGGCGAAAAGATGTTCACCTATGGTGAAATCAAAGATCAGACGGAACATCTTGCATTCTCGTTAACTCAATTTGGGCTGGAAAAAGGAGATAAAGTTGCCATTCTCGGGCCCAATTCACCCCAATGGATCGTCTCTTATTTTACCCTTCTTTCACTTGGATTGGTAACGGTTCCGATTTTACCCGATTTTCATGCTGCTGAAATAGATCATATTCTTAAGCATGCCTCGGTAAAAATGGTGATTGTTTCACGCAAACAGCTGGGCCGGCTCTCCAGGGAAACGATCGCTGATATTTCCAGGATCATGATCATGGAGGATTTTTCCATTCTGACTGACAGGGAAAATTTTACTGATAGCGCTTCTTTTGAGCCCTATGCCCCTAAAGGATCTCTCGATCCTTTTACCGTCTCAGTCGGACCAGATGATCTTGCAACATTGATTTATACTTCAGGGACTACCGGTTTCAGCAAGGGAGTCATGCTGAATAACAGTAACCTGGTGGCCAATGTGGGTCAGTGCTATGCCATTGAACCTGTGGATACTACCGATGTATTCCTGTCAGTGCTGCCCCTGTCGCACACTTACGAGAACACCCTTGGGCTGTTGCTTCCGATAACCAACGGAGCATGTGTTCATATTCTTGATAAACTACCTACTGCTGCTGTTCTGCTTCCTGCCCTGAAAAAGGTCAGACCTACCTATATGCTCACCGTGCCATTGGTAATGGAGAAAATATACAAGTCGCAGATCAAAGGCAAGGTGGATGGCTCACCGATACTACGGCTACTTTATCGCTTGCCGGCATTCCGGAGATTTTTCCATCGGCTCGCAGCAAAGAAATTATATGCCACCTTTGGCGGACGCCTGAAATTCTTCGGAATTGGTGGCGCCAAGCTGGATGCAGCCACTGACCGCTTCCTGAAGGAGGGTGGATTTCCGTATTCGATCGGATATGGAATGACCGAAACCGCACCACTACTGGCCGGATCAAGGCCATCCGGAGTGAAAATTCAGTCTACAGGTACTCCGGTTGTCGGTTTGGAGATGAAGATCAATGAACCGGATGCTGAAACGGGTATCGGTGAAATTTGGGTAAAGGGCAAAAACGTGATGCAGGGCTACTACAAGGAACCTGAAATCACCGCTCAGGTATTGATGCCCGGAGGATGGTTCCGTACCGGTGATCTTGGAACCTTTGATAAAGAAGGCTATCTGTTTATTAAGGGCCGGCTAAAAAATGTCATACTCGGTGCTTCGGGTGAAAACATCTATCCTGAAGAGATCGAATCGGTCATTAACCGCTACCAGTATGTTCTGGAATCGGTTGTGGTTGAGAAGGAGGGAAAACTGGTTGCGCTGGTTCATTTCAATTATGAAGAGCTGGAAAAACAGTTTGCCCAGTTCAAAGATGATGCCCGCCAGTTGATGGAACAGAAAATTGAGGAGATGAAGGCTGAACTTCAGCAATTTGTCAATTCACAGGTAAACCGGTATTCGCGACTTCAGTCTGTGATCGTTCAGGATACGCCTTTCGAGAAAACGGCTACCAAAAAGATCAAACGCTTCCTCTATCAGAAAAATTAGATAAGAGTACAGCTAAGACGCTTTTTTTTCTACAACTACTTGATAGCTAAGATCCTGTCTGGCTGTTTTTTGCTCACCTCATACTTCACGGGCTCTCCAAACCTGAGCTGATTGAATATCTCCCGTGTCACACGATAACCCGGTTTTAATCCAGTCGTTTTCTCGTTAGCGCCAACCCGGTATTCAATATCTTTATATTGTTCCAATAACCGGAGCTGCTTTGCACGGCTGATCAATTCTCCATCTTCAGCAACCAGGATTTCGCGGTAATCGGCATCCAGTATCACATATCGGTCTGAAGTTTCGATCAGAATGACCTGCAAATTTCCGGCCTTTGTTCCGGTTACCATACGGTATTCCATTTCACCGGTTTTTACCTGTGGTTTCTTTTCCTGGAGGTAACTCCATAAGAAAACGCCGATAACAACGACCAGAATGCCGTATCTGATGGCGGGATTGGTTCTTTTAACTGGTTCAGGCATGATGTGGGTTTGTTTATTTTTGATAAAGTTAATCTTTGTTTCAACATCTTTTTGATGCGGTAAAGTTTGACTATTTTGCAGGGATTCAGCCTTGTTGAAACCAAAGCCCAAAACATGGAAAAGAAAGAATTCAACTTTAGCTATATTTTATTTATTTCATTGGTCTCTGCCTTGGGAGGTCTCCTTTTTGGATATGACTGGGTGGTGATCGGAGGTGCTCAACCCCATTACGAATCCTATTTTATTGCCCATTCCCATCTTTGGGCAGCGGCAAAAGCCGGCACTGCCTCGGTACGGTTTGAGTGGCTTCAGGGCTTTGCCATGAGCAGCGCTTTATGGGGAACCCTGATCGGAGCCATGGTTTCGGGTTGGGTGGCCGACCGCTTTGGACGGAAAAAACCGCTGGTGATCGCCGCATTCCTTTTTACCATTTCGGCTGTTTGGGTAGGATCTATCGACCGGTCGTGGTGGTTTGGTGGCAACAGCGCTGTATTCAATGGTTTCGAAGGTTTCATGGCTGCCCGCATCATTGGGGGTATCGGCATCGGACTGGCATCTATGTTATCACCGTTGTTTATTGCCGAAGTTTCACCATCTGCTTATCGAGGCCGGCTGGTAAGTTTGAACCAGCTGACTATTGTAATCGGGATATTGGCGGCACAAGTGACCAATTACTTTATAGGCCGGTTTCAGGCTCCTTCCGATCCGGCCATGATTGAATCAGCCCGGCAGACCTGGGCAGCCGGAATGTCTGCTGATGGATGGAGATGGATGTTTCTGGCTGGAGCGGTTCCCGCGGGAATATTCCTGTTTATGTCGTTCTTCCTGCCCGAGAGCCCCAGATGGCTGATCAAATCAGGAAAAATGGAAAAAGCCGGCCGGGTACTTCAAAGCATCGGATCTGCCTCGTATGCCAAAGTTGAATTGGCCGCCATCCAGGCGTCGATGAAAGATGAATCGAGCAAGGTTAACCTGAAACATCTTTTTGAGAAGGGGATGCCCCGAATTCTGCTGATTGGCATCGTGCTAGCGGTACTCCAGCAATGGTGCGGGATCAATGTGATTTATAATTATGCAACCGATATTTTTTCTGCCGCCGGGATCGATAAAACCAATGTGCTCTTTACTATCCTGCTCACCGGAATCGTTAACATGATTTTTACTTTCGTTGGGATGGCTCTTGTGGATAAAGTCGGTCGAAAAACACTGATGCTGGCCGGAACAGCCGGATTAACCATTATTTATGCACTGATGGGAGCAGCCTTTCTCTTTATCAGCAAAGACCCGGCAAATCTAAAAGTACTAAGTCTTCCTGCGCTAGTCCTGGTACTGATGGCACTTGCCGTTTATGCAACTACTCTGGCCCCGGTTACCTGGGTATTGCTGTCTGAAATATTCCCCAACCGGATACGGGCAACAGCCATGTCAATCGGAACTTTTGCACTCTGGGTGGGCTGTACGATTCTCACAATGACTTTCCCGATGCTGAACAGCACCTTGAAAGCTTCGGGTACATTCTGGCTGTACGGGGGTATCTGTATCCTGGGATTCCTGTTTGTCAGGCGAATGCTGGTGGAAACCAAGGGTAAAAGCCTTGAACAGCTCGAAAAAGAGTTGCTCAGGAAAGATTAGATTTCAGCCACTTAGTGAATTTTCGTTTCTCCAATGACTGATATATCGGTTTGATGAACGGCAGTATCCGGTTGATTATCAGGATAAACCTGAACAAGCCGGATGGATACACCTTTTTCCGGTCATGGCTGATTCCCCTGACGATCTTTCGGGCAACCGATTCAGCTGACTGAACCGGATAAGCTATCGGGATTTGCTTGCCGGCCCTTTCGAAAAACCGGGTCTGCGTGGCAATCGGATATACTACCATCAGGTTATTATTTCGATTATCGAACCGATAACCTTCGGAAAAGTGGTTGATGGCTGCCTTTGTGGCTCCATAGAGTGCATATCCAGGCATCATCCATTCGCCCATCGCCGAACAGATCATCACGGTTTTCCAATCTGCCCCGCTATGGATCTCCTGCATTTTCAGGAGCGAATAGATTGGTGATAAGGTGTTTAGCTTAAATATTTGATCAATATGGTTCCAGTCAGCCGATTTAAGCTGTTCATAATAGGCAAATCCTGCATTGGCAATAAAGATATCAATGGATCCGAGCGAACTTTTGGCAAAACTGAAAAGCTGGTCAATCTGATCGGGATTCGACAGGTCGCCCACGAACGGGATCACCCGGTCGATATTTAAAAGGGCAATCTTTTCCAGATAATCCGCATTCCTTCCGGCAGCGACGATTTTGCAATCAAACTTCAGCAGCTCCTGCAGAACGGACAAACCAATTCCGGAAGTGGCTCCGGTCAAAACAATATTTTTGTGGTTAATCTCCATTGATGAATCCGGTTTTAGCAACGGGGAAGGTCATGGTGAAAGGATTGATATAAATAACAATTGAAGGCTCCAGAAGATCCAGATCGGGGAAAAACTGAGGGTCAGCCTTCAGTTCCTTGATAATCGAAAAATGGCCCGATCCCTTACCCTCCGGTGACACCTGAAACTTCCTGTTGTCAAGTTCCTGATACAGATGGATGGGCATAAACCGCGTGTGTACCGGGAAGTGAATGCTCCCGGGTTCAATGGTGATTTCGAAAAACGGATCATAGCCGCCTACACGGATAGTATGTTCACGGCCTTCCTCATGCCAGCTGAAATCAGCGAGCTCTTTTGGAATTCCCCAATTATTTCGGCCATTGTTCATGCTATCCAACGAATCAACATAGATTTTCGAAATGGTATTGAGCCTTTCCCCACCAATACGTGTCTTCCCGGGGATAAACAACAGCTCATGATAGGGGCCAACCGGTGAATCCTGATAATCAACCAGCATTACATAACCTCTGCCGCTCCATCTCATTTCCTTCCATTTATCGGGCAAGAAACTGGATTCACGAACAAACTCATCAGGGAACCGGTACAACAGAATAAAGCCACGACCGGTTAATGTCCAGGGTGCAAGTGCTTCCATGAAGTTGAATTTTATGAAAATGAATGCACAAAGGATGCGAAGGATTACTCCATCGTACCTTTTCCAGATAAAGCTTTCGCTTCAGTCTGATGTAAATCAAAGACCACAACTTCGTTTTCTCCCTTTTTCAGCCATGGAGCAGGGCAGTAAAGCCGGTATTGCGGTCCGATGTTCCAGTAACGTCCGAGGTTATGCCCGTTTACCCAAACTATACCTTTCTGGTAATGGGTCATATCGATGAACGTATCTGCCGGGTCGGTCAGGTTGAAGGTACCCCGGAAAAAGAGACCGGGTTTGTCAGCGCTGATTTCTCCTTTGGGTCGTTTCAGGTTTTGAATGTAGGATTCATCAAAAGGTAAGGAATACACATCCCAGTTCATCAGGGTCATTCCGTTGAGCGTAACACGATCGGTGATCCCTTTCCGGTCGATCAGGTATTGGGCAAAATTGATGCGCCCCATGCCTTCGACGAGAATTTCAAGCACCGGGTCCGAAACTTCGCTGGCAGGAATATCGATGGTCCGCTCTCCCTCACGGCGGTCGAGCTTGCCCAGGTATTTTCCGTTCAGAAAGATCGTGGCATAATCGTGCAGGTCGGTTATGGTGAGTTTGCCTTTCTTATGGCCGATCAGTTTGGTCTTATACAGAATGAAACCGTAATCCTGATTGTATGCTTCAAAGGGCTTTGGCTGAACCGACCAAACCGGTTGAGGTAGATTGTTCCAGACTGTCGTGTAAGCTTTCATAGGAATATCCGAAATTTCAACGGTGGGGATGGCTGCTGGTAATTCGTTCATCACTCCGGTTGACCGGAAGATGAGGTTCCGCAGTGCCCAATATTTTGGCGTGGGCTGCCCCTGTTCGGATATGGGTGCATCGTAGTCATAGCTTGTCAGGTCAGGTTCATATCCTTTTCCGCCTGAATTAGCCCCTGCGGTAAAACCAAAATTGGTTCCACCGTGGATGACGTAGAAATTGAATGATCGCCTGGTGTCGAGCAAAAATTTAATTTCCTGTAAAAGACCGGCGGTATCCGGCCGGGCCCATTTTTCACCCCAATGTGTCAGCCACCCCGGATAACTTTCACTTGAAAATGCGGGCACATTCGGATTTCTTTTTGCAGCTATAGCAAATGCTCCTTCATCTCCGCCTGAATCCAGCCCGATAGCGGCTCCGTCAATATTGCCGGCTTCAAGCATGAATGGAGTAGGGCCGTCAGCTGTATAAAATGGTACATCACAACCATTCCGTAGCCAGATATTTCTCAATTCTTCGAGATATTCCTTATCGTTTCCGAAACTACCATACTCATTCTCAATCTGTACCATCAGAATCGGGCCGCCATGGGTGACCAACAGCGGCTTGATCTGTTTTGATAATTCTCCGAGATATCTTTCAACCGGCACCATGTACCGCGGATCGCGGCAGCGCAGTTTGATATCAGGAATACGAAGGAGGTAAGGCGGAATACCGCCAAGTTCCCATTCGGCACAAACATACGGACCCGGGCGGAACAATACCCACATCCCCTCCTCCTGGCAGATCTTGACAAAACGGGCAACATCATGGTTCCCGGTTTTGAAGTCGAACACCCCCTCGGTGGGCTCCTGATAATTCCAGAATATATAGGCGGCAATCGTGTTGCACCCCATGGCTTTCGCCATCTGAATCCGGTGCCTCCAGTATTCGGCTGGTATCCGGGCCGGATGCATCTCTCCCGAAATCATCTGAAACGGCTTCCCGTCAAGCAGAAAATCTTTCTGCCCTAATGCAAATGTATGCCTGGCGGGTTGCGCAACCAGCTGTTGAAATCCAAGTAAAAGAACGGTAAATGTGATAGTGAATATTTTTTTCATGATGGGCTGTTTTCTTCTTCGTTGATTAGTGGTTTTAAAACATGGCGATAATGATAAACTGCTGTGAACAAAATCCCGGGAATAATTAACGCCATAAGATAAATGAAATGGGTAAATGCATAGATGATCGTCCCGGCTGAGATCACCAGTAAAAGAATTGTAGTCTTTTTGTCAATTTTACGGAAATAGAAAGCCTGATATAACAACATAGCACTAACACACAACCAGTTCAAAACATTGGCCAGTTCATGATACTGCGAGGACACAATATCCAGTACCATGCCGGTAACTAGTGATACTATTACACAGATGCCAAATGCAATAGTCAATACTTTATGGATTGATTTAATCTCTTGATTATAGATATTCCTATTGTCTTCGGGATTCATGGGTTTCTTCTTTTTTATTAATCATTTTCTGAATCTTTCCGGTGGTCAGCAAATAAGCAACCAGGCCCACAACGGCAATGATCTTGACAAAGGCCAGACTCAGGAAAGCCACCAGGATCATTACGATTCCGGTAATCAGGTAAATGGCAGCGAATTTGCTGTCCTTGTTCCTGATCTGATAGGCCTTGGAAAGCAAAACAAGCCCGAGGCATACGATCAGGATATTGCTGAGGGTTTGATCAATTTGTTTCGGATAATCAACAAACATCCCGATAATTACGGCGAGCAGGAGTGCTCCGAAAATAACATAGAGGAATGTCTGGACTTTCTTGATGAACGGTTTGGTTTCCATGGTATCAGTTTTGATTATCTTAAAGGCTGCGTATTGCCTTCAACCAGCATTTCGATGGCTTTTGCCAACCGTTTGTTACGGGCGGCATCGTTCTTGGCTTCGGTAATCCAATTGACGTATTCTTTGCGTTGACTGTAGGCGAACTTATCCCAAAATTCGGCAGCCAACGGGTTCTCTTTGAGCGCCTCAAGCAGGCATTCAGGAACGATCAGTTCTTTAACGGCCTGCTCCTTTGATTTTTGCGGTACTTTGATGTTCTCATCATTCAGCCGCTTGGCTTCACGGAAGTACCCCAGCAGGGTTTCACCATCCGGGAGATCATCAATGGATATAATTTGGCCGAACTGGCCTGTCATATCATCTGCCTCGCCGATATTTTCAAGCCCCTTAATCAACCGGCCCTTCCAGATATTCAGGATGCAATGCGACTTGAAGGCAGCCAGGCTGACTATGGTCCCTTTATAATCAAAATATGGAATCCCACCCTTCAGGTTTTCTTCAACTTCTGGACAGGCCTTGTGAACCAGGCGCCGGATATGTCTGAGAATTGGCTGGGCAAAAGGGGCAGCTTTGTTAATGTAAACATCGATGCGGGGATCAGGGTTCGACATAATCTTTTAACGTTTAATGTGTTATTGATGTTAATATTAGTAAGTACGTGAGAAATAATTAGTTTGTTTCTTGTCAGGTAATATTATTCCTTCTATCTGCAAATTATAAAACTTAAATGATTCCAGCAAGTTAACTTGTAGCGATTAAGGAGTGATCAACTTGTTGTGCCATCGACAAAAGCTTTGATCTTTTCAGTAGTCACATTGGGGGGCATTCCTCCACCGCAGGATGGAAGAATCCGCTGCTTTCCTTTGAGTTCCATCATCATTTCCGATGTGGCCCGTGCAATTTCATGAGGGGTTCCGGCAGCCAGTACATCGCGTGGTGGCAGGTTTCCCATCAGGGTGATTTTATCCCCGGTGAGTTCACGCAATTCATTCAGTGTGACATCAATGCCCATATTAAACAGGTTAATTCCCATATCCCCGAGTAGCGGGGCTGATTCGCGGCACGGGGCATCGTTGTGTAAAAATTTAACAGCTAATTTTCTGTTATACAGTTCTTTGAAATAGGGTAGTCCGAACTCTTCAAACTGCTCCCTGTTCAGGAAACCAATCAGGTCATCCAGCATAAAGATCCCGTCAATGCTGTCAATCGTCTTCTTTTGAAGATCGTGCCATTCGATCAGAAAATCGGTGATCAGCCGGATCAGCTGGTGAGCCTTGTCGGGTTCCATCAGGATCAGGGTCAGAAATTCTGATGTCCCCATGAGGTAAGATGCGATATTCAGGGGCCCCCGTGAAACCGAAAAGCGAATCTGCTGTCCTGTTTGCTCGATCAGCGGGCGGTATTTTACCAGCCTTCCGAGCATGAATGGGAGCAGCCCGTCGGTTTTGGGATTGGGCATTACCATCCGGTCGATCTCTTCAGTTGAATGAATGACACGGTGAGCATGAGGAAATGCATTTTCGGGAAAACTACAGCGAGCGCCAAAAGCCGAAGGTTCTGTGCACATGCCGAACTCCGACCAGTATCCCGGCAGAAATAAAATATCGGGGAATGTTTCAGCGGCTTTTTTATGGCACTGAAACCATGTTTCATCATGGGTGAAATATTCAGCCAGTGTTACACCGGCCCAATTGGGTAACCAGGGGCAATCGATGATAAATCCTACCGGTAACGGTGATAATTGTTCACCGTCGATCAGTTTTCGGAGAGTGGCCCAGTTTTGATCGGTCATTTGATGGCTAACTGGTAGGGTATTCCGGCGGTTTTCAACTCAATCTTGATTCCCTGTTTCTGCCCGGTTGCATTGATCAGAGCTTCAAATCCGATTTTATGCTTGCCTTGCGTGAGGGTGACTTCATCCTGGATAAGCTGTCCGGTATTGACAAGCTGCCATTTCGAATCGTAAAGATAGATATAGCTTCCGCCAGTGTATTTAATATAGTGATTGGCCGGCAGATCGAGTGGAATCAGGATATTCCCGCGGCCGTCTATATTTATTCTGATCAGAGTCGCTGAGTTTTCGGGTCCTGACGACAGAATAAACTGAACAGGCTGATCGGGATTCTCATTATCTATTTCGATGGTTTCAATAGCAGAGCCGGCTTTGTATTCTGCGCGCCAGATCTTATATGGATAAAGGTTCCAGTTATTGGGCCCTTCCATTTCAAGATGGAATTCATTCCTGATATTCTGCATCAGTTTTTTTACCTCAGGAGGGAATGAACCTGCCATACGGGCCCGCTCCCATTCGCGGATGGCGTACAGAATTTTTTCACTGTTGCCGTTCTGGCTGACGGCAGTCAGAGAGGTGACCAGTGCATATCCGGCATCAAATCCTGCCGACCGGGCAAGCAGCCATTCAATATCTTCGAGGCTGGTTTCCGGAACCATTTTAAACCATCCGAGCATCGATGGAATCAGATTTCTCTGGAAAAACAGCTGGTTCAGAAGCCTTAACTGGGTCTGGCTCTCACGGAATCCGGCATACCAGGGTTCTCCCCAGTTCATCCGGGTAAATGAGTGCCAGAAATAGTGTCCCGGACCACTGGCATCAGTTATTACGTTGCCTTTAAGCTCCGGCTTTAACTGATCGTACCAGTTCTGGGTAAAGCGTTCGCGCCCATATTCTCCCATTCCGGTCGACCAGTTACCTTCGAGCCCGTCAAAGGAGATCTGGCGGCAACCGGTGAAATTGAAGAATTCAGCGAGGCGTGACGACATCTCCATGGAGAGCTCGTTATTGGTCAGGAAAGTTTTGTAACCATGATCCATGAGCTTTCCGATATCGGCGCCACTCTCATGTACAGCGGCTGTGGTTCCAAAGACTCCGCGTGCACAACCAATTAGTACCCAGGGTGCAGCCTTCGATACCTCCTGATATTGTATCAGCTCATTTCCAATGACAACACATCGTAAGTTATTGTTCTTCATTTGATTGAAGAATTTCGGATCGGTGATTCCGATTGTTTTATCGTCCTTACCGATGGATTGGCTGAGTGTGGTAGAACCCACCCTGGCCAGTCGGGGATCCGGTATCGGGGTTACATAGGGATCATTGGTTGTAATGAAGTTCGAGAGCGTGTGAACTCCTATCCGGATGCTCTCTTCATTAGCACGGCTCACCATCAGTTTCATGGTTTCCCAGTTCTCAGGAAACAGATCGGGGTTAAGCTTGAAATGTCCCCAATTCTCAAAAGGGCCCTCTTCATATAAATATTTCAGACCAGCTTTTTTCGTCAACGCCAGGGCATCCTCAAAATCCTTTACCCCGAAATTCATGATCAGATAGGCTGCAGTGGAGCCTTTGGCCGTTTTGCCCCACTCGCCGTCGAGCATCGGGTGTGGAAGATTTTCGGCGATTTCAATGGCCCCGATGGTTTTCAATGCTTCCGGTGCCTTACATCCGAAAAGCGCTATCGATGAGCCTGTTATGCCCCCATCTTCGAATGCGGGTGCAACATAATAGGGATGTGACCAGTTTGACACGATACGTTGTTTGTTCCGGTTTCGGCAATAGGCCTGAACAACACTGCCAAAAGCCTCTTTATGGGCAGTCTGGCCCCGGTAGAGAACCTTCACCGAATCTGCAACATCTATCAGATTATTGGTTTCAAAAATATCAAAGGCAGGCTCGATATCGCTCTCTTCGGTAGGGTATCCACCCAGAGTTTTCAGATTTAATGCCTGTATTCCAATGGCATAAGCAGAATCTCTGACTACCCCCACACATTCTCCTATGATTTCACCGATTGAAATCGGGTAAGGGCCCCAGACAACCAATTCCACTGATTCTGCTCCGGTGATCTCAACAAGTTTAAATACCACATGAGTCGATTTTGCTTCAACTTTGATTGTAGCCTGACGATTACCATCATAACCCAGCAGGAGGATTCCTTCGGATTGATCCACTTTACAGGATATCGGCGTCAGGTACTTTCCTTCCAACCTGATTTGCATCAGGGGTGCAGGCTGGCCTTTTGCCAGATAGTTTTTACCACCGTCAATATCCGTCAGCCCGGTTATAAAGCCTTTATCTGACAGCCTGATCAGGAATTGATCGGTTTTCCATTCGTTCCCTTTGGGGGTACAGGCTGTAATCAGAACAACGAGTAATAAGAGCAGGTTCGTTCTCTTCATTTTTATTTGATCACAGGTATCTCGCTTAGCCTTAAACGTGCCGATGCATAAGGAACCAGTTCAATGTTCTGCACAGAATCTGCAGCAGTCAGAACCACGGGTGAATGTGGGGTCAATCCTGCACTGTTGTTCTCCAAAACCCATGATGGGATCAGTTTTCCTTTGGCTTTCAGCAGGATAGGGGGATTTAGATTCAGTGTATCAAAACTATTTGTTTGAGCATTGTATACCGGATCGCCCAGATCTCCAAAAGGATATTTCCCAACCGGATTAGTCACCACTTCAAAGCTTTTCGATGGATCGATATCATTCAGAACAAGTCCGAAGTTCCATGGACTGGTGGGTTCGATCATCCAGTCGGTTGAACCCATGTATGCATAAGTCTTTTTGCAGGTTGATATCGCGGTGTATTTTTTTGCAATTCTCAAACTGAAGAATAGTGGCCCTTTTGCAATCGAAGCGGCATTGTTGTATCTTCTTTCGATGCGTACCGGAGAGGTCAGGTTCAGCTCAATTCGGTTACTGTTTTTCCATTTCTCATTCAATGTCACGAACTCACCGGGCTTGCAGACGAAGGGTTTTCCATTAACAATAACTGTTGGGTTGGCGGCCCATTCAGGTATTCTGAGATAAATCGGGAACGTGGATTCTTTTTCCGGATTTACTAAGATTACGATGTTTTCTTCAAACGGATAGTTCGATTGGACGTCGATTTTTACCGGAACCTTATTGCCGGCAAGGGCATTCACCGTACAGGGGGCATAACTGATGGCAGCCAGACCGCCGTCGGGTGAGGCCATCCAGAGTGATTGTACGTATTTCGGCCATCCCTGGTGTCCATTTGCTGTGCAGCAACCAAAATAGGGCTCGGTTCCAAAAACGTTTGATTCGGGATTATTGCTACTCCACTGGCGGGGAGCAATGGAAACCAATACCTGGTTAGCCTGCTGATCATATTGATGTCCCCAGTAATCGGGGGTGCAGGTTCCTGGCAGGCTGTTAAAGGCAAGAACATCTAACCGGTCGGCCAGCTTTACATCGCCGGTAATTTCTATCAGGTTTTCCAGAGAGTACATGTATTCTACTACTGCACACATCTCGGTTCCCTGAACCGGATTTCGTCCGCTGATATGTTCATCGCCCGAGAATCTGCCGCCAACCTGGCCGTGATGTGCATCCAGCTTGGTCATTCCGTCGTAGGAGGCTGACAGATCGGCCATGTTTCCAGACTGTTGCGAGAATACTCCCGGATATTTCACGGCCATCGCTACGTTAACCACATGAGCGGTGAGACCAACGGCATCCCAGATTTTAGGAATCCGGCCTTCGCTTGCTGCGAGTGAATCCCAGGGGAAAGTGTTGAAATAATTGGTCCAGGAAAATGAATTGCTCTGAATGGAATTGATGGCTTTCAGAATCGTGGTATCACCGGTCTGGCGGAAAAGCCAGTATCCGGTAACGGCATTTTCCATGGCACGTACACCACGCCATTCCTTGTCCGGCCAATCGGGAGCATTATCAGCAAGATAAGTAAAGTATTTTTTCATGACCTCGAGAGCTCTCGGGTCCTTGCTCCCTTCATAATAGTTCTTCAACACTTTCAAAACCACTGCCAAAGGCCAGCGATCACTATTTTTTGCCGGTCCAAACCACCCGTTGGGCTGTGCGGAAGCCAGAATAGGATCCATCCAGGTTTTAACTTTTTCGATCAAACGTTGATCATCCAATAAATAGGCGAGGGGAACTAATCCGTCGAGGTAATAGGGTCCCCGTTCCCAGGCCTCACCCTCGCCACCATGCCAGGCAGAGGTTGTAAGTGAAGGCCAGTATTCATCCAGGTGGCCGGGCAAACCATCGGCCTGAATCTGCAACTGATCTTTCAGCCATCCCGCCGGTTTCACTGCACCCAGCGGTAGTTGAATAAACGTATTGGCTTTCAACGGTTCCCGGTTAGCCGGGTAATTTGACTCTTGTTTACTGCAGGAGACAGTCAGCGTAATTAATCCGGTCATTAATAAAGATGTCGTTCTTAACATAAATCAGTTGGTTAAAGAAATTGATGAACCGGGTAAAGATAAAAAATTTACTTTGCCATTTTCCTGACGTTTCCGTCGGGATCAATCTCAATGCAGTCGCCTTTTTTGAACGATTTATTATGTCTGATGAAGGATGCTGATAATTTGCATGATCTGAGATGTCCATCTTCATAAAAACTGACCGGAAATAACAGGGAATTACTGCAGGGTACTCCGTCAACCTCGATATTATGTACGGGATAACAGCCTTTCAGTTTCCCGGATGGATAAAAGCCCGCGTAGATACCGGATATTCCTCCGCCACCCAGACAGAGAATTCCTTGAATTTCCTGGTCTTCAGGCAGTACGCAGCTGGTAATTATTCCCAATGAATCAGGGAAAAGCCAGGTATGGGCCGGTAAAATGTTCACGCCCACCTGAACCGGCCTGGCTGTCTGAAAGGCCTTGAGCTTCCAGTTCGGGTGAAAATGCATCCATCCCTTAACCACTTCATATCCATCGTATGAAATGTTCCGGTCAGTAAGTCCGATATAGACTCCGGATGCATCGGCTTGTCTGACTTTGGCAAACCGTATGCCGTTCTTAACGGTGTCTTTTTCCCATTGAAAAACTGAGCATGCACTGAAGATGATCATCAATAGGAGAGCAATATGATGGATTCGTCTGTGTGTTTTCATGGTTTTGAGGAATTTGTCATTCAAAATTAGGTTAAATAATAATAAATCAAGCAAATATGAATTTTTTGTCTCGGGTTTCTCCATTTCGTTCTTCAGGATGCATCTATATAATGGGCTCCGGTTGCACCGGAGGGTACTAAAGGGATGCCCTTGCAGGGCATAGGATTAGCCTTGGTGTTGCCAGAATGTTGCTGTAGGGGTGTTCGCCATTCGCCCTGCAAGGGCGGGATTCAGAGTAACCTCCGGCGCAGCCGGAGGGTGTAAGGAGCATAACCTCTGTCGCAGTCAGAGGGGAGTAAGGTAAAGCATACAACATGGACAGCTACAGAAGCACAACCCATCACCTCGTGTTCGTTACCAAGTACCGCGCAAAAGTGATACCTGACAAAGAGTCTCATCACCTGTACAGTTACCTCTGGGGTATCCTCCGCAACAGGAACTGCCACTTATACCGGATCAACGGCATGGAGGATCATATTCATATCGTTTGCGATATTCATCCGTCAATTGCAGTTGCTGACCTGGTAAAGGATTTGAAGATTGCCAGCGGTACTAAAACACCTCCATGTGCCGTCTGCGATAAATCCAGTAGCCAAGCAGGAAGTAGATGACGGTCAATCCGGTCAGGCAAACCAGCTGCGGCCAAATCCCGCTGATGCCTGTCTGATAGATCAGGATTTGTTTCAGGGCATCGGTGGTATGATAGGTCGACATCAATCCGGGAATCGTGAAATTATACCCGCCCAGGGCAAAGAGCTGAGCTCCCTGGATGGGGAAAACAGTTCCTGAAAAGAACATGAACAGAAAAAGAGGGAAATTCCCGACTACCAGCACTTCATTCGCCGATTTAGTCATCCCGGCCAGAATGAGACTGAACCCGATAACCGACAGGCAGGTGAGCACGCAAACCAACAGGAAAAGCCCGAATGACCCTGAAAAGTTAAAACCAAATAGCCACGCAGCTCCCAGCGTGAGCACTATGCTGACCAACCCAACCACAACCTGAACAATGGAAATCCCGGTGATGAAGGTCAGTGGACTTAAGCGCGAGAGTTTCAGCCGGAGCATGGTCTTTTTTTCAGGCTCGGCAACAAAGGCTATGGCACCTGATAACATCAGCATGATGGTGGCCAGCGCCAATAATCCTGGGATAGCAATGGTAAACTCACTCATTTTGGAGGATCGCCCGGCCGGCGTTTCTATGAGATGATAGGGTTCACTGGTTCGGGTTACCGAACTGATAAACCCCGAAACATACGTGCTTCCCAGGATTGCAGAGATCATGTAATTGGTTTCGGTCAGGTTGCCGGATATCTCGAACGGAACCCTGACCTGGGCACCTTCCTGCTTTAAACGGATACTGTCAGAAAAACCGGCAGGTATAACAATCATTGCGTTGGCATCTTTGTTTCGTACCTGCTCTTCCGCAAAGGAACGGCTGCTGACTTCACTGAAATGGACAGGTATACTGTCGTTTTTGACTGATTCCAGATATCTGAGGAGCTCCTTCCCGTAATCGGCTGATGATGTGCCAACTGACGGCTGGTCAAGGTTAACTACGCTTACCTTAAGGTTTAGTGCAGCACTTTGATAAATCAGATAAAAGATTCCGACAAAAAACGGAGCCATCGAAATCGTTAGTACCAGAATCCAGAATTGCCGGATTTGCTCGGTAAAGCTTTTGCGGATGACTGCCAGTAGTTTCATGAGCGCAGGGTTTTACCGGTCAGTTGGATGAAAACATCTTCCAGCGTATTTTCGCGAAGCTTGATTTCTTCAGAATGGAATCCCGCTTTGTTGAGAGATTCGAGCAGCAATGGCATGAGTTGCATCGGATCAGGGCATTGAACCGTAAGTTGCCGGTTGTCGGTGGTCAGTTTGCCAATCAGTGGTAATTGCTGTTTGAGCAGCTGAGCGGTTGAATCACCGATCTGTTTATCCAGATTGATTTGCAGGGTATTATGGGTTCCGATGGAGTGTTTGAGATTCTCCGGAGTATCGGTCATCAGGATTTTTCCCTGATCGATGATGGCAACGCGGTTTGACAGCCTGTCAGCCTCATCCATATTATGCGTGGTAAGAATAATCGTACGGGTACCAGCCAGACTCCTGATGAATTCGCGCATGAGAATCCTGCTTTGTGGATCCAGACCGGCTTCTGGCTCATCCAGTATCAGGACTGCCGGATTATGGACCAGAGCCAGCGCTATGTTCAGCCTTCGTTTCATCCCGCCGGATAGCCTTCGGGCTTGTTTGTCTGATTGCGGAGCTAGTCCGAGCTGATCCAAAAGGTCTATGCTTCTCGACTTTGCTGTCTTCCGTGGCAGATTGTACATCTCTCCGTTGAAAACCATCTGCTCCATGCAGGTCAGCCTTTCCCAATGGACATTATCCTGCGGACACACCCCCAGCAGCGATTTGCCGTCACGAAACTGATGCAGTGTTTGCCCGTTGAACAGAACCTCCCCCTCATCGGGCTTAAGCAATCCGCAGATCATTCTGATTGCCGTGGTTTTACCGGCTCCGTTCGGTCCCAGGAAGCCGAGGATCTCACCCGGATTTACTTCCAGGTTAATGTGATCCACGGCTACCTGCTCCCCGAATCGTTTGGTGAGATTAACTGACTTGATTTGTATTGGAACCACCTGACAGTCGGTTTAGGTCACCTAAAATAGTGATATTTCCAATTACATCGGCCTTACCGGAATACAGATGTCAACAATATGTTTCTTTTCCGGATGTTCCTCGGCATTGTTGTAGTACAGATCGAACGGAAGCCGGTCGTCACAAACATATCCGCTGGAAGGCAGCCAGTCGCGGTTGATTTCATCCCAGGCTTCACTGAACTGGTCGGTAGTGATCTCAAAACGGCACATGGCGTATTTCCCGCCTGCAACTTTCATCTTGCCGATCTCGCCTTTTACCTCCATGTTTTCGGGTATGGTGATACAAACACTCGACCTGAGCTTTACTTCCTCCGTAATTTCAGGGCTATCATGATACACACACAGGAGCCTTGTATCCGGATTGGCGAAAAGACCTCTCGGACCAGCCCAGCGCATGAGCTTGCCGAATGCCTCTCCGATGGTGTTGTACGGGCCCGTGTGGCGTACGTAAGCCACATTCATTTCCTGCAAATCTTTAATCTCTACATTTTTCATAATCAATGGATTTAATTGGGTTAAACTTACTCTGCGAAGTTCCCCTGATTTATCCATTTCAAATTGACCGGCCTTGCTGTGTAATTGATTTTCCTTGCTGACTTGTTTGCGATTTTTGCTATGTTCGATATGTCCCCCCTTTCGGAAACGGGTCGGGGTCATACCAAAGAAATCCCTGAATGCCCGGTTGAAAACCGATTGCGATGAAAACCCGCAACCATAAACAATATCTGTCACCGGAAGATCGGGCTGCTCTGCCAGAAGACCGGCTGCCCGCTCCAATCTCAAACGACGGATGAATTCATAAAGAGATTCACCCGTCAAAGCAGAAAATATCCGGTGAAAATGGAATTTGCTGAATGCAGCGACATCTGCCAGCTCCTCCAGTGTCATCGGTTCGGCAATATGTTTTTCAATGTAATCCATAACCCTGTTGATCCGGGCCATGTACTGCTGAACATAATAATCGGAATTTGACATGTCACAAATATAGCAATGAGCCCCGATTATCATTCATAAAACAGATCACACAATTCCTTTGAACCGGGATTCAATCCGAAGCCGGTTTAGTCAATATGAAATGGAACTACCCGGAATTCGTACATTTGCCGGCATGAAACAAATCATTTTAAAACCGGGAAGAGAGAAATCCCTCAAGCGTTTGCATCCGTGGGTTTTCAGCGGAGCGATCCACAAGGTGAACGGAACACCTTCCTCCGGCGAAACCATTGAGGTTGTATCTGCCACAGGTGACTTTTTGGGATGCGGTGCATGGTCGCCTCAGTCCCAGATGTCAGCCCGGATGTGGTCGTTTTCTGATATCCTGATCGACCGCGATTTCTTCAGGAGGAAAATTGAGAATGCCTTAGCACTTAGGGAACCACCGGTGATTGATAAAGATACGACTGGGGTCCGACTGGTTCATTCAGAGTCGGATGGTTTGCCCGGACTGACCGTGGATCGGTACGGAGATTACCTGGTATGCCAGATTTCATCGACTGGTGCTGAATATTGGAAAGATACACTGGTGGAGGTTCTTCATGAATTGATACCCTGCAAAGGGATTTTCGAACGGTCCGATCTATCGGTCCGGAAAAAAGAGGGACTGCGGGAATCATTTGGTTTGCTCTGGGGAGAGGAACCTCCTGAAGTGATTGAGATCAACGAGTGTGGTAGAAAATATGGAGTAGATATCCGTTCGGGACATAAAACCGGTTTTTACCTGGATCAGCGCGATAGCCGGTCAATGGTCGGGGATTGTTCCCAGGATAGGGATGTGCTGGATTGTTTCAGCTACACTGGTGGTTTTGCCGTTGCGGCATTAGCAGGAGGTGCCAGGCATGTGACTTTATTGGACTCTTCAGGACCGGCTCTGGAACGGGCTCAGTCAAATATCCTGCTGAATGGCATAGCGACTGAAAAATATTCTCTGATGGAGGCCGATGTTTTTCAGGCTATCCGGAAATTCAGGGCCGAAAACCGGCAGTTTGATCTGATCATCCTGGATCCTCCGAAGTTTGTGGAATCACGAAACCAGATTGACAAAGGCGCCAGAGCTTACAAAGATATCAATATGATCGCCATGCAGCTGTTGAAGCCTGGTGGCTTGTTATTTACATTTTCCTGTTCGGGTCACATGGAAGATGCTCTGTTTCAAAAGATTGTGGCCGATGCTGCTATCGATGCCCATCGGGAAGTAAAAATCCTGCGGTGGTTATCCCAGGCACCTGACCATCCGGTTATTGCATCATTCCCTGAAGGTAAATATCTGAAAGGACTCATGTGTTACGCACTTTAAAATCATTTTATGAGACAATTTACACTACTCGTAATCTTTCTTACGATTATCGGTTACCCATCACAGGCTCAAACCGATACCTCTGCATTTAAACCTCAGGGTAAGGTGATCGTGCATGTAATCAATCGTTCCCTGTTTGAATCCGAAGGCACCGAAAATAAAATCGGTATGTATATTAACCGTGCACATATCGGCTATTCCTACCAGTTTGCGCCGAAGTGGTCAGCAACTGCCATCATGGATGTCGGCAGGCCAACCGTTTTCGGAAACCTGAATGTTACCGATGCCGATGGCCAGGTTCTACCAAACTCCTATAGTTATAAGGAAGGCAGTTATTATACGATGGGCCTTAAATTTTCTTATCTGGAGTATAATCCTACATCTCAACTCAAACTTCAGGCTGGGGGTATCCTGCAGAACCACTATGCAACACAGGAAAAAATGTGGGGATACCGGTATGTTATGGAAATGTTTCAGGACCGGTCGCTGGGTATGTCAAGCAGCGATCTGGGAATTATTGCCTACTATACCCCTCTGGAATGGCTTTCAGTAGATGCAGCCATTACTAACGGAGAAGGATTCCGCTTTAATCAGGATAAATATGGCGATGTGAAATATGCCGCCGGAATCAGTGTTAAACCTGTAAAGGGTTGGATTACCAGATTATATAGCGATTACTCACCTTCGACGAATCCGGCTAAAGGCGCAACCCAGCAACTGTTTTCGGTATTTACCGGTTACCGCTGGCCAAAAGTATTCAGGATTGGCGCCGAGTATAATTATCACCTGAATCATAATAATTTGAAAAACAATGATTTGTATGGTTTCTCCGGATATGCCACGTATGAAATGTCGGATCGGTTTGAGATTTTCGGACGCTATGATCATCTGCAATCCAATACCCTGTCAGGAGCAACCGATTCCTGGAATTTAAGCGGTGATGGGAAGACTATCGTTGCGGGTGTGCATTATAAACCAGTGAAAAATATCTCCTTTTCATTGACTTACCAAGGCTGGAAACCTGACAAAACCGCATCGGATAACCGGGATGCGGTGGCACTGAGTTTTGAGTTTAAGATGTAAAAAAAAGAGGCTGTCTCAAAAGGGCAGCCTCTTTTTATAGAAACAGCGGATCGCTATTTTTTCTCTTCAGCTTTTTTGCCTTCGCATTTTGAGCCGCACTCTTTTTTGCATTCAGCTTTGCAGGCCTTGGTGCACTCACCTTTACCCTTGCATTCTTTCTTTTCACCCACGCCACAGCATGCACCTGCTTTTTCTCCACAGCAGTTACCCTTAACCTCTTTGCAGGTACCTTTGCATTTGTCACCACAGTTTTTCTTGCAATCAGCCTTTTTGTCGGCTTTTACTTTTTTGTCTTTATCAACGGTAACAATTTTTGCGACAACGTCTTTTGGCATGATCAGTGCCGGAACAGAGTAAACGCCTACAAAAACAAGCAGTGATAAGAGAACCAGAATTTTTTTCATGTTGTTTGGTTAATTAATTAATGTTGATGCGAAGGTATGGCTCTTTTTACCAGGAGGTTGTTAATGGAAAGTTAAAAGCTGGCTTGCTAAACCCCCGGTAATCAAGGGGGCAAACAAACGGCTGTTAAATTTTTGTTAAACATGACGTATTTTTGCGACAAATCGGAATATGACGTAGTTTTACGACATAACTTATCTCAATCTTATGAAAATGCTTTTAACACTCGTGGTGTCATTTTTTTACGGGAGTCAGGTTTTTGTAGCTGACCAACTGACACCTTCTGTTTGCTCAGATAGTTCTGAATGTGGTATCTCAGAAAGCGGCTTCGGACCAGGCGACGGTGCTTCCCGCCTGATTGAGGCAGCCAACAAAAGTGGGAAGACTGTATTTCTGGTTGTATTTGACAAAACCGGAGCAGATAAGGAAAAGGCAATATCGATTGCTAAGGAAGCAAAAGCGAAGAAGCCAAATGCCACACAGATCGTCGAGCTCAATACAACAGATAGCGAAAATAAGGACCTGGTTGCCAGGTACAGGACCGCCGGTGCACCTCTTCCACTCATTTTGGTTATAGATACAAATGGAACTGCAACAGGCGGTTTCTTGCTGGCTGAAGCAACACCTGAAGGATTGTTAAATCTGATTCCATCCCCGAAGTTTTCAGAAATCCTGAAAGGGTTGTCGGCTCAGAAGTGCGTCTTTTTGGTTGCATACAAAGAATCGATGGCGCAAAAGGCTGTTGCAGTAGCAAAATGTACTGAAGCTGTGAAGATGATGAGTAACGGGGCTTCGATTGTTGAACTGAATATTGAGGATAAAGGTGAAGAATCAATGGTGAAGAATTTGAAAATTGCCCCGTCAATCATAGCTCCGGAAATACATGTCATCAACAAAGCCGGGCAGGTTACCGGAGTTTTCAACAGCGACACTGATCCTGCTCAATTGGTCAAAGCTGCCAGAAAATCGAGTACGAGTAGTTGTTGTCCCGCAGGTGGCAGTTGCGCTCCGGCAAAGAAGTAAAAATAGTTTGAACATCAAGATCAATCCCTCAATATGAATGTCTTTAAAATTGTATGGCTCGAATTGCTGAACCGTAAATCGCAATTTGTTTCCGGGATTCTCTCCATCACACTCGGCATCGCGGTTATTGTGGCTATTCAAAGTATATCTACGGTTTCCAGAGAAAATGTGGCCCGTAAACTCGACAACCTCGGCGCAAATATTCTTGTTTTGCCCCAGGGCGCGAGTATCGATGATTACTATACTTCTGATATTGATGCGCCTACGATACCCGGTGAATATGTTGAGCGGATTCTGAATTCAACGCTGAAAGGGGTAGATAATATGTCCCCAAAGCTGACCCGAAGAGTAAAAGTAGGAGAGAACGCCATTGTTCTTACCGGTATTCTCCCCAAAAGTGAGATTGCCTCAAAACCGCTCTGGCAGGGAGTAGGACTTATCGGAACGGAAGTCAAAACGGAATGTGCCCCTACGGCTCCGAAGGAAACGTTTGAGTATCTCGATGAACGCTTACAGCGGAAAGTGGTTGATACCCTGCAAAAAAACGAATGCCTGCTGGGGTACCAGGCTGCAAAACGATTGAATTTGAAGGAGAAGGAAAGCCTATTAGTTTTGAATACAGAGTTGACAGTAGTTAGGATTTTGCCTGAAACCGGTACCGTTGATGACGACCGTGTGTTTGCCCATCTGACGACAGTTCAGGCCATGACCGGGATCCCCGACCAGATCAGTGCCATTGAAATCATGGGTTGTTGCCATGCCATCTCTGAAGGATTATTGAGTAAACTCCGTAATATTTTACCCGACACACGCATTACCACGATCAATCAGATTGTATCAACCCAGATTGAGACCAACCGGTTGATGAATAAGGTATCCCTGGTATTCCTTATTATTATCTTTTTTGTCGGAAGTGTTTCAATGGGCAATTTTATGTGGGCCAACGTCAATGAACGCAAGAAAGAGATCGGGATTTTGAGGATGATGGGCGCTTCAAAAAAAATTATCTATCAGCTATTTATTTATAAATCAATTGTTCTGGGAGTCGTCGGGGGAATCGCCGGTTTCGTTTTGGGTACCCTGGCCGGCGTTTTTTTGGGGCCTTTTCTGGCAGACATGGCTGTGCGCCCGGTTTACATATATCTTCTGTGGTCATTGCTATTATCCGTGATCATAGGAATTGCCGGAGCCGTAATCCCGGCATCTATGGCGGCGAAGATTGATCCACACACCAATTTACAGGAGGCCTGATCATGATAATACAAGTAAAAAATCTGGTTAAACAATACAAGCATCAGGACGGATTGATCAACGCCCTGGATGATATCTCAATTGAAGTAAAAAAAGGCAGTTTCGTTACCGTTACCGGTCCGTCAGGATCAGGGAAAAGCACCTTGCTTTTGTCTCTGTTCGGACTGATCAGGCCCACATCGGGTACGATTTCTTTTAATGGCCGCATCATCACGGGTGCAACGGATCTGGAACTGGCTAATATCCGCCAGGAACATGTTGGTTTTATCCTGCAGAACTTTGCGCTGATTCCTTACCTGACAACCGTGCAAAATGTGATGATCCCTCTGGCCCTGAAAAAGGTGGATGGTGACGAACAGCTGGAAAGAGCAACCGAAGTGCTGAAGTTTGTCGGACTGGCTAACCGGATTAATCACCTGCCCAGGGAACTATCGACAGGCCAGCAGCAGCGTGTTGCAATAGCCAGGGCTCTGGTACATAATCCATCTGTTATCCTGGCGGATGAACCTACCGGAAACCTGGACCCTGCTTTGTCATTGGAAATTCTTGATTTTCTGAGCAAGATTAACCAAACCAAAGGTATTACCGTGATCCTGGTTACTCACAGTCCTGTTGCAGCAGAATACGGGAACTACAAAATCCATTTGCGTGATGGCCGTCTGGCTGGTTAGATGGAAATTTAGGTTGTATCTTAGCGATGAATTAAATTATCATTATGGCCATTGCTAAAACTATGCTGTTCAATGATGAGCTCCAGAAAAATGCTGAACTCTTCAAAGCATTGGCGCACCCGGCTCGTCTTGCAATCCTGAAATACCTGGCTGAAACCCGGACCTGCATAAACGGAGATTTTGCGTACGAGTTGCCATTGAGCCGTACAACTGTTAATCAACATTTGACTGAACTGAAGGCTGCCGGCTTGATCCTATGGCATACATCCGGAGTGAAAACATACTATTGCCTGAATCAGAAAAAAATAAGTGAGCTGGGGGAAATAGCGAAAGCTTTGATTGATGAGCTAACCATTCCGGAAGACACCTGTTGCCAACCATAATATGGAGAGATTTTTTTTACCTGGATATTGCTGAATTAATATATTTCGTATTTTTGCGAAATAAGAAATGAGAAGTTTTAAGCAATACTGCTAAAATCGGGTTAAAGTTTAAGTCTATGTTAAATATGATCATTCGGCCGGTTGGAAAACAGAAGTTATGGCTTTCTGGAGGTTTGCTGGTCATTTGGTTTTTGGTTTACCACTATCTTCAACCATTCACCAACTTTTTAACGGATACTGTTTTTGGGTTGGAAAAAGGAAAACATTTGACTGAAGCCATACGGTTTTTCATTTTCGAGGTCCCAAAGGTAATGCTGCTTCTTGCCCTTATTGTGTTCTTTGTGGGGATTTTACGTACCTTTTTTTCTCCCGAAAAAACCCGTGCGGCATTGGCCGGCAAAAGAACCTTTACCGGCAATGTGATGGCAGCCCTTCTTGGAATTGTCACCCCATTTTGTTCCTGTTCTGCTATTCCGCTGTTCCTGGGCTTTGTTGAGGCAGGCGTACCCCTGGGAATAACCTTTTCATTTCTGATCGCTGCCCCGATGATCAATGAGGTAGCCGTCATCCTTCTTTTCGGAATGTTCGGGTGGAAAGTGGCGTTGCTCTATGTACTGACAGGATTAGTTATTGCCATAACAGCTGGTTGGGTTATCGGTAAATTGAAACTGGAGAAATGGGTTGAGGATTGGGTGTATAAAACAAAAATGGGTGATACATCACTATCAGAAGAAAAACTGAGTTTTACTGACCGCATCAGCTTTGGTTTTACGACCGTAAAGGAAATCGTCGGCAAAGTGTGGATATATGTTGCCCTGGGTATTGCTGTTGGTGCCGGGGCTCATGGATATGTTCCTGAGGATTTTATGGCAGCATTGATGGGCAAATCGGTATGGTATAGTGTTCCGCTTTCGGTTTTGATCGGTGTACCGCTTTATTCCAATGCTGCCGGAATTATCCCGATCGTATCCGTACTGATTGAAAAAGGTGCTGCGCTGGGAACTTCACTTGCTTTTATGATGGCCGTGATCGGGCTTTCATTACCCGAGATGATTATTTTAAGGAAAGTGTTAAAACTTCCGCTGATATTGACTTTTGTGGGTGTTGTTGGATCGGGGATCATGATAGTCGGATTTCTGTTCAATGCATTGTTTTAATATGAAAACAGATAAATTAATAATATGAAAGCGTTTATAGATTTAAATCGTTGTGCCGTTCAGATGGATATCTGCAGACCGATAAAGGAGTGCCCTAATCATGCAATTATTTATTCTGAAGATGAAAGCGCTCTGTTGGGTGCAACAATGGAGGTGGATTTGGCTCAATGCGAAGGTTGCGGTACGTGTATTGCTGTTTGTTGCGGGGATGCAATTTCCTTAAAAGATATTTAAGTCATAATCTGCTATTGAAAATTACTAATAATCAAATGGATACACAAATATTAACCAACGACCATGAACAGCTTGCCCGTTTTGCAAAAGCACTCGGGCATCCGGTCAGGGTCTATATTATTGAGCTTCTTTCAAAACAATCATGCTGTTTCAGCGGTGACCTGGCCGAGAATCTTCCGATCGCCAGATCAACCTTGTCGCAGCATCTTAAAGAGTTGAAATCTGCGGGACTGATCCAGGGATCTATCGAACCCCCTAAAATCAGGTATTGCATTAACCGCGAGAACTGGGAGTTGGCCAGAAAACTCTTTGGCAACCTCCTGCAAACAACTAAACCGAGTGATGAACAATGTTGTAACTAATTAAGAATATGGAAATTAAAATTTTAGGAACCGGCTGTGCAAAGTGCAAAGCCCTCTATAAAGTTACCCGCGAAGTTGTCGAAGAGATGAAACTCGATGCAACGGTAACCAAAGTGGAAGACATCATGGAAATCATGACTTTCGGAGTAATGACCACACCGGCACTGGTAGTTGACGGGAAAGTTGTACTTAAGGGCCGAGTACCGGGTGCCAATGAAGTCAAACAATTACTAACCAAGTAAATATGCAATGATGAAAAAGATTGGATTTTTAATGCTGGCGGCCATATTGTTAACAGGAAGCCTGTTAAGTGGCAACGCTATAGCTCAGGTGAATGAACCTGCGCCTCAGGATAAAAAGGTTACTCCTACTGAGGTGTATTACTTCCACATGACACGTCGGTGCGCTACCTGCCAGGCTGTTGAAAGTGTTACCGAAGCAGCTGTTAAAGAGTATTTTGCCGATGCCCTGCAAAAGGGTGTTGTCACTTTTAAATCGGTCAATCTCGAAGAAAAAGCGAATAAGAGTCTGGTTAAGAAGATGAAGATTTCGGGACAAGCATTGCTGGTGATCAATGGGGATGAACGGATCGACCTGACTAGCAAAGGCTTTCTTTACGCCAAAAATGAACCGGATAAATTGAAAGCTGAATTGAAAGAAACAGTCGGAAAATTTGTAAAGTAACCGATGAACTGGCTCCAGGGATTACTCGAAAACTCGCAATGGCCAATATTGACGGCCTTTTTGCTGGGATTAATGACTGCGATCAGCCCTTGTCCGCTGGCTACTAACATCAGTGCCATTGCTTTTATCGGTAAGGATATTACAGAAAAGAGGACGGTATTGCTGAAAGGCGTGATTTATACGCTGGGCCGCGCCTTTACCTACACGCTGATTGGATTATTGTTCTATTTCGGACTCGGTGAAGTGGGACTTTCCGGCTTCTTTCAGCAATGGGGAGAGAAAATTCTGGGACCCGTACTGATCATCATCGGTCTTTTCATGCTGGGTGTGATCAAGCTGAACATCCCCGGTATCGGTAAACTCACCGAAAGAATGGAAAACCGCGCCGGTAAAGGCTATTGGAGTGTGTTCCTTCTGGGAGTAGTATTTGCACTGGCATTTTGCCCTTACAGCGGGGTTATCTTCTTTGTTATGCTGATCCCGATGGCTGTAGCCTCTGCTCAGGGGTTATATCTTCCTTTGGTTTTTGCCATCGCAACGGGTCTACCGGTTATCCTGTTTGCCTGGATGATCGCTTATACCA
>Ga0209373_10001055_pt1 | contig 36129 bp, 42 predicted proteins | sample Higcelweek5metaG_FD_187173 | JGI IMG/M metagenome (GOLD analysis project Ga0209373, IMG submission 187173) | Freshwater pond sediment microbial communities from the University of Edinburgh, under environmental carbon perturbations - High... | ecosystem: Environmental > Aquatic > Freshwater >... | reverse complement strand
ACAGCCGATGAGGTGGGCGGCATGGCCGACCTGCTGACGCCAGAAGGGTTTGTGCGCTGTCATCCCGGCCATCTGGCGGCCCAGGGCGGTATGGACGGCTTCTTCGTCGCCCGGTTGAAGCGGACGGCCTGAGGTTCAGGCTTTCTGCGGCAGCAGCACGATGCCATCCTCGTCGCTGTAAAGCCATTGGCCGGGGGTGAAGTCGCAGCCACCGAAATGTACGGTGACATCGGCTTCCCCGGCCCCGGTCTTGGCACTTTTCAGCGGGTTGGTGCCCAGGGCCTTGACGCCCAGCGGCAGGGCGCCGATGGCCACCTGGTCCCGGATGGCGCCATGCACGACAATGCCGGCCCAGGCATTTTTCACCGCCAACCCGGCGATGATATCGCCCACCAGGGCAGAGGCGAGCGTGCCGCCGCCATCCACCACCAGCACCGCCCCGTCGCCTGGGGTGGAGAGCAGGGATTTCAGCAGCGCATTGTCCCGGTGGCAGCGAATCGTGCGCACCTTGCCGAAGAAGCGGGCATGGCCGCCGAAATTGCGGAACTGGGTGGCGCAGCTGGCAATCACCCGTTCATGCTGGTCCACAAGGTCGGCGGTGGCGAAGGGCATGGGCTGTTTCCTGTGCTGGTGTGGCGGGTCTGGCACCAAAAGACATTAAACGTCGTATCCGGCATGATGGGCGAGATGGACCTTTGGCGAAGCATGGCCGGTCACCCCGCAGCCGCCTGCCTTACCACCACCACCTGATTGCGTCCCCCGGATTTGGCGGCGTATAGCGCCTCATCCGCCGCGCGCAGGATTGATGCTACGCCCGGAAGATCCGGCCCATAGGTGGCGACACCGATGCTGGCCGTCACCTCGATCTCTGCCCCTTCGTGGCGCAGCGGTGTGAAGGAGAGCAGATGGCGCAGCCGCCCGGCCAACCCCTCTGCCGCATCCAGGTCCGTTTCCGGCAGCAGGGCGACGAATTCCTCCCCACCCAGCCGGGCGAACAGGTCGGTCTGCCGCAGGTTGTTGCCCACCAGCCGGGCGACGGATTTCAGCACATGGTCGCCCGTGGCGTGTCCGAACCGGTCATTGACCGATTTGAAATGATCCAGATCCAGCAACAGCACCGTCAGCGGGCGTTTGAAACGGCGCGCGCGCTCCACTTCCTGCTCGGCCTGTTCCTCGAACCGGCGGCGGTTGGCGATTCCGGTCAGCGGATCCAGTCTCGCCTCCGCTTCCAGCCGCAGTTCCAGTTGGAAGCCGTAACGCGCTGTGCGCTCCAGCGCATGGGCCAGCACATAGGCGGCAAAGATGCCGGTCGCGAAAAAGGCGATGGTATTGAACAAGGGGAAGCCTGTCAGCCCGTCAGCCAATACCAGCGTGCCCACCAGCAGCACCGACGGCAGATTGACCAGTGGGACCAGCCGCGCGCGGGTGACGCAGATGGCCGAAACGGTGGGGAACAGCGCCAGCCCCGCCGGGCCGTAAAGAAAGCCATCCGTGAGCAGATATTGTGTCATTGCCACGCTGCCCGTCCCTGCCGTGACCGCCAGCATGGTCATGGGCAGCAATGATGCGGGTGGCTGGCGGGAAATGCGCCACGCGCACCATAGCATCAGGCCGGCAGCCCCCACGCGGATCGGCATCACCAGCCAGAACCGCGTGGGGTCCAGCACCAGATCCCAGATAATGAAGCTCAGCAGGGACAGGGCGCCGGCGCTGATGGGCCATGCCAGGGCGTCGCGCAGCCTTGCCGCCCGCCACTCATCAAAACGATGTTCCGTTGCTGCGTCGAACATCGGCAAACCCAAAGCCATATCTGTTTGTCCGTTTCGTCCCTGCCGGTTGCTGCGATGCCAAATTTTTCGCGCATATTACAGCGGGCATCAGGCGCCGCACAGTCGGGAAATAACGATATTGATTATGTTTTAGTCGTAAATCCTTTGGCGGAAGCGGCAATGGAAACCGGTTGTGTCGAACAACCGTTTGAACGATGCTGCGGCAGGACCGTATCAAGGGTCCGAACAATGAAAGACGGAGGAAACCATGGCTGCCTTTGATCCCGCCGTGAATCGGCATTGGTTGCTGGAAGCCCGCCCCAAAGGCGGCAACTTCGCCGAGGTACTGAATCTGCGAGAGGAGAAGGCACCGGAACCGGGGCCGGGTGAATATCGCCTGCGCACCATCTATCTGTCGCTGGACCCGACCAACGCGGTCTGGATGCAATATGACAGTTATCTGCCGGCGGTGCCGTTGGGCACCACCATGCGGGGGCTGGTGCTGGGCGTGGTGGATATATCCAACCATGACCGGATCAGGGTTGGCGACATCGTCATGGGCATGGGGCGCTGGGCGGATTATGTCATTACCAACGGGGAAGGCATGGGCAAGGTGCCCGGCATCCCTGGCTTGCCGCTGCTGGCCTATATGGGGCCGCTGGGCATGACGGGGGCCACCGCCTATTTCGGCCTGCTGGATATCGGCAAGCCAAAGGAGGGGGAAACCGTGGTGGTGTCTGCCGCCGCCGGTGCCGTCGGCTCCCTGGTGGGGCAGATTGCCCGGCTGAAAGGTTGTCGTGCGGTGGGAATCGCCGGGTCGGACGAGAAATGCAATTGGCTGACCGGTGAACTGGGCTTTGACGCGGCGGTGAATTACAAGGCCCAGGGCTGGCGCAAGCAACTGCGCGCCGCCGTGCCGCAGGGTGTTGATATCTATTTCGAGAATGTCGGCGGGGAGATCACCGAGACGGTGCTGGAACTGCTGAACATCAAGGGTCGCATCCCCTTCTGTGGCGCGATCAGCCAGTATAATGCCACCGAACCACAGCCGGGCCCCCGCAACCTGTCCATCCTGGTATCGCGCCGGGCGCGGATGGAAGGCTTCCTGGTGCTGGATTACACGCCCCGGATGGCTGAGATGTATGCCGAAATGGGGCCTTGGGTGGCTGCCGGCAAAATCAAATGGAAGGTCGATCTTGATCAGGGTCTGGAAAACACCCTGACCTCCTTCGCCAAGCTGTTCAGCGGCGGCAATACCGGCAAGCTGGCGGTTCAGGTATCGCCAGCACCCTGAAAGATCAGTACGCTGGCAGGCCAGCCGGGTCACTGACGACCAGATCAATCAAATCCCGCATCGCCGGTTCCGCCATTCCTTCACCGGCGGACAGGCTGGCGATGCGGGGTCTGGGCGTGCGGCGGCGCGCCATTTCCAGCATGGGCCGCAATTCATAACGAAAAGCGTGGTTCGCGAACGGGAACCGGTCCAGCAGCAGCAAGGCCGGGCGGGCCCGTGCGAACAGGCAAAGCAGGCTGGCGGCGCGCTGCTTCTTCCAGGCATGGCCAGCCGGTACCCCGCTCGCATCCAGGATCATGCCCGGCTGATCCAACCGCCAATGGGCAATAGGGGCAAGCAGGGCGACAGTCAGCCCCTGTCGCGCCACCGGTGGGCTCTCACCGCCCCAGGCCAACAGCACGTTCCAGCCCTGCCCAGCCAGCAGCCGGGCCATATCGGTCAATCGCGCTGTGTCGCCTTGGGCCATCGGTTGTGCCCAGAACAACAGATCAGGGGGCGGTGCAGCGGTCATTGTTGCAGGGCGGCAAAGCTGGACAAGGGGACTGTCATAGGTCACCACTATTGTAAGCATTAAGCAAAAACCGGAACCAGCCGGGATCGGGTATCAGGGGGAACAATGGCCGCCAATCTGGCCGCAGAGGTGGAGACGCTGCGTCGTCTGCCGATCTTTGCCGATATCGAACTGTCAAAGCTGAAGCTGCTGGCCTTTACCAGCGAGCGGGTGAGCTTCAATTCCGGGGAGATGCTGTTCCGTCAGGACGAGGTGCCGGAGGCTGCCTTCGTCATTCTGGAAGGTCAGGTGCGGCTGGTGGTGGATACCTCTGCCGGTCGGCGTGATTTCGTGGATGTGCCTGCCGGCGGCATTGTGGGGGAGATCGGCATCCTATGCGACCATCCACGCATCGCCAGTGCCCAGGCCATCGCACCGGTCAGCGCGCTACGCATCGCCCGTGACCCGTTTTTGCGGATGTTGATGGAGTTTCCCCATATCGCCATTACGGTGATGCGGGAACTGGCCCTGCGTCTGGAACGCACGACGCGGGAACTCTGGTCCCTGCCGCCGACCGCGTGAGGTCAGGTGGGGCGGCCACGCTTCACGGCATTGATCACCCGGTCCAGTTCCTGAAGGAAAGCCGATTTGTCGGATTTGGACATGGGTGCGTTGCCACCCTGAACCACCCCCATATCGCGCAAATCCTGCATCAGGGCGCGACTTGCCAGGGCGGAACCGATATTGGCCGGGGTGAAGGATCGGCCCGTGGGGCCGATGACGCGCGCGCCCTTGTCCAGACAGCGCTTGGCCAGTTGGATGTCGGCGCTGATGACGATATCGTCTTTCACCGCCTTTTCAACGATCCAGTCATCGGCGGCATCGAACCCGTCGGAGACGACAACCAATCGAACATGGCCTTCCGCCGGCACCCGCAGTGGGCTGTTGGCCACCAGATGCACCGTCAGCCCATAGCGCAGGGCAACCCGGAAGGTTTCTTCCTTCACGGGGCAAGCGTCGGCGTCGATCAGGATTTCAGGCATGGCGGGCGATTTTCAGCAGCTGGAACAGGCAAGCCCGCACAATGCCCCGGATGGTTCAGTTTGGCGAGCGGGAGATGCTTTTGATCGGTCCGCGCGGCTTGCCTGACATCTGGGCGATTTCCCGGTCCTGCTCCTCGATGAAGCCACGTATGGGATCGTCGCCATCCAGTCCGCCCACCAGGGCGCGCGGCACCTTGCGGTTGGAGGTGCGTTGGCCGTCCTGATAGTACACGTCGAACAGGACGTGGCCGGTTTCCACCGGCACCTTCTTCTTGGCCATGGGCCCACTCCTTGGAAAAGGGGTAATGCCAAATCCCGACAAGTCGAATTTGCTCTGGATCTGGCATGGCGACAGAGGCCGCCGCGCTGCACGTGCCGCGTAGCCAAGCCTGCGGTGCAGGCGCGTGACACGGGGGCCGATGATCGGTCACGACCATCGAAATATGGTACAAAGCAGAAGGGGGACGCCGGTTGCCCGGCGTCCCCCTTCCCAATTCCGATGCCCTGGGGCGATCAGACTGCCTTCAGATTGACGGCAGAGGTCTTGCCGCGACGCGGGTCGCGCTCTTCCTCGAACGAGACCTTCTGGCCTTCGTTCAGGGAAGACATGCCAGCGCGTTCAACGGCAGAGATATGGACGAACACGTCCGAACCGCCATTTTCCGGCTGAATGAAACCAAAACCCTTGGTGCTGTTGAACCACTTAACGGAACCGATCGGCATTGTGCCTCTCCTTCGATTTGGGATGGCAGCACGCCACCGGCGTGCCGCATCAGACGTGTCCAGATGGGTCGTCGATCTGGAAACCCGAAGGCAGCAGGCCGGCAGTCCGTAGGAAAGAATGACCCGCCACATATGGACGCTGTTGCACAATCTTGCAAGGGGAATACCGAATTTATCGGTTCTGGCGGCCATGTCCGCATGGGTGGGCTTGCTAAAAGGCACGCGATGCATCTATCTGCGGGGGCGTGGGGCAGGGGACAGGCCATGGAACAATGGGACGAGATTGCACCGCCGGCACCCTTCGACTGTCAGTCCTGCGGGGCCTGTTGCGCCTATTCCGCCGAATGGCCGCGCTTTACGCTGGAGGATGATGCGGAAATCGCCCTGATCCCGGAAGCGATGCTGGCACCCAGCGGTTCCGGGATGCGTTGCGACGGGAACCGTTGCACCGCCCTTACCGGAACGGTGGGGGAAGCTACGGGTTGCGGCATTTATGCCGTGCGACCGATTGTCTGCCGCGATTGCCTGCCGGGTGATGAGGCCTGCCTGATGGCCCGTGCCCACCATGGACTTTGACATGCCATCACTCCCCCCCCAAGTGGTGAAGATTTCATAAAAACTCGCGTAACCAGCATTGAGCTTTGTCTTTTTTTCGTTCAGCCTGCCGTAAGGTAAACCTGAAAGGTGGCGTTGAATGGGGGGGCGGAGATTGCAGGAAGGGTTGGCGATCGCGCTGAGCCGCCTGACCGATCTTTTCATTCCACCCCCCATGCGGGCGCCAGGTTTTGATGAGGGCCAGCTTCAACGGGCCCGCGCCTTTGTTCGGATTACCCTGCTGATCCTGGGTGGCCTGCTGGTCATCTATGCCATCTGGGCGGTGACGGAGGGACCGACCGCCCTGACCAGTCTGGCTTGGGCCATCTATGCTATGTTGTTGACCGCCAATCTGGTGCTGGTGCGGTTGACGGGGCGTTTCCATGCTGTGACCGTGGCCAACAATCTGATGGGTCTGACTGTCATCGGCCTGCTGCTGAACCTGACGGGAGGGTTGCACTCCTCTTTGCTGCCGCTTTTCCTGATCGGGGTGGCCACTACGGGCAATTTTGGCGGCAACCGAGCCATTCTAACGTTTTTTGGCGGTTTCGCGCTGGTCATCACCGGCACCTATCTGCTGCAACTGCAACGCCCTCCTCTGCCAACCGACATCCATGCGCGATTCGCCATCATGGTGACCGCCATTGTGCTGATGATATTGGCCACCCTCTCGGCACAATCCGCGCGCACCCGGACAAGGCGGCGCCTGCGGGCCGCCCGTGACGCTGCCGTCGCTGAGCGGCGGACGGCGGAGCGGGCATTGGCCGATCTGCAGGCCGCCCAGTCGCAGATGTTGTTGCAGGAGAAGATGGCCGGGCTGGGCAGCATGGTCGCCGGCGTGGCGCATGAGGTGAATACCCCCGTCGGCCTGACCGTGACCGGTGCCTCCCAGCTTCGTTCGGAGACCCGGCAACTGGCCGATCTGGTGGCCGATGGCAAGCTGCGCCGGCATCAGTTGGATGATTACTTGCGGCAGGTGGATGAGCTTTCCACCCTGATCGAGCGCAACGCCCTGCGGGCAGGTGAGTTGATCCAATCCTTCAAGGATGTGGCGGTCGATCAATCCAGCGACGCACGACGTTCCTTTCTGTTGGGTGCCTATGTCGCGGAGGTGCTGGCCAATCTGTCGCCCCGTCTGCGCCGCGCCCAGCACAGGGTGGAACTGGCGATACCGGAGGGGATCGAGTTGGATGGTTATCCGGGGGCCATGGCCCAGGTCGTCACCAACCTTGTGATGAACAGCCTGATCCATGGCTATCCTGACGACCGCGCCGGCCTGCTGCGCCTGTCGGCACGGCAGTTACCGGGTGAACGGGTGGAGATGGTTTACAGCGATGATGGCCAGGGCATTCCAACCATTTTGTGGGACAGGATATTCGAACCGTTCTTTACCACCAGGCGCGGCAGCGGCGGCTCCGGCCTGGGCCTTTATCTGCTGTACAGCATTGTCACGGTGCGGCTTGGCGGCACGGTGACGGTCGATCATGCCCCCGGTGGGGGCGCCCTGTTTACATTGGTATTCCCCCGCCATGCGCCAGCGATGGTTGCATCTGAAACCACCGGGGGGACGCCGGTTTGATCCATCGCAATAGTGCGCGTCAGACGCGAAACACCCGGTCGCCGGCTTGCGCCGGTCAACCGGTTCCGCCTAAGCTGACGTGTGAGGGCAGGTGCGGGAACAACAATCCCGCCAGATACGCTTTCCAGGAGAGGAATCATGGTTGAAGTGGTAATTGCCGGTGCGGCCCGTACCCCGATCGGGTCTTTCAATGGCGCCTTTGCGGGCGTACCCGCCGCCAAGCTGGGCGAGGTCGCCATCCGTGAGGCGCTGGCCCGCGCGCAGACCGACGCTGCCGAAGTCTCCGAAGTGGTGATGGGTCATGTGCTGACCGCCGGCCTGGGCCAGAATCCGGTGCGTCAGGCTGCCATCGCCGCCGGCATCCCGGCTGGCCGCACGGCCTTCGCCATCAACCAGATCTGCGGTTCCGGCCTGCGCGCCGTGGCGCTGGGCTATCAGTCGCTGCTGCTGGGTGACACCGATGTGGTGGTGGCCGGCGGTCAGGAAAGCATGTCGCTGTCCCCGCACGCCATGTTCATGCGCGGTGGCACCAAGATGGGCGACGCCGCCCTGGTCGATACCATGATCAAGGATGGCCTGTGGGATGCCTTCAACGGCTATCACATGGGCATCACCGCCGAGAATGTGGCGGAGAAGTTCCAGATCAGCCGCGAGGAACAGGACGCCTTTGCCGCCGGCTCGCAGCAGAAGGCCGAGGCCGCGCAGAAGGAAGGCCGTTTCAAGACCGAAATCGCCGCTGTCACCATCGCCAGCCGCAAGGGTGATGTGGTGGTGGATGCCGATGAATATCCCAAGCACGGCACCACGCTGGAAACGCTGGCGAAGCTGAAGCCCGCCTTCAAGAAGGATGGCACCGTCACCGCCGGCAATGCGTCGGGCCTCAATGACGGGGCCGCCGCCCTGGTGCTGATGCGCGCCGACAATGCCGCCAAGCGCGGCGTGCAGCCGCTGGCCCGCATCGTCAGCTGGGCCACCGCCGGCGTCGATCCCTCCATCATGGGCACCGGCCCCATCCCGGCCTCGCGCGAAGCGCTGCGCAAGGCCGGCTGGTCCATCGACCAGTTGGACCTGATCGAGGCGAATGAGGCGTTTGCCGCCCAGGCGCTGGCCGTGAACAAGGATCTGGGCTGGGATCCGGCCAGGGTGAATGTCAATGGCGGCGCCATCGCGCTGGGCCACCCGATTGGCGCTTCGGGTGCCCGCGTGCTGGTGACCTTGCTGCATGAAATGGCCCGACGCGACGCCAAGAAGGGTCTGGCGACCTTGTGCATTGGCGGTGGTATGGGCGTGGCGCTCTGCGTGGAGCGCGATTGATCTTCAAAACGGCCCCCGCCGGCCTGATCACCGGCGGGAGCCACCTTTTTATATCCAAGCAATTCAACCTAGGGGGAAACAAATGGCACGAGTGGCTTTGGTAACGGGCGGTACGCGTGGCATTGGCGAGGCGATTTCCGTCGCCCTGAAGAATGCCGGTTATACCGTCGCCGCGAACTATGCCGGCAATGACGAGGCTGCCCGCCAGTTCACCGAACGGACCGGCATTGCCGCCTACAAGTTCGACGTGTCCGACCCGAACGCGGTGAACGAGTCTGTTGCCAAGATCGAGGCCGAGCTGGGCCCTGTCGATGTGTTGGTCAATAATGCCGGCATCACCCGTGACGGCGTGATGCACCGGATGAATTTTGAACAGTGGAACGCGGTGATCCAGACCAATCTGGCCAGCTGCTTCAACACCTGCCGCGCCGTGATTGACGGCATGCGCGCCCGCAATTTCGGCCGCATCGTCAATATCGGCTCCATCAATGGTCAGGCCGGCCAGTATGGCCAGGTGAACTACGCTGCCGCCAAGTCCGGCATCCATGGCTTTACCAAGGCCTTGGCCCAGGAAGGGGCCGCCAAGGGCATCACCGTGAACGCCATTGCACCCGGCTATATCGACACGGACATGGTGCGCGCCGTGCCGCCCAACGTGCTGGAGAAGATCGTCGCCAAGGTGCCGGTCGGACGTCTGGGCAAGGCGGAGGAAATCGCCCGCGGTGTGCTGTTCCTGGTGGCGGATGATGCCGGTTTCGTCACCGGTTCCACCCTGTCCATCAATGGCGGCCAGCACATGTATTAAGGCTGGCGGTTTTCCGCTGGAAAGTCAGGCCCCCGCCGGTTCCATCGGTGGGGGTTTTTTTTATGGGCCTCATATCATGCCAGCAAACTTGACCCATCCCCGCGTCGGCGTCGGCTGCATCGTCTGGAAGGGTGACCAGATCCTGTTGATTCAGCGCGGCAAACCGCCGGGGGAGGGGGAATGGTCACTGCCCGGCGGTTCCCAAGAACTGGGGGAGACGCTGTTTCAGGCCGCCATCCGGGAGGTGCGGGAGGAAACAGGCGTGGAGGCAGAGGCACTGTCTGTGCTGACGGCGGTGGATAATATCGTCCATGACGCCGCCGGTGCCCTGCTGTTCCATTACACCATCGTGGATGTGGTGGCCGAATGGCGGGCGGGGGAGCCGGTGGCCGGCGATGATGCGCGTGCCGTCTGCTGGGCCGGGCCGGATGAATGGGAAAAGCTGGTGGCCTGGGGGCCACTGCGTGATGTGCTGCGTATGGCCCGGGCACAACGGTATGCCATTCGGTAAAAAGCAAAACCCCGGACGAGCTGGCGTCCGGGGCTTGGAACTGTTTCAAGGTCCGTCCATAAACTGCCGCCGCGCCACATGGCGCGGATGCGCCCGGTCGGCGATTGAGGCAACGCAAAATCTCCCTTGATCGGTCACGTTCAAGGGAGATTGGTATTATTTGTTCTGCTCGGTCGCCTCGTTGATCTTTTCGGCGGCCTTGTCCTTGGCCTCCTCGATCTTATCAGCAGCTTTTTCCGCCGCATCGTCGATCTTCTCGCCCGCGCGTTCTGCCGGGCCTTCCTTGTCACAGGCGGCGAGTGCCAGCGGTGTGCCCGCGATCATCATGATGGCAACAATCTGGGTGAATTTGCGCAATGTCATATCATAGTCCCCCTTGGGTTAAGCTTGAAGGGGGCGGCGGAATGTCGCTTACCCCTTTCACGCACAGCAAACGGGGGCAGCAGGGTGATTGTTCCCGCGAGTGCATTGACTCATTGAATGGATACAGGGGCACGGCGTAGCTTTTCGAGGATGGCATCTGCGGATTTTGTCCAGACGAAGGGCTTTGCTGATCCGTTGTGCTCCTTGATGAACCGCCTGATTTCGTCCTGGAGCTGGGTGCCGGCGCCGGGCGGGTGTTTGTGGTGAATGGGGGAACGGTGCAGGCAAAGCCGATGGATAAGGTGCCAGTCACGGATATTCAGGTAGGTGCCGTTTGCCCGGTATCAAATCACTTTATTGTTTTCTTTAGATCGGAAAGTATCTTTTCAAGAAGGTTCCTTCCCTCCATCAGTTTGTTAATATTTTCATCGGTAATTTCGACCTGTTCTTGCAATGTATCGATCAATTCATTGCAAGGCTCAAACGAAGCGCGATCCCTGAGTGTGCAGGGCAGGAACTTGGCAATCGTCGGCAATGTCATGCCGGTGGCACCCAATATTTTGATAAATTTGACAGATTCTTCCTCTTGCGGCCCATAATCCCGATAACCACTTTCGCGGCGCTGGGGTGTCAACAAACCTTCTTCCTCATAATATCGCAACATGCGGATGCTCACCCCGGTGCGCCGGGACAGATCGCCGATTTTCATTGTCACCCTTGACTCTCACAGTGCTGTCAGTTTTTATAAACCTGCTTGTTCCTCCATACCAGAGTGAGAGCAAGCACCATGTCCATAGATACATCAGCACACGGCTACCTGGACGGGCAGAAAATAACCGCCGTCAATCTCGCGCCGTTGGCTTTTGCCGGCTTTGCCCATTTCACGGCGATGCAGGTTCGTGGCGGCCTTGTGCGTGGGGTTGATCTTCATCTTGATCGTCTGCGTACCTCGTCAACGATATTGTTTGGCCAAACCCAACCCGATGAACGGGTTCGGGCCTATATATGTTCTGCGATAGCGGCGAATGCCGGCGACCTTTCCCTGACGGTGACAATGTTCTCCCGCAATGGGGAGTTCACTTCCAGGGGCGTGGCAGATGATCCGGGGGTGTTCATTAATATATCGGCCCCGTTTTCCGGTCCCGCCGGCCCCCTGCGCCTGATGCCGGTCAGTTACGAGCGACCGCTGGCCGTGATCAAACATACCGGTGAAATGGCGAAAACCCATTATCTGCGGCAGGCGGTTGCCCAGGGATATGATGATGCTGCCTTTATCGATAATCGCGGATTTGTCAGTGAGGGCACCATCTGGAATCTGGCTTTTTGGGACGGTGAGGCCGTGGTCTGGCCCAAAGCTGACATGCTGTCCGGCGTAACCATGCAGATCATTCAACGCCAATTGCGGAAATCAGGCGTTCCTCAACGGTCTCAGCCGATCAAACTGGAGGATGTTCAGCATTTTTCCGGGGCGGTCGTGATGAATTCCTGGACCCCTGGGGTGGCCGTCAGCGCTCTGGGCGATACGCAGCTCCCCGTTTCAAGTCGCTTTATCGACCTTCTTCATCATGCCTATGGGATGGAGCCGGCGCTGGCATTCTGAACCCCCTCACAGCGCCATCGCATAGGCCGCCACCAGCTCGTCCAGCGTGGGCGGGGCATAGAACCCGGTCGGGTCGGTCACTGGGCAGGGGTGGGGTGTGGTTTGCACCTGCACCCGGGCCCAGCGGTCGGCCAACGGGCCGGCGGGCTGGTGGAAATGCGAGGTTGCCCCCTTGCCACGGGCGCGGAACAGGGCGGCCTGTCGCTGGTGCGGTTGCAGGGGGCCAAGGTCCAGCACCACGGCATCACCCGCCGCCAGGGTGCTTTCCGCCACGGACCAGAGATGCGCCTCGCACTGGGCCAGCCTTGCGGCCAGCCAGGCGGGGTCCAGCGCTGCCGGTGGGGTGGTGGTGAACAGGTCGGCCATGGCAAGGTCGCGGCACAGCCCCAGGGCCGGCAATTCCGCCGCCAGTTTCCGGGCATAGGCGGATTTGCCAGCCCCAGCCGGGCCGTCGATCAGGTGCAGGCTGGCCGTCATTCCACGCCGCTGGCCCCCAGGTTGGAAATTACTTCTTCCCGATCAGGGTGCCGGCCCCGCCTTCAGTGAAGATTTCCAGCAGGATGGCATGGGGAACGCGACCGTCAAGAATAACCGCCCCTTCCACCCCGCCATCCACCGTATCGATGCAGGTTTCCAGCTTGGGGATCATGCCGCCAAAGGCGGTGCCATCGGCAATGGCGGCCTTGGCCGCCTCCAGCGACAGTTCCGTCACCAGATTCTTGTCCTTGTCCAGGAAGCCCGCCACATCGGTCAACAGCAACAGGCGCATTGCCCCCATCGCGGCGGCGATGGCGCCGGCGGCGGTGTCGGCGTTGATATTGTAAGTCTGGCCATCCTCCCCGATGCCGATGGGGGCGATCACCGGGATGAAGCCGGCATGGCGCAGCTTGTGCAGGATTTCCGGGTTGATGCGGAACGGCTCGCCCACAAAGCCCAGATCGACCACCTTTTCGATATTGCTGTCCGGGTCGCGCTTGGTGCGGGTGGCTTTGCGCGCCTCGATCAGGTCGTCATCCTTGCCCGACAGGCCGATGGCATCGCCGCCAGCATCGTTGATCAGGGCCACGATTTCCTTGTTGATGGAGCCGGACAGCACCATCTCCGCGATCTCCATCGTCTCCTTGTCGGTGACGCGCAGCCCGTCGATGAATTCAGACTTGATCTGCAGCCGGTCCAGCATATTGCCGATCTGCGGCCCGCCGCCATGCACCACGATCGGGTAGGCGCCCACCTGCTTCAGCAGCACAATGTCATTGGCGAAACGGCGTGCCAGCTCCGGGTTGCCCATGGCGTGGCCGCCATATTTCACGACGACGATCTTGCCATCGTAGCGGCGCATATAGGGCAGGGCTTCCGACAATGTCCGGGCCTTGTTCAGCCATTCCTCGCGGCTGATCGTCGTGGCGGCGGGTGCGGTCATCTCGTGCGGGCTCCGGTCTGCTGAAAGTGGGCCATGATGATGGGTAAACGGGCGAGTGTCTAACACCCGCGGGGGGTTGGGGCAATCTGCCAATCACCTTGTCACATTTCTCCCCCTTGCACGCGCGTTCGCTTTATGTTCCGATCATTCGTCGGATGGTGGCAGAACCCGGTGGGGGAGGATGCGATGACGGGTAAACCGCTTCTCTATGGATGCGTCGGCTGTGGCTCCGCCGTGGTGGAGGCAGCGCTTATCCTACTGGGCGAAGATTACGATTATGTGGAAGCAGAGCCATGGACACCGTCGGCGGCGGTGGAGGAATTGCGCGCCCTGAACCCGCTGGTCCAGGTGCCCACGCTGCGCCTGCCGGATGGCACGGTGATGACGGAAACGGTGGCCATTCTGCTGTGGTTGCTGGAACGCCATCCGGGCCGGCTGTCCCCGTCACCGGGCAACCCGCTTCGACCCGTTTTCCTGCGTTGGCTGGTCTATCTGCCGGCTGCCATCTATCCCATGTACACGGTGGGCGATTTCTGTGATCGCTGGGTGATGGGGGAAGAGGCGCAGGCCCAGTTGAAACAGGCCACGATCGACCGCACGCTCGCCTGTTGGGCCAATGTGGAAGCCGGTTTGCGCCCAGCCCCCGGCGGCTGGGCCCTGGGCACGCCGGATTGGACTGTGCTGGACCTGTATATTTCCATGATGACGCGCTGGCGTCCCCGGCGAGGGGTGATCCGCGCCGTGGCACCGGGTGTCGTGGCAGTGGCGGAAAAGGTGGATGCCGATCCCCGCCTGCGTGACCTGTGGGACCGGCATTTCCCCGCCAGTTACGATGACCCCTAAATCAGCGCTTGCCGTTCTGGTGACGCCAGGCCAGTACGGTCAGCCCGGCAATTTCCTGCATGATGGGGATTGTGGCCAGGTCGGCCCCGTTCAGCACCGCCCGCGCCACCAGGGCCAGATCAATGGGAACGCCGTCCAGCGTCTCATCTTGCATGCAGGTGGCTGCCGTCCAGCCCAGCAGCCCTGCCCAGTGTTCCCGGCGTTGCGGTAGCAACTGGGTCAGGATCAGTCGTTGCTGTTTTGCATGCCCCAGTCGGTGGCCACGCAAAAGCTCATCCACCGCCGGCAAATCCTCGAACCAGGATTGGGCAAAGGCGAACTGGTCGGGCCAGGACACGGATTGCCGGGTGGCCTGTTCCAATGCGGCTTCATCCTGCTTTTCCAACGGGATGGCTGTCAGCAGCCCATCCAGCAACCCGGCGATATCCTGTATGGCGGGGGCAGGCGGGGGCAAGGCCAGGGTTTCCAGTATCTCCAACAGGCCGAAGGGGGGCGGGTTGCCCCCCGCCAGACCGGTGGCCAGAAAATGACCCAGCGCCTTTTCCAAATAGACGCCATCGCTTTCCAGCAGGCCAACCTGATCCTCAATCTGTTCCAGCATGGCGAAGGCGGCCTTGCGGGTCATGCCGGCATTCATCCAGGCATCCTTGATGCCAGCCCCATGTTTGAACAAAAGTGAGGCGATGGCGTATTTGCGCCCCTGTTTCATCACGATGAACAGGCTCTGCGCGCCGGCCCCATCGAAACCCGAGGCAGCCACCAGTTCCGGCGTTATTGCAGCGGCGGCAGGCGGGCAGTCGATCCCCTTCAGGCGGGCAGCGCGGATGGTGCTATCAACCAGCGGGCGCAGATCATCGGGCAGCATGTTGCGCAGCAGGATCAGCCGGCGCAGGCTGGCCGGTGGCAACAGCCCCTTCTCCGCCGTCTGGCGCAACAGCTCCGCTGTCGCCTTGCGCACGGATGCGTCGCTATCCAGCAGCCAGACCAGCCCCAACTCGCGCAGGGGGGCGCTATCAGGGTTGGTCAGCAGCACGGCGCCCATGGCGGCGCGCGCCTCAACCGGGGTTGCGCTGATCATCGGGGCCATCTGCTCATGGATGCGGAATATGTCGCCCTTGGCCTCCTCCAACAGGCTGGTGAAGGCTTGCAGCAGCATCTGTTCCTGATCCTCCCGCCGTTCCGGCATTGGCATCCGGGGGGCGCCCGTGCCGGATAAATTCGGGTCCAGATCAAACCCGCTGCCATGGGCGATGCGCATCAACTCCATCAAAAAGGCAGGGTTAGCCTCCCCCGCTGCCAGCATCGCCTGAAGGGTGGATTGCAGGTGGCGCGCAGGCTCCCTGGTGCCTTTGCTGCCCTCGGCCAGGTACATCAGCACCTCGCCCAGAATGGTGCCGCAGATGGCCAGCACCTTGCGGTCAGGCTTCGCCTTTTCGAACTCGCTGTTTAACAGGTACAGAAGCTCATCCAGAAGGTCCGGCACCTGCAGCAACTGTGCGGACAGACCGGACGGTAACAGCGGCAACTCACCGCCCTTGGTCTGCCGGGCGATTTTGCGGATCAGGGCGGTCAGGGTCGTGGTGTGCACAGGGGGTGGCTCCCCAGGGGTTGAATCGGGCATGACCATAAGGGGATGATCGCCCGATGGCAACGCGGTGCAAATTGATCAGCTGAAAATCCTGGATGCCGTGGAGAGCATGCCAGAAAAACAAAACCCGCCGCCCGATATTCGGGGTGGCGGGTTGTCGTTTGGTCTGTAAAAATGGTGCTGCCGATTGGAATCGAACCAACGACCTCGTCCTTACCAAGGACGCGCTCTACCGACTGAGCTACGGCAGCAGCGACATTTTCAAACCACGTCGGCGTTGGCGCCGCTGCGGTGGGCGGGTATGTGCCACTCCAGGCCCACCGGCGCAAGCGATTTATCGCATACCAAGTCATACCGCAACGACAGGCATTGATTTTCCCTGGTTTCAGGCAGCTGCTTTGGCCTGTTGCTGAAACAGTCGCATCAGGTGATCGCCAATGGCCTTGCCCAATAGAGGGGGAACCGCGTTGCCAACCTGCACATATTGTTCAGTGCGGGAGCCCGAGAATTCAAACCAGTCCGGGAAGGCTTGCAGCCGTGCCGCCTCGCGGACAGTGATCGCCCGATCCTGATCGGGATGGATGTAGGCGCCCCAATGGATGTCACATTTGGTCAAGACAGTGCAGGAAAGCCCGTTCCAGGTCATGCGACCATATCGCTTGGTGTGGTCCGACCGTTTGGCCCGTTTCATACCCTCGGGCAGCAGTTCGTGGGGAATGTCCCGCCAGCTTCCCCCGGGCGGGATATAGGGGAGACGCTGCATATTCACCTTGCCCAGCGTCGGGGCTGCATGGCCGCTGACCTTGGTGGCCTTGCCGCGCATGAGACGCTGGAACAATGAGGGCTCACCGGGCAAATAGGGTGCCTGCGCCAAATCCTCCCCGTTGTTCAGTGGGGGTAAATCCCCAATCGCGTCCTTGATCGTTGTGAAAGGGTACTTCCGGCCCGGACCATGGGTGGGCTCGGGGTGCGAGATGGCGGCACCAACCCGATTACCGATGAAGACAACACGCCGCCGTTCCTGCGGCACCCCATAATCCTCCGCCCGCAGAACCGCATCTTCCACGGCATAGCCCAGGCTGGCGAGTTCTGCCTTGATGGCGCGCACCGCCTCGCCATTGGCGATGGAGTAGATGCCGGTCACATTCTCCATCACAATCCATTCCGGGCGCAGACCATCAACGATGCGCAGATATTCGCGGAAAAGGGAGGCGCGCGCGTCGTGCATTCCCCGCTGATGATTATAAACCGAATAAGCCTGACAGGGAGGGCCGCCCGCGAGCACCGTCAACTCCCCGCGTTGGAGTCCGGTCATTTCCATAAGGCGTCCGACGGACAATTCCTCAATCGGACCCGGAATGAACGTGGCATTGGGGTGGGTCTGTTCAAACGTCCGCCCGGCAGCCTCGAACAGGTCATTGCCGGCCAGCACCTTGAAGCCTGCCATTTCAAGCCCCGCGGAAAGCCCGCCAGCCCCACAGAACAGGTCGATTGCTGTGTATGCCATGATATCTGCCGACCGTTCACGTTCTCATTTTGTGCTAGTTTTACGCTGGAATGGATCACCGGGGCAATAACTAATCCCGCATCTTTGCCCGGATGCGCTCTTCAAACGCGCCTTGGGAAAGCGGGACGCCGCCGGTCAGGCCCAAGGTTGCGTTCTCCAATGTGGTGCAGAATTCCTCAATCACCGAAAACTGATAGGAACCGCCCATCGGATCTTCGACAAAATCCACCAGGAACCAGATAATGTCAGCATTTGAAACGTGCGCTTCACGCGCCATTGTACCCATGGAGTAGAAAAATGGTGCATCGACCACGATGGCCATCTTTTTTCCCCAGCGCCGCAGCGTCGGTACCTTTGTTTGCAATTGCGGCATGAGACGTTTGACACCGCTGCTGCGATAGTCAGGGCGTCTTTTTTCCTGTGCTGGCGATAGCTTGCCTTGTGTCCTTTGCAGATGGTCGAACTCGATCCCCATATTCTTGCCGGAAAAATAGACCGCTTGGACTTCAACGGCCACCCAATCCAGGCGCGCGCCTGGCTCTCCGTTTGATTTGACAAGAATCATATCGATACGACCAACATCCTCGCCTGCTTCGCTATCAAGGTTGCCGGTTGATTCAAGGAAGCCAACTTCACCGGCCATAACCGGATTTGGGTCAGCAAGGAGCCGTTTCCCGATCTGCTTGAAGACAGTACCATCCTGGTGGAACCGCCAAGGACAAAGGGCCCTCAGTCTGCCTCGCACACCGCTAACCGGGGTAATTCCTTCGGGGGATGGGGTGTAAAGCCGGAGGGAGCAGACACCGCCCGGCTTTGTGCAGGTTGGATGTGCCGTGTCTATCCTGAAGGGGCAGGGCAGCTCTTCCGCCTGCTGTCGGGCCAGCTTATCGCGCAATGCGACCAGCCGTTCCTCTTCTCGCGGCTTGAGGGGGGCGAGCGCTGCCCTCTTCTCAAGCTCAATCAATCTGGCAATTTCCGCTTTGGGCATTGCTGCCCCGCCGACTGTGTGTCCGGCCAGCCGTACCCTGTCCCAGTCCCCGAGCTTGTGGAAGGGATGGCCATACCATTCGGCGATGTGGAAACGTTCTTCTGTCAATTTAAGGCCCCGCTTATTGGGGCTCATTGCGCAGATTCCACAATATTTAGTCAAGGTGTCTGATGGCGGGCAAAGCCAGGGAGAGGGGGGCGAACAGCCCAAGCCAGCAGATGGTCGACCCCAAAAACAAAACCCGCCGCCCGTTGCCGGGCTGGCGGGTTTTTGTTTTTACAGAAAATGGTGCTGCCGATTGGAATCGAACCAACGACCTCGTCCTTACCAAGGACGCGCTCTACCGACTGAGCTACGGCAGCAGCGACATTTTCAAACCGCGTCGACGCTGGCGTCGCTGCGGTGGGCGGCTATTTGCCACTCCGGGCCCGCTGGTGCAAGCGGAAAATTCGCGCGCCGCTGATTTTTTCCAGGATACTTGACGGCGCGGGAGCAAATCCCCTGGAATCCCGCCGGTTTGATGGAGACGATTCAGCGATGAGCAAAATGCCGCCGAAAAAAGATGTTCGCCAGGAACGCCTGGCCCAGGCCCTGCGTGACAATCTGCGCAAGCGCAAGGAACAGAATCGTGCCCGCGACGATGGGGATGCAAACCCGCCCCCCGCTGAGGACGGGCAGGATGGTGGCACCACCGCTTGAGCCCGGCGGGGCGCTGGGCTACAAACTCTTGCGGTCCCCGAGATGGTGGGGGGCCCTTTGCCATTGGGGGACATTATGCCGATCATGCCCGATACCTGGATCCGGGAACAGGCAACCAAGAACGGGATGATCGAGCCGTTCATCGAGGCGCAGAAGCGCGAAGGCGTCATCTCCTACGGCCTGTCCTCCTATGGCTATGACGCGCGCGTGGCTGACGAGTTCAAGATTTTCACCAATGTCGATAATGCTGTCGTCGATCCCAAGCGCTTCGATGAGACCAGCTTCGTTGATCGCAAGACCGATGTCTGCGTCATCCCGCCCAACAGTTTCGTGCTGGCCCGCACGGTGGAATATTTCCGCATTCCGCGCGATGTGCTGGTGGTCTGCCTGGGCAAGAGCACTTATGCCCGCTGCGGCCTGATCGTCAATGTCACGCCCCTGGAACCGGAATGGGAAGGCCATGTGACGCTGGAGATTTCCAACACCACGCCGCTGCCCGCCAGGGTCTATGCGAACGAGGGGCTGTGCCAGTTCCTGTTCTTCCAGGGGGCCAGCCCGTGCGAGGTCTCCTATGCCGACCGGGCCGGCAAATATATGAAGCAGCGTGGCGTCACCCTGGCGCGGATCTGATCCGCACCCGCCCTGACATCGCCTTTTTACGGGCCGATAATTCCGGCCCGCCCACACCAGACATCAGAACCGAACCCCATGGACAAGCTCCTCATCCGCGGCGGCAAGCCGCTCAAGGGTCAGATCCCCGTCAGTGGCGCCAAGAACGCGGCCCTGCCGCTGCAGGCCGCCTGCCTTCTCACCGATGAGAAGCTGACCCTGACCAATCTGCCGCTGCTGGCCGATATCACCACCATGAACCGGCTGCTGGCCCAGCATGGGGTGGAGGTGCATATCAACGGGCGCGACGCCTTCGGTTCCAGCGGCCGGTCGGTGGAACTGGACGCCAACGAGATTTTCAACACCACCGCCCCCTATGATCTGGTGCGCAAGATGCGCGCCAGCGTGCTGGTGCTGGGGCCGCTGCTGGCGCGATTCGGTCAGGCCAAGGTCAGCCTGCCCGGCGGCTGTGCCATCGGCACGCGGCCCGTCGATCTGCATATCAAGGGCCTGCAGGCCATGGGCGCGCAGATCGATATCGAGGGCGGGTATATCCTGGCCCGCGCACCGGAAGGCGGGCTGGTGGGGGCGGAATTCGTCTTCCCGCAGGTGTCCGTCGGGGCCACGGAAAACCTGATGATGGCCGCCACCCTGGCCAAGGGTGAAACCGTGCTGGTGAATGCCGCCCGCGAACCGGAAATCGGCGATCTGGCCCGCTGCCTGATCGCCATGGGCGCGGAGATCGAGGGGATCGGGTCCGACCGGCTGGTGATCAAGGGCAAGGACCGGTTGCATGGGGCAACCTATGCCGTGCTGCCCGACCGGATCGAGGCCGGCACCTTCGCCATGGCCGCCGCCATCACCGGCGGTGAACTGGAACTGCTGGGCGCCAAGCTGGACGACCTGAAGGCGGTGGCCAAGACGCTGGCGGCGGCCAATGTGAAGGTCATGGAGACGGCGGGCGGGGTATTGGTATCGGCCACGGCGGGCGAGCTGGTGGGCGTGGATGTGATGACGGAGCCGTTCCCCGGTTTCCCCACCGACCTGCAGGCGCAGATGATGGCGCTGATGTGCGTGGCCAAGGGGGCCTCCATGATCACGGAGACGATTTTCGAGAATCGCTTCATGCATGTGCCGGAACTGGCGCGCATGGGGGCGAATATCACCGTCCATGGCTCATCCGCCCTGGTGCGTGGCGTGCCGCGCCTGACGGGGGCACCGGTGATGGCGACCGACCTGCGCGCGTCTGTCTCGCTGGTGCTGGCCGGGCTGGCGGCGCAGGGCGAAACCACGGTCAACCGCATCTATCACCTGGATCGCGGGTATGAGCGGATTGAGCATAAGCTGGCCGCCTGCGGGGCGGATATGGAGCGGGTGAAGGAAGCGGATTGAGGGGGGGCAGGCCGCTATTCTCTTTCTGCCGCGTTATTTCCGCCTTCTGCACCGTCATTCCCGCGAAGGCGGGAATGACGGTGCAGAAGGCGGAAGGTGGAGATAGCTCTCTTCCGCCAGTGGCTGTATGCGTCAGTGGAAGTGGCGACTTCCCCCCCAATCCCCCTTAAAATCCCCCCCACCCCCACCCATCTATGCCCCATCCCCTGATCACCGGAGAGAAGCAGCGATGACCGGATTGCGTTTGGCCGCGATGGATGCCCAGGATCTGGCGGTGCTGTCGGCCATTCTGCAGGATGCCATCGTGCCCATCGGTGACATCGCCTATTTGCCCGATGAGCAATGTTTCGTGGCTGTGGCCAACCGCTTCCGTTGGGAAGGGGAGGGCACACCCACCGGCCCCACGCCCGATGCCGGCCATGCCGGCGAACGGGTGAATTGCGGTCTGCGTTTCCTGGGCGTTACCCGCGTCGCCTATCGCGGGTTCGATCTGCGCCGGCGCGATCAGTTCCTCTGCCTGCTGGCGGTTGAACCCGCCGATGACGGGGCTAGCCTGCTGTTGCGGCTGGCTGGCGGCGGGGATATCCGCCTGTCTGTCGAACGGGTGGAGGTACGGCTGACCGATATCGGGGAGCCGTGGCCCGCCGTGGCCAGGCCCGCCCATCCTGTATCCAACTGATCGCACCCCAGCCTTTCGCCCCCCGCGTCTGGACGTGGCCGGTTTGGCGTGCCATGTAGTCGCTCCCATTTCCCTACCTGGAGCGTCCAGGACATGATGCCGTCCGCCCCCCAAGACATGCTGGTGCTGGCCCTGCCCAAGGGTCGTATCCTGGATGAGGTGAGGCCCTTATTGCATCATGTGGGCATTGAGCCGGAACCGGATTTCGATAATCCCAAATCCCGCGCCCTGCGCTTTGCCACCAATCTGCCGCATGTGCAGATCATCCGGGTGCGCAGCTTCGACGTGGCCACCTTCGTGGCCTTCGGGGCGGCCCATCTGGGCGTCTGCGGCAGCGATGTGCTGATGGAGTTCGATTATCCCGAACTCTATACCCCGCTGGATCTGGGCATCGGCAAATGCCGCATCGCCGTGGCCGAGCCGGTGGACCTGTCCACCACAGACGATCCCTCGCGCTGGAGCCATGTGCGCGTGGCGACCAAATACCCGGAGATCACCCGCCGGCATTTCGCCGCGCGCGGCGTGCAGGCGGAATGCATCAAGCTGAACGGTGCCATGGAACTGGCCCCGTCGCTGGGCCTGTGCTCGCGCATCGTCGATCTGGTTTCCACCGGCGTGACGCTGAAGGCCAACGGCCTGGTAGAGATTGAGCATATTGCCGATATCTCCTCCCGCCTTGTCGTCAACCGCGCCGCGTTCAAGACCCGCCATGGCGAAATCCAGGGCTGGATCGACCGTTTCCAGGAGGCCATTGGCAATGCCGGTTAATCTTTCCACCGCCGATGCCGGGTTCGAGGCTGCCTTTACCGAATTGCTGGGGGCCAAGCGGGAGGTTCAGGAAGACCTGAACAATGCCGTCGCCGCCATTCTGGCCGATGTGCGGGCGCGCGGCGATGCCGCCCTGCTGGACTATACGCGCCGCTGGGACCGGCTGGACCTGACCGCCGACCGGCTGCGCATCACCGCTGACGAGATCAGCGCCGCCATCGCGCTGTGCGACCTGGAAACGCTGGCAGCCCTGCGGCTGGCGGCGGAACGGATTGAGGCGTTTCACCGCCGCCAGACGGTGGAGGCCACCAGCTACACCGATGCCGCCGGGGTGCGGCTGGGCGCGCGCTGGACCCCGGTGGGGGCTGTCGGCATCTATGTGCCCGGCGGGACGGCGGCCTATCCCAGCTCCGTGCTGATGAATGCCATTCCGGCCAAGGTGGCGGGCGTGCCGCGCATTGCCATGGTGGTGCCCACGCCGGATGGCAAGTTGAACCCGCTGGTGCTGGCCGCCGCCCATCTGGCTGGCGTGACGGAGATTTACCGTGTCGGCGGGGCGCAGGCCGTGGGGGCGCTGGCCTATGGCACGGCGACCATTCCGCCGGTGGACAAGATCACCGGCCCCGGCAACGCCTTTGTCGCCGCGGCCAAGCGGCAGGTTTTCGGCACGGTCGGCATCGACATGATCGCCGGCCCGTCGGAAATCCTGGTGGTGGCCGATGCCGCCAATGACCCGGCCTGGATCGCCGCCGACCTGTTGAGCCAGGCCGAACATGATACCTCGGCCCAGTCGATCCTGATCACCGATGATGCCGGCTTTGCCGAATCGGTGGCGGCAGCGGTGGAAACCCATCTGGCGACCCTGCCGCGCGCCGCCATCGCGCGGGAAAGCTGGAACGCCCATGGGGCCATCATCACGGTGGCCAACCTGGATGCGGCGGTGGCGCTGGTGGATCGCATCGCGCCCGAACATCTGGAACTGGCCGTGGCCGACCCGGATGCGCTGGCCGCCCAGGTGCGCAATGCCGGGGCGATTTTCTTAGGCCGTCATACGCCCGAAGCCATCGGTGATTATGTCGCGGGGCCGAATCACGTGCTGCCCACGGCGCGGTCCGCGCGCTTCTCCAGCGGTCTGAATGTGCTGGATTTCATGAAACGGACGACGCTGGTGGGCTGTTCCCCGGCGGCGCTGGCCGCCATCGGTCCCGCCGCCGTGGCCCTGGCAGAAGCCGAAGGGCTGGGCGCGCACGCCCTGTCGGTTGCAATCCGGCTTGCCAATAAGGCCGGCTGACAGCAGGGTAGGGGGACGGGTGGTAACGCTGCCCGCCCCTTGTACCAAAACCGCCGGACCCAACCGGCGGTACAGACCGGGAGGAACTGGTGATGCATCAGGAGGCCATGACGCAATGAATGCGCCCCATCACCGGATTGTTCATGTCGAACTGGTCGAAAAACACGTGCTCCGCCACAATATGGAGGTGGAGCATGAACGGGCCGTCGCGATTTTCGACCTGCTTGACGAAAACCGCTTCGCCCTGGTGGAGATGCCGCAGCATGGCCCGTTCCGCCTGTTCCTGTCGGTGGAGGATAACCGGCTGATCTTTGACATCAGGTCAGAGGATGATCAGCCGCTGAACCGGACCAGCCTGCCGCTGACGCCGTTTCGCACCATCGTGCGCGACTATTTCATGATCTGCGACAGCTATTACAAGGCGATCAAGACGGCATCGCCCTCGCAGATTGAAGCCATCGATATGGGCCGGCGCGGCCTGCATAATGAAGGATCGGAATTGCTGCGGGAGCGGCTGGCCGGCAAGGTGGAGCTGGATTTCAACACCGCCCGGCGCATCTTCACCCTGATCTGCGTGCTGCATATCAGGGGCTGACACGGAGATGTCTGCAAACGCCCCCGCCCGTATCTCCTCTGTCCTGTTTGCCTGCACGCATAATTCCATCCGCTCCCCCATGGCGGAGGGGTTGTTGAAGATGCTGCATGGCAGGACGCTTTATGTAGACAGTGCCGGCGTGCGGGAGGGCGACAGCGACCCGTTCGTCACGGCGGTAATGGCGGAACTGGGGGTCGACCTGTCCCGCCACCATTGCAAGACCTTCGACCAGCTGCAGGATGACAGCTTCGATCTGGTCATCTCGCTCTCGCCGGAGGCGCAGCACAAGGCGGTGGAAATGACCCGCACCATGGCGTGCGATGTCGAATTCTGGCACACGTTCGATCCCTCGCTGGTGGAAGGCAACCGGGAGGCGCGACTCGATGCCTATCGGCAGGTGCGCGACACCATTTTGAAGCGGTTGAAGGATCGTTTTCCGGCCGGTTGAGCAGGTGCCAGCCGCTGCAATTTATCCCGTTGGAACCCCCGTCCCCTGCCATGGGCGGGGAGAGGTGCAGGCGTGCGTGGAAAACACTTGACCCCGTGGCAGACGACAATCACCTATTTGCCGTTTTTCAGCGCCTAGACCCAGGAAGACATGGCCAAGGAAGATCTGATCGAGTTCTCCGGTACGGTGACGGAACTGCTGCCGAACGCGATGTTTCGCGTCAAGCTCGATAACGAACATGAAGTGCTCGCCCACACCTCCGGCAAGATGCGCAAGAACCGCATCCGCGTGCTGGCGGGGGATCGCGTCAATGTCGAAATGACGCCCTATGACCTGACCAAGGGGCGGATCACTTTCCGCTTCAAGTAAGCGGAAAGTTGTCTCATGACCTTGCAAGGTACGCTGGCGCTGGCTGGTGACGGGCCCGGCCCCCTGGCCGGACGTCCGCAACTGGTGCTGGCCTCCGGCTCCCCCCGGCGGCGGGAATTGCTGGCCCAGATCGGGCTGGTGCCGGACGCTGTTGATCCGGCGGATATCGACGAATCCCCCCTGAAGGACGAATTGCCCGCCCCCCATGCCCTGCGTCTGGCGCGGGAAAAGGCGGCGGTGACGGCGGCACGCCATCCGGGTGCCATCGTGCTGGCCGCCGATACAGTGGTGGGGCTGGGCCGGCGCATCCTGCCCAAGGCGGATGATGCCGCCACGGCCCGGCAATGCCTGATGCTGCTGCAGGGCCGGCGGCACCGGGTGCATACCGGTTTCTGCGTCATTGGTGTCGATGGGCGCGTCTGGTCCCGCACGGTGGAAACGGCGGTGATTTTCCGCACCCTGTCCGCCTATGAGATTGAAAGCTACATCGCCACCGGCGACTGGCGCGGCAAGGCCGGCGGCTATGCCATCCAGGGGATTGGCAGCCTGTTCGTGCGGCAGATTGGTGGCAGCTACAGCAATGTGGTGGGCCTGCCGCTGACGGAGGTGGGGGGCACCCTGCGCGCCGCCGGGCTGGATGCCCTGGCGCTGGCCGCAGCGGCCGCCACTGCGCCGAAAGCCGGCTGATGCGCCGGCTGCTGATCGACCGGCGGGGGGCGCTGACGCGCTGTGCCCTGCTGGGCGATGGCATCTTGACCGATCTTGCCATCGACCATGCGAACCATCCCGGCTGGCTGGGGGCGGTGGCGCTGGGCCGCGTCACCCGCATTGCCGCCGGGCTGGATGCCGCTTTCGTGGATTTTGGCGACCGGGTGCCCGGTCTGCTGTCCGCCGCTGATGTGCGGCCCGCCCGCCGCGATGCCAAGATCGGCCAATTGCTGCGCACCGGCCAATCCGTGCTGGTGCAGGTGAAGGCCGATGCCCATGGCGACAAGGGGGCCAGCCTGACGGGGGATATCTCCCTGCCGGGGCGGTTCCTCGTCTATACGCCGCTGGGCGATGGGCTGCATCTGTCCAAGCGCTTGGGCAAGGGGCCGCAGGTGAACGCCTTGCGCGCCCTGTTCGCCGCTGAACTGCCCAACCAGGGCGGCTGGATCGTGCGCGGGGAGGCGGCGGGTGTGGACCCTGGGCTGGTGCTGGCCGAGGCAGAGGCCCTGTTGGCCCGCTGGCGACCGGCCAGCTTGAGTGCGGGCGGGACGGCCCCCCGCACCCTGATCCCCCCACCCGATGCCATCCGCCGCGCCGTGACGGAACTGCCGCGTGATGGTTTGGCGGAAATCATGGTGGAAGGGGCGGAGCTGCTGGCGTCGGTGAAGGCACTGCTGACCGATGACGCGCCCGACCTGCTGCCCCTGGTTAAGCCCTGGAAGCCGGGGGACGGACGCCGCCTGTTCGATCAGGGCGATGTGGATGGGGAAATTGCCCGCGCCGCCGGGCGGCGGGTGCCGCTCGCCTATGGCGGTTCCCTGGTCATCGACCGCACAGAGGCGCTGACCGTGGTGGATGTGAATGGCGGGGAGCGGGGTAACCCGCTGGCCACCAACCTGGATGCCTGCCCGGAAATCGCCCGGCAATTGCGTCTGCGCAATATTGGCGGCATCGTGGTGGTGGATTTCGTCAATATGGCCCGCGCTGGCGACCGCGACGCGGTGGTACGGGCCTTGAGCGAGACGGTGGCCGCCGACCCGGTGGCCACCCATGTTTACGGCATGTCGCGCCTGGGTTTGGTGGAGGTGACGCGCGCCCGTCGCGGCCCCGCCCTGGCCGACCTGCTGGCCCTGGATGGAAGTGACGATGATGAGTGACGATCCCATTGATCTGGCGGCGGCCCGCCCCCGCAAACAGCCCACCTGCCCCATCTGCAGCCGCTCGGTGGTGGCTGCCTTCAAACCGTTCTGTTCCAAGCGCTGCGCCGATGTGGACCTCTCCCGCTGGCTGGGTGAGGCCTATCGGGTGCCGGTGGCGCCGGATGATGACGAGGCTGAACAGGTGGATGAAAAAAATCTGGGCGGTTAAAAAAAGTGCTTTACAGGGTCCGGCCAACTCTCTAAAAGCGCCTCCACCGGACGGCACGACCAACACCGACCGGCGCTGAAACGGCAGACGCCGACAGCAAATGCGATAGTGCCCAGGTAGCTCAGTCGGTAGAGCAGGGGATTGAAAATCCCCGTGTCGGCGGTTCGATTCCGTCCCTGGGCACCACCGCCTTTGTCATTTAAGGCCGCGAACATTGGTTCGGCGGCCTTTTTTATTTTCTGATACGCAATGAATAGCGGCGGTCATTGGGATGACCACCGCTTTTTCATGACCGGGATGTGGGCTTTACGCAGCGCGTATCTTGGCCAGGAAGCTATCCATTGTGCGGCCCAGTCGCTCTGTCTGCGTGCTGATGCTTTCAGAGGTGGTCAGCACCTGTAAGGCGGTCTGCTTCGATTCTGAGGCGGCTTGGCTGACATCCTGGATCGTGATGCTGACCTCCTGCGTGCCATTGGCGGCTTGCTGGACGTTGCGGGCGATTTCCCCGGTGGCGGCATTCTGCTCCTCCACTGCCGAAGCGATGCCGGTGGTGATACCCCGCATTTCGTTGATCACCTGACCAACACCCCGGATACTATCCGCCGACTCGCGGGCGATGCGCTGGACATTGCTGATCTGGCTGGCGATTTCCTCTGTCGCCTTGGCGGTCTGTGCGGCCAGATGTTTCACCTCGCCCGCGACCACGGCAAAACCCTTGCCGGCCTCCCCGGCACGTGCAGCCTCAATGGTGGCGTTCAGGGCCAACATGTTGGTCTGCCCGGCGATGGAGGAAATCAGTTCCACCACATTGCCGATGCGGTCGGCGGCTTCCGTCAGGCTTAAAATCTGCTGGTTGGCTTCCTCCGCCGTGCGCACCGCACTGCTGGCGATATTGGTAGAGGCGCTGGCCTGCCCGGCGATCTCCCGGATCGAGGCAGATAGCTCCTCCGTTGCCACCGCAACGGTCTGCACATTGGCGCTGGCCTGCTCCGACCCGGCGGCAACGGTGACGGCGCGGGTGCTGGTGCGGTCGGCGGTGGCCGTCATGCCATTGGCGGCCTGATTCATCTGGCTGGCGGCATCGGCCAGGCTTTGCAGCACGTCGCGCACATTCTCTTCCAACTCCCGGGCGATGGCGGCCAGGGTCTCCTTGCGCTCGGTTGCTGCCTTGGCCTCCAGGGCCAACCGATCCTGTTCGGCCTGTTTCAGATTGCCGGCCATGGTGTTGAGCGCGCGGGCCAGGGTGCCGGTCTCATCCACCTGCGCCACTTCCAGGTTGTTATCCAGGTGGCCGGCGGCCACCTCCTCAGCGAAGCGGGCGCTGTCTCGGATGGGGCGGGCAATGCCGCGCGCCACCACCCACATGCCGCCGATGCTGGCCAGCGCAATCAGGATGGCGACGGTTCCCTGCAGGATGGTGTCCAAGCGGTTGCGATCCTCCAATGCTGCTGCCAGGGCCGTGGCTTCCGCCATTGCCACGGTGCGTGGCACTTCTATCAGCACCGCCCAGGGGGTCGTGGTGCGGCCCAACTGAATGGGGGCGAAGGCCTTGATCGTGTCGCTGGTGGTATCCTCGCTGACCTGCGGCTTGCCGGCCTGGATGGTCGCCAAATCCTGTGCCCAGTTATTGTCGAAGCGCTGATAGGTGCTGCCGATGGCGTCGGGATGTTCGCTGGAGGCGACGATCAGGCCCTTGTAGCTGACAATGGTGACGGCGGCCTTACCGCCAAAGACGGAACCTTTCACCCGTTCCGCCAGTTTCTGCACGAAGGAGAGGTCGAAATCGGCACCGGCCACGCCTTGGAACTTGCCGCCCACCATGATCGGCACCGACATGGTCGCCAGATAGACATCCTTGCCTTGCACAATATAGGGCAAGGGATCGAGAATGCTCTCGCCGCCGCCATTTTGCGGGCCGATATACCAACCGCCCTTCATCACCCCATTAGGGTGTAGGGTCTTGCTGTCATATTCTACCAGGGGCTGTATGGCGATGCGTCCGCCAGCATCACGGGTCCAGTAGGGCAGGAAGCGCCCCGTGGCATCGGAACCCAGATCGTTACGGTTGCGATGGGCATTATCCAACCCGTCCAGCGCCTCCGGCTCCCAGGCGGAATAGGTGCCGTTGAACTGGGGATTGTCCTTCAGCATGTTCAGCAGGATCGCGTTGAACTGCGCCCGCCTCTGGCCCAGCGGTACACCCCCCTTGTCGGGGCTAGCGGCCAGCACTTCGAAACTGCGCGCCATATTGCGGGCGGCATCGAAGGCCGTGTCCAGCGTAGAGCGGATAGTACCGGCCTGGGTACTGGCCAGGGTTTCAAGGCTTTCCTTGGTCTTACGTTCTGATAACGCCCCAGTCTGCTGGGTCACGAAACTTTGGGTGTTGCCGGACGCGATGACGCCGTAGCCAACCAGTACCCCGGTGGCAACCAGAACGCAGGTTGCTGAAAGTAAAGCGATTTTAGATTGTATGGAACGAAACTGCATGCTTGCTCCCGCCTTCAAAGATGATTGGTCGGCTTCCATTGTGCCAGTCCAAGCAAGCATAAGTGGTGGGTGAGATCGTGATTTGATCTAAATCAATTTTATTTGAAAGGGTATTTGTTCTTCCGTATATAATTATGATTTCTATATTCTTTTGGTTAGTTTTGAATGGTTAATTTTATTAATTTAGAACATATATTCGTACTCTGAAATTTATTCACTTCTCATTTTTCTCTGTTGGCGTCATTTCCGGGTAGCGGGCGATCAGGGCGCGGGTGACGCCATTGGTCCAGCCGAATCCATCCTGCAACGGATATTCGCCGCCGCCGCCGGGCAAACGTTCTTCCACATTATATTTTTCCAGCAGCTTGCCGGTATCACGATAGGCGCGGTCCACCGTGCTGATCCAGCGCCGGGCTATTTCCTGGGCCAGGGCCTGCTGGCCATAATGGGCCAAGCCCGCCACCGCCACCCATTGCAGGGGCGGCCAGCCGTTGGGCGCGTCCCATTGCTGGCCGCTACCGATCTGCGTGGTGCGCAGGCCCCCCGGTGCCAGCAACGCCCGCTCTGTCAGTGCTGCCACCGCTTCTGCCTGGGAGGGGGTGGCCAGCCCGGCGAACAGCGGAAACAGGGTCGCTGCGGAGAGAACCGGCGTGGCGCGTGCGTTGCGGAAATCATAATCGGCAAAGCGCCCCTGCTGCGGCTGCCAGAGATGGCGGATGATGGCACCCTGGCGGGCAGCGGCCTGCTGTTCATAAAGATCGGCACAGGCCCGATCCTCCAGCAGGGCGCAGCGCCGGGCGATGGAGCGTTCCAGTTGCCAGAGCAGGCTGTTCAGATCGACCGGGATGATATCGGTGGTGCGGATGCTGGACAGTTTGCCCGGATCGTCCAGCCAGCGGGAACTGAAATCCCAGCCGCTTTCGGCTGCTGCGCGCAAATGGCGGTAAATTTCCGGGGCCGGGCGGTTCGGCGCCTGATGGGCGGTTTCCACATCTTCGGCATAGGATTCGTCACGCGGGCTGTCGCGCTCATCCCAATAGCGGTTCAGCAGGCTGCCATCCGCCAGCCGCACCACCCGCCGGCAGGCACCGGCCGCGTGCGCTGGTTTGGCCAGGCAGCCGTTGCCTTCCATCCAGAAATCATGTTCGCGTTTCAGGGCCGCCAGATGGCGGCGCTGGGTTGCCTCATCCCCCTCGGGCAAAAGATCGACCATCAATGCGAAAAAAGGCGGCTGTGAACGGCTGAGATAATAGCTGCGGGTGCCGTTGGGGATGCGGCCATAGGTTTCCAGCAGATGTTCGAAATCCGCCACCATGGACTGCACCAGATCCATCCGCCCGTCATGCACCAGCCCCAGCATGGTGAAATAGCTGTCCCAGTAATAAATCTCCCGGAACCGCCCGCCTGGCACCACATAGGGGGCGGGCAGGGCCAGGGCGGACGACCCCGGCGGCGGGGTTTCCGGTTGACGGGTCAGGTGCGGCCAGAGGGCGGCGATGTGATCCAGCAGCGGGTCGGGATTGCCACCACCTGCCGGGCTGTTGGCGGGTGTTGGGATATCCCTTGGCAAGGTAAAATTATCCAGCACGAAGCGGCGCAGTGACAGGATGTCGGCAGGCGGGCTGGCCCGGTAATCCGCCATGATCGCTTCTGGAGCGCGCTTGGGCACGGCATCGACGAAGCTTTTGCCATCGCCGAACAGCCGTTGGGTCTGCACCGCCTGGAATAGCGGGCCGTAAAGGTCAGCAGGGCTGGGGGCCTGGCTAAAGGCACAGAGCCAGAGGGTAGCGATCATGATGAACAGGCGGCTCTTTTGCATGGCGGTGCCTTATCCCTACCTTCGGGCTCCCTACCTTCGGGCCTTATCCGTGGACAACGGCTGAAAGGCCGCGGGGGTTCCCGCCGTCGCCCGCGCCAATCCGCGCAGGTGGGGCCTGCGTCGCCCCGCTTCCCAGCGGGGCGGCTTGCCGCTATGGTGCGCCTATCATGAGTGATGCACGCACCGACCACACCGCCGCCGGCCCCAGCGCCACCCCGCCCCGCCCGCCCGCCGGGGAGGAGGGGCGCTATTTCGGCTTCCGGGAGATCGACCCGACCGAAAAGGCCCCCCTGGTGCAAGGCGTGTTCGGCAGTGTGGCCGGTCGCTATGACCTGATGAACGACCTGATGTCGATGGGCATCCACCGGCTGTGGAAGGATGCCTTCGTCGATCTGGTCCGCCCGCGTGAGGGCGAAGCGCTGCTGGATGTGGCCGGCGGCACGGGCGATATCGCCTTCCGCCTGAAGAAGAAGGCGCAGGCTGCCGCCGTCACCGTCTGTGACCTGACGGAGGCCATGGTGCGCGTGGGCCGCGACCGGGGGATTGACCAGGGTGCCGTTGGCGGTATCGACTGGACGGTCGGCAATGCCGAAGACCTGCCCTTTGCCAGCCGGTCGATGGATGCCTATACGATCGCCTTTGGCTTGCGCAACGTCACCCATATCGACAAGGCCTTGCGGGAGGCGCGGCGCGTGCTGAAGCCCGGTGGCCGCTTCTTCTGCCTGGAATTCAGCCATGTGGTGATCCCGGTGCTGCGGGATATCTATGACAGCTATTCCTTCCACCTGCTGCCCCGGCTGGGCCAGATGGTGGCGGGCGACCGCGACAGTTACCAATATCTGGTGGAAAGCATCCGCCGCTTCCCCGAACAGCAGGCGCTTTGCCGCCGGATTGAGGCGGCGGGCTTCACCCAGGCGCGGGCGCGCAACCTGTCGGGCGGCATTGCCTGCATCCATTCCGGCTGGCGCGTTTAAGGCGCCCGCCCCATGCTGCGTCTGACCCGCAATCTGCTGCGCCTGGTTTCCATCGGTCGCACGCTGGCCCGCCACGGCGCGTTGCAGCCCGACCTGTTCGGCGACAGCGCGCCGCTGGTGGCGCTGTTGATGCGCGCCATCAACAATAAAAAGGCACCGGGCCGCCCCGGTCAGCGGCTGGCAGCTGCCTTGCAGGAACTGGGCCCCAGCTTTATCAAGCTTGGGCAGGTTCTCTCCATCCGCGCCGATCTGGTGGGGGAGGAAGTGGCCGCCGATCTGGCGCAACTGCGCGACCGGCTGCCGGCCTTTTCCGGGGCGGAGGCCCGCGCCATCATCGAGGCGGAACTGGCCCGCCCGCTGGACGTTCTGTTCACTCATTTCGATGATGTGGCGGTGGCGGCGGCCAGCATCGCCCAGGTGCATTTCGCCGAAACGCCGGATGGACGACTGGTGGCGGTCAAGGTGCTGCGCCCCGGCATTGAACAGGCGTTTCAACGCGATCTGGATTTAATGATGTGGCTGGCCGGGCTGGCCCTGCGCCTGCAACCGCGGCTGAAACGGCTGAAGCCGGTGGCGGTGGTGGAAACCTTCGCCCGCACCGTGGCCCTGGAAATGGATTTGCGGATGGAGGCGGCAGCCGCCTCCGAGTTGGGCGAGAATTTTGCCAGCGATTCAACCTTTTCTGTGCCAACCATTGATTGGGACCGCACCGCGAAGCGGGTGATGACCCAGGCCCGCGTCATCGGCTTTTCCATCGACAAGCTGGACGAGATCAAGGCGGCGGGGCTGGAGCCGGACCAACTGTTGCAGCAGGCGGCGGACGCCTTTTTCAATCAGGTGTTCCGCGACGGCTTCTTCCATGCCGACATGCATCCCGGCAATATGTTCGTCACGGTGCAGGGCAAGCTGGTGGCGGTGGATTTCGGCATCATGGGCCGAATCGACCGTCAGACAAGGCTTTACCTGGCCGATATGCTGATCGGCTTCCTGAACCGCGATTATGATCTGGTGGCGCGGGTGCATTTCGATGCCGGCTTCGTGCCCGCCGACCAGGACCGGGAACTGTTCAAGCAGGCCTGCCGCTCCATCGGGGAGCCGCTGCATGGCCGTCCGCTGTCGGATATCTCCATCGGGCGGCTGCTGGCCCAGCTATTCGCCATCACGGAAAAATTCCAGATGGAGACGCAGCCGCAATTGCTGTTGCTGCAGAAAAGTATGCTGACGGCGGAGGGGATGGGCCGGGTGCTCAACCCGCATGTGAATATGTGGGAGTTGGCGCGACCGCTGATTCAGCGCTGGATGGTGGAAAATCGTGGGCCGGAGGCGCGGGTGGCCGATGCCGCCGGGGCCGTGGCCGGCATCATCGGGCGACTGCCGACCCTGGTGCGCGATCTGGAACAGGCGGCCTTTCAATTGGCCGAGGGCGGGGGGATGCGGTTGCATCCTGACAGTCTGGCCTTGCTGGCCCAGGCCCAAGCGTTGGAAAATAAACGCCAGCGCCGCCCGCTCTGGCTGGTGCTGGCACTGGCCGCTGGTGCCCTGCTGGTGCTGGCCTTGCGATAATCCCGGCGGTGCAGGCCGGGGAAGGGGGGAATATGGAGGCTGATCAACTGCTTCCCGCCAATCTTTTCGGCCTGTCGGGCTGGAGCGGCAGTGGCAAGACCACGCTGATGGCGCGGCTGATCCCGGCGGTGGCGCGGCGCGGTTTCACGGTTTCCACCCTGAAACACGCCCATCATGCCTTTGATATCGACCAGCCGGGCAAAGATTCCTATGTCCACCGCATGGCCGGCGCGACGGAGGTGCTGGTGGCATCCGGCCAGCGCTGGGCCCTGATGCATGAGAATCGCGGATCGCCGGAACTGAGCCTCGCTGAACTGGTGGCCAAGCTGTCCCCGGTTGACCTGATTCTGGTGGAAGGGTTCAAGCGCGACCGCCACCCCAAGCTGGAGGTGCATCGCCCGGCCAATGGCAAGAAGCTGCTTTATCCCGATGATCCCAACATCATCGCGGTGGCCAGCGACGTGCCGCTGCCGGGCTGCCCGCTGCCGGTGCTGAACCTGGATGATGTGGATGCCATCGCCGATATGATCCTGGAACGCTGTGGACTGGGGAGGGGGCGATGAGCGGGGCGTGCGGCAATTGTTTCGAAACCGGTCCGAACCTGCTGCGGCTTGAACAAGCGTTGGCGCTGGTCAATGATCGTTTCGCCCCCGTAACGGGGGAGGAGCGGGTGGCGTTGGCGGATTCGGCGGGGCGGGTGCTGGCTTGCGACCTGCACGCCGTGGCACCGCTGCCCGGATTCGATAACAGTGCCATGGATGGTTATGCCCTGCGCCATGACGACCTGCCGGGGCCCTTGCCGTTGGCGGGACAGGTGGCAGCGGGCCATGCCGCCCCGCCGGTGCCACCCGGCCACGCTGTGCGCATCCTGACCGGGGCCATGTTGCCCCCGGGCCTGGACAGCGTGGCGATACAGGAGGAGGTGCATCTGCTGCCTGATGGGCGGGTGGCGCTGCCGCCCGATCTACCGCTGGGTGCCAATTGCCGCCGGGCGGGCCAGGATGTGGCGGTGGGCACGCTGCTGCTGCCGGCGGGCCGCACCCTGCGCCCTGCCGATATCGCCCTGGCAGCCGCCCAGGGCTGGGACAGTTTGCCGGTTCGCCGCCCGTTGCGGGTGGCCCTGTTTTCCACGGGGGATGAGTTGCGGGAGCCGGGGCAGGAAGCGGCCCCCCCCGCCATTCATGACAGCAACCGTTATCTGTTGCGCGCCCTGCTGGCGCGGCAGGGCTGTGCCGTCACCAATCTGGGTATCCTGGCGGATGATGGGGGGCTGATTCGCCGCGTGCTGGCGGAAGCGGCTGAGAACCACGATCTGGTGCTAACCTCGGGCGGCATGTCGGTGGGCGATGCCGACCATGTGCGCCCGGCGGTGGAGGCGCTGGGGGAACTGTCCTTCTGGAAGCTGGCCATCAAGCCCGGCAAGCCGCTGGCGCTGGGCCGGATTGGCGGATCGGTGTTCTGCGGCCTGCCGGGCAACCCGTCCGCCGTGCTGGTCACCTTCCTGCTGGTGGCCCGTCCCCTGATCCAACGTTTATCCGGCGCCCTGGTGGAAAGCCCGCCACGTTTCCCGGTCCGCGCCGGATTCGCCCATGTGAAAAAGGCCGGACGACGGGAGTTTCTGCCGGTGCGGCTGGGGCAGGGGGCGGATGGAAGCGCCATCGCCCTGCCGCTGACCGGCATGTTCACCGGCATGGTTCACGCCGATGGCCTATTGGAACTGGCTGAGGAATTGGAACATCTGGCCACGGGGGACGTCGCCCCGCTGCTGCCCTTGACCTGATCCTGCCCCCCGAATCAGCTTTCGCCCAGCAATGCCCGATGGGCGGCGGCGGTGGGAATCAGCACCGGGGCCAGTTCATCATCATGGATATTTTCCAGCAGCAGCCCATCGCTTGACAGGCTGGCGGCATAGATATTGCCCACGTGTCG
>Ga0209373_10001054_pt1 | contig 36144 bp, 34 predicted proteins | sample Higcelweek5metaG_FD_187173 | JGI IMG/M metagenome (GOLD analysis project Ga0209373, IMG submission 187173) | Freshwater pond sediment microbial communities from the University of Edinburgh, under environmental carbon perturbations - High... | ecosystem: Environmental > Aquatic > Freshwater >... | reverse complement strand
CGGTAAAACCACGGTTGATCGTTTAGGAGAAGCTGCCATGCAAGGAGAATGCTCGATCTGGACAGTATTAGGGGATCCTGCAGCTCATGTACCTCAGTTTAACAGGGGAACCTGCGAGAAACTCCAGCAATTCAGGCATCTGATCGAAGAGTTTTCGGCCTTAACCGATACGGTGGATGCTTATGAGATGGCGATGCAGGTTGTCAGAACAACAGGGATACTTGAGGAGTACCGGTTTGACCGTACGCCTGAGGGTCTCAGCAAATTTGAAAACATTGAACAGCTGATTAACGGGATCAAGGAGTTTGTGGATCAGGAGTATTCTGAAGAAGAGGAAGTCTATCTGAGAAGCATGGATTTGTTTATGCAGGATGTGTCTCTGATGACCGATCAGGATAATGAAAAGCCGGAGGACCGTAACAAGGTTAGCCTGATGACCATTCACTCTGCCAAGGGCCTGGAATTTGAATATGTTTTCATTGCCGGGGTTGAAGAAGAGCTTTTCCCTTCGCAATTCTCGAGTGGATCGGCCAGGGAGATTGAAGAAGAGCGCCGGTTATTTTATGTCGCCATTACCAGGGCCATGAAGAGGGTAATCATTACGCTGTCAAAAACGCGCTATCGTTGGGGAAATCTGGTCGATTGCCGGCCAAGCAGGTTTTTGAGAGAGATCGATCCGAAATATATTAAAACGGCTGGGCCAGGCCGGAACAGCATCAGCGGGCGAAGTATGGCAGATGAAATTGAAGAGGAGTCCCAGGAATCCTCCCGCCCTGTTCGTCCGCCTGTAAGAAGAATCATCCCTGTCAGCAGCAAATCCGTCGGAAAACCAGCGGCAGAGGAGAACTTTGAACCCGACGATCCTGCATCGATCCAATCCGGCATGATGGTAAAACATCCCCGGTTTGGAAACGGAAAGGTACTCCAGATTGAGGGAGACGGCACGAACCGTATGGCCACCGTATTTTTCAAGGATGCCGGCAATAAGCAACTCCTGCTAAAATTTGCCAGGTTGAAAATTATAAATGGATGAAGTGTTTAAAAATCCCTACCTTTGTCGCATTCAAGGTAAAATCATGGAATACAGTAAAAAAGAAAAACGGCTGAGGATGCCGGAATACGGGCGTATCGTACAAAACATGGTCGATCATGCCAAACAGCTTCCTGACCGAAATGAAAGAAACGTCGCTATACAAACCATTATCGAAGTCATGGGAAATATTAACCCTACTTTGAGGGATAACCGCGACTACAAGCACAAATTGTGGGATCACCTGCATCTTATTGCTGATTTCCAGCTTGACATTGATTCTCCCTTTGACGTTCCCTCGATGGATCATTTTCTGGGTAAACCGGATCGTGTTCCCTATCCGGTTTCCAGAATCAAGTTCCGCCACTACGGGAAGATTGTCGAACAACTGATTGAGAAAGCGGTTCTGATTACCGACGAAGAGAAGAAATTTGAATATACCAGGCAGATTGCCAATCACATGAAGATATCCTATCTGACCTGGAATAAAGATAATGTTACTGATGAGATCATTCTGATTGCCCTAAAGGAGCTATCCCGGGAGAGATTGTGTCTGCCGTCAGGAACCGTTTTAGCTGAAATCAAAGACCTGCCACCGAAATCGGTTGTCAATAAGAAAAGGTTCCCCCAGCAAAAACAGAATCACACTTTTAAGAAACGTTACTAATACCGGCAACGTATGGCTGCTTTCGAGATCACAGGTGGCCGTCCGCTCAAAGGCGAGCTGACACCGCAAGGAGCCAAGAATGAAGCGTTACAGGTAATCTGTGCGACTTTACTGACCCGTGAATCTGTCATCATTCGCAACATTCCGGAAATTCTTGATGTTCAAAACCTGATTTTGCTTTTATCCGAGATCGGAGTTAAAACCCGTCAGATTGATCATTCAACCTGGTCCTTCTGTGCAGATGAACTGGATACCAATTATCTTGAAAGTGACGAATTTCGCAAGACAGCCCACCGACTGAGAGGTTCAGTCATGCTCGTGGGTCCGCTGATTGCCAGATGCGGAAAAGCATGCATGCCACAGCCCGGCGGCGACAAAATCGGAAGACGAAGGTTAGACACTCATTTCCACGGGCTTTCAGAATTAGGTGCGCGGATTGAATACGATGCAGCAAAGGAACAATTCGTCATTACCGGAAAAGATATGAAGGGTGCGTTCATGTTACTGGAGGAAGCATCCGTCACCGGTACCGCCAACGTGATCATGGCTGCGGTTCTGACTCCCGGAAAAACAACAATTTTCAATGCCGCCTGCGAACCATACGTTCAGCAGTTATGCCTGATGCTTGCGCGGATGGGAGCCAATATCAGTGGTATCGGATCGAATTTATTGACTATTGAGGGAGTCGGTCACCTGAGCGGTACTGAGCACACCATACTTCCCGACATGATTGAAATCGGAAGTTTCATCGGCCTCGCCGCCCTCACCCGGTCGGAGATTACCATCAACCAATACTATCCCGAACATCTTGGGCTGATTCCGAATTGCTTTGCCCGGATGGGTATCCGCTTTGAGCAGAGAGGCAACTCATTATACATTCCAGCGCAGGATCACTATGAGATTGAGACCTTTATGGATGGCTCCATCATGACCATAGCTGATGCTCCCTGGCCCGGATTAACTCCCGACCTTCTGTCAGTCTTTCTGGTGGTTGCCACTCAGGCCAGGGGGTCTGTGCTGATTCACCAGAAGATGTTCGAAAGCCGGCTATTCTTTGTAGACAAGCTGATTGATATGGGAGCAAGGATCATCCTTTGTGATCCGCACAGGGCAACTGTGATCGGCCTCGACAGGCAGCTGCCACTCCACCCTGCCACTCTGGTTTCTCCTGATATCAGGGCAGGTGTAGCATTACTGATAGCAGCACTGAGTGCAGAAGGCACCAGTGTCATTAACAATATTGAGCAAATTGACCGTGGTTATCAGGAGATTGACACCAGGCTGAATGCCATCGGAGCTTCCATCAGAAGGATTTAATCCAATTCCGTATTCTGCCATATTGACTGACTTTTGACTTGGCAAATTATTTGAGGTTGCCAGATTACATAATAATATTACTAAAGCCCATTTGTATCTATGGATTCAGAAGATAAAACCATGTCGGGAATTCCAGACGAACCTATTGATCAGGAGATGAAGCAAACTGAAGAAACAGAATCTCCGAAAAACGAAGGTGGTAAAAAAAAGAAGTTCGCAGTAAACGGACATAAAAAAGAGGTTGAGGAGATGGCCAACAAGCTTATCGAGATGAATGACAAGTATTTGCGTTTATCTGCCGAATTTGACAACTACCGGAAACGGACCCTGAAGGAGAAGATGGATCTCACCAGGATGGGAGGAGAGGATGTTCTGCTGAAAATTCTTCCGGTTGTTGATAACCTGGAAAGAGCCATTGCAGCCATTCGGGAAACCCAGGAAATCGGGGCTATCAGGGAAGGCATCGAATTGATCAACACCCAGTTTCATGATTTCCTTAAGCAGAACGGTATCAAGGAGATAGATAGTTTGGACAAGGAATTCGACAGTGATATTGAGGAAGCAATCACCAAGATCCCGGCACCCACTCCGGAACAAAAAGGGAAAGTGGTTGATGTTATTCAAAAGGGGTACTATCTGCATGACAAGGTCATCAGATATGCGAAGGTTATTATTGGGGATTAAGCGGATCAATAGAAAACATGGCAAAACAAGATTATTACGATATACTGGGCATTTCAAAGAGTGCCACACCTGAGGAGATTAAGAAGGCCTATCGTCAGCAGGCGATGAAATGGCATCCCGATAAAAATCCAGGCAACAAAGAGGCGGAGGAACGGTTTAAAGAGGCAGCCGAAGCCTATGAGGTTTTGTCTGACGCAGATAAAAAATCCCGTTACGATCAATATGGTCATGCCGGATTAGGCAATAACGGTGCGGGTTTCGGAGCCGGCGGCATGAACATGGAAGACATTTTCTCCCATTTCGGGGATATATTCGGTGACATGGGATTCGGCGGGTTCAGCTCTTCATCGAGGGGCAGGCAAAGACAAACCAATCGAGGCAGCAATCTTCGTGTTAAGGTTAAGTTGAATCTGGAGGAGATTGTCAAAGGTGCTGAGAAAAGAATCAAGGTTAACAAATATGTATCCTGTGATCCGTGCAATGGAACCGGTGCGGCCAACGGGTCGTCCTATTCAACCTGTACCACATGCAACGGGCGGGGTCAGGTTACCCGTATCGCACATACCATACTGGGGCAGATGCAAACCTCTTCTGTATGCCCGGCGTGCGGTGGCGAAGGAAGAATCATCACGCAAAAATGCACTTCGTGCTATGGCGAAGGAATAATCAAAGGTGAAGAGGTTATCAAGATTAACATTCCGGCAGGTGTTCAGGAAGGCATGCAACTCTCGATGAACGGAAAAGGAAACGCTGCCCGCAGGGGCGGAATGAACGGTGATTTGCTCATCATGATCGAGGAGGAAGAGCATCCCGACCTGACCCGCGACGGCAACGACCTGGTATATAACCTGTTCATATCCATCCCGGATGCAGCACTTGGTTCAGCCGTAGAGATACCTACTGTTGACGGTAAAGTGAAAGTCAAGATAGAACCCGGTACCCAACCCGGTAAAATTCTCAGACTCAGAGGTAAAGGGATACCTGACCTCAATGGTTATGGGAAAGGCGATCTGCTGGTCAGAATCAATGTCTGGATTCCAAAATCGTTGTCGAAAGAAGAACGGCGTGTGGTTGAGGAGCTTGCCAAATCGTCAAGTTTTGCACCAAACCCAACGGCAGCTGAGAAGAATGTATTTCGCCGGATGAAAGAGATGTTCGAGTAAAGCTCGATTGTAACAATCTCAGGCTACAGGAGTCTTACTGACCAAAGACAAAACGACAGTTAAAGTCATAAACAAAACTCTATGAATAACTTTCTGACTGCCAATAATGTAGTCAAACAATTCGCCAATCATCTGGCTTTGGACAAAGTGAGCATCCATGTTCCGGAAGGCAGCATCTTCGGATTATTGGGACCGAACGGAGCTGGGAAAACCACGCTGATCCGGATCATAACCCAGATAACCGCCCCTGATCAGGGTGAGATTCTTTTCCGTGGTAAAAAGATGACCATGGAAGATATTTATCACATTGGCTATCTGCCTGAAGAGCGGGGTCTCTATAAAAAAATGAAGGTCGGGGAACAGGCTTTATACCTGGTTCAGCTGAAAGGCATGTCACGTGCCGAAGGTTTAAAAAAGCTCAAATACTGGTTCGAGAAATTTGAGATTCAATCCTGGTGGGATAAGAAGGTTGAAGAACTGTCGAAAGGGATGGCACAAAAGGTCCAGTTCATTGTAACTGTTTTGCATGACCCGAAGTTGTTGATTTTCGATGAACCATTCACCGGATTTGACCCGATCAACACCAACCTGGTTAAGAATGAAATCCTGAGGCTCAGGGATAACGGGGCCACCATCGTTTTTTCCACCCATATTATGGCTTCGGTGGAAGAGCTTTGTGATCATATCGCCCTGATTGAAAAGGGAAAGAACATACTTGAAGGGAACATAGATGAGGTAAGGGCCCGTTTCAAACCCGACACTTATGAGCTTAAATTCAGGGGTGACTTACAGAACCTACGGAACGCGCTCCATTCAGGGATTGATGTTCAGGAAGAGCCCACCCGCGGAGATATCGGTCACCTGATTCTCAAGCAACAGAGCCGGATGCCGGTCAGGGAAATGGTTTCGGCCATCAATTCCACTGTCGATATCATCTCATTTGAAGAGGTCATCCCCAGCATGAATGACATTTTCATTCGCGCGGTTGAAGGGAGCCAGTCACATTCAATCACCTCAAAAACCGAAAGCCATGAATAAGATCAGCCTCATCATACAGCGCGAATACAGCACCCGGGTTAAAAAGAAATCGTTCATTATCATGACCATTCTGACCCCGGTTCTGCTGGTTGCAATGCTCTTTATCCCCGGATATCTGGCAACCAAGGAAGATAATCAGGCCAAAGTGATCGCTGTAATTGACAAGACCAACATTACCGAGGGAGCCATTCCACAGACTGAATACATGAAGTTCGAGTATATTGATGGAGCCGAAATTGACAGCATCAAAAACAATTTCGAAAAAAGCGGATACTACGCCATCTTATATATTCCAGAGAACGTATTGATATCCAGCAAGGTACAACTCTACTCAAATCAACAGACCACCATCGGAGTCAATGAGCATATCACTAAAGCATTGGAAGGATATTTTACAAACATCAAGCTCAAAAACGAAAATGTACCGCTCGACATCATGCAACGGATTGCGACCAACATCAATGTTGATACGATTCAGTGGACAAGTACCGGTGAGGAAAAATCCGGAAAGGCCGAGATTGTCATGATCATTGGATATATATCTGGTTTTCTGATGTATATGTTCATTTTCATGTTTGGTGCGCAGGTCATGCGTGGTGTAATGGAAGAGAAATCGAACCGGATTGTTGAGGTAATCATCTCCTCGATCAAGCCTTTCCAGCTGATGATGGGAAAAGTAATCGGGATCGCCCTGGTCGGTCTTACCCAGTTTCTGATATGGATTGCGCTCACTTTCGGAATTTATTATGGTGCCAAGACTTTATTGTTAGACGGATCAGACAGCAAACAGACCACTATGGTTACCCAGAGCATTATGGACAAGGGAACACCTGCCATAGCTCAGGTTGACAATACGGCCAAATGGGAACAGATGTTCAATGAGATAGCCAAGAATTTCTCCAGTGTGAATTTCCCGATGATCATCGGCTGTTTCCTGTTTTTCTTTATCGGAGGTTATCTTCTTTACGCATCCCTGTATGCAGCTGTCGGATCTGCCGTTGACAACGACACCGATACACAGCAATTTATGCTGCCGATAACCATTCCGATCATTTTAGGGCTCTTTGTCATGATTAATGCCATGCAATCGCCGAACAGTACGATAGCGGTGGTATTCTCACTGATACCATTCACCTCGCCGATTGTCATGATGGCCAGGGTTCCTTATGGTGTCCCCTACTGGCAACTGGGCGTATCAGCCATTTTACTGATCTTAACTTTCATGGGGACCATCTGGATGGCTGGTAAAATTTACCGGACCGGTATTTTGATGTATGGGAAAAAGGTAAATTACGGCGAACTATGGAAATGGATCAAGTATAAAAACTGATGGCGGCAATATTAGTCATTGATGATGAGCGCAGCATCCGGAATACGCTGAAAGAAGTTCTGGAGTATGAGAGTCACCAGATCGAGTTAGCGGAAGACGGGATCGTAGGACTGGATATGATCAGGGAGAATCATTACGACATTGTTCTCTGTGATATCAAGATGCCGAAAATGGACGGGCTGGAGGTTCTGGAGAAGATATTCCAGATCACCGGTGACGTTCAGGTGATCATGATATCAGGTCACGGAACGGTAGATGCCGCTGTGGAGGCCATTAAAAAAGGGGCCTATGATTTCATCGAAAAGCCTTTAGACCTGAACCGACTGCTGATCACCATCCGGAATGCATTGGATAAGACCTCGCTGATCAGTGAAACCCGTACCTTGAAAAAGAAGGTGGCCCGCAAGTATGAGATGATCGGAGAATCGGAGCCCATGAAAAAGATCAGGGAGATGATCGACCGTGTGGCGCCGACAGATGCCCGGGTTTTAGTCACCGGCTCAAATGGTACCGGCAAGGAGCTGGTTGCCCGTCAGCTTCATGAGCAGAGCAACCGTATCAACGGACAATTTATAGAGGTTAATTGCGCGGCCATACCATCGGAACTGATCGAAAGCGAACTTTTCGGGCACGAAAAAGGGTCCTTTACCTCGGCAATCAAACAGCGAAAAGGCAAATTTGAGCTGGCTGATAAAGGAACACTTTTCCTGGATGAGATCGGTGACATGAGCCTCTCGGCGCAAGCCAAGGTTTTAAGAGCGCTTCAGGAAGGCCGGATCACCAGGGTTGGCGGGGATAAAGATATTTCTGTTGATGTCAGGGTGATAGCTGCGACCAATAAAAACCTCAAGGAAGAGATCGCTCAGAACCGTTTCAGGGAAGACTTATACCACCGGTTGGGAGTGATCATCATTCATGTGCCCTCATTGAGCGATCGCATTGGTGATATTCCAATGCTCGCCACCCACTTCATTAACCAGATATGCTCAGAGATGGGATTATCCCCTAAAAGCGCTGACGAAGAGGCCATTGCAGAGCTTCAAAAACTTCCATGGACCGGGAATATCCGGGAATTCAGGAATGTGATCGAAAGGTTGATCATTCTCGGAGGACAGGTCATCAGCGGAGAAGATGTGCGGACATTTGCCTGACGGTTTTGGTATTATTACTTTTGTTTCTTTAACTGATTGGCGATGCAAAAAATTGCAGTCTTCCCGGGGTCATTCGATCCGTTTACCAAAGGACATGAAAATGTGATTAGCAGAGGATTACCTTTGTTTGACCGGATATATATCGCGATCGGGTACAACTCTGAAAAAAAGAGTTTTTTCACGCTTGATCAGCGGCTGAAAATGATTGGCAAGCTCTATCAGAATGAGCCAAAGATTATTGTTGACCATTATGAGGAATTAACGGTTGATTACTGCAAAAAGATCGGAGCCCAATATCTGTTAAGGGGATTGCGTACAGCCGCAGATTTCGAGTATGAGCGTGCGATAGCGCAGATAAACAGGAAAATGAATCCGGATGTGGAAACGGTTTTTATACTGGCAGTCCCTGAATACACTCCGGTTAATTCAACCATCATCCGTGAAATCCTGAAATATGGTGGAGATGTCAGCCAGTTTCTGCCGGATGACATGATCATTGAGGATTAGCCGGCAAATCAAGTCCCCTATCCCACGAAATTTCTCCGATTAACTCGACAATAGAACGGTATGATTTATTCAGAACCAGGTCAAACTGCGAAGGGACCAGCCAGGTAGCTTCAGTAATTCCTTCCTCTGACTGGGGTTTGGTCATCAGTTCGCCGGAATATTCCATGGCAAACCACCATGTTTTTTTCAGTACCCTGTTTCCCGCAAGCCGATAGGTATGGTAGGTAGCTGGTAGCTGGCCGACGATTTTTAGTCCCGATATTCCGCACTCCTCCCCTACTTCACGTACGGATGCAACTTCAGGAGACTCTCCGGCTTCGATTTTTCCTTTGGGCAGGTCCCATTTACCAAACCTTTTGATGAACAGAAATTTCCCTGACGAATGCCTGACGACTCCGCCTGCGGCTTCAATAATCTGATAAAAGCCGGTGAACTTGCTGAAAAAAGCGTCCGGATCATCCGTGCACACGTAAAAGCTTTGCAATCCGGATGCTTCAAACCAGCTGAGCAATTCACCGACTGACTTACGGTCAGGATTGAGCATGGTTTTCTCACAAATTCCGAATGGGATCTCTTCAGGGGTAGATATCGACAGCAGGCAGTCGTTGAAAAAAACTTTATACCTTTGAATCATGATGAACACAGAAAAGATGATCGCTTCGCTTTTATTGCAAATTAAAGCAATTAAGCTATCACCGGCAAGCCCTTTTACCTGGGCTTCAGGTTGGAAATCACCCATTTATTGTGATAACCGCAAAACATTATCCTATCCTTTGGTGCGTACCGCTATCAAAGATGAGTTTGTGATGCGTATCAAGCAATTGTATCCTGATACACAATTAATTGCAGGGGTTGCAACCGGTGCCATTGCACACGGTGTACTGGTAGCCGAAGCGATGGATCTTCCGTTCATCTATGTGCGTCCCGAGGCAAAAAATCACGGCTTGGGCAATCAGATCGAGGGAGATTACACTCCCGGAATGAAAACCGTTATCATTGAAGATTTGATTTCAACAGGCGGAAGCAGTCTGGCCGCATTTAAAGCGCTTCAAACCGCGGGCCTTACTATTTCAGGCATGCTGGCCATTTTCACGTATGGCTTTCCTTTGTCGGTTGAAAATTTCAGACAGGCCGGTTGTTCGCTCGATACACTCAGCAATTATGGCAGTCTTTTGGAGCTGGCTCTTCAAACCGGAGATATTTTACCGGAGCAAACCGCCCTATTGAATCAATGGAGGGAAGATCCTGCAAGTTGGGGCGGGTAATCAAGCGGGAATAATATATTCTACTTCCTGATAACCATAGGTTTGCACAGATCCAGATTCTGTTTGAAGAATCAGATGACCGAATTCGGTTACTCCCGTGATTTTTGCCTTAAAAGATTCACCCCCAGCCTTAAACTCCGCAGGTTCATTAAATTTATATAATTTACTGATATATTGATCATTGATACGATCAAAAGAACCGGATTCAATGAATCGGTACTGATTAAGGAAAGATTCGAGAAACAGGTCTTCCAATTCTGTCAGGTTGTATTGCATACCGGTCAGCAAACTGATTGATACCGGGTTCGGGATTTTTTCCGAAAATATCACTTGATTGATATTCAACCCGATGCCCATGATAGCGCTATTGATATAGCTCCCCATTAAGGATGTTTCAATCAGTATCCCTCCGATTTTTTTGTTGCCGGCATACAGGTCATTAGGCCATTTTATCTGTATTTCATCGATAAAGAGTTCCAGAAAGCTGACAGCAGCCAGAGCAAATGATTTGGAGAGGTCAAATTGGCGGAAGGCTTCAAACCGATCCGGGAAAATGGCCAGAGAGCCGGTAAGGTTCATTCCGGGTTCACTGCTCCAGGAGTGGCTGCCTTGTCCCTTGCCTGCATATTGGTTGTCGGTACGGACCCAGAAAGGATCTTTTAGCGGCTGGATGGCCAACATGTTACTGATATACAAATTTGTAGAATTCAGCCTTTTATAAAAAAACTTTGCTGGTTGTTGCATGGAAGCCCGATTTACTGACTAAATTTGTCAAAATTAACAAAAATGGTTCAGCGTCACAGCAGCACTTAAGCAGGCTTGTGTCCTATCCGTTTAAAAGAACAATATGAAGAAGAAGACTGACGACGCCGTTTATAATGAGTTGCTGGAGATAATAGTAGAAGCCATTCGATCAAAAAAAGGGGAATCCATCACATTTTTAGACCTTACTCATCTGAACACCACCATCAGCAGGAGTTTCATGATCGCTCATGCTGAGTCCACCGTTCAAGCGAAAGCTATCGCAGAAGCCATTGAGGATCAAGTGAAAGGCAAAACCAAAAGAAATCCGTACCATCGTGAAGGATATGATAATTCACAGTGGGTTTTACTTGATTATGGTGATGTTATCGTCCACATTTTCCAGAAACCTTTCCGGGATTTCTATAACCTGGAGGAACTTTGGGCTGACGGGCATCGGACAGACTATGCATCTTGACCCCCTACTTCAGTTGATGGTATAATAATTGAAGTGACCTATCTTTAAGAATAATTATCATCACTTGAAAGCAAACTGAAAAAATGGCAGACGATAATAATAGCAACAAGCAACGACCTTTACCAGGACAAAAAGGCATGCCCGGAGATTTGTTGAAAAAGAAACCGAAATTCAACATCATGTGGGTTTACGGGCTGATTCTGATTGGCATATTTGCGATAGCTACATTCAATAAGGGGGGCAAACCCAAAGAGACTACCTTAAAGCAGTTTCGTGAGGAGATGCTGAAAACCGGCGACGTTGAAAAACTGGTTGTCGTTAATAATGAAACCGTTGAGATTTATATTAAATCAGACCGGTTGACGGCAACCAAGTTTCAGAACATGAACAAAAGTCCGTTTGGAGCCTTCTCTGAGCACGGGCCTCATTTCTTTTTCAGGATAAGTTCCATAGAGATTTTCGATAAAAGGCTTGAAGAGATTAATGCAGAGCTGCCCGATGATCAGCGTATAGAGTATACGACGGTAAAACGAACTGATTTTTTGGCGCAGGCAATTCTGTGGATTTTACCTTTTGCCCTGATCATCGGTTTTTATTTCCTGTTATTCAGAAGGATGGGCAATTCGGGTGGTGGAGCCGGAGCCGGATCCATTTTCAGTGTTGGCAAGAGTAAAGCCAAGATATTCAACAAGGAAGAAGACAATATCAATGTTACCTTCAAGGATGTTGCCGGGTTAGCTGAGGCAAAAGTTGAGGTCATGGAGATTGTTGACTTTCTCAAGACTCCTTTGAAATACACGCAGTTGGGTGGTAAAATACCTAAGGGCGCTTTGCTGGTAGGCCCTCCCGGAACCGGTAAAACCCTATTAGCCAAAGCAGTAGCCGGAGAAGCCAACGTTCCTTTCTTTTCCATGTCAGGATCTGATTTTGTGGAGATGTTTGTTGGTGTCGGAGCTTCGCGGGTACGTGACCTGTTTAAGCAAGCCAAGGAAAAGGCTCCATGTATTGTGTTTATTGATGAGATTGATGCGATCGGGCGCGCCCGTGGCAGGAACGCAAACTTCGGCTCCAACGACGAGCGTGAAAACACATTAAACCAATTGCTTACCGAGATGGATGGATTTGCATCCAACTCCGGAGTAATCCTACTGGCTGCGACTAACCGGGCAGATATTCTGGATAAGGCCCTTTTAAGGGCTGGTCGTTTCGACAGGCAGATACATGTTGAATTACCTGATTTGAATGAACGCAGGGAGATCTTCCAGGTTCATCTCCGGAACGTAAAATATGATCCTGAACTGGACATTGATTTCTTTGCCAAGCAAACTCCAGGTTTCAGTGGAGCTGATATTGCCAACGTTTGCAATGAATCGGCTTTGATTGCCGCCCGTCCGGAAAAGAAGATGGTTGAACGGCAGGATTTTCTGGATGCTGTTGACCGGATCATCGGTGGTTTGGAGAAGAAGAACAAGATTATTTCGGTTGATGAAAAACGGGCAGTGGCTTTTCATGAAGCCGGGCATGCCACCGTCAGCTGGCTGCTTGAATATGCAAACCCATTGGTTAAAGTGACCATTGTTCCTCGCGGAAAAGCGCTGGGTGCAGCCTGGTATCTGCCTGAAGAGCGGCAGCTTACCACCAAGGAACAGATTCTGGATGAGATGGCTTCTGCTTTGGCCGGAAGAGCAGCAGAAGAGTTATGCTTTGGAAAAATATCCACAGGTGCACTGAACGATCTGGAGCGGGTAACCAAGCAAGCTTATGCCATGGTAACCTATTTCGGAATGAGCGAAAAAATTGGAAAGCTCTGCTTCTATGACTCATCCGGGCAGTCGGAATATGCATTCAGCAAACCTTACAGTGAAAAAACTGCGGAGATGATCGATGAGGAAGCCAAAAAAATCATTGATGAAGGCTATGAAAGAGCCAAGCAAATACTGATCGAAAACAGTGAAGGACATAAAGTAATTTCAGAGATGTTACTTGAGCGTGAAGTACTTTTTGCTGAGGATCTGGAGCGTGTATTCGGACCCAGAAAAGGTCATAAACCGGAAATGTACGAATCTGCGAATACCTAGTTAACAGGGATGGAAGTCAGAGACCCCAGAAAGACAATTCTTGATAAAATCCAGACTGTACGTAACAGCCAGGAGGATCGCGGCACAACATCCTTTCCTAAATTCCGGCATGATTCATCCCGATATTTACCTGCCAGTGAAGAGACCCGCGAAATGCAATTCGCCCGTAATCTGGTTCGTGTAAAGGGGAAATTCATCTATTGCCTGAACCGGACTGAGCTGGTTCAAGCATTAAAAACCCTCTTTCACGAAGAGCGGTGGAAAAAGGTATTTTGCTCAGAGTCAATCGCAGGTGATTTGATCGCTCGTTCCGGAATCACATATACATCTGATTATGAAGCCTCTATGGACAATGAAGTTGCCGTAACGGGATGTGAATATCTGATTGCGCGTACCGGGAGTATAATGGTTTCTTCAGCACAAGGATCCGGCCGCAGAGTGTTCGGGCATACTCCCGTGCATATTGTCATAGGCAAAACCTCACAGCTTGTCGATGAAATCGGTGATGCTCTGACCGGCATTAAAAACAATTACAGCGATATGCCATCGCAGGTATCCCTGATTACCGGTCCGAGCAGGACCGCGGACATTGAAAAGACGCTTGTTTTAGGAGCACACGGTCCACGTGACCTTTATGTATTTTTATTAAAAGACCGTTGATTGTGAAAGAATTTCTGACTCGCACGGTTTCAGGGTTAATATACGCAGTTGTCATGATCGGATCGGTCACTATTCATCCGTTGTTGTTTCTTGCGGTGTTTCTGTTTATCCTGATCATGGGCATGACCGAGTTTTACCGGATCTCAGCTCTTCCTGAGGCGCGTCCGTTAACGATTCCCGGTATTATTACCGGGATTATCCTGTTTCTGGCCTTTTTTCTGGTTCGTTACACCGGAGCCAATCCGGAAATATTTCTTCTGATTCCGGCAGCGGGTTTGGTACTCATGATTCTTCCCATGTTCAGGCAAAAGGATCAGCCGATCCTGTCAGCTGCGCTTACTCTTTTTGGCATTCTGTATGTGGCAGTTCCGGTTTCGATGTTCAACATTTTAGTTTATCCTCCTTATGCTGACGGCTTCAATTATCAGGTAGTTCTATTCATGTTCCTGATTCTGTGGCTGAATGATACAGGAGCCTATCTGACCGGAAAACTTATCGGTAAGCACAAGATGTTTCCACGTATATCGCCCAAAAAATCGTGGGAAGGACTCGTTGGAGGATTTGTCATGGCGTTTTTGGTTACCTGGCTTAGCCAGCCGTTATTCCCGGGGATACCCATCATGCATTTGTGGATATTGTGCCCGGTGATTGTCATTACCGGTACATTTGGTGATCTTGCCGAATCGTGTTGGAAACGCGCGGCGGGTGTAAAAGATTCGGGCAAACTCATGCCAGGTCACGGAGGTATTCTGGATCGATTCGACAGTTTGATCCTTGCCGCTCCCGCAACCTATTTAACTATAACTTTACTAACATGAAGATCCGTATTCATCGGGAAGGAATAAAAACAATATTCTATATCGGATTAGTACTAATCCTCATTGATGTTTTAGTCTATTTTTTGCTCGGGCATAAGGTGATTTTCTATTCCTCCCTGGGCTTGACGTTGCTCATCATTTGTTTTGTCAGCTGGTTTTTCAGGCAGCCCGACAGGCCTGCCCCTCTATCCGAAGGAAAAGTCATAGCGCCGGCAGACGGCACGATCATTACGATCGATGAGATGTTTGTCGGTGAATTCTTCGAAGACTACCGCACCAGAGTATCGATTTTCATGTCGGGTGGCAATGTTCATATAAACTGGATACCCCTTGCCGGATATGTACGGTATCAGCAATACAATCCCGGGAGACATCTGTTTGCCCGACATCCGAAGTCATCTGACCGGAATGAGAGAAGTACTGTTGTTATTGAAGATGCAAAAGGTAAACAATTGATGATGAGGCAGATTGCCGGCATCATGGCCCGGCGTGTTGTCACTTACCCCAGGCCAGGCAGGAGTGTTTCACAGGGAGATGAGCTGGGGTTTATCAAGTTTGGATCACGGGTGGATCTGTTTTTCCCCAAAGGGACAAAAATCCTGGTTAAGCCGGGTGATAAAACCATCGGAAGGATCACAGAGATAGCAGAATGGAGCTAAAGTGTTAAAAAAGGTATAACAACAGATTGTTTAACTTTTATTTAACAACATAGTAGATCAAAAGAGCGTTATCTTCGCATCAACATTATAAATAATGATAAACATGAAAAAAGTACTGGTTATTCTCTCGCTGTTGGTTTTCGTAGGCGTTTATGCTGCTCCTGCACTGACTATGTCACAAGATGTTGCTGCTAAAATTGTAACCGTTGACAAAGACAAAAAAGATAAGAAAGCTAAAAAAGCTGAAAAAAGTGAAGCCAAAGCATCTTGCTGCGAAGCCAAGAAAGTTGAAGCTAAATCATCATGTTGCTCAGCCAGCAAAGGCGAAGCAAAAGGTGGATGCGCTGCAACCTGCAAAGAAGCTGCTGCTTGCAAAGGTCAGGCTGCAAAAGCTGGAGAAAAGAAATAATTTGGAATTTATTCCAATAAAAAAAGAGGCTGTCCTTTGGAGACAGCCTCTTTTTTTTGTATTGTGTTCTGTTAGTTGTAGTTAACTGATACTGCAAATGATCCGGTATAACTTCCGGCTGCCTGATTGACTCCAACTGAAAGGGTAGCTCCAACATTGATCGTCAGTGATCCGGTTCCGGATAAAGCAACTCCGGCTACAGTTTGGTCACAGTTAAACGATGCATCATCAATGGTCATCGAGTGACTGGCTCCGTCTGAAAGGGTAATATCAGCTACCGGCAGGGTAATGGCAACCTCCTGATTGTTTTCTCCGGTGATGGTGAACTGGGCAGCAGCAACTCCAGCTGTTCCGATCATGTCGGCAGAACCTGAACGAACTCCTGCATTGGATACGATCACATCTGAAGTAGCGGTGCTTTTACCGGCAAAGGTTCCGAATGCCAGGTCGGTTACTTTTTCAATGGTCAGCGCTTTTTTAACAGTTGCAGTTGCAGCTGCGTTGGCACTGTTGGTCTGAGCATTTGCGTTAACACCAATTCCTGCGAGGATCATTCCGAGAGCGAAGAGTTTTACTGAAGTTTTCATGTTGTATTTTATTTTTTTCGTTTGTTTCTATGCCATTAACAGTCAAGAAACATACCACTTTGGCACGCCATACATAATCACCTCATTATTTGACACTTGAGATCCATTTCTAAAATTCCAAAGCTTCCTTTTTCTGGAATTTTTGCATATTTTGGAAATCCTAAGCTATAAATCAGCCATTAGAAAGGGGCTAACTCAAAAGGAGAGGCTCCTGATTATTTGATCACATACCTGAGGGAGATCAGGTTTGAATATTGTGCGACTGAAAGATTCCCGACATCGGTCAGGGCATAATCGATATAAATATTGCGGTATTGAATACCCAGTCCGAGGTTCGGTTGCAGGTTAAGGTTATCCTTGCCGTTCATACCAGGAATCAGCTGGAAGTTCCCTACTCCGACGCGTGCAAAAAGCCATGAAGAATATCGGAGTTCACCGCCGATATAAGGGTCAATTCCAACCGGGCCAACCGGAAGTATTACATGGCGCTCACCATCGAAAGTAAAATGGGCATCGAATGCAGCGGCAACGCTGAGTTTACTGTTGATCCTGAAATCACGGGAAGCCGCCAGAATCAGTCGGGGTACCGTAACTTCGAGACTGTTTTCAGGGAGTTCATTTCCGGTAAGTTCAAATGCGTCGGCCAGTAAATTCTTCTTGAAACTCCAGGCATTGAAGGTACCGGTTATATCGCGGGCTACTGCTGAAAGGCGCCAGTTTGAAACCGAGTAGCTGGCAGCGGCATCGAGTCCGAAACCCCATGCTTTTGCAAATTCACCGGTATGCCGGTAAACGAGTTTAACGTTGGCTCCAACCTGGAGACCGGGAATCCTGGTCTTTTTCGCATAAGAAAACAGAACGCCCATATCGGCAGCCGAGAAACTGGTGATCCGGTCGTATCGTATATTTCCGTCCTGATCAATCAGTTCGAGCGTATTGGGAATATCATCGACCGCGAACCTGATCAGCGAAACACCGATTGCGGTTCCAGCGTCAGGTTTATAGGCAAATCCGGCATAATCATACTTTGCCAGACCGGCAAAATACTCGGAGTGCATCAGGCTAAAATCCATTTTACCCGGAATATCCACCAAACGGGAGGGGTTCCAGTAACCGGCAGTGGCATCATCCACAAATGCTGTACCTGCACCACCCATCCCCATCAGGCGGGCGCCGGCGCCAATCGACAGAAACTCATTTGAGTATTTAACCTGTGCTGTGGCTATACTGCTCATCAGCAACCATATCGCACAAATCCACCATATTTGTTTCATACCTGTATTCACGATTCGGGTTCCAAGATAAGTAAACTAAGCTTTTTAACTATTTTTATGCCAATTTATTGCCTGAAATCATGAGACAACTGATAAAACAGATTCCCAATACCCTGACTTTGCTTAATCTTCTTTGCGGATCGCTTGCCGTACTGATGGCACTCCGCGGATATATTACGCTGGGGGCAATTTTAGTTTCAATTGGCTTTGTTTTCGATCTTTTCGACGGAATAGCCGCGAGGTTACTGAAGGCTCAATCGCCAATCGGCAAAGAGCTTGATTCACTGGCTGATCTGATTTCATTCGGACTAGCTCCGGCAGCAATATTATTCGGAATTCAGGAACAGCTTGGCGTAGGTGACCCGTTTTCTATCTCCCAGCCTGCCGGAACCATCATATTGAGGTTGCTTCCGTTTCTTTTACCGGTATTTGCCGGTCTGCGACTGGCCCTGTTCAATATTGACGAGCGGCAATCCCATCAATTCATTGGGGTACCGACTCCGGCAAATGGCTTAATGGTTCTGTCGCTTCCGCTGATCTTACGGTTTCAGCCGGATTCTTTTCTGGTAGCAATGCTGAACAACGATCTTTTCGTTCCGATATACTCCGTGATCGTATCATACCTGATGGTCAGTCCATTAAGATTATATTCCCTTAAAATCAAAGGATTCAATTTCAAAGAAACCAGGTACACTTACATCCTGGCAGCCATTGCAGCAGTCCTTGTCGGCGTATTCGGATTTACCGGATTGTTCCTGACTATCCCGGTTTACATACTTTACGCCGCGATTCTTTCGGTTTCCGTGAAAGAGTAACTTTCAGTCTTCGTTTTCAGGAAGATGGTGTTCTGTTTTTTTCAGGAAAAATCTTATCAAATACCAGGAGGCCAGGATCATGGCCGGCCAGGTGATGAGCCAGAGAATACCATTCAAATACATTGGTTTAATGTTTATCGTTTAATAGAGGTGGTGTTCGGATGTGAGTTCATCGCGGCTGATCTGCTTTTTATTCATGGCACGCCAGGTATAAAAGATATAGGCGATCACAAAAGGCACCAGCAGTGAAACATAAGACATCACGGTGAGGGTGAATTTGCTGGACGAGGCATTTTGGATGGTCAATGACGACTGCAAATCAAATGTCGACGGATAGAAGGCCGTATTATTGAAACCGGCTATCATGAAAAGGCTCATTACGGTGAGAATTGTTCCCGATCCGGCAAACCAGATTCCAAGGGTGCTTTTCGCTTTAAGGAGAGATGATCCGATGCCATACAGGACACCGGCAACACCGGTGAGCAGCATGATCAGAATCAGGGGCATCTGAAGCAGGTTGTGCAGGTATTTGTATTTTTCAGGAGCTACAATTCCTGTTTCCGGATTGTATGTAAATCCATCGATAAACATCAGGCGTATCAGGAAAAACAGGAAAAACACCAGAAATGGTATCGCGTTGATGAGGAGGTGTCTTTTGGATCTGGTAAAGATGGTATCTTCATCAATATTATTCATAAAATAGAGAGCTCCCAGCACCCGGGAGAGAAAGAATACTGCCAGCCCGAGCGACAAGTTCTGGAAATTCAGGGCGGCTTCGAGTCCGCGTGCCGGCCCTTGCCAGGATACCTGGTTCATTTCGTTCAGGGAGAACAGGGAACCGGTAAAAAAAGTACCCACAGCGACTCCGATCAGGATGGTTCCCAACAGGCCATTGATATACAAGAAGGTTTCGTATGTCTTTTGTCCGAGAAAATTTCCGGCTTTTGACCGGAACTCATAGGAAACGGCCTGAATCACAAACGCAAAGAGGATCAGTATCCAAACCCAGTATGCGCCGCCGAAGCTGGTGGCATAAAACAGGGGGAAAGAGGCAAAAAAAGCTCCTCCGAAAGTAACCAGGGTGGTAAAGGTGAATTCCCATTTCCTTCCCAGAGAATTGACGAGGAGTGAACGTTCGGTTTCATTTTTACCCAGATGGCCCAGGAGTGTTTGTCCGCCCTGAACGAACATCAGAAAAACCAGTGCACTTCCCAGCAATGAGATGATGATCCACCAGTATTGCTGCAACACGGTGAGTGAAAGAGTTTCGAACATTACTTGGTCCCTCCCAGATTTTTAGGTCCGTGTTGAATAGCTTTAAGCATGATTTTCACCTCAGCGATAGCCAGCACGGTGAACGTGACGGCGAAGAGAATGAAGGTTACCATGACGGTTCCGGAATCGAGTTTAGTCACCGACGCAATGGTTGGGAGCAGATCCTGAATGGTCCAGGGTTGCCGTCCAACCTCGGCAACGATCCAACCGGCTTCTGAAGCAATATAGGCAAGCGGTATCATCCAGGGAGCGATCCAGAGCCAGAATTTCCTTTTTGGCAATTGTCCCCGCCATGAAAAAAAGAGGAAAAGCGAGAAATAGGCGATAAAGGCAAATCCCAGCATGACCATGATATGGAAGCTGTAAAAGGTGATCGGCACATTGGGAACATAATATTCCAGGTCATCAGAAAAACCATATCCGAAGTTGCTGAAGTTATTTTTGATGAAATCCGGATCGGCAAATACTGATTTCAGGCTGTCGGCCTTAACCAGATTTCCGGCTGACTGAGCATTTTTAAAATCAGTGAGCGTTTGCCGGGCAACCTTTCCTCGGTCGATCTTTTCGGGGATGGAGAGGATTCCGCGGCCCGGGTTACCGTTTTTCAGGTCGTTGATGCCGGCAACAAAGTGCTGCGGATCTCCGTAAGACAATAATGACAGCATTTTCGGGATTTCGATTTTAAAAGCGAAAGGATCTCCCGCATCGCGTTTTTCCTTGTTATTTAATACTCCGATGGCCACGAGCCCTGCCGCCTCTTGGCCCTGATAGAATCCCTCCATGGCAGCCAATTTCATCGGCTGAACCCTGGCAACCTGTTTGGCTGATCCGTCACCGGTTACAGCGAGAAACAGAGACGCCATCAAACCGAAAACAGAGGCGATGGTGATACTTCGGAGTGCCAGCCTTTTTTCGCGGTTTTTCAGCAGGTACCAGGCACTGATCCCGATCACAAAAATCGCAGCCAGCACCATACCGGAGGTGATCGTGTGTAAAAACTTATTCACGGCAACCGGTGAAAAGAGTACCTCCCAGAAAGAGGTCATTTCGTTTCGCGCAGTTTCAGGGTTGAAGGCAGTTCCTGCCGGATATTGCATCCAGGCATTGGCAACGAGAATCCACAGAGCGGAGAGATTGGCGCCAATGGCCACCAGCCACGAGGAGAGCAGGTGAAATTTCCGGCTCACCTTGTTCCATCCGAAGAACATAATAGCGATAAAAGTTGATTCCAGAAAGAAAGCCATGATTCCTTCGATGGCCAGGGGAGCACCAAAGACATCTCCTACAAACCAGGAATAATTCGACCAGTTTGTGCCGAATTCAAATTCCAGTATGATTCCGGTAGCCACACCGATGGCAAAATTAATTCCGAAAAGCTTCATCCAGAAAGAGGTAATCTTCTTCCATTCGGGGTCGCCGGTTTTCACATAGATCGTTTCCATCATGGCTATGATCCAGGTAATTCCCAGCGTCAGAGGCACAAAAAGCCAGTGATACATGGCAGTCAGAGCAAACTGAGCCCTCGACCAATCAATCAGTGGAGTCAGGTCAATCGTGTTCATAGTTTAGAATTTGGGGTAGTCAGATTTTCAAGAACATGTTGAGAACGCTGTTTTTCGGTTTTATAGTTTTTCTTGAGAAAATCGGGCATGAAAAGTAAGCGGATAATCACAAAAAAGATAAAAAGTTTGATCAGAAGAATGATCCAAACATTCCGGCTCCAGGTAGAAAGGTCCTTAAAACCATCGAGATAGAATCTCCAGACCTTGTATATTACGGACTCTCCGGCTTTCCTCTGCATAAAAAATTTTTATCAGTGAATATAGGAAAAATCGCATTCAGGAAAATGAAAATTGGTCATTTCGATGATTGTCATTGTCAGGTGTATAGTCCTTTTATTATCTTGCTGCGATTTTGAATATTAAAAATATTTGCAAGTGAAACGCATCTGGCTCTTTTTTGTTCCGGGGTTATTGCTCGGAGTTATATTAGTTTTAACGGGGAGTTGGGCAGTTGAAGCCACATCGACCGACAAGTTCTGCAATTCCTGTCATGTTCATCCGCAGGCAGATTTATCGTGGAAAAAATCCGTGCATTACACCACTTCAAGCGGATATCGTGTGCATTGCGTTGAATGCCACCTTCCTCCGAAGGGTCAGGGATATTTACCTGAAAAGGCCAAGACCGGTTTAAAGGATTTATGGGGTTATCTGTTTAAGGATTCTGCCTCGTTTGATTGGGATGCAAAATCGAAGCTGGAATATGCAAAGGGCATTGTGCCTGAATCTGCCTGTTTGAATTGCCATCCTAACCTCTATCCTGCCACACTCAGCAAAGATGGATCAAATGCTCACCTTTACTATGATGCCCAAAAAGAAAAAGGGGAAGACATTCGCTGTATTAACTGTCACCTGAATGCCGGTCATTACGATAAGACTTATTCTCATACGGCCAATACCGGGTTTGGCAAAGAGACTGTTGTTGGTGAAGTCTTTACGGAGCCGGCTAAAGTTGAGAAATTTGAATCTTTTGTAGAAAAAATACCCACCACAGGCGTATCGTTCAAGATGGTTGCAATACCCGGAGGAACCTTTAAGATGGGTAGCCCAGATGATGAACCCTATCGCAAGTCAGATGAAGGTCCGGTAAAAGAGGTAACGGTCAGCCAGTTCTATATGGCTGAAGTCGAGGTTAGCTGGGAAGAATTCCTGGCTTATTATGCCCAGACTGCACGTCCGGGAAAGACCGCGGTTAATTATGATCTCGACACGATCAAAACAGTTGATGCCATCATCGGAGCCACTCCGCCTTACGGGCAACCCGATCAGAACTGGGGCAAGGGCAAGCGTCCGGTTATTTCGGCAAGTTATACTTCGGCTCTCACTTATTGTAAATGGCTGTCGATTGTTACCGGCAAGAAATACCGGCTCCCAACCGAAGCTGAATGGGAATTTGCCGCCAGGGGAGGAAAAGAGACTCCTTACTTCTTTGAAGGCAACCCTGAAAGTTTTGTCAAATCGAAATTCCTGTCGAAGAAGAAAGACACCACCATGATCAACCGATATGTGGTATATCTGGAGAACAGTCAGGCTAAAACTCAGGAACCCTCATTTGTGCTGGCCAATCCATACGGATTAAAAAATATGCTTGGTAACGTTGCCGAATTCTGTTCCGACTGGTACACTCCGGATACCTATGCCCGGTACAAGGGACCGTTAACGGATCCAAAAGGACCGGCTAAGGGGACCGAGCATGTTGTCAGGGGAGGAAGTTACAAGAGCCCGGCCGATCAGGTAAGGGTTGCCGCCAGAGAATCGACGCATACTCAGGACTGGTTGAGGACCGATCCGCAATCGCCAAAAAGTATCTGGTGGTATTCCGATTGTTTCTTTGTCGGGTTCAGGGTAGTTTGTGAATACGATGCAAATACAGGGAAAGTGCAATAAGAGCCTATTTTAAACTATTAAAAACATTAAACCCAGATATCATGTCAAGTAAACCTAATCTATCCAGAAGAAATTTCCTCAGCAAGGCTGCTACGGTTGGGGCAATCGGGGCTATCAGCCCGGCGCTGATCACGTCATGTACACCCAAGAACAAGCAAACAGCTGTTGAGTATGCATTTTGTACCGGTTTGGATACCGCTCCCGATGGTCCGGTATTGAAAGCCGGTTTGATCGGTTGCGGTGGTCGCGGTACAGGTGCTGCCATGAATTTTCTGAATGCCGGTCCGAATCTGAAAATCACCGCTCTGGCTGATCTTTTCAAGGATCGGTTAGACGATAGCAGGGCGAAGCTGCAGAGTACTGACTGGAAGCAGGAAATTGCTGATGAAAACTGTTTTGTTGGTTTTGATGCATACGAAAAGCTTCTGCTGACCGATGTTGACATTGTTATTTTAGCTACCCCGCCCTATTTCCGTCCGATTCATTTTGAAGCTGCCGTACAGGCCAAGAAACATTGTTTTCTTGAAAAACCAGTGGCAGTTGACCCGGTAGGAGCCCGTTCGATCATGGCATCGGCTAAGAAAGCCGAAGGAATGGAACTTTCGGTGATTACCGGAACACAGCGTCGCCATCAGCGGGATTATGTGGAGATATACAAAAAGGTTGCCGGTGGAGCCATGGGCGCAGTTACCGGTGCCAATGTTTACTGGAATCAGGATAAACTGTGGCATGTCAATCCGAAAGCCGAATGGAGCGAAATGGAAGCCATGATCAGGAATTGGGTAAACTGGACCTGGTTATCGGGGGATCATATTGTGGAACAACATGTACATAATATTGATGTAGGGATTTGGTTCATGGGTGCGCATCCGGTGAAATCGCTTGGTTTTGGTTCGAGGCAGCGTAGGCTTACCGGCGATCAGTATGATAATTTCAGCGTTGACTATGTATTTGAAGATGGCCGCCACATGCACAGTATGTGCCGGCAGATGAACGGCTGCGGCGGAGGTGTTTATGAAAGGATACAGGGAGCCAACGGAGCTGCGCTGCTGAATGACAAGAATATCCGGCTTGTTGACCTTGCCGGCAAAGAGCAATGGGTATTCCCGTACAATGTGGATGCACAAGGAAATAAGAGCATGGTTGTCGGGCCATACAACCAGGAGCACGTCGATCTGGTTACCGCAATCAGGACCAATAAGCCTATCAACGAAGCCGAAAGCTGTGCCATTTCAACGATGGCCGGAATCATGGGCAGGATATCGGCTTATACCGGTAAGGAGGTCACCTATGAAGAGATGATGAACTCCGACCTGAACATCGGACCAAAAGTTTACATTTTGGGTCCGGTTGATGGGGTATCGAAAACTGTTCCTGTTCCGGGTGAAGCGTTTGTAGGATAAGCTTAAGCAATTCAATGAATCAGAATAAAAACAGTCGAAGGGGATTTATCCAAAAGGCTGCGGTTGCATTGGCTGCAACGGTCGCTACCCCCGCCATTCTAAAAGCTCAGGATCAGAATACAGTTCAGAATAAGACCGCTACTGAAGGGCCTTTCCGGCTGAAGTACGCTCCATCAATCCGGATGTTTAAATCTACGGTTGGAAGTGATGATCTGATAGATAATATCCGGTTTTGTTACGATCAGGGATTTCGGGCCGTTTTTGATAACGGCTTGATGGACAGACCGGTGGAGGATCAGGAAAAAATTGCTGCCGAACTCGCACGGTTGGGCATGGATATGGGGCCGTTTGTTTTGTATGCCGATTTTTCGGTGACCTCTTTTGTTACCACAGATCCTGATAAACGAGCCATGCTGCTCGAAAGAATGAGACAGGGTGTTGAGGTAGCCAGGAGGACCCAGGCAAAATGGGCGCTGGTCGTTCCCGGAAGGTATGATGAAAGTTTGCATTGGGATTACCAGACCGCCAATGTGGTGGATAATCTCCGTTATTGTGCCGAGATATTTGAACCGGCAGGATTGACGATGGTTCTCGAACCATTGAACACCCTGCACGATCATCCCGGGTTATTCCTGAACGAGATGCCTCAGGCTTATCAAATCTGCCGGGCGGTAAACAGTCCATCTGTCAAGATAGTTGACGACATTTACCATCAGCAGATCACTGAAGGCAATCTGATTCCGAACATTGATGCCTGCTATAGCGAGATCGGTGCGTTCCATCTGGGAGATAATCCCGGCAGGAATGAACCCACCTCGGGTGAGATCAATTATAAGAACATCTTCAAGTATCTGTTTGAAAAGGGTTACCAGGGAACATTATGCATGGAGCACGGAAAATCCCTCTCCGGTAAGGAGGGTGATGCCCGGGTGATCGCTGCATACCGCGAAATGGATGCTTTCTAGCAAAGTTTATTTTCGCCGGGCTTCCTTGATGATTTCTTCGCCGATGCCGATTTTGTAGCCTGACGACAGATAGGTAACATTACCTTCAGTATTGATCATAATCGCAACCGGGAACTGCCCAGAGAGGCTCTTCCCGGTTTCTTTTTCCAGCTCTGCCAGGGAAGCGAGATCCGGTATGGTAACAAAACGGGTTGCCGAAGGCAGGTTTTTCCAGGTTGTAGCAGTAAATCCGGCAGGCAGTTTATTCTCCGGAATGAGGAACACGAATGGGCAGCCAAGTTTATCCAGTTCATTTTTGAGTAATCCAAGGTCCTGAAATATATGTTTTGACGGCTCCTTATCCGGGTCAACCCAGCATATCACGGTGGTTCCGTTGGCAAGTATCTGTTTCCAATCGAAGGGATTCCGGTCGATAGGTTTTACCGGCCATATGGCATTGAGTTTTGCAATAGTTTCGGGTGCCTGAGCGGATTTTCGCAAAGAGATCATCATTTCTTTGGTTTCCCCGCCCTTCAGTTCGAAGAACGACAGGTTGCAAAGCACATTCCCTCCCGGCATGCGGTTACCGGTAACCAGCAGATAATACCCCTGAGGTAATGTTAACGGGCCAGCCAGGGGATCCCCAAAATTATCGTAACCATAAGCCAGTGTGTTGTATTTCCCCCCTGCAAACCGGGCGAGTGTATAATGTGTTTCATATTGTGGCTGTACCGGATTAGCGGGATCGCTCTTCAGGATCAGAGTGGCATTGGTTTGAGCGGTGATGCCGGCCCCCCCGAAATCAGCCAGGTTCCATTGATTCCTGAACCAGTATTCCGCTTCGAGGGTACCCGGTTTCAGGCGTGAAGGAATGCCGAAAGTACGGTAACAGGCCACGGTAAATATCTTACGGGAGTCTTCATCCGCAACCCTGAGGTTATATACACCTACCGGCGTCAGCGGGGTGTTGTAATAGTTTTCGGAAGCGACGATTTTGATTTCCTGCCGTATCCAGTTGGTCAGTTTGGCAGGTTCCTGACGTACTTCATCTATAAAGGCCGATCCAAACTTTTTGGTCAGGAACTCCCGGTAAGCCACGAGCATTTCATTGGCGACGCGGGGGGAGAGAATGGTTGCCTGCAAATCAGCTGTTAGGGACGAGGCCCCGGCTTTCGCCGGGGTGACAGAAGAGGGGGCTTTCGCGGGAATGACAGAAGAAGGGGCTTTCGCCGGGGTGACAGTTCCCGCTTTCGCGGGAATGACAGAAGAGGGGGCGCTGGTAAGGACAGATGCTGAGCGGAGGTGGTCGAGGAGAATTTTGGCTTTGGTGTCGCGGAGGTCCTTATCGGAGATGAGGTTGAGGAGTTCCATGGCAGTTGATCGCTGCGCAGGGTCGGCAGATTTGAGGAAAGATTCGATTTCTTCGTAATTGCCGCGGCTGCGGGAGATGAAGTTCCAGGTTTTATCCGGATCGAGGTTCAGTGAAGCAGCAAAGGCCCGGGCCTGCTCTTCGGTGCGGAAAGTTCTTTCATAGGCTCCGCGGATGGAGTCTTCATGCTGAAGCATCCGGTTATTCTTATCGGCACAATCATCCGTTACTTTCAGCGGTTCGCGCTGAATCGGCGGCACCAGGTCATATTCCAGATTCAAGGCAGTGTAAGGCTGTTGATCGAGTGTAATGGTCAGGGTATCCATATCGGCAACCGTAATCTTTTTAAAACCGAAACGATCGTCGGTGCGGGCCCAAACAACCAGATCGCCGAAGCCGGTGAGGAAGCTGCACAGGCCTTTCTCATCAGTCTTTTTCACGGATATCGGGTAAAATTCTGCATAATTATAGAGCTGAAACTCGACGGTGGCATTCTTTTCGGGTTTTGCGTCAGTGTTGAGTACCTGTACATGGATCTCCTTGGTTGGTGCATAGGTAGATAGCGTATTGAGCAAGGCATAATTGGTTTCGCGGTTTTCAGCTCGTTCCCCACCCTGATAATCGCCGAAAGCCTTGGTATGAATCAGCATGGCCCGGCGGGCGGGTTCGGAAAACCAGCCACGGTCAGGAATACAATCAGGCTCACAGGCTCCCATATAATGCCATTTACCGTCGGCCCAGAATTCCACCCAGGCATGGTTATCGTCTGAATGGGCCCAGCGGGGTGTATAAACCTGACGGGCAGGGATGGCGACTGAACGGAGTGCAGTCACAGTGAAGGTAGATTCCTCGCCGCAACGTCCGTAAGCAGTTTTCAGGGAAGCCAGCGGAGCCGAGGTGCGCCCATCGCTTCCCTTATAGGTTACTTTCTCATGGCACCAATGGTTCACTTCGAGCGCAGCATCCAGGATCGGCATGTTTTTGATGCGGTCCTTGAGTTCATTGAAGAAAACTATTCGGGCGGTATCGAGATTTTCATTATTGACCCGGTACGGAAGTACGAAATGGCGGAAAACATCTTCGGGAATTGTTTTCCCCCATGTAAAAGTATCTCGCGCAGCCAGACTCCATCTGACCTGATTAAGGAAAAATTCTCCCTGATAATCAGCCAGATCGCTCAGCGGCATATAGGCGTATAAAAACTTCAGACCCTCCTGCTCAGCTTGGGTCAGATTGAGGTTGAACACGTTAAAGAGGGCTGAATCGCGTTTGAGCGCCAGTACTTTCCGTTCACTGAACATTTTTTCTACCCTTTGACGATAAGCAGTATCTGAATAAATATGAAATTCCTTCTTCGCACAGGATGCAAAAAGGGTCAATATGATCAGAAAAGTAAGAACCCTAAGGGCAGTCAGATATTTCATAACAGTTCGTTTTAATCAGTAAATCAGCACATCCACGCATCAGTACATCAGCAAATCAGTTGATGAAATTAATATTTTTTCAGATTTACCTTGTTTATTCATGATCGCTTTCTACTTTTGCTTCCTCAAAGCGAAGTATTATGCAAGCGTTTTCTGCAGTTTATAACTTTTTCTTCTTTACCGGCTTTTATTTTAGAAGCACGGCCGGGAGCGCTTTGATCAATCAGTAAATTCAAATAAAGATCAAATATCGAATCCCGGCTCACAAGGCCGGGATTTTTTGTTTTAAACAACCAATAATGAAAGAAGCAGAAACCATCAGGGCAGCGATTCAGGGGATAGCAGGTTCGTTTCATGATCAGGCAGCCCGGGACTATTTTCCGGATCAGCATGTCGAGTTAGTTCCGTGTGAGGCATTTGAAGATCTTTTTACGGCCGTAAAAACGAAAAGGGCGGATGTGGCCGTCATGGCGATAGAAAATACGGTAGCCGGCTCACTGTTACCCAATTATGCCTTATTACAAACTTCGGGGTTTACTATTTTCGGGGAGATTTTCCTGCGAATCAGCCAGAATCTGATGGCGTTGCCCGGTCAAACGATCAGGGATATCAGGGAGGCTCATTCCCATTATATGGCCATTGCACAGACCCGCCCGTTTTTCAGGGAATATCCGAACATCCGGCTGATTGAATCAGACGATACCGCTGCCAGCGCTAAAGATGTGGCCGATAAAGGATTAAAAGGGCTGGCAGCCATTGCCGGTGAACGGGCCGCCGAGATGTACGGCCTCGAAATACTGGCCCACGGAATCGAAACCAACAAAAGAAACTTCACCCGCTTCCTTCTTTTATATAAGCCCAACGGGGCTCAGCCTTACCAGGTGGTGAATCCGGATAAAGCCTCCTTATCGTTCACCCTGCCCCATGAAACCGGCAGTCTTTCACAGGTTTTATCGATCCTATCGTTTTACAGGATCAATCTTTCAAAAATTCAATCTATTCCGATCATCGGGCAGGAATGGGAATATCATTTTCTGATTGACCTCACCTTCGACGATCCAATCAGATACCGGCAATCGCTCGATGCCATTCGTCCGTTAACCAGTGAACTAACCATTCTGGGTGAATACATCCAGGGAAAGAATATCCAATGAACAAAGCATTAATCGAACCCTCACCGAGGATTCAGGGGCAGGAAGAATACTATTTCTCTGCCAAGCTCAGGCAGATTGCCGAAATGAATAAAACCGGCATACCTGTGATCAATATGGGGATCGGAAGTCCTGACCAGATGCCTTCCGATGAAACCATCGAAGAGTTGGCCGTTCAGGCACGTGATCCGAAGGCACACGGGTATCAGCCTTACCAGGGTATACCCGAGTTGACGAAAGCCTTTGCAGGATGGTATTCCAGATGGTATGGAGTAGAACTTGATCCTGCCACCCAAATATTGCCGTTATTCGGATCGAAGGAAGGGTTGATGCACATAGCGATGTCATTTCTGAGCCCGGGAGATGCCGCACTGGTTCCCGATCCGGGCTATCCTGCTTATGCTGCTGTCACCCGGCTGGCCGGGGCAAAGGTGATGGCCTATCCCCTGTTGCCTGAGAACAATTGGCTGCCCGATCTGACCTATCTGGAAACATTGGGGATAAGCCGGGTGAAAGTGATGTTCGTAAACTATCCGCACATGCCAACCGGGAAGCGGGCCAACTTGAAAGTGTATCAGGACTTGGTCAATTTTGCCAAATGCCACAACATTTTGCTGGTGAACGACAATCCATACAGTTTTATCCTGAACGATGAGCCCATAAGCCTCTTATCAGTGCCGGGCGCCATCGACACAGCGCTGGAGCTCAACAGTCTGAGCAAATCCCACAATATGGCCGGGTGGCGCATCGGAATGGTTGCCGGCCGGAAAGAATATCTCGATTATCTGATTCGTTTTAAAAGCCAGATGGATTCAGGCATGTTCAAACCGATGCAATACGCCGCAGCCAAAGCATTGGAGGCCGGTCCGGAGTGGTATGACAAGATCAACACTGTTTACCGGGAACGCAAAGTGGTCGTGCATGAATTGCTCGATCAACTGAAATGCACCTACGACAAAGATCAGTCGGGGCTGTTTGTGTGGGCACATGTTCCATCCACTGAAACATCGGGACAAAGCCTGGCTGACCGGATATTAATGGAGAAGAGGGTTTTCATTACCCCCGGATTCATTTTCGGGCCGCAGGGCGATCAATACATCAGGGTCTCCCTGTGTCAACCCAAAGAGGTGATCATAAATGCAATAGAAAGAATTAACGGTAAAATATCATGACAGTATGTATTATCGGCCTGGGTTTGATCGGCGGATCAATAGGCCTGGAGATTAAGACCAAAAGATTTGCAGAACGGATCATCGGCGTGGAAAAGAATCCGGAGTATGCAAAGATTGCACTTGAACGGGGACTGGTCGATGAGATTTCAAAATTAGTGGATGCCATTCAGCAATCCGACCTGATCATTCTGGCCATTCCGGTGGATGCGATCCGGTCGTTATTGCCCTTTGTACTGGATTATGTTACCCATCAGACGGTTACAGATGTAGGTTCCACCAAACTGAGTATCACTGAGTTGGTTAAAAATCACCCCAAACGCTCCCATTATGTAGCCTCCCATCCGATGTCGGGAACGGAATTTTCGGGACCTGAAGCTGCCATCCCCGGATTGTTCAACAAGAAAGTCGGGATCATCTGCGATATGGCCCTGAGCAGTCCGAAAGCCCTGGAAACGGTGACGGATTTATATATGGCCATGAATATGAGGCTGGTATTTATGAGTTCCAAAGAGCACGACCTTCATACCGCTTATGTTTCCCATATTTCACATTTGACCTCGTTTGCATTAGCGCTGACGGTTCTCGACAAGGAGCGGAATGAAAAAAACATTTTGAATCTGGCGTCAGGAGGATTCGACAGTACGGTAAGGCTTGCCGCCTCCTCGGCCGACATGTGGGTACCTGTTTTCGATCAGAACAGGGAAAATGTTGTGGAGGTAATGGAGACATATATCGATAAAATGTCGCAATTTAAAGACTTAATTAAGGCTGGTGAAACCGACAAAGTGCGCGACCTGATCAAAAAAGCCAACATTATTCAAAAAACATTAAAACAGAATCCATGGAATCAAAAATAACAACATCCGCATTTGAAGGCTGGAACCTCGATACACAACGGCCATTGATCATTGCCGGTCCCTGTTCGGCTGAAACTGAAGAGCAGGTGCTTGAAACTGCCAGAAGGCTGAAAGCTACCCGCACGCAGATATTCCGCGCCGGCATCTGGAAACCGCGTACCCGTCCGAATTCCTTTGAGGGAGTCGGTGTAAAAGGGCTGAAATGGCTGAAGATGGTCAAGGAGGAAACGGGATTGCTGACCACCACTGAAGTTGCCAATGCACAGCATGTTTATGAAGCTTTAAAGTATGGCATCGATATGTTGTGGATCGGGGCCAGGACCACGGTGAATCCATTCACTATTCAGGAGATTGCCAATGCGTTGAGTGGTGTTGACATTCCGATTTTCATCAAGAATCCGGTTAATCCCGATGTTGATTTGTGGATCGGCTCGATTGAGCGGCTTCAAAAAGTCGGAATCACGAGGATTGCAGGGGTACACAGGGGCTTTTCGAGTTTCTCCGAAAGCAGGTACCGCAATTCACCCAACTGGCAGATACCCATCGAGTTAAAACGAATCAGGCCTGATCTGCCATTGATCTGTGATCCCAGTCATATATCCGGAAAACGCAACTTGCTTCTGGAGGTATCGCAAAAAGCCATGGACCTGAACTTTGACGGGTTGATGATCGAAACTCATCCTGATCCTGACAATGCATGGTCGGATGCCCGTCAGCAGATCACTCCGGAGCAGCTGGGTGAATTGCTCGATCACCTGATTCTCAGGAAGACCGATCCCGGAAGTAACGGATTCATGAGTAAACTTGAAGAGCTCAGAAGCGAGATCGACCGTCTGGATCAGGAGTTGCTGATGATTCTTGAGGATCGTATGAAAGTAGCAGCCAGCATCGGACAGTGTAAAAAGGAAAATGGGGTGACCATTTTGCAGTCGGCCCGATGGGATCAGATCATCTCAAAATATCTGGAAGTCGGCCAGTCGAAAGGCTTTTCCGAAGAGTTCATCCGCAAGCTGTTCATGGCCATCCATCAGGAGTCGATCAATACACAGACCCGTATCATGAACGAATAATTTCCGTTATATTGCAGCTAAAGAACATCAAAATATGCAGATAACCGTTCAGCGTTCTAAGATATCAGGAGAGATTGCCGCACCACCTTCTAAGAGTTATGCGCAGAGGGCTTTGGCCGGGGCATTACTCACAAAGGGCATTACGATTATCCGGAATCCGTCAGTAAGCGATGATGCGAAAGCTGCTACGGGGATCATCAGGCTGTTAGGTGCCACTATTGACGACCAGGGTGATCACCTGATGATAAAAGGTGGCTTTAATCCGATCAGTCAGAAGCTGGATTGCGGGGAAGCGGGATTGAGTTTGCGGATGTTCTCGCCCATTGCCGCGCTGGCTGACAACACGATGATGATGAGCGGGACCGGATCGTTGCTGAACCGTCCCGTTCAGATGATTGCAGATGCGCTGAACCAGTTGGGTTGCAGGTGTCAGACTCAGGAAGGTTTTTTACCCGTTTGGATCAAAGGTCCTCTGAAAAGCGGGAAAGCCACGATCGACGGATCGGTCTCCTCCCAGCTTTTGACCGGCTTATTGATGGCCTTACCGGTTGTCAAAGGGGATTCCGAAATCAGAGTGAGTAATCTTCAGAGTTTACCTTATGTCGATATGACTATTGATATTTTGAAGCAATTCGGCATCTCCGTTAAACACGATGAGTATAAAACGTTCCACATACCGGGCAAGCAAAAGTATCGCCCTGCCACGATCCATGTGGAGGGGGACTGGAGCGGAGCGGCCTTTTTGCTGGTAGCCGGAGCTTTAGCCGGGACGGTGACCATCAGCGGATTGCAGGAAAACTCTTTGCAGGCAGACCGTCAAATCCTACGGGCGCTGGAGTTTGCCGGAGCGAGGATAGAGATTACCGGTGACCGGATAACGGTCAGCCGTGGAGAGCTCCGTCCGTTTGATTTCAATGCCACGAATTGTCCCGACCTGTTTCCTCCGCTGGTAGCCCTGGCTGCACACTGCAACGGGGTAAGCCGGATTGAAGGAGTCGGAAGGCTGATCCATAAAGAAAGTAACCGGGCAAAAGTTTTGCAGGATGAGTTTTACAAGCTTGGGATCTCCATGCGAATTGAAGGGCCCAATTTATATGTCAGTGGCCAATCGCTCATGAAAACTGGTGAGGTTAATGCGCACGGCGATCACCGGATTGCCATGGCAGCGGCCACTGTTGCCATGATTTCACGGACTCCGGTTAAAATCATTGGAGCCGAATGTATCGCAAAATCATATCCTGGTTTTTATCAGGATCTTAAAACCCTGGGAGGAAGAATTGATGAATAGTTTTGGTAATCATTTCAGAGTCAGCATATTCGGAGAGTCACATGGGCCGATGATCGGAATAACCCTTGATGGCTGCAAACCAAGGATTCCATTATCTGAAGCGGATTTTGAGGAAGATATCCGGCGCCGGCAACCCGGTGCAAAGGGTACCACGCCCAGGATCGAAGCCGACCAACCGAAAATCGTATCGGGTTGGTATAAAGGCTATACTACCGGCGCTCCGCTGACCATCCTTTTTGAGAATCAGAATACCCGGTCGGAAGACTATGACAATTTGCAAAAACAGCCCAGGCCCGGCCATGCCGACTGGGTAGCTATGATGAAGTTCGACGGTTTCAATGATCCGCGCGGTGGCGGGCATTTCAGCGGAAGGCTGACGCTGGCGCTGGTAGCCGCCGGGGTGGTGGCTAAAAAAATGATCGGGCCGGTCAAGGTAACGGCCCGTTTGACCGAAGCCGGTGGCAATACGGATATTGAAGCAGCAATTGCCAAAGCGATCGAAGAAAAAGATTCTATCGGGGGACTCATAGAGTGCCAGGCATCTCCCATGCCGGTTGGGTTAGGTGAGCCTTTTTTCGATTCTGTGGAGTCGGTGCTGTCGCATGCCATTTTTGCCATTCCTGCGGTAAAAGGCATTGAGTTCGGGAGTGGCTTTTCGGCCGCCCGGATGAAAGGATCGGAGCACAACGACCGGATCATTTCGGCCGATGGGAAGACGGCAACGAATCACGCCGGCGGGATCAACGGCGGGATCACCAATGGCAATGATCTGATATTCAGGATCGCCATCAAGCCTACCTCCAGCATCTCAAAACCACAACAGACGCTCAATACCGAAAGCAGTGAAGTTCAGGCGTTGGTTATTGAGGGTCGCCATGATACCTGCATTGCCTTACGTGCGCCGGTAGTGGTGGAAGCGGTGACGGCGATTGTGCTGGCAGGGTTCCCCCCGTTCCCGCTTTCGCGGGAATGACAACCCCGGCTTTCGCCGGGGTGACAGAAAACGGGGTTTTGGAGGGGAGGTATGTTCCCGGCTTTCGCCGGGGTGACAGAAAACGGGGTTTTGGAGGGGAGGTATGTTCCCGGCTTTCGCCGGGGTGACAGAAAACGGGGTTTTGTAGGGGTGGTTATTCAGTAAAATTTGCGTATTTTAGGGAGGTTATATAAAAACTAAATACGTATATGCATGAAATCATTTGATCCCGCTTCAAATATCCAGGACCTTCTGCAATTTGGTGAGTATGGCGATGTTAACCCGTCGATCACCGACAGTGCCACTTTCACATTTATGCAAGCCAAAACCATGGCCGATACTTTTCATGGTGAAACGGAAGGGTGCTACCTCTATTCCCGCCACTGGAACCCCAGCAACAAATATCTTTCTGACGCGCTTGCCGCGATGGAAGGCACTGAAGCTGCGTGGGTGACCTCTTCAGGAATGAGTGCCATTACCTGCGCCCTGATGCATGAAATCAAATCAGGCGATCATATCGTTTCTGCAGCAACCATCTACGGAGGCACCTTTGCATTTTTGAGCAACTGGATGAAGAGGTTCAATGTGGAAGTTACCTTTGTGAATATCAGTGATCTCAAATCTGTTGAGAATGCCATCAAGCCGAATACCAGGCTGATCTATACGGAGACAATGACAAATCCGATGCTTCAGATTTCGGATATTCCTTCGCTTTCGAAGCTGGCGCATAAACACGGGGCCAAACTGATTGTCGATAATACCTTTACTCCGATGATCGTTTCGCCATGCCGGCTGGGTGCCGATATCACGGTTTACAGCATGACCAAATTCATCAATGGCAAAAACGATTGCGTTGCAGGAGCCATCTGTTCGACCAATGAATATATCTGTTCACTGATCGACGTCAATAACGGCACGGCCATGTTGCTGGGACCGGTGCTTGATCCGATGCGCTCCTCATCGATCCTGAAGAATCTACATACACTCCACATCCGCATGAAGCAGCACAGTGCAAATGCCCAGTATCTTGCCGACCGGTTTAAATCCATCGGGTTGAAGTTCAATTATCCCGGCGTATCCGAGCATCCGGGACACGAGCTT
>Ga0209373_10001053_pt1 | contig 36151 bp, 25 predicted proteins | sample Higcelweek5metaG_FD_187173 | JGI IMG/M metagenome (GOLD analysis project Ga0209373, IMG submission 187173) | Freshwater pond sediment microbial communities from the University of Edinburgh, under environmental carbon perturbations - High... | ecosystem: Environmental > Aquatic > Freshwater >... | reverse complement strand
AAGTGCTTCACAGAAATCAGTATATTCTCATCCTGTAACCCATTGGCAAGCATCCAACTTTTTTGCGCCACCCGCTGGATGTTTTCACCAAACGAACGGTAATTGATTACCGGGTTATCTGGATTTGAATTGACATCGCCAACAGGGGCAAAATTCAGATTAACCCCCAACATTTTACACTGCTGACCAACCTCACGCCCCATCCTATAAATCAGCGAATCGTCATGAATGGCCCCCAAGGCGATCATATTCGGATAATTAACAACAGAATCCATCCGAAACGAAAGACCATTTTCGGCATCAAGGGCAATGAAAAGCGGAATTTTAGAGGCTCTCTGATAATCATTGGCTTGAGTTGCTAATTCTGTAGGAGATGATTTCAGAAACAAAACCCCTCCAACGTTGAATTTGTCAATTTGTTCAAAAATGATTTTTTTCTGTTCATCGCCCAGCCAAGGCTTTGCTGTAACCATCATCAGCTGCCCGATTTTTTCGTCAAGGGTCATTTTTGAAACAATTGAATCAGCCCATTTGTCCGATACATTTAAAAACGGAGGATCAACAGCGAACAGAAGTTTGCTAAAGATCAACAAAGTACAACAAAAGGAAAAAAGAATCTTCTTCATATCGAGCCACCTATTTTGCATCCTAACGGATAAGCTGTAAATTTAAAACTTTTAAAGGTATTGGATGCATGAAGCTATTGAACTTTCATTTGATCACTTTTATTGTTCTTTTCCTGACCGCAACTGTTGTTTGCGCTGGAAAAACAATTATGCCGGGTGCATATCAACCCGATGAATACCTTCCATTGCTAACCAGTAAAAATATTGGTCTGGTAGTTAATCAAACTTCAATTACCAACAACGGTCATCTGGTCGATTTTCTTGTTTCAAAAAACATCAGGGTTAAAAAAATATTGGTGCCAGAACACGGTTTCCGGGGAGAAGCCGAAGCCGGTGAAACAATTAACAATTCGGTTGATCCGAAAAGCGGAATCCCGATCATTTCCCTTTATGGAAAAAATAAGAAACCTTCGGCTGAAAATCTGGCCGGGCTCGACATGCTCGTTTTCGATATTCAGGATGTAGGTTGCCGCTTTTTCACTTATATCAGCACATTGCATTACGTCATGGAAGCCTGTGCTGAAAATAACGTTTTACTGTTAATCCTCGACCGCCCGAATCCGAACGGGGATTATGTTGACGGGCCGGTTTTGAAACCTGCGTTGAAATCATTCGTTGGAATGCATCCTATTCCGGTAGTTTATGGCTGTACCATCGGGGAACTTGCTCTGATGATTAATGGCGAAGGGTGGCTCTCGAACGGGGCAAAATGTAATTTGAAAATAGTTCCGGTAAAAAATTATTCTCATCCCGATGTTTATGAGTTGCCTGTAAAACCATCGCCCAATTTACCCAATTACAAATCGATAAGGCTATATCCGTCGTTATGTTTTTTTGAAGCCACCAACGTTAGTATTGGGCGGGGTACTGCATTTCCTTTTCAGGTCATTGGTTATCCTGATTCATCGTTAGGAAATTTCAGTTTTACGCCCATTTCAATCAAAGGAGTAAGTAAAAATCCACTTCATGAAAACAAGGAATGCTTTGGCTTTGATCTGCGTGATGAAATTGAAATCCCCAAGTTTACGATACGCTATTTCATCAATTTTTACCACCTCATTAAAAAATCTGAGATATTTTGGAACAGTGAAAAATGGATTGAACAGCTTTCGGGCGACCCTAATTTCTATACCCAAATAAATAGTGGGTTAACGGAAGCAGAAATTAGGAAAAGCTGGCAACCCGGGTTGGAAAAATACCGGTCGATGAGAAAAAAATATTTGTTGTACCCCGATTTTGAATAGCATGAGCCCGATCATACTCCTCCTGATTATTTTCGTCTATTTCCTGATGCTCCTTTTGGTATCCTATTTCACCGGGAAGAAAAACCAAGAACACACCTTTTATCATGGCGACCGAAAATCGCCCTGGTTTGTCGTCACCTTCGGAATGATTGGGACTACCATATCAGGGGTCACCTTTGTCTCGGTTCCAGGCGAAGTGGGTGTAAGCGCTTTTCATTATTTCCAGTTTGTGTTGGGGAATATGGTTGGTTATATTTTGATTGCCACACTGCTTCTGCCCTATTACTACCGTAAAAATGTGATCTCAATCTATTCCGTTTTGGAAAATAAAATGGGGAAAGAGGGATACCTGACCACCTCGGGTTTTTTCATTTTATCGAAAGTAATTGGGGCATCGTTCAGGTTGTTTTTAGCTGCGTTGGTGTTGTATATGGCCATTTCTAAACCATTGGGAATTTCGTTTGGCGTTACGGTTTTGCTTTGCCTGATAGTCATTTGGCTATACACCTTTAAAAGCGGGATCAAAACGGTGGTTTGGTCCGACACATTGCAAACTTTGGTTTTTATTTCTGCCGTAGTGATTACTATTATTTTTATTACCCGGCAATTAAATTTATCAGCATCAAATATTGCTGTTCTACTGGCAGATCGGCCTGAAACCAAAATCTTTGAGTTCGACTGGAAATCGCCGCAAAACTTTTTCAAACAGTTTGTTTCGGGAATATTCATGACCATTGCACTGAACGGGTTCGATCAGGATATTGTGCAAAAAAATCTGACCTGTCGCAATTCAAATAAAGCCAGGAAAAACATGCTTTGGTTTTCTTTTTGGTTTGGGTTAACGGTTTTCATGTTCCTTACCTTGGGCGCCCTGCTTTATTATTATGCAGAAGTGAAAGGGATTCCGCTTCCCGGAAAGTCGGATCAACTTTACCCCTTAATTGCCCTGAATGACTTGGGCAGAGTTGTTGCGGTATTGTTTATTTTGGGGATTTCGGCAGCCGCTTTTTCAAGCGCCGATTCAGCCACCACGGCTTTAACCACCTCCTTTTGTGTCGATTTTCTTAAACTTGACAGTAAAAAACAATCAGGGAATAATCGAACCCGAACCCTTGTACATCTGGGTTTTTCGATGTTGATTTTTATCGCGATCATGCTTTTCTATAAATTGAACAATGAAAGTGTAGTTACTGCAATTTTTAAAGCGGCAGGTTATACATACGGACCAATTTTAGGAGTCTATCTTTTTTCGTTTTTCATTCCCCGAATTCCGAAACATCATTCAATTTTACCAATATGCCTCGTCTCGCCACTTCTTACTTTTTTGATGACTAAACTTATCAGTACGATTTGGCAAAGTTATCGTTTTGGTTTTGAGCTGATCGTAATAAATTCACTCATCACCCTGTTTCTTCTGATCGTATTCTCAAAAAGGAGAATGGACTAATCCGTCGATGATGTTTTTTGGATTTGTTTTTCTAATTTTGCCACCTTCGGAAACATGACAATATTTTATTGTTTTGTCCGTTTAAAGTTAAAATTCATTAAGATTTCGCTTTGACTAAAAAAATCGCATACCTGCTCTTGTCCATCCTGATGACAGGATTCATGTTTTTCTCTTGTGAAAAAGACAACTTTATTACATCGGGCAATGCAAAACTGGCTTTTTCGCTCGACACCCTCCAGTTCGATACCATTTTCACAACAATAGGCTCGACCACTCAATCATTCAGGGTAATTAACCCGAACAACCAGTCGATTTTGGTTTCAAAAATTAAACTCGCCGGTGGTGATCATTCATCGTACCGTCTGAACATCGACGGTGAAATGAGTAACGAGATTAGCGATGTTGAAATAGCAGCTCACGACAGTATTTATATTTTTGTTGAATTAACGATCGACCCCAACGGGGTTAACCAACCAATGGTAGTAATGGACTCTGTTTTATTCCAGACCAATGGAAACACTCAGGATGTCAACCTGATGGCCTGGGGACAGGATTTTGTACCCTTAAACCGGGAAGTTGTTAATACTACCACCTGGACTGCAGACAAACCCTATCTTCTTGTTGATACTATTTTTGTTGACAGCTTACAAACCCTTACCATAGAACCCGGAACAAAAATTTACTTTCATAAAAGAGCCGCTTTACTTGTAGGCGGCACCATTATCGCCAAAGGGACTCCTGAACAACCAATAATTTTCCAAGGAGATCGGCTTGAAGATCTCTATGACGATGTCCCTGCTCAATGGGGTGGTATTTTAATTTTTCCGAATATTACCGAAAGTGTTTTTGAAAATGTAGAAATAAAGAACGCTCAAATTGGACTTCAGGTTGGCACCATTGAATACTCAGGACCTGCGTATGTAAGACTTAATAATGTCAAAATTGAGCACATGGGTGTTGCTGGCATCTTTGCTATTAAATCATCAATTATCGCTACCAATACTCTTATTTCAGACTGCGGATATTATTGCGTCGCCCTTTTGGTTGGAGGATATTATGATTTCACTCATTGCACTGTTGCCAATTATTGGGGTACTGTTTCAAACCGACAAACTCCATCAGTTTTTATGTCAAATTTCTTAAGAGTCGAAACGGACAGCGTTATCTATAACTTTCGAGGAGATTTAATTAAAGCCGACTGGAAAAATTCTATTATTTATGGTAATATGGATACCGAAGTTGGACTTTTGGATAGCATGGGAGGAGAATTTAATTTTAATTTTGACCATTGTCTGGTAAAACTAGCCAATACAGTTGATGTTAGCAATACAAGCCGCTATAATGAATTGATTAAAAACGCCGAAGTTTTGTTTACCAACACTGAAAAATACAATTATGTACCCGATTCGCTCTCTCCTATCAGAAATATTGGCGACCCTATATTTGCGAAGGAGGTTCCCTACGACCTGAACAATATATCTCGTCTTTCAGATACCGGACCCGATCTTGGAGCCTATGAATACATCTATGTACCCAAAAAAGAGGAAAAATAAGCCTGTATCATTCGTATTTATCTTTCTACTCTTCTCTTTTTCAGGCTTTGCTCAACAGAACAACTCTGTTTCACGAATCATGTTTTACAATGTCGAAAACCTCTTCGACACCATAGACAATCCCTCAACGAATGATGAAGAATTTTTGCCCAAAGGAAATAGACATTGGAATAATTATAAATTTTATCAAAAGATCAAACACATTTCCCAAGTCATCGTTGCTGCGGGCGAGGGTGATTATCCTGCAATCATCGGTTTATGTGAAATTGAAAACCATGAAGTATTGGAATCACTCCTTTTCCACACACCCCTCAACAAACTCGATTATCAAATCATTCACAAAGAATCGCCCGACAACCGGGGAATTGACGTTGCTTTTCTCTATCGAAAATCCAGGTTCAAACCACTTTTGTACGAAGCAATCCCTGTGAATAATCCCAAAGATGTCGATTTCAAAACAAGGGATATTCTCTATGTAAAAGGGGTGATCACAACTGATACCATCCATTTCTTCGTGAACCACTGGCCTTCGAAATACGGCGGTGTTGGCGCCACAAAACCATTGAGGGCTTTGGCTGCCTCAACACTCCGCATGAGAACAGACAGCCTGCTAAACTTGAATAAACGAAGCAACATTGTAATTATGGGCGACTTTAACGATACACCTTCCGATGTTAGTATTAAAGAGGTGCTGAAGGCAAAATCGCCGGGTGAAACCATACAAACCAATTCACTCTACAACCTGGCCATACCTCTTTCACTAAAGGGGAAAGGCACCAATAAATACCGCGGAAAATGGTCGCTGATCGATCAAATCATAGTAAGTGGAAATCTTTTAACCGGGAAAAGATTGAAAACATCAGCAGAATCATTTCAGATTTTCTCTTCCGATTTTTTGCTCGAAAAAGATGAAACAAATTTGGGAAAGAAACCAAACAGAACTTATGATGGGTTTAAATATCACGGTGGCTTTAGCGACCACTTGCCTGTTTTTGTCGATCTGAAAAACCCCTAGGCACCCCCCAACCCTCTTCCGCGATAGCTATCGGGAGGGGGAGCAAGGAACTACAATATTGAGAGTTGCGAGTTTAAAAAAATCTAAAAAGGATGATTCTAACAAATTTGCACTCCCCAAAGAGTCCCCTTTAGGGAATTTAGGAGTTTGTTATCATCTTCGTGATTCCCGAATAAACAAGGTAGAATGAGAACCCCACCAAAAAAGTTCCGCATACAGCAATCAATCCGCGATAAACACGATCGGTGAAAAGTTTCTTTCCTCTTCCTACGGCCATCGAAATAGCGGCATACCAAATCATATCACCGGCAATATGTCCAAGGTAAAAAAGTGCTATTCCCCAGAATCCCAATTGTTGAGAAAGAACAATGTACCCAATCCCAATGGTCGCCCACCAAATAATCCAATATGGATTAGCAAGGCTCATCATGGCACCGGTCAGCAGCAAATTATTCTTTTTTGATGCAACGCTTTCCTGAGAAACAGTTAGTGCAGGTAATGATTTGAACATTCCATAAGCCATCCAAAGCATTATCAAACCACCAATAAATGCAATGGCAATAAAAAATGTTTCATTCTTTAATAGCGGAGCCAACCCAAACAACAGCCCAATTAATAATAAAAGTTCCAAAACCGAATGTCCGGCAATTAATAAGGGACCAGCAACTGGCCCCCGACGCGTCGATTCACTTATGGTTATGGTTAATAATGGTCCGGGCATCATAGCCCCTGAGAAAGCAACAACCAGCGAAGTAAAAAACACGGCTGCAAGAGAGGTCATACAATCTCAGCTTCGTTTAAACTGAATAAACGCTTATCGGCTTCGGACCAGATAAGTTCAGAAAATTTACTGATACGTTGCCAGCGAATGGTATGGTGTTCAACAGGAGTTGGATGACCTTGTGTAATATTGCAAAGGAAAGGGATTAAACGGATGCTCATTCGGGGATAATCAAAATCAATTGGTTCCAGTTGTTTTATCACTTCAATATCAACGCGCAATTCTTCCCAAATTTCGCGAATGATGCATTCTTCAAGTGTTTCCGTTCCTTCGACCTTTCCTCCAGGGAATTCCCATTCATAAGGATGTTCGGAACCAGGCCCTCTTTGACATGCTAAAAGCGTATCATTCTTCACGATAATAGCACAAGTTACTGCAATCTTTTTCATTTTTTTGTTTTTTGTAAATTTAGCAAATAAGTCAATCCCTAAAAAGCACTAAAAACATTTTCCTATTAGATAGAGTGGAAAGTTTCTGTTATATTCGCAATTTAATTTTACAGATTCGTTAAATTGATAAACGATAGATAATTCGATCATCAGATATTAAATTAAATCAACTACAAATGAACTACAAAAAGCTGAACATCATTGTTGGCTGGATTACTTTTTTAGTAGCAGCCATCACCTACATGATGACATTAGAACCCCGCGCAAGTTTCTGGGATTGTGGCGAATTTATTACAACTGCGTTCAAATTTGAAGTAGGACATCCTCCTGGCGCCCCCCTGTTTATGATCGTTGGACGATTTTTCACCCTATTTGGCAATGCAATGAGCGCTGCTTTTTGGATGAATGTTCTGTCAGCCCTGGCCAGCGCTTTCACTATATTATTTCTTTTCTGGACGATTACCCATCTCACAAAGCGGTTATTTACATCCGAAGATGAACCTTCAACAGGTGAGATGATCGCCATTCTTGGTAGTGGTTTAATTGGCGGATTGGCCTATACATTTTCCGACACTTTTTGGTTTTCAGCAGTTGAGGCCGAAGTTTACGGAACCTCATCGTTCTTTACAGCCATTGTCTTTTGGGCAATCTTAAAATGGGAAAATGTTGCTGATGAGAAGTACTCAAACCGTTGGATTATCCTGATCTGCTATCTTGCTGGTCTTTCAATCGGCGTTCACCTTTTGAACTTGCTGGCAATACCTGCCATTGTTTTCATTTATTATTATAAAAAATACGACATCACAAAAAAGGGAATCGCAATTGCGCTTATCATATCTGGTATCATTTTAGGTTTTGTCCTTTATGGAATTATCCCGGGTGTTGTGAAATTAGCGACTCTTTTCGAACGAATATTTGTAAACGGAATTGGCGCTCCAATCAATACAGGTTTCTTCATCTATGTAATTCTTTTAATAGCTGCAATTGCTTACGGTATCTATTACACCCATAAAAATGGAAAGGTATTATTGAATACCATCATCATTGGATTAACGGTCATACTAATTGGCTTTTCAACGTATATGGTTATCCCCATCCGTTCATCTGCCCATCCTCCAATGGACCAAAACAGCCCATCCAACGCATTTGCCATGCTCTCATATTTAAACCGTGAACAATATGGGGACAGACCTCTTTTTTATGGACAGTATTATAATTCACCAGCTGATGGCACTGTTCACAGTAAAGATGAATACAGAGTAAAAAATGGCAAATATGTTGTTACGAATGAACAGGTAAAACCAACGTTTGACAGTAAATATTGCACTTTCTTTCCACGTATGTGGAGCAAAACAGACCCCCGACACGAAAAGGCTTATAAATATTGGGGCGATATAAAAGGAACAAAAATGACCTTCCGTAATCCTTCATCTGGAGAAACTGAAACCATTGTTAAACCAACCTTTGCTGAAAACCTTCGTTTTTTCTTTCGCTATCAGGTCAATTTCATGTACTTCCGTTATTTTATGTGGAATTTTGCAGGAAGGCAAAATGATATGCAAGGTGGTGGCGATGGCTCTGAACAAGTTGTTAGTAAAGATCTGCTTAATGGAAACTGGATTAGCGGTATAAAATTTATTGACGAAGCCCGTTTGGGAAATCAAGATAAGCTTTCGTCTAAATATGCCGACAATCCGGGAAGAAACAAATATTACTTTCTACCCTTTTTGTTTGGAATCTTAGGTATTTTATTTCAATACAAATCAGGTAATCAAGGAAAAAGAGATTTATGGGTAGTAACACTCCTCTTTGTAGCAACAGGTCTGGCAATCGTCGTTTACCTTAATCAATCACCCTATCAGCCACGCGAAAGGGACTATGCCTATGCCGGTTCTTTTTATGCTTTTACCATTTGGATTGGAATGGGCGTTGCCTGGTTATATAAAATGCTGAAAAAGGTAGCTCCCGATACGATTTCGGCGGCAACAGTCACCATATTAAGCCTATTGGCTGTCCCTGTGCTGATGGCATCTGAAAACTGGGATGATCACAACCGTTCGAAGCGCACCTCAGCGCCCGATATGGGTTTCAACTATCTGGCTTCGGTACAACCCAATGGCATCGTTTTCACCAATGGAGATAACGATACATACCCATTGTGGTACAATCAGGAAGTGGAAGGTGTTGGAACAGACAAACGAGTATGTAACTTAAGCTACCTGCAAACCGATTGGTACGTTCGCCAAATGCAACGAAAAGCATATACATCCGATCCGTTACCGATCAGTTTTAAATACGACCAGTATGTACAGGGCACCCGCGATGTAGTTTACATCATGGAAGAACCCCGCATGAAGGGAAAAAGCATTGAACTTGGAAGGGCTCTGAATTTCATTAAAAGCGACGAACCGGGAACCAAAATTGCACAATACGACAATGCAGCTTATCTGCCTGTAAGAAAACTGTTTATGGTTGTTGACAAAAAAGCGGTGATTGCCAATGGTGTTGTGGCTCCAAAGGATTACGACAAAATTGTCGACACCATGTTTATCGACCTTGGCGGAAACTATATCGCAAAAGATCATTTGATGATTCTCGACATGCTTTATAACAACAACTGGAAACGGCCGATTTATTATGCTATTTCTGTTGGAGCGGACAAATACCTTAGCCTCGACAAATATTTCAGACTTGAAGGTTTGGCTTACCGAATTGTTCCGATATTGGCAAAAACAGGCAGTTACCAACGCGGTTTTGAAGACACCGAAATCATGTACAACAATTTGATGAACAAATTCAAATGGGGCGGCATTAAATTACCCGGCGTATATGTCGATGAAAACAACCGCAGAATGTATACCAACATGCGAAACAACTTCCAACGATTGGCTGAAGCCCTTTTAGTTGAAGGGAAAAGAGACCAGTGTATTAAAGTACTCGATAAATGCATTCAAGAAATTCCGGCCAATAAAGTGCCTTACGATTATTTCTCTGTTCAAATAGCCAAAACCTATTTGAATGCGGGCGAAAAAGAGAAAACCAATAAACTGGTTAAGGAAATGGCCAAGGAATTCTCTGACGAATTGGAATATTTGTATTCATTTAACCCGAAGGAATATGCTTCTTTCGACGAAGATATACGGAGTTCGTTATATTTCTTGAATGAACTGCAAATGATGGCTGAAAAATCGGGCAACTCTGAATTGCAGAGCCAGATAAAAACATCTTTTGAAAAGTATTACGATCAACTGTTAGTAAAATAAAACCTAAGGGAAACAAACTGCACTCAATCTCCAAAGGAATGAATTATGGGGAAACGATTTAATTTTAGGGTTCAGTTACCCGGTTGGTTTATGGGCTTGTACCCGGGAGTCACATGGAGGATACCATCTGACGGGAAAGTGGTTTACCTTACTTTCGACGATGGTCCGGTTCCCGGTGTTACAATTGCCATTTTAAAGATATTGCAACAATACGGCATCAAGGGAACCTTTTTCTGTGTAGGCGAAAATGTATTTAATTATCCTGAAATATTTCAACAAATCAGAAAAGAAGGCCATGCCGTTGGAAATCACACATACAACCACTTGCATGGGCTAAAAAACACGAATAAAACCTATTTGTCAAACATAGAAAAAGCAGATCAGCTAATCAGGTCCGATTTGTTCCGACCGCCATACGGTCTGCTTAAAGGCTCACAATACCGTATCCTTAAAGAAAAGTTCAATGTGATCATGTGGGATGTTATTAGTTGCGATTACGATTCCAGTCTGAAACCTGAAGAGTGTTTTAAAAACGTTATCGATTTTGTCAGAGATGGTTCCATCATCACTTTTCACGATTCGTATAAAGCTGAAAAAAACGTTTTGATCGCTCTTCCTCTCGTTATTGAGAAACTTTTAAAAGAAGGATATTCATTCAAAAAAATTGAATTTACAAAAACCCGTCCAATTGACACTTCTGAAAGAACACGACATCGGCAAAAGATGCGCGATTCCTCTAAGAGACAATGGAAAAGGGCTTAAAATTATAACAGTAATGAGAATATTGATCGTCGGTTCGGGAGGAAGAGAACATGCCCTCGCTTGGAAAATTAGTCAGAGTAAAAAAGTTGAAAAGCTTTTTTTTGCTCCCGGAAATGCTGGCACCTCTGAATTTGGGATTAACCTCAAGATTTCAACAACTGATTTCAACGAAATCAAGAGTGCAGTTTTAGCTAACCAAATCGATATGGTATTGGTAGGACCTGAAATTCCATTGGTAGAAGGAATCCACGATTTTTTCCTTTCTGACGAATCGTTAAAAAACATTCCTGTAATCGGCCCCGCAAAAGCCGGTGCCATGCTTGAAGGCAGCAAAGATTTCGCCAAAGAATTCATGATAAAGTATAAAATACCCACCGCCCGTTACCAAACCTTCCGGGTAGGTGAAATTGGTAAAGCTTCTGGCTTTTTAAAAACACTGAACCCTCCTTACGTATTAAAAGCCGATGGACTTGCCGCAGGAAAAGGTGTTGTCATTTTAAACGATTATGAAGAGGCCGTTTCAGAATTAACTGAAATGCTGGATGGTAAATTTGGCGAAGCAAGTCATAAAGTGGTGATCGAAGAGTTTTTGTCGGGAATTGAACTTTCTGTTTTTGCCATTACCGATGGAGAATCATATAAAATACTTCCCGAAGCGAAAGATTATAAACGCATAGGCGAAGGCGATACCGGACTGAATACCGGCGGCATGGGTGCAATATCTCCAGTACCGTTTGCCAACAAGGAATTTATGTCGAAAGTGGAAGAACGTATAATCATACCGACCATCAACGGATTGAAAAGCGAAGGTATTCCTTACAAAGGGTTTGTCTTTTTCGGGTTGATTAATTGCGATGGAGAACCTTTTGTCATTGAATACAATGTGCGAATGGGCGATCCCGAGACTGAAGCAGTAATGTTACGCATAAAATCCGATTTTGTCGACCTGCTTGAAGGTGTAGCGCTAAACCGACTGAGTGAGCAAACCATTGATATAGACGACCGTGCTGCGGTTACTGTAATGCTGGTGTCGGGAGGTTACCCGGGAGACTATGAAAAGGGGAAAATTATAACCAACCTCAACAAGGTAGAAAATAGTATTGCGTTCCATGCCGGGACAACAATAAAGGATGGGAATATTGTCACTTCCGGTGGCAGAGTGTTGTCGGTAAGTTCGTATGGTGGAACCTTCAGCGAAGCGCTGAAAACCTCCTATCGTAATGCATCGAATATTCATTTTGAAGGATGCTATTACAGGAAAGACCTGGGATTCGATCTCTTATGAATTGACTTTTTACTAATGACTTTTTACTAATTGTATGCTACTCCGGATTTTCAGGGCAAACAGCGTGTATAATTTCATCCTGGTTCCAATCATCGGGGTGTTATTGCTTTTAAAATCATATCTCGAACCCGGAATTTTTCCTCCCGAATCGCATCAATTTATAACCCCACTATTTTCCAGGCTTTATCAGCTAAATATTCCTTTCTGGGGCGCACTTTTGATAAACTTCGTGGCTGTAATGATTATCTGTTTTCAGCTACTTTATATCAATGCTACTTTCTCGTTTGTCCGCGAACGCACATTCCTTCCGGCCTACCTGTTTCTGTTTATCGTATATGCTCTTCCCGATTTGCATATAATACAACCCGTATTTTTTTCAGCCATTTTTATCTTAATGGCTATAAAAAGTATTTTTTCATCCTTCGAAAAGAAAAAGATTATCAGTAATGCTTTCAACGCGGGTTTCTTTACAGGAATTGCCAGCTTGTTTTATCCGGGTGTTATCTTATTGGTTATATTGATACCTATTAGTTTGTACAACCTAAAGAATAAAATTGGTTGGCGTGAGTATGTTGCTTCATTTATCGGACTGATATTACCGGTACTTTACATATTCACTTACTATTTTTTGATCAACGACAGTTCAAAATTCATCGATCTTTACACGAACATGATCATAAAGCGCGAGGAGAACATTTTTCATCTTTTACCAATCCAGATCTATTTCGCTTATCTGCTACTGATCACCATTATATCAAGCTTTTTCATGATGAGACATTACGAAGAGAAAAAGGTCAGTACCCGCCAGTATTTTAAAATATTATTCTTCTATTTCTGTACCTCATTATTATTGCTTATTTTTCCATCGGTTTCACACGAATTATTAGTCATCATAACCTTACCCCTCACCTTTCTGATCACGAACTATCTAACCTTCATGCGCCGCAGATTTTGGGCTGAACTTTTTTTTATACTTTTAATCTTATTTTCAATTGCAATTCAATTTTTGGTTGAATGAACGACGGAAAGGCGACACTCGGCATATATGCAATTCAAGACCGCTTGGATACAATGTATCCACAGTACGTTCATGACCATAGCCTGGCTCTGTTTGAAAATGGCACACTTAATAAATTTCTGCAACTTGAAAGGATTTCACGTGTAAAAAGAGACAATAAGCTATATGCCCAACTGCCTCAAATCATCAAAGATGCAGGAATGGTAAACGCTGATTTCGATGTTGTATTTACTGACAATGTAGTTGGACGTGCCATGATCAGTAAAAACGGTCAAATAAGGTTCGAAGCGCCTCTAAATTTCAGATTAACAAAAGACATTGAAAAAGGCAAGCTTTGGTGGTTCGACCGAGAAATTGACGGATATGTGATCAACCATGAATTAGCCCACATTTTTTCATGCCTCCTTTTTTATGGTGAGTTTGAAGAAAACAGCCTGTTGGTTCATTTCGACGGAGGCGCCAGTCTTTCAAACTTCTCGGCCTGGATGTATCGGATGGGGAAGATTATTCCCGTAGAACACCACTGGGAACTTAAAAATTTCACATCGCTTTACAATGCCAATGCACTAACATTTGGCATTATTGGTGCAACCATCGAAGAGCAGAACAGTGTGCCGGGAAAATTGATGGGGTATTCCGCACTGGGCAACTACAACGAAGAAATTGACTTTTGGCTAAGACAAAATGACTGGTTCGAAAACATCTGGGGAAAGCATTCACAATTCTTCGAGAAGGTAAAATCAGACTTTGGGATCGACATGAAATCATTCGACCAACGAAACACGTTCCTACAAGACATTGCAGCCACGATACAGGAACTTTTCATGCGCGAAACCCTGCTGAAACTCGATGACCTTTATACTCTTACCGGATGCAAAAATTTGTATTATACCGGAGGTTGCGCCCTCAATATCCATACAAATTCGGCTATTATTGAAAGCAACCTGTTCGAGAAGGTTTTTATTCCACCCTGTCCCGATGACTCAGGTTTAGCGATAGGTGCAGCTGCCTATTTTGAATGGAAAAAAGGCAACATCGTGAAAAAGCATACCCCATTCCTCAATAACTGGGGAATAGAGGATTATTCTGCCGACTATTCTGCTGAAGATATGAATCAGGTTGCCCAATTACTAGCCGAGGGGAAAGTCGTTGGAATTTGCAATGGAGCTGGTGAAGCCGGCCCCCGTGCGCTGGGAAACCGCAGTTTACTGGCATTGCCCACCAAAGCGCTTGCAAATAAGGTGAGTACTGAGCACAAACAGAGGGAATGGTACCGACCCGTAGCTCCGGTGATGCTAGAAAAGAATGCCCGCTATTTCACCGGGCAGAACTCCGTCAGTCAGTTAACCCGTTACATGCTGCTCGAGCTGAAGATTCCCGAAGAAAAACAGCAGGAAATCCCCGGTGTGATCCATGCCAATGGCACAGCCCGCATTCAAACCATTTTTTCCAAAGAAGACAATCCTTATCTGTTCGACCTGCTGACCATTCTCGATGAACAATACAACGTGAAAGCGTTGATCAATACCTCATTCAACGCCAAAGGCAAACCCCTGGTACATACCAAAGCCGATGCCATGGAAGCAGCCAGTGAAATGGGAATTGATGCGGTGGTTGTGAATGGGAAAATCCAAATCATCTCTTAATTATTTTGCAAAATAGATTGAGCTAATCCGATTAATACTGACGAAACGTTATGGTATCACAGGCCACGTTAATCCCAGCAAAAATACCGTATCCCCCACTTATATTTGAATAAATTTTAATAGGCTCGCTATAACGTATGTCGTTGTTTTTGAATTCGGTAATTGTTGTTAAATATTGATATGCCTCATCGCTCAACGTTGCCAAATCAATGACAAATTTCTCCCTCTCTGCATCTTGTTGATCAACTTCAATTGAAAAATTGTAACTGTTACCAGGTATTAATTCATTGGAAAACACAGGAAAATCTTCTTTTATTCTTCTTTCACGTTTGCCTATTATGGGATCAATGACTCTGAATGTAAAATGAAATTTTGTATACCCAATTATTTTTGGATCAAGGCTCCCATCATCTGAAAATATTGCACACAGTTGAGCAGTTGCAATATAAAACCATTGTTTTTCTGGAGGGTTATACATTTCTAATTTCACCCGGAGGAATCTTTCCAAATCAATCTCTACCCATGTAGTATCAATTACGCGTAAAGCTGTTCGTTTTGGAACCTTGCTTTCGGCAGAAACGGGATCGAACCCAGGTGCTGCCACTTGAATTTTATAGGTACTGCCGGCTTTGGGCAATGTTATTTTACTATAATAAAACAATTTTCCAATAGAGTCGCCATACTTATAGATTGAATCTACTCCACTTACCAGCTCTTCTACCCATTGGTCATTTTCAAATAAATTTACCGATGCATTTGTTACTGGAGTATATTCATCAGTAGTATTCCTACCCAAACTGCTTGAAATATTAACCCTAAATTGCTCATCTTCAGCAAAAAAAGAAGAAACCACCAATTTTGATTCAATTTCAGGCATATCAATATCCTGATACTTTGTAATGCAGGAGAATAAAACTATGTTTACGAATGCTATAAACACGATAATTATCAAATATTTAAATAGTATTATATGTTTCATACCAACTCGAATTAGAATCGTAAAGTATAGTTAATTGATGGCATATAAGTAATATAGCTATTACTCCTCAATTTACCTTCAAAAAAGTCATAGTAAAGTGCATTTTGACGGGCATAAACATTATACATCCCAAAACTTAATGTACGATCGAAGTGTCGAAGTCTTTTGTGAAGATTAAAAGTAATGTCGAGCCGTTGATAGTTTGGCATCCTGAAATTGTTCTTCTGGTTGTAAGTGTATACTTCCCATGAATATTCATAACCATAAAACAGATTATCGAGGGATGTGGCGCTAATGGTTCTTTCAAGAGGCAGGGTAACTGCATTGCCAGTAGTAAATACCCAATTGATGCCTACATCAACTCTTTTCCCTAGCGGGTACATCATCACAATCTTAAAATCGTGTCTTCGATCGTATTTATACGGGAAAACAATTCCATCGTTTATGGTAGAAAAAATCCTATCCGATTTAGAAAGTGTGTAGGCAATCCAACCGGTAAGCTTTCCTTTCTCTTTATTTAGAAGCAATTCAATACCATAAACTTCTCCTTTGCCCTGTTCAACAATATCCTGCCAGTCGTTTTTTAAGTTTGCGTTCTCGCGATACTCAATCACATTATCCATGTCCTTGTAAAAAAGTTCGGTCGAAAAACTATAACTATCTCCAATACCCTGATTGTACGAAAGGTTATACTGGTTGGCCAATGTAGGTTTCACCCTGTCGGTAATTGGCATCCACTGGTCAGTGGGAAAACCTACTGATGAGTTGGTTAATAGGTGTATGTTTTGTGATGTCCTGGAATAAGCAAGCCCGAACCAACTTCTACTACTAGGCATATATTTCAAAAATATACGAGGTTCGATGCTGAGATAGGTTTTCGTATCAGTAAAAAACGAGTTGCAACGCAATCCTGCTTGCAACATCCATTCTGTTGAGATATTCCATTCGCTTTCGAGATAAGTAGCAAATTCGTTGTCATATAGGTCTTTTGAATTATTGATGGTATCGGCTTTTAACAGACCTCCAAGATCATTGAAATCTACAATATTGACCCCGGGCATAAACCTGTGGTGTGTAAAGAGTGCCCCAAACCGCAATTGGTGGTTTTGTTTCAACATGTATTCAAAATCGATAGTGGTACCATAATCGACAATACCGGAATTAAAATTCAAATCGAGAACCGAAGATTTGCCTGTGAAATCCCTATTATCGGTGAGTTTTGTGTAAGAATGTGTGCTAAATACATACTGGCTGTATATGAGCGTCGTATTACAAAAAAGTCGTCTGCCGGGTTGATAGTTCCAACGAAAGGTAGCGGTAAGATTGCCCCAGTTGAAACCATTTTTTTCTTCAGACTGAAGTGTGTTGTCAAAATCGCAGTACTTTGCACTGAAGCTGTAAACATCATTTCCATTATAGATACTTAAGTAGAAGCGATTTTTGTCATTAGCTATATGATTTAATTTTAAATTAAGGTCGTGAAAATTGTATTTCCATAAAGCATCTTTACCATTGAGTAAACGCTGATAAGGGTAGGAAAGCAAATCAATATAAGTACGTCTTGCGCTTACCAGGAACGATGTTTTCCCTTTGATGATAGGGCCTTCCAGCATTATTTTTGATGAGATAAGCCCAATGGACACTACACCTTTAAGTTCCTGATTATTCCCCTCTTTCATACGTATATCCAATACTGACGAAACCCTGCCGCCATAGCGTGCTGGGAATGCCCCTTTTATAAGCGTACTGCTTTTAATTGCATCTGTATCAAACACAGAAAACAATCCAAAAAGATGGCTGGCATTATACACAGGCACACCATCTAACAAGATAAGGTTCTGGCCCGGATCACTACCCCTCACTACCATACCAGCAGTGCCCTCAATACCTGACTGAACACCCGGCAACATCTGGTAGGCTTTCAAAAGGTCGGTCTCACCCAATACCATGGGTATCTTTTCGATTTGCGAAGTTGGTAGTCTATGCTGCCCCAACCGCTGCAATGATCTGGTAGTTTTTTGTGATGAAACAATTACTTCATCTATTTCTAAACCCTTTTTTTCAAGATTCACGATCAAAAATGTATCTTTTGTTCCATTTATCCCAACTGCTTTGGTTTGGAAACCAATGTATGATACTTCAATTAAATTGCTTTGAGAGTTCATCGGTAGGGAGAAAAAACCATAATGATTTGTTTGCGCGCCCTTTGTCGTAACTGGGCAGTAGATTACCGCACCGGGCAATCGTTCGCCCGAAGCGGCATCCTGCACATATCCACTAACAATAAATGAAGTTTTCTGCCCATACCCAGTGGTCAATAAGCTAAAAAAGAATAACAACAATAAAAAAATACGATTCATGAATATTTGATGACTAAGGTTTATCTTTAACACACCGAATAGCAAAATAACTGTTAGAATTTTTATAGTCAGAAAACCGTTCAATCACACCTCCATTACCCTGTAAATATCTCACCCATATCTTCTCATTATCAAAAGAACTAGTCCAGAATACTGTTGAATTTCCAAATCCGCTATAGTAACTATTTTCATTATAGATACCGGCAGGAAGTGCTGTAAAACCTGTGATATTTGAGCCATCATTAATGGTATACAGAAAATACTTGTTCCCAGGGTGTTTAAGTTGATTGCCCACATTGCTGGTTCTGTTAAATATATTTAATTCTGCTTCGGGTACTCCAATATATTTTTCTAAGTCTTTCCAGTCGTCGTCTGAAGGCAATCGCCATCCTACCGGGCAAACATTCTGAGCAACTTCAAAAGCATAAAGCCTTCCGAACTTTGTTAAATCACTGAATTTCGAATTTTCTACAGAAACGCTTCCTTTCGTAGTAGTGAACCTAAGGTTTTCTCCCATCCAAATCAAATTCCCCATAGGTAATACCGGATATATATTACCATCGCGGGAATCGGTAAAGGTTTCAACTGTTTTGGTGGTAAAGCTCATTTCATTACCTAAAACGCCCCCTCTGGAATCTTCGCAATAAGATCTCACATAATACGTTTTGGCCGGTTCAAGTTCTGTAAGAGCACAAGTGAAGTTCATATAACCATCACCACCTCTTGAAATGGTATCATCAAGAGTTACACCCGGTTTGTCAGACCATGCCAGACCTCCGTATGTCGGTGTTGATCCGCCATCGTCTATTATTTGGGCATAAATAATAGCCGAATTGTGTGAGATGTTGTTTATAGAATCAATTTGAACTATCGGCATTTGAATATCTGACCGATCACATGAAACAAAGCAGGTTTGTATAACGATGATCAGATTTAAAAAAATAGTATTTTCTATCTTCATTTCACTGTTTTTTAAATGAGAAGAAGCTGTATCAAAAGTTTTTTTTAAGCGTCTGAGATGTGAATATTTGCTTTTTGTCTCAAATAACTATCCAAAAAAAAAGCCTCTTCCAAGCTTTTGATACAGCCTCATTAATAATTAATTACTAGAAATAATCACTGATGCAGAGCCAACTGGAGGTTGGATCGAGTGTTCATTATATGTTGGTGTAAAACTATAAACGTTTAGAAAACCAACATAATCATCCAGTGACTTTACAGTATATGCTACACTAAAAGAACCTTCAAGGCCTGAGCCTACACCATTCCCAACAAATGCTTTTGCACCTGCAGTTATTGTTATAGAGCCACCTCCATCTGATTCCCAAAGATAGAAATAGTAGTTCTGACAATGCTTTCTCATATCCCAGTTAAATAACATTTCACCCGGGTAAAATGTTAATCCATTAAGCCAACCTCCCATAAAAAAAGAGCCTAAAGGTGTTTTAGGATAATCAATCTGTTTATCTTGATAGTTATACAAAACTGTTTGAACAAATAATTCGATATAACTCTCAAGAAATCCAATATTATTAGCACACCCACTACTCAATTTTATTTTATCAATACATTCATTAGCGAGACCTTTTCTCCAACATGCAGTTAAATAATTTAAATCCGAATAATCTGAATTTTGGCCAGTATTAACATTTATTGCTCTTACACGGTAATAATAGCCAGCACCTCCACTAGTCAACCCTTGATCAACCAATGATCGAGTTTCTCCAACTGTTTCTCCAATATCGCCCCAACTTCCTGTTTGACTTATTCTTCTCTGAATTTCATAATGAGTAGCTCCTTCAACGCTTGACCATTCCATATATGCAGCATATCCAAAATCAGTACACGGTTGAAGAGTTGTTATCGCGGGTTTTACTAGAGATGTAACTACATTAGAGCTTTTTATAGAATTGTCTTTAATCCTAAATTCATCTGACTTAATATTGCCATTTTTGTGGATAATAGTTGTCTCATTTTTGTGAAAGGAGTCAAAGTATGAATCATCTACAATTTCTACAATTGATATAGGAACCCATACTTTACCTGACTTGAGATTAGAAGAAGCCAATGAAAAAGCTTCATCAGCAGTTAATGTACGATCACCTTCATCAAGAACAAATCCATAGGGATCAACAGATATTTTTCCATCTTTGTCTACCCTTTCTGAAACTCCAACAGTTACAATCGGCAACTCTGGTTGACCATCCTTTTTATATAAATAGTTCAAACTCCCGCTGCTATCATAGCATTTGACCTTTTCATATTTGTCAATGAATTTATCATCGAGAATTGCTACTTTGGGAGTATAATCATTAGGTTTCCAAGTTGCATATTGAAAAGGTAAACAGATGTTTAAATTTGATATTGATTTGATACAATCAATAAATTTTTTTTTCGATTTAAAACTTGATTTTGAAATCTCGTTTTCAATACTGCTTAACAGAAATGATTCAATTTCAATTTCACCAAGCTCTTTAATTAACACTTTATTTTTGCTGATAAAACGATACAAAACATCGTAGTCAAAATCAAATAGTTTATTGGTTTCATTGCGAATGAGGGTTCTGAATTCTTCATATACCATTGATTTGGCAATAGCAATAGCAAACAAATCAATGGCTTCATCTTGGATGAGGGTATTGGAATTTTGCACAATCGCATTTGGATTTTGAATTACATCATCAACTAAATCCTTGGTACAAGCAAAAAATAGTAATGCGATTAATGACAAAGAAAATATATAAGATATCTTCATAATTCTTAGATTTGTGATTCGGGAGCTCCATCTCCCGAATCAGATTAATACTAATTAATTTGATTTACAATTAAGGCAGCATTTGTTTGGTTTTTCCGGGCAGTGTTGCCTTTTTCACAAAACTCATGTTCAGTTCGCCTCGTTACCTGAACAGTTTTGTTTGTCACGACTTTCATCGGAATCTCTACAATAATAAATTTGCAGAAACAGGCATACTAAAACACAGCCCGGGCTTATTATCTCATATTTTCAAAATTTTGAATTTCAATAGTAGTGTAACCAAATACTTACAAAACCAAATACCATGAAATGTGAAGACAAGGACCGAAAGCCTTGCAAAAGAATTGTGATTGTGGCGTTAAGATGATTGTCTTGTCTGCATTTTTGGGGTTTCTGCATAACATTTGGTCTAGGTTGTTTGTTTCCAATACAATATTAACAAAAAAAAAAAAAACAATCACAACGTTTTGTGTAATTGTTTTCTATTTATTTTTATTAACGTATATAAAGCATTATGGTTTTTCAAATTAAATAGCAGAAACCCTCACTTATTAATTCCGAAATAAGGGAAAAGGTTACCATCAAAATCAAAAATATTTTTTATTTCTTCTGAAAACAATTGATACCCAAAATGTTACTGCTAAATTAAAACAGTTTTTTATAGAGACTGGCAACTACGTATTGATTAAGCTCATAATCATTCGCCCTTAAAGGAGGAAAAAGCGCTAATCAATACCTCATTCAACGCCAAAGGCAAACCCCTGGTACATACCAAAGCCGATGCCATGGAAGCAGCCAGCAAAATGGGAATTGATGCGATGGTTGTGAATGGGAAAATTGAATACTAAAAAGGGCCACCCATTAGGCAGCCCTTTATCTATTTTGCAAATTTTATTCTATGCAAGAGGAATATTACCACCACCAAAATTCATAGGTGACATTTGCGGGTCAACACCCATGTTCACTTTGATCGGACCATGTTGCTGTTCGAATTTCTTAACATTATCCTGCAATGCCATTAAAAGTCTCTTGGCATGTTCAGGTGTCAAAATAATCCTCGATTTAACCCCCGCCTTCGGAACACCGGGCATTACCCTCACAAAATCAATTACAAATTCTGATGTTGAATGGGTAATAATTGCCAGGTTTGAATAGGTCCCTTGAGCTATCTCCTCGCTTAATTCGATATTCAGCTGATTCTGGTTTTGATTTTTGTTATCTTCCATAACGCTTATTCATCTTCGTTTTCGTAATCGAAATTGCGCTGGTCAACCAACCGGTCGTATTCATCTTTCGAACCTACAACCAGGTTTTTAAATTCCTTGATACCAGTACCGGCAGGAATCAGGTGACCGCAAATGACGTTCTCTTTCAACCCGTTCAGATCATCAATTTTACCGTTAATCGCCGCTTCGTTCAAAACCTTGGTTGTTTCCTGGAACGATGCAGCTGACATCCAGCTCTTGGTTTGTAGCGCAGCCCTTGTAATTCCTTGCAGAACCTGGCTTGATGTTGCCGGTACGGCATCACGCGATTCAACCAGCTTTTTGTCTTTCCGGCGCAACTGTGAATTTTCATCACGTAAACGACGGGCAGTTACAATCTGTCCTTCACGGAATGTTTCGCTTTCTCCGCGTTCCATGACCACTTTTTTAGCAAAAATCCAGTCATTCTCAGCAAGGAAGTCAAGCTTATCAACAATCTGTTTTTCAAGGAAACGGGTATCGCCCGGATCATCGATCTCAACCTTGCGCATCATTTGACGAACAATCACTTCAAAATGCTTGTCGTTGATCTTCACACCCTGCATACGGTACACATCCTGAACTTCATCAACAATGTATTCCTGAACGGCTGTAGGACCTTTAATGGCAAGAATGTCACCCGGAGTGATGGCACCGTCTGAAAGCGGTGTGCCAGCACGGATATAATCGTTTTCCTGAACCAGAATCTGACGAGATAGTGGTACAAGGTATTTTTTAACATCACCACCACGAGACGTAACAATGATTTCACGATTACCGCGTTTGATTTTACCCAACGAAATTTCACCGTCGATTTCTGAAACAACAGCTGGATTTGATGGATTACGGGCTTCAAATAATTCGGTTACACGTGGTAAACCACCAGTGATATCGCCTGCTTTGCCAGATGCACGTGGAATTTTCACCAAAATATCTCCGCCAACAACTTTCTGTCCGTTATCAACCGAAAGGTGACCACCTACCGGCATGTTATACGAACGGATCGATTCACCCTTTTCATCGAGAATACGAAGAGATGGGTTTTTTGTTTTGTCACGGGTTTCAATAATTACTTTCTCAGTGTATCCGGTCTGTTCGTCAGATTCCTCACGGAACGTAACGCCTTCAATCAGGTTATCAAAGAGCACTTTACCAAAATATTCTGTAATGATTACCCCGTTGTATGGGTCCCACTCGCAAATCATCTGGCCTTTTTTGATTTCCTGGCCATTTTTAATGTATAATTTCGATCCGTAAGGAATATTGTGGGTCGAAACGGTAATGCCTGTATTTTTATCAATAATTCTCAATTCAGCCAAACGGCTCACAACAATATCAACCTTCTCAGACCCTTCAGTGGCAAATTCAACAGCCCTGAGTTCTTCAATTTCGGCCAAACCGTCGTAACGCGACACAATGGTCGACTGAGTTGAAATGTTCCCGGCAATACCTCCCACGTGGAAAGTACGCAAGGTAAGCTGAGTTCCAGGTTCACCAATTGATTGTGCAGCAATAACACCTACAGCTTCGCCCCGTTGAATCATTCGTGCAGTAGCCAGGTTGCGACCATAACATTTGGCACAAACACCTACTGTTGATTCACAGGTTAATACCGAACGGATTTCAACACGTTCGATCGGAGAGCCTTCAATTTTATTAGCAACATCTTCAGAAATTTCATCACCTGAACGGGTCAATAATTCGCCGGTTAAAGGATGATAAATATCGTGAACGGAACAACGACCTAAAATACGATCGTATAATGAAGCAACCACCTCTTCGTTTTTCTTAACAGCTGTTGCCACCAATCCACGAAGGGTTCCGCAATCCTTTTCTGTAATAATTACATCTTGAGCAACGTCAACCAAACGACGGGTCAAATAACCAGCATCGGCTGTTTTAAGAGCAGTATCCGCCAACCCCTTACGGGCACCGTGGGTTGAAATAAAGTATTCCAAAACCGAAAGACCTTCCTTAAAGTTGGAAAGAATAGGGTTCTCAATAATTTGTGATGATGTAGCACCTGATTTCTGAGGTTTTGCCATCAATCCCCTCATTCCGCAAAGCTGGCGAATCTGTTCTTTCGATCCACGAGCTCCAGAATCGAGCATCATGTAAACAGGGTTGAATCCTTGACGGTCGGTACTTAATGTCTTCATTACCGATTGGGTCAATTTTGCATTCACGTGGGTCCATGTATCAATAACCTGATTGTAACGTTCGTTATTGGTAATGAAACCCATGTTGTAGTTCATCATCACTTCTTCTACTTCATCGTAACCTTCCTGTACCATTTCGGTTTTATCTTCAGGAATTACAACGTCGTAGAGGTTGAAGGAGAGTCCACCCCTATAAGCCATTTTATAACCAAGGTTCTTAATGTCATCGAGGAACCGTGCAGTAATTGCATTATCTGTTAGATTCAAAATAAACGCGATGATATCACGCAAAGCCTTCTTTGTCAATAACTGATTAATATAACCAGCTTCCTTTGGAACGCATTGGTTAAATATAATTCGTCCTACGGTAGTTTCAATCAAATGATTGTTAGGTTTCCCCTCTTCGTCGAGATCATCAACTTTACATTTAACAATAGCATGTAAAGCTGCTTTCCCTTCGTTATAGGCTATAACAGCCTCTTCAGGAGAATAAAACCTTAAGCCTTCGCCTAACAAACCCGGACGGGGTTTGGTCATGTAGTACAATCCAAGAACCATGTCCTGTGAAGGAACAGTAATTGGAGCACCGTTTGAAGGGTTCAACAGGTTATGTGATGAAAGCATTAAAATCTGTGCTTCCAATATGGCAGCATTTCCTAACGGAAGGTGAACGGCCATCTGGTCACCGTCGAAGTCAGCATTAAAACCGGTACACACCAATGGGTGTAACTGGATCGCTTTTCCTTCGATCAGTTTTGGCTGGAATGCCTGAATGGATAAACGGTGAAGTGTAGGTGCACGGTTTAGTAAAACAGGATGTCCTTTCATCACGTTTTCCAAAATATCCCAAACGACAGGATCTTTACGATCGACAATTTTTTTAGCCGATTTTACCGTCTTTACGATACCTCTTTCAATCAGCTTCCTGATCACAAAAGGTTTATAAAGCTCAGCGGCCATACCTTTAGGTATACCACATTCGTGAATCTGTAGGTTTGGACCAACAACAATTACCGAACGTGCAGAATAGTCGACACGTTTACCCAATAAGTTTTGACGGAAACGACCTTGTTTCCCTTTCAAACTATCGCTTAAGGATTTAAGAGCACGATTATTTTCTGTTTTAACAGCATTCGATTTTCTTGAATTATCGAATAATGAATCGACGGCTTCCTGAAGCATACGTTTTTCATTACGTAGAATCACTTCAGGGGCTTTTATTTCGATCAACCTTTTTAAACGGTTGTTGCGAATAATAACCCTACGGTATAAGTCATTCAAGTCGGATGTTGCGAAACGACCACCATCGAGGGGTACCAACGGGCGTAAGTCGGGCGGAATTACCGGCACAACTTTCACGATCATCCATTCCGGACGATTCAACTGGGTACTTCCTCTGAATGCTTCAACAACCTGAAGTCTTTTCAGAGCTTCATTTTTACGTTGTTGCGACGTTTCGGTATTTGCTTTATGCCTGAGATCGAATGACATGTCATCAAGATCGATCCTGGATAAAAGTTTGTATAATGCTTCGGCTCCCATATCGGCAATAAATTTGTCGGGATGGTCATCTTCAAGCAATTGATTTTCCTTTGGTAAGGAATCGATGATATCGAGATATTCTTCTTCCGTTAAAAAATCGAGGTATTGAACACCCTCCACCTTTTTAATCCCTGGATTGATTACCACATAACGTTCGTAGTAGATAATCGAATCGAGTTTCTTGGTAGGCAATCCTAAAAGATAACCAATTTTATTCGGCAACGATTTGAAGTACCAAATGTGAGCAACAGGTACTACGAGTGAGATATGTCCCATCCGTTCCCTGCGCACCTTCTTCTCGGTCACTTCAACACCACAACGGTCACAAACGATTCCACGATAACGTATGCGTTTGTATTTTCCGCAATGACATTCATAATCTTTAACTGGGCCAAATATCCTCTCACAGAACAATCCGTCGCGCTCAGGTTTATAAGTCCTGTAGTTGATTGTTTCGGGCTTCAAGACTTCTCCATGTGATCTTTCAAGAATCTCTTCAGGAGAAGCCAAGCTGATAGAGATTTTGCTAAAGCTACTCTTTACTTTATTTTCTCTTCTAAAAGCCATCTATTTATTATTATGTGATTTACAAACTAAAAAAACTTAACAGCGAAAAACAGGAAATATTAATCCATATTCACGCTCAAACCCAAACCACGTAACTCGTGAAGCAATACATTCAACGATTCTGGTATGCCTGGTTGTGGCATTGGATCGCCTTTAACAATTGCTTCATAGGTTTTGGCCCTTCCGATTACATCATCTGATTTGATGGTGAGAATTTCCTGAAGGATATTCGATGCTCCAAATGCTTCAAGAGCCCAAACTTCCATTTCTCCAAAACGCTGTCCTCCAAATTGAGCTTTACCACCCAATGGTTGTTGCGTAATAAGGGAATATGGTCCAATTGAACGAGCATGCATTTTGTCTTCAACCATGTGTCCCAGTTTCAACATATAAATCACCCCAACGGTAGCTGGCTGATCAAATGGTTCACCTGTTTCACCATCACAAAGAGATGTACGTCCGTACTCTGGAATTCCGGCCTTAGCAGCAAATTCTGAAATTTGATCGAGTGTAGCTCCATCAAAAATTGGCGTTGCAAACTTCACCCCCAGTTCCTTACCTGCCCAACCTAAAACGGTTTCGTAAATCTGCCCAAGGTTCATACGCGAAGGTACACCCAATGGGTTCAGTACAATATCAACTGGTTTGCCGTTTTCAAGGAATGGCATGTCTTCATCGCGAACAATACGCGATACGATACCTTTATTTCCATGACGACCGGCCATTTTATCACCAATTTGTAATTTACGCTTTTTGGCAATGTAAACTTTTGCTAATTGAATAATACCGGTTGGAAGTTCGTCCCCAATTGTGACATTAAAACGTTCACGACGAGTAACGGCCTCAAATTCTTTGTGTTTTACCACATAGTTATTGATAAGGTCGTGAATCATATCGTTTTTATCTTTATCGGTAGTCCACTTATTTGGATTAACGACCAGATAATCGATTTCCTGTAATTGTTTCAGGGTAAATTTCACCCCTTTGCCAATCACTTCGCCACCATAATAGTCACGAACACCTTGTGAAGTTTTTCCATTTAAAAGTTGGAACAAACGATCTTCCAAGTCTGCACGTAATACAGCAATTCTCCGATCAAAAGCTTCATCAATTTGTTCAAGCAATGGTTTTGAAGAGGTGCGCCCCTTTTTATCTTTAATTACCCTCGAAAATAATTTTTTACCAATGACTACACCATTTAACGATGGAGAAGCCTTTAATGAAGCGTCTTTAACATCTCCGGCTTTGTCTCCGAAAATGGCTCGCAATAATTTTTCTTCGGGTGAAGGATCTGATTCTCCCTTTGGCGTAATTTTACCGATCAGGATATCACCAGGTTTGACATTAGCACCAATCCTGATTAAACCGTTTTCATCGAGGTTGCGAGTAGCTTCTTCGCTAACATTTGGAATATCAGCGGTAAACTCTTCCAGCCCACGTTTTGTTTCACGTACTTCAAGCGAATATTCATCGATATGAATCGAGGTGAATACATCTTCACGCACGATGCGTTCCGAAATCACAATAGCATCCTCGTAGTTATAACCCTGCCAGGGCATGAATGCAACCATCAGGTTTCGGCCTAATGCCAATTCTCCTGCTTGTGTGGCATACCCTTCGGTAAGAATTTGTTTCGGAACAACCCTTTGTCCTTTTCTAACAATTGGGCTCAGAGAAATACTTGTTCCCTGATTTGTTTTTCCGTATTTAGGTAATTTGTATGACTTATGATCCGGTTCAAAACTCACAAAACGCTGATCATCGGTGCGATCGTATTTGATGATAATTTCGTTTCCATCAACATAATCAATAACACCATGTCCTTCGGCAGTAATATGAACACGTGAATCAGTAACAACCCTCGATTCAAGACCTGTTCCAACAATAGGTGATTCAGGCTTGATCAATGGAACAGCCTGGCGCATCATGTTCGACCCCATAAGGGCACGGTTTGCATCATCGTGTTCAAGGAATGTAATCAATGAAGCGGCAATCGAAGCAATTTGATTCGGACCAACATCCATCAGTTGAACTTTTCCAGCTTCAACAACAGGATAATCACCTTCAAGACGTGCTTTAACCTTTGGCTCAATGAATTTACCTGAATCGTCAAGACGCGCATTTGCCTGAGCAATAACCTGTCCTTCTTCTTCTTCTGCAGTTAAATAAATTACTCCTTCATTGGTTAAATCAACCAACCCGTTTTCTACCTTACGGTAAGGGGTTGATATGAAACCAAGATCTGTAATTTTTGCAAAAACACAAAGAGAAGAAATCAAACCGATGTTTGGCCCCTCAGGGGTTTCGATTGGGCAAAGTCTTCCATAGTGAGTATAGTGAACGTCACGAACTTCGAATCCGGCACGTTCGCGAGAAAGTCCACCAGGTCCGAGTGCCGACATACGACGTTTGTGGGTCATCTCGGCCAATGGATTGGTTTGATCCATAAATTGCGAAAGAGCATTCGTTCCAAAGAATGAATTGATAACCGAAGACAGCGTCTTGGAGTTGATCAGATCAATTGGGGTAAATACTTCGTTATCTCGTACGTTCATCCTTTCACGGATTGTACGGGCCATACGGGCTAATCCAACTCCGAACTGGTTATACATCTGTTCTCCAACTGTACGGACGCGACGGTTCGACAAGTGGTCGATATCATCAACATCGGTCCTTGAATTGACAAGTTGAATTAAATATTTTATAATCGCAATAATATCTTCGTTCGTGAGAACACGAGTATCGATATTAATGTCGAGATTAAGTTTCTTATTAATCCTGTAACGTCCAACATTTCCTAAATCGTAACGTTTATCAGAAAAGAAGAGGTTATCAATAACATCGCGCGCCGTTGATTCATCGGGCGGTTCTGAGTTTCGCAACTGACGATAAATATGAAGTACAGCTTCTTTTTCTGAATTACAGGGATCTTTTTGCAACGTATTGTAGATAATTGCATAATCCTGAAGATTTGCATCTTCTTTATGCAATAAAATTGTTTTTGCACCCGAATCGACAATTAAATCGACATGATCATTTTCGATAACGGTTTCACGGTCGATAATAACCTCGTTACGTTCAATGGATACAACTTCACCTGTGTCTTCATCTACAAAGTCTTCAACCCATGTTTTCAATACACGAGCAGCCAGTTTTCTGCCCACCAATTTTTTAAGGGCTACTTTCGATACTTTTATTTCATCGGCTAAACCAAATATTTCTAAAATATCTTTATCACCTTCAAATCCAATAGCACGGAGTAATGTTGTGACTGGCAATTTCTTTTTACGATCGATATATGCATACATGACATTGTTGATGTCAGTAGCAAATTCGATCCATGATCCCTTAAAAGGAATAATTCTTGCGGAATAAAGTTTTGTTCCATTGGCATGCATGCTCTGCCCGAAGAAAACACCGGGAGAACGATGTAATTGAGAAACAATTACTCTTTCAGCACCATTTATAACAAATGTTCCCCGTTCAGTCATGTATGGAATAGTACCAAGATATACATCCTGCACAACCGTATCGAAATCTTCATGTTCCGGATCGGTACAGTATAGTTTCATCTTGGCTTTTAAGGGCACACTGAAAGTTAAACCTCTTTCGATGCACTCTTCTATTGAATACCTTGGAGGATCGATATAATAATCGATAAATTCAAGAACAAAATTATTTCGGGTATCCGTTATGGGAAAGTTTTCAATGAAAACATTATATAACCCTTCTTCTTTTCTGATTTCAGGGGTTGACCCAAGTTGAAAAAACTCAATGAATGACTTGATTTGAATCTCAAGAAAATCAGGGTATTCGAATCTATTTTTCGATAACGAAAAATTAACTCTTTGATTTACAGTATCCAAAGACATTTAGACGATGTATTTATTGAACTTAAAATATAAAACACAAAAAGGCTTAATCCCGACGTACGTCGGGACTAAACCATTGCAACCCAGTTATGGGTTGAAGACCTTATTTAAGTTCAACTTCAGCTCCAGCTTCAACTAATTGTTGTTTAAGAGCCTCAGCTTCTTCTTTAGAAACTTTCTCCTTGACGGCTTTTGGAGCAGCATCAACTAATTCTTTAGCTTCTTTCAGACCAAGGCCTGTTAATTCTTTAACTAGTTTAACGATAGCAAGTTTCGACTGTCCAGCCGACTTCAAAACTACGTCGAATTCAGTTTGAACAGCTTCTTCAGCAACTTCTGCACTAGCAGCGGGGCCAGCAACAGCTACAGCTGCAGCAGCAGGTTCAATACCGTATTCTGATTTTAAGATTCCTGCTAATTCATTTACTTCCTTAACAGTGAGGTTAACTAATTCTTCTGCAAGTTTTTTTAAATCTGCCATTTTAACAACGATTTAAAATGTTATAAATTATTTATTACTCTTTCTCGGATAATGTCTTTAGAATCCCGGCAATTTTCTGTCCGCCATTGCTTTGAAGAGCAGAGATGACATTTTTGGCCGGTGATTGAAGAAGTGCAATGATGTCTCCAATAAGTTCTTCTTTGGATTTGATATTTGCTAAAGCTTCAAGTTGGTTTTCGCCTACATAAATAGACTCTTCAACATAAGCAGCTTTGAATACTGGTCTTTCTAATCTTTTGTTCTTTTTGCGGAATTCTTGAATTAATTTCGCAGGAACACTACCAGATTCACAAAACATCAATGACGTATTGCCTTTTAGAGCGTCGAAAAGTTCATCAGCATTCTTTTCAGAAGCTTCAAGAGCTTTTCTTAGGAGCGTATTTTTAACTACAATCAGTTTTACATCTTTTTGAAAACAGAGACGTCGTAATTCACTTGTCTTTACTGCATTCAAATCAGAAATATCTGCCAGGTAAAAATGATTGTATGAATTGATCTCCTGAGTCAGGTTATCGATAACTGTTTGTTTTTCTGATCTCTTCATAATTCACATATTAATCCTGTGCAGTTTTTGGTTCCACTTGAATACCCGGGCTCATTGTGCTCGACAGGTATATACTTTTAATGTATGTACCTTTAGCAGCCGAAGGTTTCAATTTTACGATAGTGCCAATAAATTCTCTTGCATTGTCAACAATCATGTCGTAAGTAAAAGATACTTTTCCGACAGATGTGTGAACGATACCGTATTTATCAACTTTAAAATCGATTTTTCCTTGCTTAATTTCCTTGATAGCTTTGCCAACCTCCATGGTTACAGTTCCGCTTTTAGGGTTAGGCATTAAACCACGAGGACCGAGAATACGACCAAGAGGACCTAATTTGCCCATAATTGGGGGCATTGTGATAATAACATCCACATCGGTCCAACCTCCCTTGATTTTTTCAAGGTATTCGTCCAGTCCTATGAAATCTGCTCCTGCATCTTTAGCTTCCTGCTCTTTGTCAGGTGTTACCAAAGCCAGAACCCTAACTTCTTTACCGGTTCCGTGAGGTAGAGATACTACTCCACGAACCATTTGGTTAGCTTTACGAGGATCAACCCCTAAACGCACATCGATATCGACAGATGCATCGAATTTGGTCATAGAAATTTCCTGAACCAATTTTGATGCTTCAACTAGCGTATAGAATTTGCCTTGTTCAAGCTTTTCTAAAGCAAGTTTTCTATTCTTAGTAATTCTAGCCATTTTAATCAATAATTATTAGTTTAATTAAATGGAGAATCACCTGTGATAGTAATCCCCATACTACGGGCAGTACCAGCAACCATCCTCAACGCAGACTCAAGCGTAAAGCAGTTTAAATCGCTCATTTTAATTTCGGCAATTTCTTTCACCTGATCCCAGGTAATTGTCCCTACCTTTTTAACATGAGGTTCAGCAGAACCACTTTTAACTTTAGCTGCTTCAAGTACTTGAACAGCCACAGGGGGTTGTTTTACGATAAACTCGAAAGATTTATCAGCAAAAACAGTAATTAATACAGGAAGCACTTTACCCGCTTGTTCTTGTGTGCGGGCATTAAACTGCTTGCAAAACTGCATAATATTAACCCCTTTGGATCCCAATGCTGGTCCAACCGGTGGTGACGGGTTTGCCGCGCCACCTTTAATTTGGAGTTTGATAATTCCAGCAACTTCTTTAGCCATAACAAAAGATTAATTTTTGTTGTTTTACTCCTTTTCAACTTGCATAAAACCAAGTTCCAAGGGTGTTTTACGACCGAATATTTTTACCATTACTTTCAACTTCTTCTTTTCCTCATTGATTTCTTCAATAATTCCATTGAACCCGTTGAAAGGGCCATCGATCACCTTAATTGTTTCGCCTATCACAAAAGGTATCGTAAGTTCTTCATCACTTGCTGAGAGTTCATCCACTTTCCCAAGGATACGATTTACTTCGGATTGACGCATAGGTACAGGTTCGCCTCCTTTTGTATCACCTAAAAATCCGATTACGTTTGTAACATTTCTGAGAATGTGGGTAACTTCACCAACTAATGCAGCTTCGACTAACAAATAACCAGGGAAAAAGTTACGTTCTTTGCTGATTTTCTTACCATTTCTAATTTGATAAACTTTTTCGGTAGGTATTAATACCTGCGAAACATACTCCTGGAGACCGGCAGATGAAATTTCACCTTCGATATATTCTTTGGCCTTTTTTTCTTTTCCCCCGATGGTTCTTAGAACATACCACTTTCTTTGGATCTCACTCATTTTAGACCTCCAGTAGATTAATAAAATAGACTGTAAATAAAATTCATCATGTTTTCAAAAACGAAATCAATAATGAAAATTACCAGTGCGATTATGATGGAAGCTATCATAACTATTACTGCGCTACTTTGCAATTCCTTCCAAGATGGCCACGTTACTTTGTGTACCAATTCATTGTAAGACTCTTGAACGTAAGTTTTGATTTTCATCGCCTTATGATTTTTTGTGCGAAAGGTAAGAGTCGAACTTACAATTTTACTCCCATTTGAGTTTATTCGCAATTAAAGTCCCGGCCTTTCGACCGGGACTTTTATATTGATTTATTTTATGCTATAATTTCTGTAACCTGACCAGCTCCTACGGTACGTCCTCCTTCGCGAATTGCGAAACGAAGTCCGATGTTCAAAGCTACGGGATAGATTAACTGCACCTCAATTTCAACATTGTCGCCTGGCATAACCATTTCACGACCTTCAGGTAAATTAATCTCTCCGGTAATATCAAGTGTACGAAGATAAAATTGCGGACGATATTTGTTATGGAATGGTGTATGACGTCCACCTTCTTCTTTTTTCAATACATATACTCCAGCTTTAAAGGTAGTATGAGGAGTAATTGAACCTGGTTTAGCTAAAATCTGACCACGTTTGATTTCCTTTTTATCAACACCACGGAGCAATAAACCTACGTTATCACCAGCTTGTCCATCATCAAGGATTTTGCGGAACATTTCAACACCGGTACATACTGTTTTACGACCTTCGGCACCAAGACCAATTAATTGAAGTTCGTCACCAGTGTGAATTTTACCCATTTCGATACGGCCAGTAGCAACAGTACCACGACCGGTAATCGAGAATACATCTTCAACAGGCATAAGGAAAGGTTTGTCAACTTCACGTGGAGGCAGTGGAATCCAAGCATCGCAAGCTTCCATAAGCTCAATTACTTTTTCTTCCCATTTTGGTTCTCCGTGCAATGCACCTAAAGCTGAACCTTGAATACATGGGGTATTGTCTCCATCGAATCCGTAGAAAGTAAGCAATTCACGGATTTCCATTTCAACAAGTTCGAGAATTTCAGGATCGTCAACTGCATCAACTTTGTTCATGAAAACAACCAATTTAGGAACGTTTACCTGACGTGCCAAAAGGATGTGTTCACGAGTTTGTGGCATAGGTCCATCTGTAGCAGCAACTACAATGATGGCACCGTCCATTTGAGCAGCACCAGTAACCATGTTTTTAACATAGTCGGCGTGTCCCGGGCAGTCAACGTGCGCATAGTGACGTGTTGCTGTTTGATATTCTACGTGTGCTGTATTAATAGTAATACCTCTTTCTTTTTCTTCAGGAGCATTGTCAATTTGATCGAATGTTTTAATTTCACAATATCCCTTTTTTGCTAATACCATAGTAATAGCAGCAGTTAAAGTGGTTTTTCCATGGTCAACATGGCCAATAGTACCAATATTCACATGGTCCTTATCCCTAACAAATGTTTGTTTAGCCATAACTCTAAATATTTGATAACATTAACTAATTATTTTAATCTCTTTAATTCTTTTCGAGCCGGTGATGAGAATTGAACTCATGACCTCTTCCTTACCAAGGAAGCGCTCTACCCCTGAGCTACACTGGCAAAGTTTCGAGTTTAATTCCCGTTTGTTTTTCAGAAAATGAGCGGGAGACGGGATTCAAACCCGCGACCCTTAGCTTGGAAGGCTAATGCTCTATCGACTGAGCTACTCCCGCAATTTCCAAAAAACCAAAAACCAAAAACCAAAAACCAAAAAAAATGGAATTTGAACTTTGGAATTTGAGATTTCCAACTAGTGGGGAGAGCAGGATTCGAACCTACGAAGGCGTCGCCAATAGATTTACAGTCTACCCCATTTGGCCACTCTGGAATCTCCCCTTATTCAAAAATTTGAATGAACGAACGATTGATTTTAACATTAATCGGACGATTTTGAACTCCCAAAATCGTCCCGTAATATTGTGATGCTCAACCGCTAATAAAGCGTAAACCCTTATCAGTCAAAAAACTTTCTGAAAAGGGTTTGCAAATGTATAAATATTTTTAATTAAAACACAAAAAACAATCATTTTTTCTTTTTTATTTTTCGTGCAGTTTGTCTTTGAATTTTTCAATTTGACGTTTAATTGCTTCTATTGCTAAATCAATTGCTTCTTCAAAAGAATCGGCCTGTTTTTTAGCAAATAAATAATCCTTTGATGGTATTGAAAGCTTCAATTCAACCTCTTTGTTATTGGCCACCTCCGGTTTGATTACTTTCAGAATAACTTCTATACTAATAATACCATCGAAGTAAGTTTCAAGTTTACCTACTTTTTTGTTGATGAACTCGACCAGCTTTTGGTCGGCATTAAAATGAACGTCATTAATTTTGATATTCATAACATTTCCTCCTTTTTAAGCCCTTGGATGGGCTTGTTTGTAAATTTCTTTTAATTTTTCGAAAGTAGTATGTGTATATACCTGAGTTGCGGACAAATTTGCATGTCCTAATAGTTCCTTAACCGCGTTCAAATCGGCTCCATTATTTAAAAGATGTGTTGCAAAACTGTGGCGAAGTACATGCGGGCTTTTCTTCGATATGGTAGTCACCATTTCCAGGTGCTTTTTTACTACCCTATAAATTAATTTGTCGTATGTCTTTTCACCATCAGAAGTCAATATAAGAAATTCTTCTTTAGCTGCAATCGTATCTCGCAATTTTAAATACTCATTTAATGGTTGATCAATACTTACAGGATAGGGTATTATTCTTTCTTTATTCCCTTTCCCCAGTACTTTAATGCAATGCCCTACTATATCAACATTTTGATATTTCA
>Ga0209373_10001051_pt1 | contig 36185 bp, 6 predicted proteins | sample Higcelweek5metaG_FD_187173 | JGI IMG/M metagenome (GOLD analysis project Ga0209373, IMG submission 187173) | Freshwater pond sediment microbial communities from the University of Edinburgh, under environmental carbon perturbations - High... | ecosystem: Environmental > Aquatic > Freshwater >... | reverse complement strand
ATTTTCTAAAACCCAACACCACAAAAACAGATCAGGATTTATCTTTTACCGATAATTCCGGGCGGTTTGCCCAATACAGAAATAAAATATTGAAAGTTAATATCAAATTTGAACCAAAATTAATTAACATGAGAACAGATCAGGAAAAATATTGCTTCAACTGCGGAACAGCCATCGATTCAAAAGCGGCTGTATGCCCGAAATGCGGAGTACCTCAACCCGATATTGCCAGGAATAAGACCATTAACAGCCGCTGGCTCGCCGCGTTATTACTTTGCTGGATTCTGGGCATTTTCGGTGCTCACCGTTTTTACCTCGGGAGAACGGGTACTGGTTTTTTGATGCTGTTCACGTTGGGCGGTCTAGGGATTTGGTACCTCATTGATTTGATTATTATTATCGTAGGTCAATTTCACGACTATGACGGAAGTTTTGTAAAAGCACAACTCGAATAAACCCTTATTTTTAACCTGTGCGCAAGGCCTTCCAACATGTTTGGAGGGCTTTGCTTTTTTTATTTAGTTCCTTTATGCTCTTTCGAGGGAAGAAATACAGAATTCAAATAAAATCATCTTTGTGTAACTATGTTGAACAATATCTATAAAAAATAAATGACACGAAGAACAATAAATAAACGAAGGATTATTGAGTATAACTCCTCAAATTTTCAATGTTCATCAATAAAAAATATCAACTCATCAAAATAGCAAAACAAAAGTTTATTATTTTATGTAAAAAACATATCTTCATCCTCTTTAACAATAACCTTACACCCAAATTCTTTAAAAATTAAAAAATGAGCTTCCGAATTCTCTTTTTTTTAACTTGTATTTTACTTGTTGGAAATGGGATATTGTGTTTTGCAAATCAAAATACTTCAATACCCGACGCATATTTTCTTGAAAAGTATGATAATCGCAGCTTTAATATTGAGAATGTAATTCAAAATGTAAAAAAATCCGGCAACATTATTCCTGTTATTATACCAGAGGATGGAATTCAGGATGTATTACCTCAGACAACAACAAATTACTTGACAGAAGGTGATATTCCAGTGGGAGGACAGACAGAAAATTCTGTGGTTAAGGCGTGGTTTAATAAGATCTTTGGAACCGGAAAAGAAGGTGATACTGAAAAAAATGGCATACTCACTGATTTATTGGATAAAAGCCCTGAAGAATTAAGAAATGTCACTCTACCTGCCGGGATGTCGTATACTTCAGGTAGTTTCGATATTAAAGTTGCTGTTGTTAAGGCCTATTTTTCGCCCGATTATATCCAAATGGACATGTTGGCAATGGTCACATGGAAAGTGAAAGACAAAACCGATACGCTGATGCTTGGGGCATGGGGAGTTCGCTCCTACTATGGTTATGGTTGGCCTGAAGTAAAGTTTACTCTTCTTCAGAATGAAGAAATCAAATTAAACGACAACCTCTTTCTTCAACTTAACGGAAATTATAATAATGAATTAGGAACAGTTGATCTAAGCAAAGCGACCTATATCAGTATGGACTGTGATGGTTTAGAAAGCACGAAGATTTTTTTTAGGGGAATGCTTTTTGCACCCAAGGAATCAGGAATTTATAACGTTGTAAAGAATACTGAACCAAGTGAGCCACAATTCACGATTGAGGATGATACATTCAAAATCGATCTGAATGTTGAAGCCAGTTTGAAAAGTTTCTATTTTGAAGTTAATGGCGAAAATGGAAAGGAATACTACTATACCTATAAAAATACCGATGTAATTGTTGGTTTGAAAGGCTTTACACTCGATTTTGATGTAAACAAGTCAAACCCTTCTTTTATTAGCTCTACGGCGCTTCATTTGGATGAAACCAACAAAGGTCCTGAATGGCAGGGACTTTATGTAAAGGAAATTAGTTTATTCCTCCCATCGAATGCGACAAATGGCGACAGTAACGAAAGGGCAATGATTGCTGCCAACGACATGATCATTGACGAAGAGGGACTTTCGGTTGGCGTAAAAACAAGTGGATTGGAAAACCTGAAATTACAACAGAAACTTCCGGTTCAGGTTAAATCGGTTGAGGTCAATATATGTCAAAATGAAATTATTAAAATCCGGGTCGAAGGACAGGTATCACCAGCGCTTCTAAAAGAAGGTACGGACTTGGCCTTTTGGTTTATGTGGCTCGATAAAGGCAAAGGAAATGCCGATTCATTTAATAAAAGTTTTGATGATGATGATGGGTATTATGTTGGTATGGCTTATGGTAAATTAATCAAAGCTCCAACCCCTACGGTACCACCAACTGAACCTGTTGTAGAAATTACAGATCAAACGGTATACAACGATATTCCTGTGGCAAAAGAAGAAGATAATTCAGAAGAAGAAGAAGAAGAAGAAGAAGAAGAAGAAGAACCGCAAACAAGCTTTATCCCTGCCAAATTAACTGTTTTCAGAAGTTATATTTTCATTCCAAAAAACAGGGCTGCAAATGAACCAGCCATCGAGAAATTTGAAATTACCAACATGACTATTGTCACAACTGGTAAAATTGAAGGATTTAAATTAGCGATTGAAAACATTGGGTATGACTTTTGGGAAAATCGATTCCTCTTTTATACAAATACTACCAATAATACAAAAATCACTTTCGATGCGGGGGAACGCTCTTCTTTAAGCAACTTCCCAATTAAAATTGGCTATAAACCAGTTGGAGAAGACAAAGAGGATACTGAAATTGTGTTTGAAAACAACAAACTCAAAGTGCCAATTTCAGTTTGCCTAACTGATAAAACATTCGCATCAAAAACCTCTTCCGAAACAACAGGTAGTTCAACAGAAGGCACTGGCACCTCAGCAAGTACAACTAAAAAAACAGAATGGGCAATTTCAGGAGGAGGACTGTTTTACTACGACTGGAACAAGGGTACAGACAGAAAAGGGCTAGACCGTTTTATTAGCCGGATTACAGTTCCTGCTTTATCGGTTGGTGTTGAGTTTCCCTCTTTCGCATTCGACGGTGCTGTGCGGTTTTATGAGCCGGAAACAAGCAATGGCCGGTCGGGTTTTAGTGGCGATGTAAGATTGATGCTGGCTCTTGGTGGAAAACTGGAAAAAGATGAAAACAACAAACTCGATGAAAGTAAGAATTTCACCGTAACTGCAGGAATAGATTTTGGATCAATAAAAGATCCTGCTAAAAACCTTGATTATCGCTTTTGGCGCGTATCAGCCTCAGTAGTTGGTTTAGGTGTCGATCTGTTGCCAGCTCCCAAAGTTCTTCAGTTGGATGGTTTTGCCGGTGCCCTGGCTTACCACATGGTGCCTTCACCATCTACTGACCCTGAAAAGATGATCTATGACCCTTCAGCAAATAGTGGATTATATATCAGCGCTGCCTTATACCTTAATCTAGTAAAATATGGAAGGGGTAAAGCCGGTTATTTTGCCTTGTTTAATCCTGAATGGCAACCTCTCTTTCTTGGCATGAATGCCGAGATTGAATTAATGGTCGATCTGGCTGCTGAACTTGGTATTTCTGATCTTTTGACAGATTATAACAATTTGCTGGGAATGGACCTTGGCACCACGATTGCTGAAACATCAGGAATTAATCTGAGTGCCGACCGAATTGAAGATATAAACACCTTCGCCAATAAAATAAAAAGTACAATTAGTTGGCCCGATCTGGGTGCAATAACAAAAACCAAAATTAAACTCGATGCATTATTCCAATTCGATACAAGAGATTTACTAAATCCCGAACTACAAGCTGAAGCTAATTTATCCATAAAAGCCGGAGACTTAATTAATGGTGGCGGATCTGTCTATTTATTTGTTTCCAAGAATGATTTTTATGTCCATGCCGGATACAAGTACTACGACTTTAACATCATGGCAGATAAAACAATCATTTCAGAATATGAAAGATGGTCTCCCTTAGGTCTGACTATTACATTTTCAAAAAATATTGAAGCAGATGCCAGGGCCTATTTCATGCTTGGCAACCACATACCCACAAAACTACCCCGACCGGTTGAAGACTTAAGGTTAACCGGTATCTCGCCACTAGGACTTGAAAAATGTAATGAATTAAATGCTAAAGACTTGTTACCTGCCCAGAAAAGTATTGGCGTAGCTTTTGGCGCTGCTTTTTCGCTAAAAGTTGAAACCCCAAAGGATAAATTTATTTATGGCAATGCGATGGTTTATGCTGGCGCTCTGTTTAATTTCACCCGTTATGAGAATATTGTGTGCATGGATTGGCAGAAAGATCAAACAAATAAAACCTTCGGATTCAATAACTGGTATGGAGAAGCAGAAGTCTTTGCAGGTATCAGCGCCCAATTGCAAGCTCAACCCAAAATTGGTAATAAACGAAAAATTGTCAATATTGCCAAAGCGGAACTAGGAACCCTTCTTAAAGCCGAATTCCCTAACCCATCGTGGTTTTACGGAACGGTTTGGGGCTATGCCGAAATCTTAAACTTCATCAAAGTGGATTACCCTCTTGAAATTGAATTTGGAACAAGATGTAAGTTTATAGAAGAACCAAAAGAAAATGATGAGATCGATTTACCCCTAGTCAATCGTTTTTCTATTACAAATAATAAAGAGATGCCTGAAACCATTTCTGTATTTGATATTCCATTCGCTGAATTCAATTATGATTTTAACAAATCTATTTATGTACCCGGCGATAGTGCTGAATTAGATAAAGAGTACGAATTCAGGGTTAAAGGCATTCAAGCATGTGACAAAAATGGAATTGCATTAGGTAATATTGAAGTATCAGAACATTGGGAAAACAACAAAAAAATGCATCTGAAACCGATAAAACCTACTGATGGACAATGGCCTACCAATGCTGAAGAAATTGGCCTGAATTTTTATGTTACCATGTATGAAAGCAATAATGGCGGTGAATGGATATTAACCCCCAATAAACCTGTTTACACGGATGAGGAAGGTCAAGATCTGGTTGAATTCGATCCCGAGGACGATAATACCTACCTTCTTGATACAACTATTTGGTTTAAAACCGGCGCACTTGCTACAACCTTGTCTTTGTCGAGTGTGGTAGATACCTATCCGGTTATCGATCAGAAGTATTTCTTTGTTGGACAAACAGAAAAAGGCCATATTGAAATCAAAGAAATCCAGAGTTATCTGTTTAAAGAAACGGATGGTACACCTAAAAGCAACATAACGGTTACATTCAAGGAAGGGAATACTATTGTAGGTAATTCCAGAGCTGATTTTTTGCCCGACAAAAACCTGCTTCAGTATAATCTACCTTCCTTATCAACTGGAAATGAATATACTTTAGAAATAAATAATGGTGACAAGGTGGTACTTTCTTATCAGTTTGGAACCAGCAAGTATCCAACCTTTGCTAATAAAGTAAGCAACATAGCATCCATTATTTCGGAAGAGAATGCTGAACCCGGCTTAATCACAGCTACCTGTGAATATGGCGAGCCCTTCGACAAAGTTGAAATATTTGGTACTGTTTACTGTAAAAACAAACCACTTGTTAAAGCTTTCGGCCTGTTGAAAGATAACAGAAACTCCTTTTATTCAAATATTGTAAAACCAGTTATGGATAATGAATCGTTTTTTAATGGTTTAAATCCCGATCCCTATAATTATCCTTTCCCAACATGGGAAAATGGCACGGAAGAATATGAGATTGAATTATCCCAAAAACTGGGACCGGAAACATTTGAAAAAGCAATGATTACGCAGTCAAGATTCCCTTATATTTACGATATAAGTTTACCTTATGAAACATTCATTTCCGAATTTGTTCCTATACTAGGCAGCTATTGCCCTGAATACAACCAAGTTTATGACTTTCTAATTAAATATGTAAAACGGACTGGTAATTTTTGCGAATATGATTTCGCCTATTTAATCAACGAGCACTTCCCTGTGAAACTAACCTATTCGTATGGTACCGAAAACTCCGGTGTTGTCGATTTTAAATACAACAAATCAACCCTGTAGATTATGAATAAACTGAAAATACTCATCATAATATCCTTACTGTCGGTTGGTTATACGATGAATGCCCAACAACCCGAGCAAAAAAATAACGGGGTAGTTTTAGTGCATTCCACCACAGAGGGAAATGTGAGGCTGCGGTGGTCACCTTTAACCCCCGAAATATGGAATATCGGAAAAAAGAACGGGTTTATCCTCGAAAAAAGGGTGATCAAAGAGGGAACAAAGTTTAATAATCCTCCTTCAACCACAATCATGGGTGAAGTTCCTTTCTTGCCTGCTCCAATCATTAAGTGGGAACAGGCAAGCGAACACAACGATTACGCGGCCATCATTGCCGATGCTTTTTTTGGCGAAAGTTATTCTAAAAAGAAAGGCACAACATTTCCCAGAGCCGGCATTTTAAACTCACTGGTTGAACAAAACGATAAGTTTGCATTTTCGCTTATTTCGGCTGAATTGAGTTACGAAGCTGCCCTGCTGGCTGGCTGGGGGTTTGTCGACAACAATATCCAACCAAACAGCATTTACGAATACATTGTCTATCTGAACCACCCCGATTTTCAGGATAAAGTGAGGGATACACTCCGGGTTAACATGTCTGCCAAAACATCGCCTCCCATGCCCATAGCTGTTACTGCCGATTTTGAAGAGAATATGGCCAAAATATCGTGGCATCAAAACTATCCCGGATATCAGGTTTCCTCTTACCGCGTTGAACGTTCAACCGATGGGATCAATTTCGAAAACCTCTCATCTACCCCTTTTATCTCAGGCGGTTCAGGTATCGCATCGAACCGGGAGACAAGAGCTAGTTTTAATGATTCTATCTCCAACAATATCTACTATTTCTATCGTGTAAGCTCTATTGACTGTTTTGGCGATGTAAGCAAACCATCGAAAGTAGTAAAGGGAATGGCCAAAAGGAGACTTACCGCTGTTCCTCAAAATCTGAAACATACCTTTGCCAATTACGACACCATTCAACTCCAGTGGGAATTCGACAAAGAGCAGGAAAATCTTATTCTTGGTTTTGAGGTATTTAAAAGCGATTCCTCGAAGGGGCAATATCAAAATATCAGCTTCACGTTACCGCCAACTGCCCGTTCGTTCAGGGTAAAAGCCACCAACAGCAACTACTTTATTGTAAAAGCAGTTGGCCGCGAAGAGTACTCAACGGTTACCGGTTCCTATTTTGTGTTGCGTCCCGATCTGGTTCCCCCGAAACAACCGCAGGGTTTAAAAGGTAAAATCGACACGACCGGAATCATTAAGATTGAATGGCTTCCCAATACCGATGACGATTTGGATGGCTATTTTGTCTATTCATCGTACAATGACTCCAGCGGTTTTATAAAGACAACATCAAAACCGATAAGGCAGACTTTTCACTCCGACACAATTGATGTAAGATCGGGATCGAAAAACATTTACTACCTGGTGGTTGCCGCCGATAAAGCCGGAAACAACTCGATTCCAACAGAGAAACTAGGGCTGAAAATACCCGATCTGATCAAACCCGATCCTCCCCTTTTGTACAATACATTCCGCCATGCTGATACCGTGAAGATTGAATGGCTGCCAAGTCCTTCGGACGATGTGGTGATGCAACTGGTATACCGGAAAGAACGAAACGATAAAACATGGAAAGTGTTGACCCGTTACAACGATAACACCACCAATTACGTTCAGGATACCGGGCTTGAAGATGGGAAAACATACAGCTACCTGATCATTGCCGTTGACGGGAACAAATTGGAATCGAAACCTGTCGGACCAGTGAATTTTACGATTGCACTTAAAACAAAACCCAAAAAGGTTGAGAAGTTTATCGCCCGGTTCGACCAGCAGGCGTTGACCGTTAGCCTAAGCTGGAAAGCCGATCCCGGGGTGAAGGGATACGAGATTTACAAGGACGACAGCGATGGTCAAAACTTTTACTTCTTCAAATTTTTGGAAGCGACTGAAAATAAACTAACCGATACAGAAATAAAGCCATTTAGAACCTATAGTTATAAAATAAAGAGCATGTCTGAAAAAGGCATTTACTCCCCATTTGAAACGGTAAAGGTGGCTTGGAAATAAAACTTTCATTAAAAACCTAAACCAGAGAATAACCGCTTATCTAAATAAACCACAATATGAAAATTTCATCACTTATTGTCGATCTCAGGAATAAATTCATACACATGTTGGGATTTATATGTGTTTATATTGATAAAAGAAAAACAAATACAAATCAGCAGTGCCTTACCCTTGTTCTTAAATCAATACTTCTAATAATAGTTCTATTACCTATTAATTCTTTTGGACAGACTTGGTATTATATGCTTCCTCAAGATATAACATATTTAGTACCAACTATTGGCCCATGTCAAACAAACGTGTTCGTAACTAATCCTAATTGTTGTGACGGTAATCAAAATTATGACGTTAAGTATTTTGATAGTAACTATAAAGATGTTACTGATAATCTCGATTGGTGGCTTGAATCAGGATTAAATTCTATCTGTTGTAGTGGAGTTTTTGGTGTAAAAGAGAATCCTACAGCTTTCAAAAGATATGCAACAATAGAGTTTTATGCTGGCAACCTCCGATATAAATATGGAATAACTCAAGAAGGAAATACAATTCCTAGTGTAAATATCACTGTATCAAAACAAAACATTTGCAGAGGCTCTGCAGTGACTTTCAATGCTATACCTTCTGTAATTGAAGGGTCTCAAACTTACCAATGGCTGAAAAATTCTAATAATATATCTGGTGCAACAGGTTCTTCTTATACTACATCATTGATTAATAACAACGACATTATTTCTGTTGAACTTATTTCAGAAGGTTGTTATAGTGTTAATTCGAATAACATAACAATGACTGTTTACTCTCCTCCAACTGCACCTACAAGTATTACAGGTTCCCCTGTATGCATTGGTGGTAAAGCCTTACTTACAGCAACAGGAGGATCATCTGGGAGCGGTTGTGCTTACGAATGGGGTACCGGCAACACAATAGGTAACAATATAATTAGCGGGGCTACTAGTATAAAATATACAACTACAAATTTAAATTCAAATGCAACCTATTGGGTTAGGCGGGTCGGGAACACATCATGTACAAGTAAAACTACAGGTGTCTCTCAATTGGTTTCTATAGTTGCAGATCCCACCATTTCAACTCAACCGGTTTCACCGTCTAATGTTTGTGTAGGAGGAATGTTTTCTGAAACGACTGTAGAAACAGCAGGTGGAATTCAAACACATCAATACCAATGGTATTCCAATTCTTCGAATAGTTATACTGGTGCTACTTCAGTAGCTTACGCAAATAAATCAAGCAATGTACCTACAGCTTACACATCAGGAACAAAGTATTATTTCTGTGAAGTGCGTTCCGCCGGAATAGAATGTAATGTAGTTAAAAGCAATATTGTTTCTGCAACAACTGTTCCTGATCCGTATTTTACAACTCAACCAACAGGTTCGACTATCTGTTCGGGAGGTTCAGCTTCATTAAGCGTTAATGCTGCCGGAAGTACTAATGGATTGACTTTTCAATGGCAGTTTTATAACGGAACTACATGGGTTAATGTTTCTAGTGGGACACCAACTGGTGCTAGCTATTCTGGAGCTACTAATACCAATCTTTCAGTTGCAGGTATTAGCGCCGTGGGTTTATATAATTATCAGTGTTTTGTAACAGGTGCAGGAAATGGATGTGGCAATGCCACTTCTAATACGGCTGCGATAACGGTAGTGGATGATCCAACATGGGCGACCAATTCTGTTTCGCCTGCTTCAATATGTGCTGGAGGACAGGTAACTTTCAGTGCAACCGTCAGTGGTGGTTCGGGAGGTACGGTAAGCTGGATACGTTCCACAACACCGGGAGGTAGTGGCACTACGGTTACTTCCCCTTATACTGAATCAACAGCAGGCACTTTTTATTATCGCCCGCGATATTCCGCTACAGTATCAGGTTGTGACCTGATTGACGGGACACAGACAGCTGTAACGGTTTATTCCGACCCGGGGATAGATGCTATACAAGTCTCGCCTGCCACGATATGTGCGGGTGGTACAAGCGATATCATCGCCGTCCCGAATAGCGGTCATGACATGACCTTTCAATGGCAATATTCTGCATCATTAAACGGCACTTATGCCAATGTTTCAAACGGTTCACCTTCCGGTGCAACCTATTCATCTACTACAACCGACCTGACAGTTTCAGGTATCACTACAGCAGGAACCTATTATTACCGGTTATCGGGAACATCAACCTGCAATGGTTGTACCAGTCCGGTATACAGTACAGCGCTATCGTTAACAGTAGTTGCCGACCCTTCAGCACCTACGGCAACCAAATCGCCAAATTATGAAACTGTTTGCGCTGGGCAGACATTGACTTTAATAAGTGTATTAAATAATGGTGGTGGTACAGGTACATGCAATATTCAATATTGTTATTCGACCAATGGGGGCTCAAGCTATACTACATGGAACAATACTTTACCATCTTTTGCTGCGACTGGTTCTGACAACAGGATCAAGATTCGGAAAAATTGCGACGGAAGCGGATGTGATTTAAGTTCTGAAAATACTTATACATGGGCTGTTGTCGCCGATCCTTCAGCGCCAACTGCGACAAAATCGCCAAATGTAGCAACTGTTTGTGAAGGCCAGACATTAACCCTGACCGGGGTTACCGACAATGGCGGTGGCACAGGTACTTGTACCGTTCAATACAGCCAAAATGGAGGAGCCTATTCTACAACACTTCCAAGTTTTACTGCAATAGCTGGAACGAACACCATTGCTATTAAGAAAGTTTGCAATGGATCAGGGTGCGGCGAATCAAGTGTTACAACATATTCATGGGACGTAGTTGCAGATCCGACAATCACTACCCAACCAACCGGGGGTACAATATGTTCCGGGGGAACTCACAACCTGAGCATTGTTGCGGCAGGTGGCATTTCATTGTCATATAAATGGTACAAGGATGGTAGTTTTATCAGCGGTGCAACGGGTTCAACATACGGAGCCACAACCACGGGTGACTATTATTGTACAGTTTCATCAACTGGGAGCGGATGTGGTACAGCACAAAGCAACACTGTCCGTGTTACAGTTAACCCAACCCCAACCTTAACGGGAGTTTCACAGGAAGCGGCAGTTTGTGCAAATTCAGCAGCGACGATCAACCTAACGGGATTGGTTGCCAACAGCACTTCAACTGTGTCATACACCATCAACGGAGCTGCTAAGCCAGCAGCTGCCGGCGTTGTTGCCAACGCTTCTGGCGTAGCAAATTTCACCACTGCAGTTCTGACAGCTGCAAATAACGGACAAACCTTACAGGTAACAGACATAACCACAACCAGTACAACGCCCAATTGCAGCAAAACATTTAACGACATTCAAACTCAATTAAGTGTCAATGCCGCCCCCGGGGTTCCCGGGGACATTGCGGGTGATCGAACCCAATGCCCGGGATTATCGGGACAAACCTATAGCATCACTGAAGAAGTTGCAAATGCAGGCTTAACATGGGAAGTCCCAGCCGACTGGGCAATCACTGGAGGACAAGGAACTGTTTCGATAGAGGTTACCACCGGATCAGCAGGCCAAAACGGCGATATAAAAGTTACGGCAGAAAACAGTTGCGGCAGCAGTTACAGTACTTTGCCAGTTACCGTCAATGCATTGCCCACATTATCAAATGTAAATACATCATGTTCTTCTGACTTTTCTACCTATTCAATCTCGTTTACAACGAACGGGGTTGTTACATTATCAGGTTATACGGTTGATAATGGATCCATAAATGGAATCCCGGCAGGTACTGATGTAACGTTAACGGTCACACTGAATGGTTGTATGATAGAGGTGACTGTAACCCATCCCATTTGTTTTTGCCCAACAATTAATCCCCCTGTAGCCGGAACTGTCGAACCGATTTGCGAGGGCGATAATATCCCTCTTTTAACTGTATCTGTAGGTGACAATGAAACAGCCGACTGGTACGATGCCCAATCGGGAGGCAACCTTCTGGCAAGCGGCACAACCAGTTATAGCCCTGAGTTTGCCGGAACCTATTACGCCGTGGCAAGGAACATCCTGTCGGGCTGCACCAGTTCGACGCGAACGGCCGTTGCATTAACCATAAACGATTTACCAACATTGACCATTGGCGATGCAACCTGTTCAGCAGACTATAAGAGCTATTCAGTTCCTTTCAGCAGTAACGGGACAGTACGCAATGGCAGTGGAAATGTTGTTTCGAGCCCAATTGAGGGCATCCCAATATCAGAGAATATTACCCTGACTGCTACCCTTGGCGGATGCAGCCGTTCGGAAACGGTAACATCACCTAATTGCATTTGCCCGGATGTTCCGGCTCCGACTGGCAGCGACAGGGCTATTTGTGCCAACGAGTCAGACCATACGCTGACGGTCACGGTAGGCGATGGACTGACCGCCGACTGGTACGACTCCGATTCTGATGGCAACCTGCTGGCAGGCGGCACAACCAGTGATAGCCCTGAGTTTGCCGGAACCTATTACGCCGTGGCAAGGAACATCCTGTCGGGCTGCACCAGTTCGACGCGAACGGCCGTTGCATTAACCATAAACGATTTACCAACATTGACCATTGGCGATGCAACCTGTTCAGCAGACTATAAGAGCTATTCAGTTCCTTTCAGCAGTAACGGGACAGTACGCAATGGCAGTGGAAATGTTGTTTCGAGCCCAATTGAGGGCATCCCAATATCAGAGAATATTACCCTGACTGCTACCCTTGGCGGATGCAGCCGTTCGGAAACGGTAACATCACCTAATTGCATTTGCCCGGATGTTCCGGCTCCGACTGGCAGCGACAGGGCTATTTGTGCCAACGAGTCAGACCATACACTGACGGTCACGGTAGGCGATGGACTGACCGCCGACTGGTACGATTCCGATTCTGATGGCAACCTGCTGGCAGGCGGCACAACCAGTTATAGCCCTGAGTTTGCCGGCACCTATTACACCGTGGCGAGGGATATTTTATCGGGCTGCACCAGTTCGACGCGAACGTCCGTTATTTTAACCATAAGTCCATTGCCTTCAGCACCAACTGTTAACCTGGAACATCCAACTTGCACCTCTTCAACAGGTAAAATCACGGTTACTTCGCCAACAGGTACCGGTTTTACCTACAGCAAAGATGGTATCGATTATTCTAACACAACAGGGATATTTGATGTTACAGCGGGAGATTATACCGTTACTGCCCGGAATTCTGACGGATGTGTTTCTGATGGAATTGTTGTGACTATCGTGTCACAACCTCAAACACCTGATGCACCAACCGGCTCATCCACACAAGCCTATTGTTCCTCCGAAGGCAAAAAAGTCTCTGACCTGACTGCAACCCTTACCGGAAGTAATATCAAATGGTATGATGCTGCTGAAGCAGGAAATGCGATAAGTGAAACAGAATTACTTTCAACCGGTAATTACTTTGCAAGCCAAACAAACGGTGATTGTGAAAGTACCTCAAGACTTGGTGTTTTAGTAACTGTAAATCCGAATGTTACCGCTGGCACAGTTAGCGGTGTCAGCACGTTATGTGTCAATGCCACTGCAACCTTTACCAGTGATGGGACTACTGGCGGTAGCTGGAGCAGTACCAATCCGGGTGTGGCCAGTATAAACCCTGTATCGGGAGAGGTGACCGCCGTAAGTACAGGTTCAACCGATATCAGATATACAGTAAGTTCAGGTTGCGATAGCCCGGTCATCTCTATTCCATTCACCATTGAAGTAAGCCCATTATTAACCTTTGGTATTGATGACAGCAAAACCACATGTGGCGCCACTACAGGGACAATTGAACTTACCGGCCTTGTTGAAGGAAAAGATTATGAATACCAGCTTGTTCCTAAAGAAACTGCTAACCCCGATGCTTTCATTATGCAAATAACAGTTTCTGCTGGGCAAACTATAGAAATTCCTTTTTTCAACGAGGGAACTTATAATGGCACAATAGACTGGAAGGATGGAAAGCCAAAATCGACAATAACACATTATTATGATATTGATAGGCAACATACGTATACGGATGCCGGGGATTACAATATAGAATTTTCAGGAACGTTTCCTGGGTTTAAATTCTGGAACTCTGGATCAGCATCAATTGTAAAAAAGATTATACAATGGGGTAATGTTGGAATGTCTTTAAATACTAATGCATTTTATGGTTGTTCGAATTTGAGTAACATAGGTGATTTTGAAAATTTTTCGGGTTCCAATATTGGAAATAGTGTTTTTTACGGATGTTCCTCTTTAACATCAGTGACTATCCCATCATCTATTACAAGCATTGGTGACTATGCTTTTAGAGGTTGCTCCTCTTTAACATTAGTGACTATCCCATCATCTGTTATAAGTATAGGTTCTGGTGCTTTTGTATATTGTTCGGCACTAAAATCGATAACTATTCCATCATCGATAACAAGTATTGGTTATGTTACTTTTTGTTCCACGGGACTAACATCAATAAATATCCCATCATCGGTTAAAAGTATAGGTAATCAAGCTTTTGCTAATTGCTCGGCACTAACATCAATAAATATCCCATCATCGGTTACAAGTATAGATTATGGTGCTTTTCAATCTTGCTCGGCACTAACATCAATAACTATCCCATCAGCGGTTACAAAGTTAGAGCCTAGCCTTTTTTATAATTGCACAGCTCTTACATCATTAACTATCCCATCATCCGTTACAAGCATCGGAGACCGTGCTATTCAAAATTGCTCGGCACTAACAAACTTTATTTGTAATCCTTCAACGCCTCCAATTATAACAGGTTATAATTTTTCAAATTTTCCCGCGAATTTGAAAATAATAGTTCCAAGTATAAGTGTAACTGCATATAAGACAGCTTCTTATTGGTGGCAGTTAGCAGATCATATTGTTTCACAATCAGAACCAGTGGAATTAACAAGTGGATATCAAGCCCTCTCTTCTGTATCTCCACTTCAATTAGAAGAAACAGGAACAGCACCTAGTACTGGATTACCTGAACCAACAACAGAGGTTTCATCAATGGCAGCAACTTCTGAGGAACCTGTTTGGATTGATTACCCGGGTTCAATCGAAAACCTTGATCCTGGCAGTTATACCATTCAGGTTCGGGAGAAAAATACTACTTGTACATCAACCGAGTTAGATTTTACAGTAGACCTTAAAGAAACTCCTTCCACTCCTACCGTTAATACAGAGCAACCAAATTGCACCTATTCAACAGGTAAAATCACTATTACCTCACCAACTGGTACCGGTTTTACCTATAGCAAAGATGGTACCGATTATTCCAACACAACAGGGATATTTGATGTTACAGCAGGCCGGAGCTATACGGTCACTGCTAAAAATTCAGATGGATGCGTTTCGGAAGGGACACCTGCCATAATCGAAGAACAACCATCAACACCGTTGGAACCGGTTACCACTGTGACCCAACCAAACTGCACAACAGCCACCGGGGAAATAACTGTTGCGGTTCAGGTACCGGGCGAGAGCTATAGCTTTGATAACGGCGAAAACTTCCAGTTGGACAATACAAAATCAGATATTGCGGAAGGAGACTACGCGGTAATAATAAGGAGTACCGGAGGTTGTAATTCCCCGGTAAAAATAACAAAGGTTAATCCACAACCTTCTGCGCCCAATGCCCCAATGGTTGGCTACATTACCCAACCTAAATGTGCAGGTGAAAAAGGAAGCGTTGTTTTAAGCGGCCTGCCCGATGGAAACTGGATTATCAATCCGGGAGAAATAAACGGGAGTGGTTCAAATACAATACTATCAGGATTGGCTCCGGGTTCTTATTACTATACCGTAACCAATGAAGAAGGATGTACTTCACCTTTGTCAACAGAGGTGAAAATAGATAATCAACCTCTTCCAGTAGAATTAATTGCAGAAGTAATTCAGGGAGAGAGTTATCCTGATTTGAAACAGGGAGTAGTACTGATAAAAACTATGAGTGGCGGCACTGCTCCCCTTGTTTTGACCCTGAACGGAGAGACTGTCGCCGACATTACTGAAGGTAATACCATTAGCGGTCTCAACCCTGATAATTACCAACTGCTGGTTACCGACTTCAACAATTGTCTATCTACACCATACGATTTCAACATTACTGAAAACAATGACCTTACTTTTTCTGTAGAACCGCAGACACCCGAAACCTGCGACGGAAACTCTTCCATCAAGGTGAAATTTACAGAAAACCCCGATTATTCTTCCTATGAATACAAGATAAACGGATACAGAGATTGGACATCAATGCCTGCTAATGCAATTATTACAGGCATAAAAGGAGGCAATTATATACTCTCCATTCGCGATGGTGATTACATTTTCCCTTCAACCGTTTCATTTTCACTCACAACATACGAGCCTGTCGGTTTTGACCTAGGCAGCGAAGTGGTTGAATGTGCCCGTAACGGAATCATATTGGTGAACAACCTTACCGGTGGTGTAGCGCCTTACGATTACCTGCTCACCTCCGATCAGGAGAAACTGGGAGGCACCGTTACCATCCTGGGTGTAGAGTATCCTTGGGTTAAGGTTGGAAACCAATATTGGCTGGCTGCCAATTTGCATTATAACGATGGAGGCGTTGATGAAACCTCCGTTAATGAATCAAACGGCTACTTTACCTGGGATGCGGCCAAACAAATTGCTGAAAACATTGAAGGATGGCGTTTGCCAAGTCAAAGCGATTTTGCCGAACTGGCTGCATTTGCCGGTACAGAAGAGAATGCAGGTAAAAACCTGAAAGCGGTTGAATCGTGGAATCCTGACTACGCTGGCACCGATCAATATGGGTTCAATGCCCAACCTGCCGGTCAAATTCTTTCGAGCGGGCTTTCAGCACAAGGCAGTGAATGTTTTTTCTGGTCGGCTGAATCGTTTACATCCAACAATGAAACGCTGGGAATAGCCAGAAAAATAAGCAACGAAGAAACAAATTTCCCGGTCGATTATGGCGCCAGGAATTTGGGCCGAAGTGTCCGATTGATTAAAGAACAGGGTACCCCGGTTGAATATGAAGGAACCTGGAACAGACTGAATGAAAACTATCAAATACCTATTGATAAAAAAGGAACTTACAACGTGGTCATACGCGATGCTCATGGTTGCAAACCGGCTGAGAATAGCGTGACACTTGAAATGACACCTGCGGTTGAATTCTCAACCTATACCCCTGTTAATGCAAAATGCCACGGTGAGAAGGGTTCCATTATGCTGAAATCGGCATGGGGCGGCACCAATATCGGGTTTGAATACAATCTCGACAACACAGGGTGGGTCACATTTGAAGAAGGAAAAACAATTGAGATAGAACCATCAACCTCCGAATACAAAATTATTGTGCACGACAATAATGGTTGTGAGTCGCTTCCCTACCCTTTCAGAATTAATCAGCCCGATGAAATTACCGTAACATGGACACCGGTTATTTCCAAAAGTTATGAAGCTACAGCAAATGGATCTATTACAATTGATAATATTTCCGGGGGAAATGGAAATCCACACTTGACTTTAAATTCTGAATATTATCAATATTCATCGGATATGCCACCAATTACCGGTATCAGAATAGGGCAAAATGAACTCTATGCAATCGATCAGAAAGGTTGTTCTTCTACATTATATACGGTAAATATTGAACAAATCGACTCAATCAGGTTCGATGCCAGCGAAGAAACAGGCACCTGCGATCTTACAGGCAAAGCAGAATTGCAAAACCTTAGGGGAGGAAGCAGCAGGGACGGAATGATGTATCAACTGAACCAGGGCTCGCAGGAGACTCTGCCAGCTAATAATACCATTGATCCAATCTCGCAGGGTGACTACACCCTAATTTTAAGCGACAAAGATGGGAACAAGTCGGCTATCCATCGTTTTTCCATCCATACAACGACCCCAATTACATTTGAAGTAACCGATCTTACCCAAAAATGCGATTATCCGGGAAAAATAGCCATTCGAAATGTTTCGGGTGGTAGCGGCAGTAATTATTCATATACATTATCAACAGAAGATACACCTGATTTCAGCAGGCTCAACTGGTACAATTGCACCACTCTTCCCGACGCAGAAGCCACACAACCAATGTATTATGTATGGGTTAAAGATGGTACAGATTGTATTTCAGAAAAGCATACCGTAAATGTAGATGTGAGAAATCCGGTAGAAGCAAACATCCTGAACAAAAGGGCAACCGTTTTTTCCGGAACAGGTGACAAACCAATGACTTTTGTTTCAGCCAGCGGTGGGTACGGGCCTGTATATGATTATTCACTTGACAATGGAAGTACATGGAATATTTTTACCACGGAAATTGTAGCAAATAATCTTCCATTCAATAGTTATACATTTATTGCTAAAGATATTGCTGGTTGTCAATCAAAACCATTCAATTTCACCGTCAGCCAAAATTCCGAGTTGGCAATACACGCCTCGGTGAGTAAGAATGCCTCTTGTTATAATTATACCGATGGAGAGATTACAATTGAAAGTATTACAGGAGGTACAGAAATCGGGTACAAATACAGCATTAACGGACAAACACCCGTACCATGGACAACATCTGTCCCGTCACAACCCCTGAAAGCCGGGACTTATAAGATAAAAGCTTATGATAGTTTTAACCAGGAATCGGAAGAAATTGAACGTACCATTTCACAACCCAATGAGGTGACTTTTTCGGGTTATGAACCATTCGATGCAACCTGTTTCAATGGCACCGGATCCTTTTCTATTGGACCTGTTTATGGTGGAGATGGTCAATTTACCCATTATTTGGACAATCAAGTACTGGACAACTTCACGGATCAGGGTGGAACAAAAAGTTCTTTATTTGCCGGCATCTATCAATACCATGTTGAAGATGGGGCAGGATGTAGGTCGATAACCCAGCAAATTATAATAAACCAACCTTCCGAAATTAGAATTACAGCCTCTGCTACTGATCAAATTGTATGTAACGGAGATAAAATACCAATTCTTATCGAAACCATCACCGGACGCGAAAACAATTATGATTTATTCATTAATCAGGATATATACCCCGGACCCATTGCTAACGGCACACAGATATCCGGATTTGAAGCGGGTACTTATCACCTGAAAGTTGTCGATCACAATCATTGCCAGTCAAATATTGTGGAATTAATAATAACACAGCCCGATAAACTTTTGGCAATATTTGAAAAAGCGGCCAATGTACAATGCAATGGTGGCAACCAGGGGAAAGTGCTTTTAACCAACTTGTCGGGAAGAACCGGCCAACGTACTTTATTCATCAACGGTGAAGAGCAGAACGATGTTGTGATGCAAGGCATGGAAATCCCAAATCTTGAAGCCGGATATTATGAATTCAAGATAAAGGATGGTCAAGATTGTTGGTCGAATATGACCCCTATAACCGTTGAAGAACCAACACCAATTTCAATCAGCTATGATTTACTGCAAAACGTTTCGTGCAAAGGTGGAAGTGACGGAAAAATTAAAATCAACATATCGGGAGGAACAATAGGTAGTATTGAAACTGTGTATCAGATCTCGACCAATTTTGTCGATTGGACCGATTTTGATCCGCTTAACCCAACAATGAATCTCAATGCCGGTACACATAAGCTGTGGGCAAAAACAGCATATTGCTATTCACTCCCCGAAGATGTATTTATAGATGATGGCAATCAAATTTCAGTTACAACCAACTCTATTTCACCTGTCTCATGCTTTGGGAAAGAAAACGGAAGCGCATTATTAACCGTTACAGGAAATGTTTCTGACCGAAGTTATTCTTACAAAATAAACGGTGAAGGCAATTACGATTTTTCATCAGGTTCAACAGCCGATGGATTAAAAATTGGCGTTAATACAATTGATGTTGAAGACAATAAGGGTTGTAAAGCTACACACAACCTCAGTATTGGTGAAGTTTATGACGTAAATTTCAGTATCACAAACCCAACCGATACGAAATGCGACCCATATCAACCTACCGGTACAGTAACAATTGCAAACTTACGGGGTGGTACGGGTTCCGGTTATCAGTATTCACTCGATGAATTACATTGGGAGGATGTTCCCTACAATAAGGTAATAGGGCAATTGAATAAAGGGCTGAATAATATCACAATTAAAGACAATAGCCCGGATGGGGGATGTCAATCGAAACCCAAACAGGTTACAATTGAAGCATCTGAAACTTTAACCTATGAAAAATCGACTGTTGATGTAACATGCTATAACGACCATGACGGGATTTTGAATATCAATAACGTTTCGGGAAGTTTACAAACGGATTATGAATATAGTTTTGATGCAAATGGTAGCGATTGGACAACATTTGACAATAGCTTCACAATACTAAATCTTGGAGGTGAAGAACGGACTATTTTTATCCAATCAGTTGGCGACCATTGTGGTACTGCTTCAATCGATTATACCATTAAAGAACCTAACCCATTACTTATCACTGAGGCGAAAGTATTAGCCAATTGCGATGGTACACCTGCCCAAAGTTTGTACGAGAAACTGAGGATCAAGGTTCAGGGGGGAAACGATGATGAGAAATATAAATACAATATTTTTGCAGATTCATGGATCGAATTCACAGGTACAAGCACTGAAATCAAGTCGTTTTCAAAGCCTCAGGAGTTCATTTTAAAAGTGCGCGACCACAAACTATGTACAGCTGAAACTCCAATGATTTCGATAGACCGGACTGAAATATTGCGGTTCAAGCACCAGTCGATCGATGCAAGGTGTGCAAGTGGTTCCGGGAAAGACCAGATTACAGAAATTACCGGTGGCAGTATGCTTGGATGGGAATATTGGCTCAATAATGATGGCTGGAAACCTTTAAACGCGAACCTTTTAATTCGAGGAATACCGGCTGATTTAAACGATCTGAGAATCAAGGATGACGCCAATTGTGTTTCCGATTTTGAATCGTTCATTATCGATGGGAACGGTGATTACAAGGTTAACAAAGGGAAATACATTCCTCCGGTATGTGCCGGTGAAAAAGCATCGTTCAGCATATACGATGTAGATGGTGAAACAGGTGGGGCATTTGAATACTCTATTGAAACTCCTGCAAATTGGACACCCTTTAAACCACCCCATACAATTGAAAATATCGGAACAGGCACCTATGAAATCAGGATTAAGGATACCGACAATTGTGAAACAGTTGTGGATCAACTTGACGTGCCTACATTTTATGATCCGTTTACAGTTACGTATACCATCGACAGACAACCAATTTGTATAACCGACAATGCAGTTCCTGCTCAGATCACGTTAACCGACGGATGGTCCGATGATTTTACCCAATTCAAGAATCTTGAATACCAGTTAAACAGAGACGGGATATGGAATGAATATGACGGGACAAATACACTTCCGCTTTCCCTAAAACAGGGAACCAACTACATTCAAATTCGCGATCAGATTGACCTTGGAAATTCACAATCGGTTTCGTGCTGGTCGAACGATATTGAGCTAAAAGTTAATGCTGTTCCCAAAATAACCTGCGACTATGAACTCGATCTAAGTTCATGTTCAACAATCTATACCAACCTTATAATCAAATCAATAAAAGGAGGAATAGGCTCAAGCTACCACTACCGGTTAATTGGTGTTGAAGCTCCTGCAGAAGTATTCAATTTTGAAAATATTGAACCATATAACCCTGACAACAATGATACCCTCAAATTATTTGAAGGGAATTATACACTTGAGATTCACGATGGTAATAATGAATGCAACAAAGTCAGTTATGAATTTAACAACATTGTTAAAAAAACAATTCTAAAACTGGAAGATGCTAACCTTACTATCACCAATGCCACCTGTATTGAAAATGGTTCGGTGTTACTTAAAAATGTGATTGGTGGTTGTGGCTATGGTTACTCTGGCAAATTGGAGAGAATTGATGAAACAACAACACCGGTATCTGAAGAAATTATTTCAACCAAAATTCTGGAAGAAGTATCAGGCCAGGGTAAATCAGCAACTTTTGAAGAAATTCAAGCAGAACCTGATCCAAAAATCAAATACAACATTTTTGTTACTGACGGAAAGGGATGCGTTTCAAATAAAATGGAGGTTGATATTAAAGCCCAGGAGGATATTAGTTTCGATTTATCTGAACCAAAACAAGTTTGTAAAGGGGGAAAAGGAACGGTTACTGTTTCCAAACTCAAAGGTGGCACAAACACCAATTTTAAATACAACTTAACTACCGTAGCTCCAATAGTAGGGTCAAGCTTTACAGTAGGAACATCATTTGGCATTGATTCTTCAATCACTAATTTAGATCCGGGGAAATACTACTTAACTATAAAAGATGAAAGCTCTGATTGCTACCCGGTAACCAAAAGCTTTACCATTACCGAAGTAGAACCAATCAAAGTGTTGTATGCCTACCGGAATGCAACCAATGGCGGCAGCAGCCAGTCAATCGCTTTTGGTGTATTTGGCAAGGACGAAGTTACAACCAACTACTCGATTAAACCCGAGAATGCAACCCAGTGGAAAAATCTTTCTGAGATTATTCCGGCAAGCTACTTTTATGGCAGTAACTCGTTAAAAGTCCGAAAAAATGAAGGTGATCTGGTTGTCTGGGATATCCCGGTCAGCGATATCCCCATTATTGACCTGATCCGAATACAAGGTGATAATTTCAAACAGGGAATGATCTGTTTCAGGGCTAACCAAATGAAAAAAAGTCTTGTTTATGAAATCAGCTTAAATGGGGATACTCCTTCTACTTTTACCCTCTCGGGGTTCAACTATTTATCAGATAATCCTGCTATAAACCTAGGTGATAATACTATTACAATCACCGGCCCCAAAGGTATAGAATGCGACTCCGTTAGCGGAACCTTCTCTATTAAAACATCTCCGCCTGATTTTTTATTAACCCTTACCGACCCTATTAATGAAACCATAAAGGGTACTATTAAAATTCACACAATAACAGGTGGTTGCGGCTCGGTTTACAAATACAAACTCAATTACGACGACTGGAAAGAGATTCCACCTTCGACAAACACTATCGAAATAAATGATCTGGAAGCTGGTCCTTACTGGGTGAAAATTAAGGATGCTTTCGGAAGTGAATCGACAACCAAAACAGCGCAACTCAGTTACAAACTCTCGGCCAGAATTGAGTTGAAAAAAGCTGTTTCGTGTAAAAACAGCAGTGATGCAATACTGCTGGCAACCCCTTTAAACGAGAGAAATGGAGGGGAAATTACCTATCAGTGGTTTGAGAAAAGCGGCGTAAACTGGTCTAAACGTACTGAAACCACATCTGAAATTTCGGGGCTACCTAAAGGTGAATATAAAGTTGTGGTAACCGAAACTGTTACGGGACAAGAAAAGCTTGAAGCAACTGATATTTTTATTCTTAATGAGCCTGCAGAGCTTGGTTCCAGTTTCGAAATCAGCGATGTAAGCTGTTTCGGTGGAAATAATGGGGAAGTAAGCATCACTGTTAATGGCGGAACACCACCATACCGGTTTAAGCATGATGATGAATTCAATTCCAACAATTCTTTTGGGGGGTTAGTAGCTAAAGATTACTTTTTTGATGTTATGGATGCGAATAATTGCACCTATACAACACCGGAAGCAATTATTGAGGGGCCTGTCGCTCAATTAATATACACTCCAACAGTTGTATCGCCAACAACCTATAACGGTGCCGACGGCACCCTCAACGTTAATGTTACTGGTGGCACTTCTCCCTACATGGTTCAGCTTAAAAATCCTGTTGGGATAGTTGTTGCTGAAAAGACAAAAAATACAACATCAAACGGATATGAAGTTTATTACGAAGGTTTAAAGGCTGGTATTTATGCAATTGAAATAACCGACAACAATTATCTTCCCAACTTAACCGGTTGTTCCATTAACGATCAAATTACCATTAACAACCCTGAAATCATCCAAATTGAAAGCATCAGCACCACGAATCCAACCTGTTCTGATGATGAAAATGGCTCTATTTTACTCAAGGTTAAAGGTGGAAGCTCCATAACAGATAATTCGGAGGGTTATAACTTTATTTGGAAATATACCAATGCGGATAATGAAACTTCTGATCTTGATTTCCACGGACATGAAGCTACCGGATTAATCGCTGGTGATTATAATATTACCATTACCGATAAAGTTGGGGCAACCATCTCGGTTTCCGAAAGACTTGAAGACCCGGAGCCATTCAATCTTAAAATTGATGATTTTCACGATATTAGTTGCAAAGATGGGTTAGATGGGTCAATTACCATATCGTATAATGAGCGTGTGGGAACCAACGTTTATCTGAATGATAAACCTGTTTCAAGTAAAACCTTTGGTAACCTTGCTGCCGGTGAATATACTTTTAAGGTTGAGAATAACAACTTCTGTATTGAAGAAAAAACACAGCTTCTTCAAGAACCCGCAGAACCTTTAAAAATGACGTTAACGACCACTGATCCGCAAAGAACGGTGAAAGGAAAAATTGAAGCAACGATAACTGGTGGCAGAAAAAATTACCTTGTCAAATTGTGGTCGGTAGATGCGAATAAAATCAAAATTGAACCTCCGGTTACAAATACAAGTTCAGGCGAATCGGTCACGTTCCCTGATCTTTCTACAGGAGATTATTGGGTTGAGGTTACCGACAATATGGGTGCAAGTAATTCGGAAAGATGCGTTGTTGAAAGCGCTGCTAAACTTTACCCATCCAGTGTATTAACCGGTGAAATCGAGGTGGTTGAAAAGTTTGGATGCAATAGTTCCGGGTTATTGAGGGCGATTCCTCACGGGGGAAATAAAAACCTGAATTACACATACAAGTGGACAATAAATAACAGTAATAACTCAAAGGGGAGCAAATCCGAAATCATCGTTGAACGTGAAGGTACTTATAACGTTCAAATTAAAAACGGAAGTCTCACATGGAATGGCTCAATTACAATAACTAAGCCTGTAATTACAATTATCCCGGAAAACATTGTTTATGTTAGCTGTAAGGGTGGAAACAATGGGCAAATAAAGGTCAATGCAACAGGTGGGACAGAACCCTATCAATACTTATGGACGGGCAACGCCACTACCCAAAACCTTACCAATCTCAGTAAAGGTGTTTATTCCCTTACTGTAACCGATTCGAAAGGTTGCAGCAGTAAACCAAGAACCTTTACTGTAGAAGAACCTAAAAAAGCCTTTTCAATTGTTTTGAACAATAATAAAATGAAGTATCCCTCTTCCCCCACTTTCAATAATGGAGAAATTTGGATTAATAAGATCAACGAAAATGAAGGTTGGGGAAATTTCAATTATACATTAAGTGGTCCAGAAGGAGACATACCATTCAACGGAATTTCTGCAAAAAACCTGGGTTATGGAAACTACATGCTAACAGTTACCAGTACCCGCGGTGCAGACATTAGCAGCGAAGAAGTTATTTGTACTGAATCGAAAGTCATCAATTTATCTGAAGCCAAATTCACTTTCGACATTGATATGAAAGGTAATTATGTGTGTACAGAAACTGAAAACCTTAGGTTGGAAGCCAAAATCATTACTGATTTAAATCAGAACCAGTTCAGCTACAAGTGGTACAAATTGATTGACAATGAATTCAAACCTTTTGGAGCAAACAATAAGTTTGTCAACAATGTTTCACAGGGAATTTATAAACTGGAAGTTACTGCCCCAACAGGAGTAAAGCTCGACAAAACAGTTACATTTATCGACCCGAACATGTTAAGTATTAAAAATGCTGTTGCCGAAAATGTTACTGGTATCGGAGAACACGACGGGGCAATTACCTTGAACACCACTGGTGGAGCTAAACCATACTCATTCTATTGGAGAGGCGGGATTATTATTGAAAACCGAACCAATTTAGGTCCAGGAAACTACAATGTCACGGTTAAAGATCACAACAACTGTACCGTTGACAGCACCTTTACGATTACTGTACCTCCTCTCAGTGTTGAAATTTCAAATCCGGTACCGCTTGTTTGCAAATATCATTCAAATGGCACACTCTATGCAAAAGCCAGGGGAGGTGCCAAAATCGTTCCGGGTAACTACAACTATGAATGGAGCAAATTAGTCGGCACGGAATGGTCACCAGTACAGGGGAATCAGCCGGAACTGAGCAACCGTGGAGTTGGTACCTATAAGGTTGAAGTTACCGATGCCAATAACAACATGGTTGACGATGTATTTGAAATTAAATCAAAATCGAACCTCGAAGTTTTGGTTAGCAGTACCAATGGCGATTGTAAGGGTAATCTTGGTTATGCTTCGGCAACTGCCGCCAACGGATTTGGTTCATATACCTATTTATGGAGCAACCAGGCAAATACCCCTGTGATTACAAATATGAAAGGTGGAAAATACGATCTGCGTGTAACCGACGAACTTGGCTGCCAGTCATCGACCTCAACAACCATTAAACTGGCAGGTGAACTGGGCTTTTCCGAAACAGTAACTCCTTACACATGCCCTTCGCCGCCAATTGGGACTGGCCCTAACGGAGCTATCGCAATAACAATCAACGGCGGTTCTGATAACTATAATTACGAGTGGATTAATGCTGAAACCAACCAAACAATCAAGACGGGCTCCGAGAATTCACTACCGAACTTAAGCAAGGGGCATTACATCCTTAATGTTAACGACTTAACACCAAATTATCACTGTAACCTCACCCGGGCATATCAACTGGCTGAAGCTCCTTTGCTGGAACAATGGTTCAACCACATTCCACAATCGGCAAAAATCTGTTTTGAAACAGGAATAACCATCCCCGAGGTAAAACTTGATCAAACCGGCGCATTGTACAGCTGGAAATGGAACTTGAACAAGGAAAGCGCCGATCCCTTACTTTTTATAACAGAGAGCGGAAATTACAATCTGCAGGTTACCGATGTATCGGGTTGTAAATGGGAAAAGAATATTTCGGTCGACAAATCACAATTCCTGATCGATGCAGAATTCCTGTTACCCAGCGCATCGTATCTGAATGATGTAATCACCATTGTGAACACCTCACATGTAGGGGTAACCCAAAACTTAAGTTACGAGCAACTCGATCGGTTAACCTGGATTGTATGGAAAGGGACATCGTTGGTTACCGATGAAGCACAGGTTATTGAATCAACGAACCATTACATCAGTCTGAAATTTGTTCAACCGGGAGAATACAGGGTTGAACTGATTATCGAAAAAGGTGAATGTACAAAAGTGTTTACAAAAACCGTACTGGTCGACGAAAATGAAAGGCCTCAACAGGTGAGTTTAGCCGCATCGCAGCCGCTGATTATCTCGTTTGTGGCAACCCCGAACCCTGTTGAAAATGATTATAAAGTTTCGTTGGAATTTAGCAGGGTATCGCCAGCCTATCTCTACCTGCACGATTATTCAGGTAATTTTATTTCATCGGAACCATTGGGTGACATTGAAAAAGATTGGGCAAAGCTGTATTCAAGCACGTTGCTTCGTCCGGGTGTTTATGTTCTCTCGCTGATCACCCCCTATGAACAACGATCGATTAAACTAATAAAACAGTAAAATCAAAAGAGTGTACCAATATGGTAAGTTGAATTGTGAGTGAATGAAACGAAAACTTTTTATTTTTTTAATAATGAATATCTTTATCACACCTCTGGTTAAAGGGCAGGATGTAGAAAAAATCTTACATGCCGATACGGTTGCTAAAAGCTATATCAATAAGCTTCTGGAAACCCAGCCCCTTGTTGCATCCGGAAGTGTGAATATCCGTACAGTTGTGGCCGGTGGTGAAAAAAACAGCGTCCCTTTCACCTACATGTTGAACGGAAACCTCAACCTCGATATTTTCGGTTTCAATATGCCACTTTCTTTTTCGTATTCCAATAAAAAATTCAACTACAACTACAGTTCGCCCATTAAATTCAACCGTATCAAGCTAAACCCGCATTACAAATGGGTGAAGCTCTACCTTGGGCAGGCATCGCTCACTTACTCCCCTTATACCCTCAGTGGGTTGCAGTTCTCTGGTATCGGAATTGAACTTACCCCACCAGGGCCATTCCGGATCGGGGCTATGAGGGGCCGTTTTTATGATGCGGTGAAGTATGACCCCGAATTCAGCAACCGGTTACCCGTGTACCAGCGCGACGGTGATGCATTGATGGTCAGCTTTCAGAAAGAAAAGTTTAAGATTGAAACTTCATTTTTCGATGCCATAGATAAAACTTCATCCATCGTATTGCCAACCGACACCTTGATTGCCGTAACGCCCATGCGCAACATATCGTGCAGTTTTAAAAGCTCTTTTACGCCACTAAAAGCGGTCAGTCTCGATATTGAATATGCCATGAGCACGTTGAACACAAACATTGATAAAAACCGGTACACCCTTACAGAGATGCTCACCGGCGATCATCCGTACCTTGAACGGTTCAATGCATGGAAACTTGGGATAAACTTCTCGCCCGGAAAACTCAAAACCGGGGTCTCAATCGAACATATCGATCCGGGTTATAAAACCTTAGGGGCATACTATTCACGCAGTGATTTTCAAAACATTACAATGAACGTGGCTACCAATCTTTTTAAAAATAAAATTTCGGTCAACCTTAATGCTGGTATCGAAAACGACAATCTCGAAAATCAAAAAACAACCGGGAGTACCCGCTTTGTAGGCTCTGCAACCCTTGGTTTCAACCCTTCTGAAAAATTCAATACCTCGCTGAGTTACTCTAATTTTCAGTCGTTTACAAACATGAAAAGCCAGTTCGATTATATAAACAAAAACGATCCTTTCCTCGATGTCGATACCCTTGGCTATTCGCAAATAAACCAAAACGCTAATTTAAGCATGAATTACAGCATGGGCGACCCCAAGGTGCTGGTACAAAACCTGAGCGCACAGTTCAGTTTGAACGGCTCGTCCAATACCGAAGGCGACGACAAAACAATATTGTCAATGATGTATAACTCGTGTGCCAATTGGTCGGTTACCAACCCGGTTCAAAACTGGGGCATCAACCTGGGTGTGAATTCAACCCTCAATAACGTGAACAATATGTCGATCCTCACATGGGGGCCGCAAGCAGCTATATCGAAAATGATCATGGATAAAAAGATGATTCTTTCGGCATCGGGCGGGTACAACCAAACCAATTCCGACGGCAATGTATTATCCAACAATATCAACATACGTTCGTCGTGCCGGTACAAACTAAATCCGATGCACAATTTCACCCTCGACCTCACCTGGCTTAACCGCAAAAGCGCCAATCAGGAACGGGTTGGTTCGTTCAATATCAGTTTTAATTATGTGCTGACACTTAAAAAGCAAAATATTTTCAAACCTATACGCACTCCCGAGAAAAATGAAGAATCATCAAATAACCAAACCGATGAACAATAGTTTCGTAAACCAACCAGCCCTGCTAACTGCTCCTGCCATGCGACACCGGTCAGGATACACCCCCGATGCACTGGTGTGCAACCGACATAAACCTTGGTTTCAAAAAATAAGATGGATGGTCCTTGTTGGTCTCATCCTGCTTGGCATTAGCGCCAAAGGACAGTTATACCCTGTTACGCTTTCGGTTTCGGGCGATTACTCCTTTTCGGGAAGCATTGCCGACATTGCCAACGGTACGGTTGGAAATTTTGCCGCCAATATTGTAACCAACGATATGACAGTTTCAAGCCGGGAAGTGTTTTTGAAAATTTCAATTGACGGAATGGGGATCAAAGCCACAACAATACCCGATGGAACTAATATTGAACAGATTACAATTGGTATTGGCAGACCTGTTGCTATTGATAAGCAAAAGCTGAAAGAATATTTCGATTTCGGCAACCTCACCGGCATCTCCGAACAACTATTCACCAACCTGTTGCCCGAAGGAACCTACACCTTTACTTTCGAGGTGTTCGATTACAACAACCTCACCACCGCTATTTCGAACAAAGTTTTCTTCAATGTCCATGTTTCGCATGGCATACCTCCACAGGTAATATCACCCAATTGTGGTTCTGTTATGAAAACTTCATCTGTGCCTATTATTTGGACACCTGCCGTTGCACAAGGGTTCACCATTACCTACGAATTGGAATATCTGATTGATGAGGAAATGATACTCGATGCAACCTCTTATTTTACAGGCTTAAAGGCCGAAGCCGAAATAGAAACCGGGATACAGGGAAACACTTACACCTTTTTTACCCAGAATGTAAATGCAACAATCCCTTACAGGGTTATCTACAGGGTTAGGGCTGTTACCACAACCATTGTTGAGGGTATAGAGGTACTTGTAATTGATAACGAAGGCTACAGCGAAATTTGCAGCTTCGATTATAAACCCGAACTGACGGCAGAACCTTGTACCGAGATCAGTTCGGTTGTAGTCGACAAAAACAACTCGGGCTCTACTTTTGCCAACATTATTTGGACCGTAAAAAGCGGTACCGAAGTTGAAGGGCAGAAATACACCCTCTCGTTTAAGCCCGTTGCGATGCCGGGGATTAGTCCCTTTGAAATCCCAAACATTACCGCTACAAATTGCAAGGTAAACGACCTTTTACCGGGATTAAAGTACAAGTTCACGGTTACTGCTGAATGCAATTCGGTTTTATCGGAGATGTTTGTAGAGTACACGATGCCCATGGCTGTAAGCCCCATTACCAACTGTGGCGAAAAAGCCCCGTTCGACCCCGTGAACGCGAGCAACCTTTTAGGTAAAGACAAATTGGGAGAAGGTAATTACATATACATCAAAGGTGTGCCTATTGTTATTGAAACTGTTCCTGCTGATATTTTAGCACTGATCAACAAACCCACTAAAATATACAGTGAACTGCCTACATGGAATTCTGATGGTAGTTTTACCGGTTATGGGCGCATCACTTTTGCCATACCCCTTTTCCAAGAGTACACACCGGGGGTGGCGGTAATATTCAAAAACCTCTTTATCGACAAAGATTACAACGTGATTGCAGGCTATGTCGAAACCATTTACGACCCCGGGAACTGGGAAAAACATATTGCCAACATGAACATATTTGACAAAGGGGGCAAATTGTTTGAAAAGATCATGACCGATGGTTTTAAACCAAACATGACCCTCAAAGGGGTTATTGGCGACACGGCAAATATTGTAGTAGATAAAACCAAGTCTCCTTTTGAAGTAACCATAAAATATACCACCCCAACCTCTTCTGGAAAAACTCAGGAAGAGCCATTTGCATTACCATCATCAGGGGGAACGGGCGATGTTCCTATTGAAGTTGAAGGCACACCTTATCACTATTTCGTTGTTGAAGATGCCGAAAAAACCTATTACGGCATTGACCTCACCACTGGAGCGGTAATTTGCATTGGCCGATACAATCCCGATATCAACGATATACTGGCTGACATCAAACCCGATGTGATTGACATTAAACCTTCAATCACTTTTGAGAATGGCCCCGAGCCTGTTTTCGCGTTCGACCCTGCCAACCCGGTTTACAACAGCAACATGCTGTTTCAGAAACCTTACGTACTAAGCGGCTCGCCCGATTACCCCCTTCGCTGGAAGTTTTTGACCACCGGCTCGGGAATAGACAAGGTGGTGGCTAAAATGCCTGCCGATATTGTGCAAAACAAGGAGACATTGAAGTTTGTAGTGACCTCGAACAACACCGAGATTGACTACACCCCGGGCGCTGCCGGCAGCGATATTGTGCTGAACCTGATGCCCGCCACCTCCGATGCGGTGTACTCCGTTCATGCCGTGGTAAATGCAGGCACCAAAGAAGTACCTAATTGGCAACAGGCGGGCCGCTTCGATGTATTTACCCGCACCGCGAAAAACTACAGCGTAACGCTGGTGCCAATGGGCGGTAGCGTACCTTCGAAAACAGATGTTAAAACCGCACTGGATGCCATTTGGAGCCGTTATGGGATAACATGGACGGTGGATGTGGATGGCGAATTTTACAAAGCCGAAAGACTTACTACCATCAATAGCATAATCGATATATACGACACCCACAAAATTGAGGCAGGAGACAAGTGGCCAACCGAATACTCAGACCAACAGCTCGACATTAACCGTGCCTACCGTGATTATGTAGTAGCCGCCGAAAAATACAGTAAAGAGGAAATGTATGTGTTTGTGCTGCCTACAAGTGCAGCACCCGAGGTAGGGCAACTTGGCGACATGCCCCTTGGAAAGCAATGGGGCTACCTGTTTGGCACTACAGACTCCCGCACACTTGCCCACGAACTTGGGCATGGAAAAACAAAGTTAGACCACACCTTTAAAGGTGGACAAATTGATGAGAGAACCACCAATAATCTGATGGATTATACTTCATCTGCTTTTCCCAATGGCACCGATCTTGTACGCTGCCAATGGGAGTATATTCACGACCCCGCAATGTTTGATCCTGGGCAAACGAATGCAGATGGGGCTATGGGTGACAGCAAATTATTAGCTCTGTTGAATTCAGTCGGTGCAGATGCTTGCATTTTTCTTAAAAAATGTTCAGAACCCTTTAAAATCACTGATCGATATTCTATTCCAACATATTTAAATGGTATTCGGTATAAAGCAGTAGTCGGAAAGTACAGTTCAATTTCTGGAATAACGATAAAAGAGGGTAACTCTTCGCTTGAAAATTTAAAAAGTACCTATTCAAATATTACCCTTGATCCAAATGTTGAGCAATATGTGATCATTGGACAAGGAGGAATGGCATTACCTTGTAATACCGAAACAGACTATGGCAATTTTTGCAATGAAACAGATGTGAGCAATGATGAAATATTTATTCAAAAATGGGCTACCGATATCGCAAATTGCATATTGGGTAAAAGGCCGGTTCGAAACATTAAATATTTCACAAATACGTTCGATCCTGTCGAGGAGTTATCAAGCGACAAGCTTCTATTGCTTGACAAACTATTGGGGGGTGAGAGTGCAATAACCGAAAATGGAACAAAATACCATACCTCAAAAACAACATTGGTATATACCAACGAGCATTCATCAGCAAAACAACTCGAAGATGCCCAGTCGTTTGTGCCAGAATCAGGGGTAACCAAAATCTGGATTCACAAAGGTCCACTTATGTATGAATTGCGTTCAAATATTCCTGATTTTGTGATTTCAACGTTAGAAATATCGGCTGAAACAGCAAGGCAGAAAATTATTGAAACCATTTTAAATGAATTCAATTCAACACGAGAATCGTTTGAAGAAGTTGCTACCTCATTATATGAATTTTTTGATGCTACTTCTAAGCGCATAAGGCTGGCCCGAATTCCAGAATATGTATGGAATCCCGAGAGTGATGGCTATAAAAAAGGAATTTTTATAGCATATCAGTTTTATATTTCACCTGTTAGATCGGAAGGTGAAAAATACAAATCTCTTACCATTGAAGAGTTAAAATATGAAATTGGTGAGTCTTTCCCAGAGATGAAAGAAGCACTGGAACGACTATCTGAACCAGAAGTTGAATTTGCATTCTATTGTGGGCTTTGGAACGGACTGATAGAGATTGTTGCATCGGTTTCAGATATTGGCGCACTGACAACAGGAGCTTTCTCCCCTGAGGGTAGAACCAAAATCCAGGAAGTTTTTAATCTGGTTAATACATTTTTAGGAAAAGATGGTAGTTCCGGTTTCTGGGCTGCCATGAAGATTGGATTTACTAAAACGTATAACGATCCTTACAAACTCGGTGAACTAGGTGGTGAGATAACTGTAATTGTAGCAACATCAGCCATAAATCCAGAATCGGTTGTTTCAATTTCTGCACCATTGGCAAATGTAACGAAAGGGTTAAAATTCTACGATCGTTTTGCCACGGAATTGAACCCGCTTGGTTATACCCTTAAGTTCGCTCCTGAAGGAATGGGCGAACTTACAAACAGAGTAGGAAATGAACTAGCACAAATAGCTGAATCAAAATTAATCGCAAAGACTATTAATGAGGGTTCATTTATAGACTTGCCAGCTTCAACACTCGATAATATTTCACTACAACAACCAGGTGATAAGCTGCTGGCCATTACCGGGAGTAAAAGTTACCCAATTGTAGAATTTGGTTTAGTATTAAAATATGAACTGCTAACGACTGGGTTAAAAGATTTAATCCTTAATTTTGGCCTGAGCTCTTTGAAACTTGCCGAAAATGGTACTGATATTATCATTCTGGCAACAAATGGGATTGACGAGGTTGGGAGAATAGTTAATAATAAGCTCATACCTAAACGATTTATTTCTACCGGAACAGCAGTTGGAAACCCCGTTGATAATTTACAGGTAGTTAAAAATGGCAATGAATATGGGTTTAGGATTGCCGATCCTACTGTTACAAAACTTGGAATCAATTTTACCGATTTTAAAGCAAGTGTTGTTGGGGGGTTTCCGAATCCAGATATTGCAGATGAATCTTTCTTTTTGTATGGTGAGGAGAAATGGGATGAATTGGAATTATTATTCAAAAACAATAATTTGAATCGTAAATGGCCACCAGCAGATGGTGGTTACAACATCGTTAAAGTGCAAACAATTAAGCCCGGAAAATATGACAGATACCAAAAGACTTTAATAACAGATGAACAAAATATAACAGAAGCCTTTGAACCGACTTTTACTGGTAGCTTTACTTCTCCCCTTGACGATGTAAAACTGCCTTATGAAAAAAGAGCGCTTGAGGGACCTGAAAACAGTTATGACTTGTATTACGAAATAGAGGTACTAGAAGAATTACCTTTTACCGGTGATTTGGCAGATATCATTCCTTGGCATGGATATGAAGGAAAAGGGAAGCAAATGAAATTTAATTTTCCCAAAGAATGGGATTTAGAAACATGGTCTAGGCTCCAAAGGGATAATAAAATAAAAATAACAATTAAGTCATCTCCAAGTGGCAAATATGATATATTGCCTGATGGAAAAATTAAACTAAAATAGTAATGATTAAAAGGATTTGTAATCTTGATCAGCTTGAGTTTACTGTTGTTCCAAGTCAAAAAGATTTGTTTTTAAAAACATTAACTGAAGTAAAAGTTTTTAAAGAGATTTTACCAGCAACTTTTTTAATGGGTGATGATTGGAATATTAAAATAAATTGTAAAAAATGCAATAATTGTCTAACCTTTGGACGTTTTTCTTCAAATTTCAAAAGGCTTAAATATCTGTCTAATTATGATATTAAAAATTTTGAATTCTTAGACTATTTGGCATCACCTTTTGGTCATATAGAGGTTAGAAATTATTCCACAAAAAATGGTGAAGTCTATAATTACTATTTCAAGAGAAAAGAAGCTATTGTTAAATTATTTATTACATTCTGTCCTCAATGTGATGCGACTTATTTAGGTAGTTTTGCTGAAAGATATGGAGGCGAAATTGAAAGAAGTCCAGCCGATTTATCTGCCGACTATGTTTATATCGATGAATTGGTAATGGTTGATGTTAATCGTGAAAAATTCATGGAAGAGTTTAAGATGAATACATAACTAGCCGTCCCCGCTGATCCGGGTTTCCCCCAATAACCGCAAAAGCATATTAAAAACATTGAAACAACAGGCTTTGGCAGAGCAGCAGGGAGAAATTGTGTTAAAGTTACTTGCCGGGTTATCGGTTTCACACGCGTGTGAAACCGGTAGCAATTAAAAAATCCTGCAAATCATTTAATAATGTTAATCGTGGTTCAGACAATTTTCGGGTTGGCGGGTGTGAGGGTTGCTGTAAAGGTCTGGCTACGGTTGCAGACCAGTTGGCAGTAATGAAAACAAACCTGCACCATATCAATTAGCTGAAAGCCATAATGAATTTAGCCCAAAGAACGCCTTGTGTTTTAAAAAAATGTAATCTTGTCAAATATCATTAATTCTAAAATGCTAAATTTGCAATAGTTGAAAGAATAGGGCTATGGATTTACAAACAGCAAAAATAAACGTGATGCAAAAGATAATGAACGTATCGAAAGCATCCTTACTGGATAAAATCAGCAATATCCTTGACGAGGAGATGACAGTTGGCTATACAACAGATGGGAAGCCTCTAACAATGAAGCAATATAACGAACGGTTACTTGTTGCTGAAAAACAGATAAAA
>Ga0209373_10001050_pt1 | contig 36189 bp, 31 predicted proteins | sample Higcelweek5metaG_FD_187173 | JGI IMG/M metagenome (GOLD analysis project Ga0209373, IMG submission 187173) | Freshwater pond sediment microbial communities from the University of Edinburgh, under environmental carbon perturbations - High... | ecosystem: Environmental > Aquatic > Freshwater >... | reverse complement strand
ATGATTTTAAATGAGGAGGCAAATATAACTACTGAAAATTCCAAATCACAAAAAACAAATCATAAAATCAGATGCTAGGTATTACGGGCAATACATGGCTTGCACAATGTTCATTTCTGGCTTCCCAAACTCCTCTTCTATGTTGTAACTGTGGTCTGAGATGCCACCCGATCACGAGAAGCAGGAAACGAAAAGGCCATCGGATCACTTCGACTTCGATCACGCCACCCAAAGACGCATAATTTTGCTTCGGTTGAGGCCATTTCAAAGTGCGGTACTCTCGTCTCTACCAAAAACTATCGCGTACGAGAACCGATGAACTCCTCGTTTCTGTTGCACTCATACTAGGGGGAGAACTATATTTCTTTGTTCTTGTTCTATTGAACTAATCTTTTATACATCGAACCGAATACCCGGTTGCCTTGTCAAAAATAGTGATGGTTAAGCCTGCATGAGAATCGTCTAGGTTCCAATAATTTGCCCTTTTATCGTCAACCTCGTTCGAGCTCCAGTAACATCCAAAACGGCCTAGTCCATCGTATGAACCAAAAAAGTTCCTCGTACCTGCACCTACAGCTGTAAAACCAGTTTCGTTGGTGCCATAAGTACCTGTTTTCCAATGTTGAGTGCCGCTTTCTTTTAATTTTTCTCCAGCAGTATAAATACCTCCCAAATGTGCAGCAAGTTTCTCCCATTCCTTATCGGAAGGTACATGCCAACCTTTGGGACACAATTTGCCCGAATTAACTGCATACCAGTTATAAATGGCACCGTATGGGTTTTTATAGGTGGCTTCGTCGTTATTGTACCAGCAATACCCACCATTGGTTAAAGTGTTCCATTTTGAGTCTTCGGTTGTTGTTTCAATCGAAGAACCATCGTTGTATTTGGTCACTTTCAGGTTTTCAACCATCCAAGTTTGAGTGCCAATTACAACTGTACGGTATTCGTTCCCGTCAATATCTTTTGCATTGGCACCATATTCAATTTTTAAAGCTTCTGTTTTAAATTGAACACTTTTCCCGAAGGCAGTTCCTTCGCTATTGGTTGCAAAAGCCCAAACAAAGTAGGTGGTTTCGGGTTGTAAATTTGTCAACTCAACCGAAAATTCTCCATTGGTTGCATCGCTTACTGCTGAGAAATCGGCCGTTGAGGAGTCATCGGTTGTGTTTATACAAATGCCACTTTCATTAATGTCACTACTGCCATTGTCAACTATCTCCGCAGAACAAACAGCCGTTGAGGGAGTTATGTTGCTTATTTTACCGGTTTCAATTTTTGGTAAGTTTTCGTTTGTTGGATTATCCTCGCCACCATCGTCGGTGCATGCAAAGGTTAGGCTTGATACTAATCCTAATGTTAGGATTAAAATTTTGTAGGGGTTTTTGTTGAATTTCATACAGTTAATTTTCATTTTAAACTTGTTTCGTTGTAAAAACCCGAATGGAATATTCGAGTTTATTTTTAAGTGGGTTCTTTTTATCAAAGAAAAGTTTTGTGAAAGTAACTGTTCCCTTTTTTCTGAATTTGACCAATGAGTAACCGTTAAACAATAGTTAGTGGTGGCGTATTTTAGTTGAGTTGGTAAAAACGGACACACAGAACAAAATGCACAGTTGTATGAATAAAAGAAAAAAGAGATTGTCGATTATTCGAAATGATAGTGAGCGAAGACTAATGCTTTGTGATCAACTTTTGCTGTGCCCGAAATTCGCTTGGGGTGCAGCCCTTCTGAACTTTAAATGAACGGTTGAAGTTCGAAATGTTGTTAAAGCCGCTTTCGAAACATATTTCTGAAATGTTCTTCTCAGTTTCAATAAGGGACTTGGCGGCATGGCCAATTCTTAGGTCGGTAAGATAATCGGAAAACGAACGTTGGGTGCGCTTTTTGAAAAAGTGGCTAAATGCCGATGGTGACATGTTGATGAGTGCGGCTACATCGTTAATTTTAATCTGATTATGCAAATTGTCGTATAAATATTGGTTCACCACTTTTATGCGCCGGCTTTTAGAGGTGTCGAACTGCCCAACATACGATAACGATGAAAGAGTCATTTGGTTGCGCGAAATGGAGAGGTCGTAAAGGATAGATAGGAAATCAAGAAGAGAATCGAATCCACGTAAATCGGTTAACCTGAATAAACGCTCCATCATTGCAGCTGTGGTTTCGGGCGAAAAAAGCACACCCATTCTCGACCGTTCGAGCAATTCTCTGATGGGTAATAACAGCTTGCGTGAGAGAAATTTCTCACTAAGAAAATCGTTCTGAAATTGAATGGTAACCACCTGAACCCCTTCTTCCACACCTGTCCAGGCGTGTGGGGTGTTTGGGCCAACCAGTACTAAATCGGGAGTTGCATATTCTTTTATTGAATCTCCAATAATCCGTTTCCCCTTCGAATGCAGAACAAGGTTCAATTCGTATTCAGGGTGGTAATGAACCGGAAAGTCAAACTTTGCATTGAAATGGTTTAGAATAATGAATAAATCATCTTCGGCTAGCGGTGTTATTTCACGAACAATTCTTTTAGTCATACCCATATAGTAATATAATGAATAATTAGCGGCATAAAACTAGTGAATTAATATCATTAAAACATCATTTCTATAAAAATTATAAACATTTAAAAATAAGACATATAAAATGTTTTGCTGGTGTTTCGCGATGATTAAAGTCAATAATAACCTCATTATTTCATCATCAATAAGCATCATAAGCAAAATAAGCTCACTTAGTTCAACTTAGCTTTGATACATCAAACAACTAACAATCTGTATTTATGAAACCAACGAAAGTATTCACGTTAAATGCTCTCAAAAAACGAACGGAGAATTCAATCGGAAGTTCCATTAGGCAATTGAAAAATTAAATGTAATTCGTATGAAAAAAACATTTTGGATTTTGAGATTGACACTATTGGTCATTTGTGTTACCACAATGCTACCTGTGTTTGCTCAATCTCTTCAGATTAAAGGATCTGTTAAAACAAAACAAGGAGAAGCCCTACCGGGTGTAAGTATTGTTGAAAAAGGAACCCTAAACGGTACGGTCACCACCATTGATGGTGATTTTGCAATAAAGGTTGCTTCTTCAAATGCTTCTCTAGTATTTACTTATGTAGGCTATCAAACGAAAGAAGTTTCGGTTGATGGAAAAACACAGGTGAATGCCATTCTTGAGGAAAATATCCTCGGACTCGACGAAGTGGTGGTTATTGGTTATGGTGAGGTAAAGAAAAGTGACCTTACCGGTTCTGTTTCCACTGTTAAAGTTGAGAAATTGCAAAGTACCCCGGCAAATTCTATCGAAGGTTTGTTACAAGGCCGTTCTTCTGGGGTACAAGTAATCAACTCATCGCAGGATCCCGGGGCTGGATCAACCGTTCGTATTCGTGGCGGTAGTTCGCTGCGCGGTTCAAACTCGCCACTTATTGTTGTCGACGGATTTCCGTTGGGCGAAGCTGGCGACCTGAAACAAGTCAATCCTGCCGATATTCAATCTGTTGAGATATTGAAAGATGCATCGGCATCGGCTATCTACGGTTCGCGAGGTGCCAACGGTGTTATTATGGTAACCACCAAAAAGGCTGCTGCTGGTACTACAACAATCGACGTTCAACAGCAAACCACCATTTCTCAGTTTTCTTCTAAATTGAACATGTGGGGTCCTGAAAACGCACTGCTTATGGCCGAATTGAGTAACGAAGAAATGGCTAATGCCGGTTTAGAGATTACTTACAACGGAAAAACCAACTCAAATGGTGTTTATTATCCATCGATTGATGAAATTGCAACAGGGGCGTGGCCTTATCGTACCGACTGGGCCGATGTGGTTTTCCGCGAAATGCCTGTTTCAAACAATACCACCTTATCGGTGCGCAGTGCAAATGCACAAACATCGTTTAACCTTAGTGCCAACTACTTGAAACAAAATGGCGTTTATATCAAAGACGATTATACCAAAGGAATTGTTAATTTAAGCATTATCCACAAAGTATCTGACAAGTTAAGGTTTACTACTTCGAACATTATCTCGCGCAACTGGCGTAACAATAATGGAGGACTGGCTTACTGGAGAAATCCACTTTGGCCTGTTACTACCGAAACTGGCGATTACTACCGCACAACAATTACCGATTATGGTCATCCACTTGCTCAAACCGATCACGTGATGAACAAAAGCCAGGGTTTCGACTTCATTAACTCAGCATTGGTCGATTATCAGATTATTCCATGCTTGAACATTAAATCGCAAATCAACTACAAATATGGTTCATCGGCTACCGATCAGTATTATCCAAGTGCATATTCCGAAGCAGGATATTTCAACAACGGTGCTGCTTACATGAGCAACTGGACCGGTCAAGACCTTCTTTCTGAAACCTATTTGACCTTCAATAAAGAGTTTGGTGGTATTCACAAAATCAGTGCTATGGCTGGTTATTCTTATCAAAATTCGCTACAAAAAAGTACATCGATGGGCTCGTACGATTTTGTGAACGAAGCATTGGGTAACGAAAACATGAGCGCAGGCGACCCTGAAAAGAATACCCATTCAAACAGTCTTGTCGAAACTGAACTTGTTTCTGCAATGGCTAGGTTCAATTATACGTTGAACGACAAATATTTGATGACTGCAACAATGCGTTCCGACGGTTCTTCAAAATTTGGGGCCAACAATAAATGGGCAAGCTTCCCTTCAGCTGCATTAAGCTGGAAAGCACATAACGAAGAATTCATCAAAAATCTTGGCATTTTCGACGAATTGAAAGTACGTATGAGCTACGGTATTTCGGGTAACCAAGGTATTTCGGCTTATCAAACACTTAGCCGTTACGGAAATGAAACTTATTACAGCAATGGCAAGTGGAATACTGTAATTGGCCCAGGATATGTTGTGGGTTATGAAGGTGCCGATGGCCGTTACCGTGTATGGGGCGGAATTCCAAACAACGACTTGAAATGGGAAACTACTGCTCAACCTGACTTAGGTATTGACGTAGCTTTCTTCAATCGTCGATTAAGAGTTACTGCCGACATTTATGAAAAAATTACAACAGACTTGTTGCGCGAACGTTTGCTTTCTCTTTCATCGGGCTACAACCGCATTTGGGTGAACGATGGTGAGCGTCGGAACAAAGGTATCGACATTCAAATTGAAGGCGATATCATCAGTAATAAGGATTTCAAACTCTCTTCAATGTTGATTTTTTCGAAAAACAAAGATAAGATTGTTGACCTCGGAGAATCAGTTGCTTCAGGCTTACAAGTAGATGCAAACACCGGTATGGAGTATGAATTTACAGGTTATAACTTCACTCAATTCCGTCAATCGGCAAATATTTTGGCTATTGGTCAACCTGTTAACGTGTACTACGGTTACAAAACCGACGGTATTATTCAAACCCTTGCCGAAGGTATTGAGGCCGGCTTATCGGGAGCACTTGCACAACCAGGTGAATTCAAATATGTTGATATAAGTGGTGATGGAGTAATCAACACCGACGACCGCACGATCATTGGCGATCCTAACCCCGATTTTATTGCCAGTCTTGCAATTGATATGACCTACAAAAATTTCGATGTTTCTGTATTCCTGAATGGTGTATATGGTAACGATGTTCTTTATCAAGGCCGTATTGGTCAGGCTAATGTATCACCTTTACGCTGGACCAGAGACAATCCAAATAACGAATATCCAAGTTTATACAATGGTCGTCAGTATTATTTAAGCGACTGGTTTATTCAAGATGGTTCGTTCTTAAGGGTTCAAAACCTGAATGTAGGCTACAATTTCAACACATCGAAAATAAAATTCATACAAAAGGCGCGCATTTATATGAATGCAACCAACCTGTACACGTTCACCAAATTTGATGGATACGATCCTGAAGTTGGACTCGACGGTATTTACTGGGGTGGATATCCACGCTTACGTAACTGGACAATTGGCCTTAATTTAACCTTTTAATTGAATACAGAAATGAAGACAAAAATATTATCACTTTTGATGATCCTGGGCATTCTGGTTACTTCATGCGACTTAACCGAAGAACCCTACGGATTCTATTCTGATACCAACTTTTACAAGTCTCAGAGCGATGCTGAAGCCGCGTTGATGTATGCTTACAACTCTTTCACTTTTCTTGAATACACCCGTGGTTTAACAAATATTGGCGATTTGCCTACCGAAACCACCGACCTGAAACCTAGCGAAGGTGTTGATGCTCAGGAAATGACGAAATGGACAGCTACTGAAACTAACGTTACGTTATCGAACTATTTTAAATACTGCTACATTGCCATTAACCGCGCAAATGCTGTAATCGAAAATGTTGAACCAAGTGATTTCCCTGCTGAAATTAAAAACAACATTTTGGGCGAAGCTCACGTGATTCGTGCTTGGGCTTATTTTAGTCTTGCCCGCGTTTTTGGTGTAGTTCCAATTCAACGTTCGATGGTAAAAACCGTTGAACAAACTACTCCTGCTTTGGCAAAAGATCTCGACGAAGTTTACGACTTCATAATCGAAGACCTTACCACTGCCGACGAGTTGCTTTCATTGCAAACAACACGTAATGTAGGTAGGTTCGACAAAGTGGGTGCATGGGCAATTTTATCAAAAGTTTATTTGACCATTGCTTCGTCAAAAGACAACAACGTGGCCAAATATCGCGACATGACTAAAGATGTTTCGGAAATGTATGCGAAATCAGCATCGTATGCCGAGAAAGTGTTGAAAGAACAAACCTTATACGGTTTCGACAACAGCTTATCGCACATTTACGATGTACATTTTCCTGAAGGGCCGGAACACATTTGGTTGATTAACCAAGACAGAACCGGTCAAAACGAAGGTAACTATTCAAAAACTCCGTTAATGTTCCTTCCTTGGGCCGATGGTGGACCATTCTACGTAAAACGCCCCGATGGAACAATGGTTTACACAACCAACGGATGGGAAGTTTACCGCATCAATACCGATTTCTTGGCCACTTTTGCTTCGTTCGACCTTCGTCGTGTTGAGCTGATGAGTGACCGCATTTACGATGCAGCTGGAACCGAAGTAGGAAGTGTGGCCAGTGGAAAAATTCCAGGTTTATTCTGCCTGAAATACATTGATCCTGAATTCTCGGGACAAAAAACCAGTGTGAAACCATTTGTAATTCGTTTTACCGACATTGCTTTAACGTATGCTGAAGCGGTTGGCCCAACAGCCGATGGTTACAATTGGATGAATAAAGTTCGCCAACGTGCTGGTTTAAATCCTCTTGACGCAGGACTTTCAGTTGCTGACTTCAGAAAAGCAGTACTTCAGGAACGGGCATGGGAATTCTGCTACGAAGGTTCTCATCTTTACGACTTGCGCCGTACCGCTTCGGTAATTTCTACCATTCCCGCAGCCAAGGCAGCAGGTTTAACGGAAGACCAAGCCTCTTTCTACGGAATTCCTCAGGTAGAAAAAGACCTTAATCCAAACATTAACTAATTGAAAGGAAGAATATGAGACGAATAAATTATATCATACTGATCGTTCTGGCCACAGTTCTCTTTTCGTGCCAGAAAGATCCAATGGCCGATATAAATGAAGGGAACTGGAATAAAGAACGCAACATTATTACCATTGCCCTTCAGAACCAACTTGGCCCAGCTACCATTGTCAGAGATGATGATGGAGCAACAATTACTGCATTTGTGAATGCGGCAGGGTTAGACTTATCAGCTGTTAAAGTTGATGCGTTGGTACTCTCGTTCGATGCATCGGCAAATGTTGAAGCCGGAGGTACTCTTAATTTTAACAATGCTGATTCAAAAGCTGAAATTACAGTTACCTCAAAAACTGGCGAAAGTTTAGTTTGGAACATTGTAGTTGAGCAATATGACATGTTTTATACTGGCAGCTGGAAAATTGGGCAAGAGCTGATTTACATTAACCAGGAATGGGGAAGCAAATGGAGCGAATCGGTTACTAAAAAGTTTACCGATGCTGCACCTGAGTTCGATAACAGTGTTGAAATTAATTATGAAGGTTATAAAAATGGCCGCACTTATGGAACCATCAACAATAAGTCTGGTGCTGACGGTGCTTATGGCAAGTTTATAGCTTCAGATGTTGATCTCACTTCGAAATTACGTTTTTTAATTCCTGAAGGAGAATCAAAATGGGAGATGGATTTAGCCAGTAACACGTTTTATGTTACTAAAGATGGTAAAACATCTGAAGCTAAAGTAACCAAAACCGATACCGGCATTCATTTGGTGTATGTACTAAAATATAAACCCGAAGAACCATTTTGGGATTACGGTGCACACGACAATTACCTGTGCTGGTCATATCAATTCGACATAGATCTTAGTAAGTAGGTTAGAATAGTAGTTAATTAGGCATGTGGGGGTGGATTTCATTCCACCTCCACTTACATTAAACTGGTTTAAGGAAGCAATTTGAAAGTTCACTAACTAATAATAAACTAACTAATATGAAACGAATTCTTTATATCGTTTTCCTTATACTATTTTCCCTGCAACTAAAGGCACAAACGGTTACCGTTAATGGTAATAAGTTCAATGTAAACGGCCAACAGATTTTTTTTAATGGAATTAACACGGCCTGGCAACCTCAAAGCGATTGGAGTCTGAATTTCTTGGGGAGAAATTTCGATTACAACTGGTGGAACAACGAGTTTCAGCGATACGTAAATAACCACATCAACTTAACACGGGTTTGGGTACATGGCTCGGGTAATTATAGTCCAAGCATGAATGGCAGTGGCGTGGTTACCGGTGCAAGCAGCCAATTTTGGGCCGACATGGACAACCTGGTGAGCATCGCCCGCGCTAAAAAAGTCTACATCATGCCAACGTTTTGGTCGTTCGATATGGTAAAGAGCGATGCAGGATGGAGTACTTACTACAATCAATTTCGTCAAATTATTAACGATCCAAATAAAACACAGTGGTACATCGATTATTTTCTGAAACCTTTTCTTCAACGCTATGAAAATGAACCTTATGTAATGGGTTACGACATTTGCAACGAACCAGAACACATGTGGCGCGATGGAAACTGTGGAAATCTAAACCGGAACAACGTAGTCCGTTTTGTGGCTATGGTTTCAGCAGCAATTAATCAAAACAGTTCAAAACCATGCACCGTTGGTTCAATGTGGATCATCTTCAACAGCAATAAATACACAGGTACCTGGGAAACATACATGGGCAACAACTGGAGCAATAGTTCACTTCAAGCTCAATACAATAACAGCAACGCCCGTCTCGATTTCTGGAGCCCTCACTGGTATGCATGGCAAAACAACGATGCTCCTTTTACCAAAACTGTTGGCGAATGGATGGACGATGGAACGCGACCTACTTTAATTGGTGAAACTTACGGTGGAAATATATCCAGTGGGGTTCCTTCGAACAATTGTTGTTGGAATGTAACCATGGCCAATTACTATTTACAAAGTTATTGGAACGGATATGCCGGAGTTTGCGGTTGGAAAAATCCACATGAAGACGATGGCGAAGGCACTTTCAACGGGGTTGCCTCAGGAACCAATGCCTTTTACAACAACTATCCAAATCTGGTATATCCTACCGGAGGAACAACAACCTATTTTCCAGTACCAGGAACATTTGGTGCCGAACAATACAGTAACATGAGCGGGGTTCAAACCGAAACTACATTGGATAGTGGTGGTGGTTTAGACGTGGGATGGATTGATACCAACGACTGGATGACCTACAACATAAATGTGGCATCGGCAGGGAATTATACTGTAAGCTACCGCATAGCAAGTCCGAGTGGTGGTGCAATTCGTTTGGAGAAAGCCGGCGGTGGTGCAACTTATGGAACAATCAACGTACCTGCAACTGGTGGATATCAAACTTGGGCCACAATTTCACATACAGTATCTCTCCCAGCCGGACAACAACAAATTGCTGTAGTAGCAACTACCGGTGGTTGGAATTTTAACTGGGTGAGCATTACGGCTGCAAGTGCTGCTACAACAACTGTTCAGGCCGAAAGCTATACAAATATGAGCGGGGTTGTTAAAGAAACGTGTAGTGAAGGCGGACAAAATGTAGGCGCTATCGAAACCAACGATTGGATGACTTTCAACAACATCAACATTCCAGCAAGTGGCGTGTATACCATTGAGTACCGCGTAGCAAGCCTTAACGGTGGAGGCCAGCTTCGGTTCGAAAAAGCTGGAACGACAACAAGTTATGGCACAATCAACATTCCATCAACTGGTGGATGGCAAAACTGGACCACCATTAAACACAATGTAACACTTACCGCTGGCGTTCAGAATTTCGGAATTAAAGCTCTCGCAAGTGGCTGGAACATTAACTGGTGGGCATTCACTCCCGGATATAAATCGGCAACTGTAGATGTTCAAGAGTTTGACAGCGAACAGGAATTTGTAGTCTATCCAAACCCTGTTTCTGATCAATTGACAATCTCTTTCCCTGAAAAATCCGAAGCGAATACCCTTTCAATTTATACGGTTTCAGGCAAACGTCTACTTCAGAAAACGATCAACAGCAATGAATCTATTTCATTAAAAAGCAATGGGATAGAAAAAGGAATCTATCTTTTAACTGTTGAAACTGCAACCAAAATATATAACAGTAAATTAGTAGTAGAATAAGTAATAATTACATCATGAAGAACATCGGTACCATAATCAGCTTATCCCTCCTTCTCCTCCTTTTTTCTTGCAATCGGAAAACCGATTCGCAGGTAAACATCAATACCAACGTCGTTATCAACGATTCGTACATTGGCAACGGGGCACAGTGGGATCCATACCAGCTCGATTATGGTACTGCTGTTTTATCAATTTCCGACAACGATTGGAAAAAGCTCTACCAACGGCTCGACTTTATGCAGCCACAACTAATGCGTGTAATGACCAACGCAGGAAACGTGGTTCGCGATGGGAAATTTGCGCCTGATGCTATTTCCGATCAGATTTATAAAATTCTTACCTACTGCCAAACCCGCAACGTGCAGGTAATGTTTGGCGACTGGGGCTGGACAGTGATCAACAACAAAACCAGCATTAACGAGCAGAACCTTTCAATTGCTGCCGAGTTTGTGAATTACCTTATTGTGAACAAAGGGTTTACCTGCATTAAACACTACAACCTTATTAACGAGCCCAACGGTTTCTGGTCGGCTACCGACAAAAACTATCAGCTTTGGGCATCGGCTATTACTTATTTTCACAACGAATTAAAGAGGTTGAACCTTGCCGAAAAACTTTCGGTTGTGGGTCCCGATGCCGCCATTTGGAAAGCCGACGAAGCTTGGTGGGCCGATAGTTGCGCCAACCGTTTAGGCGACCAAATCGGGTTATACGATATTCATACCTACCCATCAAAAATCACAGTGAACTCGGGCGAATTTCAGGAAATCATTTCAGCCTATAAAGAAAAAGTTCCTGCAGGAAAGAAAATTGTGATGGGCGAAATCGGGTTCAAGTTTGTTGAACCTGCCGATTCGTTGCTGAACAAAGAAAATATTCGCCGCGCCAATGCCAAAAAATACGCCACTCCGCTCGATTGCCAGATGTTTGTATACGACTACAGCTATGGGATCGACATGGCCGACGCACTGTTCCAAACCATCAATGCCGGATTTTCGGGCTCCATTGTTTGGATGCTCGACGATGCCATGTATTCGCTGGGAGGAAAGGAACAACTCAAAATTTGGGGTTTCTGGAATATTCTGGGCGAAGAGTATTTTGGAGCCGAAGAAGAAAACATCCGCCCTTGGTTTTATGCATGGTCGTTGCTCACTAAATACATTCCCGCCGGTTCCAAAGTGTTCAAAGTAGAAACTACCGGCGATCAAAATATTAAAGCCATTGCTGTTGAAAAAGATGGCAATTACATGTTTGCGCTCGTCAACATTGGCGAAACAGAAAAAACAGTGAAACTCGAAAGTAAAACGCTTCAGAAACTTCACAACATGAAAAAATACATTTATGCCGAAGGGACATTAAACCTGAAAGGCGACCTTGAGTTGATACCCAATGAAGAAGGACTTCATTTCAGCTTGAAAAAAGGGGTACAAGAAAAAATGCCAGCACAATCACTTATCGTATTTACCAATTTCAACTATTAAAATGATGATTAAAAGATATTTCATATTCTCTATGCTGCTTTTATCGCTCAGCTCGTCGGCCTGCGAAAAGGAAGTTGTTGAACAAAAACCGGTAGTAGAAACCATCGAACTAAGCATAATCGACAAAAATGCAACCGCCGAAACCAAAGCACTTTATGCCAACCTTTGGACAATTCAGCAAAAGGGGACCATGTTTGGGCACCACGACGATTTGTGGTATGGCCGCACTTGGTACAACCAGCCCGGCCGATCGGATGTGAAAGATGTTTGCGGTGATTATCCCGCAGTTTTCAGCGTCGATTTTGCCGAAATTATGGACAACCGCAGTTCAACAAGTTCTGCCAACGCCATACGTCGAAGGGTAATTCTCGAAGCCCGTTCGCGTGGTGAAGTGATTACCGCTTGCTGCCACTTGAACAACCCGCTAACCGGTGGCGACTCGTGGGACAATTCGAACAAAACAGTGGTGAAAGAGATTCTTACCGAAGGCAGTGCCACCAATATAAAATACAAAACGTGGCTCGACAAACTGGCCACTTTTGCCAACAACCTGAAAGACGAAAACGGAACGCTGATTCCTGTTATTTTCCGTCCATACCACGAACACACCCAAACTTGGAGCTGGTGGGGAAAAAGCTGCACCACCGAAATGGAATTCATCGATTTTTGGAGGTTCACAATCAACTATTTGCGCGACGAAAAAGGGGTCCACAACTTCATTTATGCCATCTCGCCACAAATGGACGGCATACAACCTGCCGACGATCTGTTGTTCCGCTATCCGGGCGATGCGTGGGTCGATTTTCTCGGAATGGACTGCTACCACGGCAACAATACCGCTGCTTTCGAAAATAATTTGGTGAACATTGCCAAGCTTTCGAAAACAAAGATGAAACCCTGCGGTGTAACTGAAACAGGTGTTGAAGGAATCATTAAAGACGGAAAACCTTATACCGAATATTGGACAAACGAAATGCTGATGCCGCTTACCGGTCGAAAAGTAAGCATGGTGGTGATGTGGCGCAATGCACACGATCCCAATAATGGAGGTCATCACTTTTATGGTCCACATCCGGGGCACGAATCGGCACCCGATTTTGTGAAATTCTATAAAAGCAGCGTCACCTTTTTTAGCAACGATTTGCCCAATATGTACGCTCCGGTTAAAAATGTTAATGTGTTTTGATTAAAAAAAATTGAAGGAAATGAGCTATTTGTTTATTCTGCTTTTCACTCTTATTTCGGGAGTTTGCGAAGCAGCTGAAATCCCTGAAAAAAAAGGGAATAATGATAAAACCATTGAGCTGACCATGGTCGATAAAAATGCGACAGCTGAAACCAAAGCCTTGTATGCAAACCTTTGGGCTATTCGCGATTTGGGAACAATGTTTGGTCATCACGAAGGGTTACTTTACGGGCGTTATTGGAATAATGAGCAGGGCAGATCAGATGTAAAAGATGTTTGTGGAGATTATCCCGCAATTACGGGCCTCGATTTTTCACAGATTGAAACCAATTCAGAAAAAAGCATCAATGGACCGTTGTTTTCCGATTTGCGCCGTGTGGCTAAAGAAGCCTATTCTCGTGGTGAAGTAATCACCTTTTGCTGGCATGCCGATAATCCCCTCACAGGTGGAACTTCATGGGACAACAGTAACAATACTGTTTTGCGCGAAATTTTGATCGAAGGGAGTGCTATGAATCTGAAATTTAAAACATGGCTCGATAATCTGGCTGCTTTCAATGCAACGTTGACCGATGTTAACGGAAAACCTATTCCTGTGATCTTCCGCCCATTTCACGAACATACTCAGGGATGGAACTGGTGGGGAAAGAAATGTGCAACTGCCGAAGAATTTATTGGTGTTTGGCAGTTCACAATAAAATACTTGCGCGACACAAAACAAGTGCATAATTTCATTTATGCCATTTCACCGCAAATGGACGGAGTTCAACCAAAAGAAGATTTGCTTTTCCGTTGGCCGGGCGACAACTGGGTCGATTTTCTCGGTATGGATTGCTATCATGGGACCAATACAAAAGCGTTTTCAAATAACGTTGCCAATCTAGCGGCTGTTTCTGCAGAAAAAATGAAACCCTTTGGAGTTACTGAAACCGGACAAGAAGGGATTAAGAAAAATGGAAGCGACTATGTCGAATACTGGACGAAAGAAATTCTTGCACCCATAACAGGTCAAAAGGCAAGTTTCGTAATGCTTTGGAGAAACATGTACGACCCTTCAAATAATCGGATTCATTATTATGCTCCTTTTAAAGGGCAAGCCAGTGTTCCCGATTTTCTTGAGTTTTATAAAAATCCGGTCACGCTTTTCAGCAACGATTTGCCAGAAATGTACACCATGCCCGAAGGATACAGTGTAAAATAGAAAAAAGTCAATGGTCATTAGGAAAAACAGGAAGAAGTACAGATATTTAAACAATCAGGTGACAATATTTAGTGTCTATACATCTAATTAACTAATATTTAAATTTTTACTATTATGAAATCTGTACTTCTTCTTGCTCTTTTTCTGATCTTGACTGTTTCGAATTTTGCCCAAAAAGTTGAAACTACCTACAAAACAGTTTCGAATTTACCTTACCGCACTGCCGATGAAAGTAAAACCGACGAATACATGAAGAGCCGTTGCATGCTCGATGTGTATTACCCAACCAATATTGAAAAGTTCAGTACCGTTGTTTTTTTCCATGGTGGCAATATTCAGGCAGGTGAAAAATTCTTTCCAAAGGAGTTGCAAAACCAAAACATCGCCATTGTTACGGTAAATTATCGGTTAAGCCCTAAAGCGCAATACCCTGCTTATATCGACGATGCTGCGGCAGCCGTTGCCTGGACCTTCAAAAATATTGAAAAGTACGGGGGCGATCCGAACTCAATTTTTGTAGCTGGTCATTCGGCAGGTGGTTACCTTACGCTGATGGTGGGACTTGATACAACCAGGCTTCAGAAATATAATGTGGATGCGAATAACATTGCCGGACTATTTCCCGTAAGCCCGCAAACCATTACCCACTCTGCCATTCGCGAAGAACGGAAGTTGGAACTGAGCCACCGCATCTCCGATGAGGCTGCACCGCTTAATTACACCCGTGCAAATGCTCCGTTGTTAATGCTGGTTACCGGTGGCCGCGATCTCGAAATTCCAGCACGTTACGAAGAGAGTGCCTTGTTATTTGCCTTCATGAAATCGATGAATGCAGAAAACAATTACCTGTTCGAACTCAATGGGTTCGATCATGGAAATGTATTGGCTCCGGCCTGTTATCTGATTGTTGATCAGATAAATAAATTGAAGAAAAAAGAGTAAAAATGAAGAAAATTGTTTGGATAACCGTTGCTGAAATAGTTTTTACATGTAGCTGTTTTGTAGTGGCAATGGTAATCATTTTATGACCTACGACTTCGACTATTTTAAGTAGGAGTTTGTGAAAGAAGAAATCAGGAATCAGAAAATAAAACCAAGAATCAGGAAAGATGAGACTAGTAAAACATCCGCAAAACCCAATTTTGAAACCAAATCCCGAGAATCATTGGGAGAATCTGGTGGTTTGTAACCCGGGAGTTTGGTACGAAGAGGGGAAGTTCTATATGCTTTATCGCGCTGCTGGCGACGACGAAGATCACTTGATCCGTTTTGGGCTGGCAACCAGTACCGATGGCGTTAATTTTAAACGCGAGTCAAGTGCTCCAGCTTTTGAGCCAAGCACCGACGGCCCCGACATGGGTGGTGTTGAAGATGCCCGGATTGTGAAATTTGGCAACGAATACTACATTACCTACGCCTATCGGCCATATCCTCCGGGACGTTACTGGACCTTTGCCCACGATGTGGTGCGCCTGCCCGATGCCGGTCCCGATGCGCCTGCCGTTTTTCGGAAAAATATTGCCAATACAGGTTTGGCCATAACCAAAGACTTTAAGTCGTTTCGACGCTTGGGGCGCATTACCCAATCGAACCTCGACGACCGCGACGTGATTCTTTTCCCAGAAAAAATCAACGGGAAATATTTCATGCTGCACCGCCCCAAAGAGTGGATAGGCGAAGGTTATGGATGCAATGAACCGTCGATATGGATTACCTCTTCCGACGACCTGATGGTTTGGAACAACAAAAGTCATTTGCTGTTGACCGGAAAAAAGGGAACTTGGGAAGAAAAAATTGGTGGAAGCACACCTCCGCTGAAAACCAGTGAGGGATGGTTAATTATTTACCACGGTGTTGAAAACGGCGGAAAGGGTTACTACCGCGTGGGTGCTGCCCTGCTCGATCTCAACGATCCCACAAAAGTAATTGCACGCGCTACCGATTGGATTATGGAACCTGAACATTATTACGAAATAGAAGGTTTTTACAAAGGCTGTGTGTTCCCTACCGGAAATGCAATTGTAAACGATACCTTGTTTGTATATTACGGTGGCGCCGATAAATACGTGGGAGTAGCTACTTGTAATATAAAAGAGTTAGTAGATTTTATTAAGAAAGGTTAATTCTGATTAATCTGAAATTCATAATGAAGAACGTAATATTCTTATTTGCAGCAGTTTTGTCTTTGGCGAGTTGTCAGGAACCAAAAAATAAAATAACCATCAATACCGATGAAGTGATTACCGAAAACTTTATTGGGAATGGAGTGCAGTGGGATGCCTATCCGCATGGCGACTCCGAAACTGCTGAATGGGGTTTGCTGATGACCGATGCCAAATGGCAACAAGTGTTCGATCGGCTCGACTACATGCAACCCCGACTGGTTCGCACACTCGATCAGGCGAACTGGCGCTACTTACAAGGGTTCGATAAACAAGGGAACGCAATCCTGAATTTCGACACATCCGAAGAAAAAGCACTGGAAAAGTTGCTCGGATACTGTCAGAAAAACAACATTACCGTGCTGATGGGCGAATGGGGAACACCTTTCGAGGTGCACGATACCGACAAAGGTTTCTCTGGAATTCTGAAAGGAGCCACTGATCCCCGCTGGATCGACATGATTGTAAAACACCTCGACTACCTCATTAATCAGAAAGGATTTACCTGCATACGTTACTTTAATTTGGTGAACGAACCCAATGGCTATTGGGCATCAACCGACGGAAACTGGGACGAATGGAGCCAAGGTGCAACAATGTTGGCCGAAGCCATCAAAAAAGCGGGGCTCAACAAGTATGTTTCGGTTGCAGGTCCCGATGCCGTGGCCCATTACGATCATCCCGATTATAACTTGACTGGAATGCAATGGGTTGAAGAATCGGCAAAACTGTTGAACGATCAACTGGGCGCTTTGGAAATTCATGCTTATTTTCAGAAAGAAGTGATTCGCGAAGCACAATTCGATAGCCTTTACCGGCCACTTGCACAGGCGGCAAAATCGATCAACAAGCCCATCTTCTTTGGAGAAATGGGGTTCGAGAAAAGTACTCCTGAAAATCAAGCAAGGGTTGAAGCCGATTCGTTTGCCTGCCCCGATAGCTACATGGGTGTTTACGATTTTCAGCATGGAATTGATATGGCCGATGCAGCAATTCAAATTATGAACACCGGTTTTAGCGGTGTTGCTGCCTGGGGGCTCGACGATGCCATGCACACCAATAACGACAATGGCGATAAACAGAACCTGAAACGATGGGGAATGTGGAACACACTGGGAACAGAGCTGTGCAACAATCCCGCCGACGAGACTATTCGTCCATGGTTTTTCACTTGGTCGTTACTGTGCAGGTACCTACCAGCTGGCAGTGAAATTGTAAAAACTCAAATGGCTGAATTGCCCGGTGTACGGGTCGCTTCGGCCATAAACAACAATGAAATAACGGTTGCACTGGTCAATCAATCCGATAACCAAGTTGAAGTTTCGTTAGCAATTCCATCGCAATTTGAAGGGAAAATGCTAAAGCTTTTCAACTACGAAGAAGGAAATTTATTGACCGACAACAATGGTTTTCCCGTTGCTGAAACCGATCAACTGAAGCAAAAAAGAGGTACAATCAGCCTTAAACTTAAAGCAAAGAGTTTTAAATTGATCACGTCATTTCAACAGTAATTGTTAACCAATTTAAATCATATAGTTTTGAATATTAGCATAATCGATATCTCAATCCTCGCTGTTTTTCTGGTGGGAATCATTTGGTGGGCTCTTAAAAACGGTAAAAGCAACGATTCTACTTCGTATTTTTTAGCCGGACGAAATTCTACCTGGCCGGTTGTAGGGTTGTCGCTTTTTGCGGCAAGTGTCTCCAGCTCAACGCTCATGGGCCATTCGGGCGAAGGGTTTATCAGCGGAATTGCCGTGTTCAACTACAACTGGATTTCGGTGTTGGTGATGGTTTTTTTCGCGCTCTTTTTTCTACCGTTTTACATCAAATCGGGGATTTTTACCATGCCCGAATTCCTTGAAAGAAGGTTCGACAAGCGTTCGCGCTACTACTTTTCTTTTATTACCATTTTTGGGAATGTTTTTCTCGATGCAGCGGCCACGTTATACACCGGGGCTCTCATCATCAAAATGATTTTCCCTGAAACCGATTTGTTCTGGATCATCGTGATCATGGCCGCAATTGCCGGTAGTTATACCATCATTGGAGGGCTGGCTTCGGCAATATATGCCGATGTTGTTCAGGCAGCAATCCTCATTATAGGGTCGGCGGTTCTCTACTTTTTTGCTCTCGATTCCATTGGTGGCTGGAACGAACTAATAGCCCGTTTCAACGAAGGCGTTTGGTTAAAACTCACCCGCCCAATGAGTGATCCAACCGTTCCTTGGTTGGGCATGTGGATTGGAATTCCAATTCTTGGCTTCTATTTTTGGGCCAATAATCAGGTGATGGTGCAACGGGTTCTTTCAGCAAAATCTATCGATCACGGCCGAAAAGGAGTGTTGTTCGTTGGTTTTCTCTACCTGTTCACACTGTTCATTTTCATTCTTCCAGGCTTAATAGCCCGCGGAATAAATTTGTTTGGGGTTGAAAATTTACCTAACGAACTGATCAGCGGCAGTGTATTAAAGTCTGATTATGGGATTAATACCGATCAGGTTTATCCACATTTAATCACAAAATTATTGCCCGTTGGTTTGATTGGCCTTATTCTGGCTGCCATGGTTTCAGCATTAACGTCAACATTGAGCGCTACGCTGAGTTCTGTTTCCACGCTCTTCACCATGGATTTCTATCAACGGTTCAATAAAAATGCCGACAGCAAAAAACTGGTGCGTGTAGGGCAAATTACATCGTTGGTGGTGTTGGTGTTTGCCATTTTCTGGGCGCCATTGATCCAGCGTTTCGATTCGTTGGTTTCCTACTATCAGGAGGTGGTCTCCTATTTAGCGCCCCCTATTGTTGGAACATTCTTTCTTGGATTGTTCTGGAAACGATCTAACGAAAAAGGTGCAATTTGGGGTTTGATTTCAGGCCTTTTAATTGCCGGCGTAATCATGGTTATGAAGTATTTGCTGAACGTAGATATTCCGTTGCATTTCCTACTGCTTGCTCCAATAATTATGATTTTTAGTGTGATTGTGAATGTTGTGGTGAGTAAATTGACCAATTTGCCCGATGCCGAAAAGGTAAAACAAAATACATGGACTGTGAAAATATGGAAAGAAGAAACGGCCGAATTGCAAGGAGTGGTTTGGTATAAAAACTACCGTGTATTATCGTTGCTTTTGGTGCTGGCGTGCTTTGGAATGTATGCGATGTTCTTTTAATTGATAGGAGTTCAAGAGTTCATGCGTTAATACCATGAACTCTTGAATTATATTATTTTTTCAATTCCCACTCGAAACCGTCTTTTTTGTCTTTTATATCGAAACCCAGGGCAGTAAGTCCGTTGCGAATTTTATCCGAAGTAGCCCAGTCTTTGTTGGTTTTAGCTTCCATACGCAGGTTCAACAGAAAATCAACTACTTCTTTCAATACTCCATTATCGGCGGCGGCAGCTGCTTCTTGCTTCAAACCAAGTATATCGAGAACGAAATCGGAGTATAATTTTTTCAACACATCGAGATCGGTGGCCGTAATGCTCTCTTTTCCATCGTTCAGCGAATTGATCATGCGCACACCATCGAACAAGTTTGCAATCACAATCGGGCTGTTAAAATCGTCGTTCATGGCTTCGTAGCAGTTGTTCTTCAAGGTAGCCACATCTACGGTTGAGTTTTCCGAAACTACAATTTTATCGAGCAGCTCCATAGCTTTGAACAGGCGTTCCAACCCTTTTTCGGCAGCAATAAGCGCATCGTTCGAAAAATCGAGTGTACTACGATATTGTGCCTGAAGAATGAAAAAGCGGATCACCATTGGGCTGTATGCCCTTTCGAGTAATGGATGGTCGCCACTGAAAAACTGATCGAGGGTTATGAAGTTGCCTAACGATTTACCCATTTTTTGACCATTGATGGTAATCATGTTGTTGTGCATCCAGTAATTCACGGCTTCGTGACCAAGCGATGCGCAACTTTGGGCAATTTCAGCTTCGTGGTGTGGAAAAAGCAAGTCCATTCCACCACCGTGGATATCGAATTTTTCACCTAGGTATTTCTTGCTCATGGCAGTACATTCGGCGTGCCAACCCGGAAAACCGTCGCTCCAGGGCGAAGACCAGCGCATAATATGTTCAGGTTGAGCTTTTTTCCAAAGAGCAAAATCCACTCCCGAACGTTTTTCATCTTGCCCGTCGAGATCTCGGGTGTTCGAAAGCAGATCGTCGATACGGCGGCCCGAAAGTTTTCCATAGTCGAAGCTTTTGGCATATTTTTCTACATCGAAATAGATCGAACCCGCACTTTCGTAGGCGTATCCGTTTTCGAGAATGCGTTTTACCAGATCAATCTGTTCAATTATATGCCCCGATGCAGTGGGTTCAATACTGGGAGGCAGAATATTCAATTGCAACATGTTCCGTCGATAGCTGTTGGTAAAAAACTGTACAACTTCCATCGGCTCCAATTGATCGAGTTTTGCCTTTTTGGCAATTTTATCTTCACCTTCATCGGCATCGTTCACCAAGTGGCCAACATCGGTAATGTTTCGGACGTAACGCACCTTGTAACCAATGTGTTGCAGATAACGAAAAACCAAGTCGAACGTAATTGCTGGTCGCGAATGTCCAAGGTGCGCATGACCATAAACTGTTGGTCCGCAAACATACATACCTACCCGCCCTTCGTGAATGGGTTTAAACTCCTCTTTCGTCTTCGATAACGTGTTGTAGATAAAAAGTTGATTTTGCATAGCATTAAAATATGACGGGCAAATTTAACAATTCTTACGAAGGTATGACTATCTGGATTTTCTGAAAAATGCAAAACGTTAAATGATTGTTTGTTGAAATTGTAATACGGAGATTCAATTATTTTGATATTTTTATAAAAACTTTAATTGATAATGTTTCGAACTCTTACATTATTCATTCTTCTGAATATTGTTACTCTAATTTGCTATTCTCAAAGTTCTTGGAAATCATTTTCTATTGATAAAATTGATGAAGTACCAAGGTCTGAGGTTGAGGCTTTAATTGCATTTTACAATTCCACAAATGGTCAAAGTTGGAATGTGAATAGAAATTGGCTCAATTCAAATACTCTTTCTTCGTGGTATGGTATAACTATAAAAGATGGTCATATTTCAGAAATTGTTCTTATTAGCAACAAATTGAGTGGTAATATTCCTCCTGAAATTCAAAATCTTTCCCAATTAGAGGTGTTGTATCTGATAGATAATCAAATCGGTGGGGTTTTGCCTATCGAGATTTGTACGCTGAATATGTTGAGGCAATTGAACCTTTGGAATAATAAACTTGGTGGTAATATTCCTGAAGAGATTGGAAATCTGATAAATCTGAAAGAATTAATTCTGACCCAGAATAACTTTGAGGGAGCAATTCCACCAACTATCTCAAAATTAGAAAAACTAGAAGGACTTTCGTTGGCAAAGAATAAATTGTCTGGGACTTTACCCTCGTCAATTGGTCGACTACAACGTTTAAAACGATTATCACTCTCTTTTAATAATATTTCAGGATCGATTCCTGTTGAGCTTACAGAAGCACAATCGTTAAATTGGTTATCAATTTCGAATAATAAATTCGAAGGGAATATATTAGAGCAGATAGGACAGCTAATTGAATTAACGCACTTAGACTTAAGTTCAAATCTTTTTACAGGAAGGATACCCGAAAGCATTCTTAAGTTAAAAAAACTGCAATCTTTAAATTTATCCAATAATAAACTTACAGGTTCAGAGCCAAATGGATTAAGGCAAGCTTCAAATATAAAAAGGCTTATTTTGTCGGGCAATTTACTTGTTGGCAGTGAAAGTTTTAGAAAAACCCCTTCTGGCAAATTATAACTACTGCTATTTGATATCAAAAAAAAATACTACTACATTTATCCACTCAATTACACTGCTATAGATTATAGAGAAGTGGGAAGAGACCGGGCTCAGCGATCCGCTGGCAACCTATCGTAAAGAAAAGGTGCCAAAACCCGACCGTAAAACGGAATGATAATTAATAATTATGGAGGAATCACATATTCACTTATTTCAAGTTGTTTACTTCTACAATTTATTCGATGATCGAATGTGTTTCTACACCCTAAGAAGCATGAAATAAAATTTAATAAAGAGTTGATCCTTTCATACTTATAAAAAATAAAATCTAAAAATCAATGTCGAAAGTAAAAACATATTTTGAGATAAACGAAAAAATAAGGCGTGGCGAAGCGGTTGTATTAACGGCAGAAGAAGTTGCTGAAATGGCAAAAACAGCTACTCCCGAAGAGATTGTTGAAAAGGTAGATGTTGTAACTACTGCAACATTTGGGGCAATGTGTTCTAGCGGCGCCTTTATCAATTTCGGACATGCAAATCCACCAATTCGGATGGAAAAGATCAGACTAAATGGTGTTCCTGCTTACGAAGGGCTTGCTGCTGTTGATACCTATATTGGGGCAACTGCCTGCAATTCGAAAAATCCTGAGTACGGTGGTGCACATGTGATTCAGGATTTAGTAGATGGAAAAGATATTATCCTTGAGGCATGGGGGAAGGGGACCGATTGTTACCCCCGGAAGCATATCAAAACAATAATCAACAAAGAGACAGTCAACGAGATGATCCTGTTTAATCCACGAAATGCCTATCAAAACTATAACGTGGCAGTGAACACAACCTCGCAAACAAAATATACCTACATGGGGACATTACTCCCCAACCTCAGGAATGCCACTTACTCAACTTCGGGAGAGCTGAGCCCATTGTTGAACGATCCTGAATTCAAAACTATTGGGATTGGGACCCGAATTTTTATTGGCGGTACTACTGGATATGTTGTTTGGCCGGGAACGCAATTTCACACTACCCGGACTAAAGATGAAAATGGTGTGCCTGTTACCAACGCTGCCACTTTAGCTGTAATTGGGAACCTGAAAGAGATGAGCAGTGAATTTCTTCAGGCTGCTTCGTATGAAAAATATGGAATTAGCCTTTTTGTTGGTATTGGCATTCCAATTCCAGTTTTGAACGTTGAAATGGCGAAACGGGTATCAATAAATAACAGCCAAATCCAAACTTCGGTGCTCGATTACGGTACGGCGGGATCACCAAAATTAGCTCAGGTGTCATATGAACAACTTCGTTCGGGTGAAATTGAGGTGAATGGCCAAAAAGTAAGAACAGCACCTGTGTCTAGTTTGTATAAGGCCCGTAAAATTGCTGACATCTTAAAATCGAAAATACAAAAAGGTGAATTCTTACTTCAGGAACCAATTGAAATGTTTCCTACAAATACCTCATTAAAAGGGTTACTTGAAGTAGATGTTGATGAACAAGGAGGTGAAAAATGAAACCAGTTAAAAGAAGATATATATTAAAATTTCCACCGCAAAGTGGCGATAAACCGCTAAGCTACGTATTGGTTAAAGACTACGACATTAGTATCAACATTTTAAAAGCGGAAGTAATTCCCGGAAAACGGGGAAATTTATTGCTCGAATTGGAAGGAACTGCATCAAATTTGAAAAAGGGGATTTCGTATCTCGAAAAGCATCAGGTTGAATGTATTCCTCTTGATAAGAAGATTAGCCTAAAAAAGGAGAAGTGTATCAATTGTGGAAATTGTACTGCCGTTTGTTTTGCAGGTGCACTAACAATGAATTCAAAAACATGGGAACTAGAATTCAATAAAGATGAATGTGTTGCGTGCGAATTATGTGTAAAAGCATGCCCGCTTAAACTTTTTGAAATTGATTTCCACAATGGAAATTAATCCGTTGGTTTCAATATGATTGAACCTAGGATTTACCGAGAGCGTTTGAGTAAGGGACGATTTTATAGTTTCACAATTGGCTACAAAGATTCAGACATTTGGATTGGTGTTGATTTTTTGAGTTATCGTGAATCGATCCCAGAATTTGCTCAACAGCAACTTGTTTCGCTACGTAAGGAGCTGGAAGAATATATTCTGTTACAACCCGAATTTGCGAGTTCGTTTTCACCTATCGACTTGCTTCTCAATGCACCCGAAATTGCCGTTGAAATGGCCAAAGCTGGCAAAATTGCCGGTACTGGTCCTATGGCTGCTGTTGCTGGTGCTTTCTCTGAATTTATTGGGAAAGCAATTCAGAATGAATTTTCAGTAAAAGAAATAATTGTTGAGAATGGGGGAGACATTTACCTTGTAGTGCAAAATGATCTAATCATGTCGGTTTTTGCAGGCAAATCGGAACTTTCAGAAAAAATTGGGGTTGAAATCAAGGCTCATGATACACCAATAGGCATTTGCACATCAGCTGGAACAGTTGGGCCTTCAATAAGTTTTGGGAAAGCAGATGCGGTAATGGTTGCGTGTAAAAACACAGCATTGGCCGATGCTTTTGCTTCTGCAATAGGCAATTGCATTCAATGTTCGAGCGATATTGATCCGACTCTTCACAAATTTAAAACTCAGTCAGAGGTTCTTTTTACACTGGCAATTTGTGAAGGTAAAATAGGTTTACAAGGGATATTTAATATTTGCCCAATTAAAAAGTAAACACAATATTCCCGTTTACAGGTATCGCCCGATAGAACGCATGAATTTCATCGACAGGAAGTTCAATCACAATTGTAGGGATATATTTAACGTCTTTTTTAATTATTCCTAAAAGATTTGTTCTAATCTTTTCATCATACAAATCCTTTTCAAATTGTTTTTTCAAAGCCTTATCATTTTCACTTTCTGCTTCCATCTGCTCAAAAACAAGCCTAAAACCATAATCTAAGTTGAAGGTTATGAAAGCTGGATCGAATTTGATTGAATCTGGCAATGCAAGCTGAGCCAGTGCCTCGACTGTATCTTTTGGCGCTTTTTGTATTGTAATAGGATCTTTAAGGATTGTAGATTGATCGGAAACAATTTTAAGCGGATTTGAAAATATTTTGCGATAGCTTACTGGATCTAAACTATTAAAAAAGGGATCTATTTTCATTGTTGGAACAGAAATTTTGCGAAGATCTACTCCTTTAAGTCTCAATGAAATAGTTTTTTCAACAGCATTCACAAGTATCCATATCGAGTCTGAAGCCACAACATCGAGTTGAGCCTCAACGAAAGAGATATCTTTTATCTGTGGAAAAAGTTCGGGAAACTCCAAGTAATCTGAGTACTTGTGATAAAAAGTTGAATCACTAAAAACTAAAGCTTGCACTTGCTTAACTTTTCTTTTTGGAGCAAATGCAAAGTACATTTCAAATGCAATTATTAAAGCGATAAATGCAATTGAAACAATAATAGCTACCTTTTTAGATGTTGAAGTCATTAGTAATCAAATAAATATTAATAGATATAAACTTTTGAACCTTTATCGAGGGCTTTATAAACAACCTCAAGGTCGTCATCGTTCAACCGAACACAACCATGGGTAACTGCCAAACCTAAGTATCGTTGCCAGATGGTGCCATGAATCATGTAACCATCCCCAAGGGTTAATGCATAGTCGCCAAGTACATTTTCTTCAAATCTCGAAGGGTGACTAGGCGATGGAACAGGCAAGCCTTCTTCAACGAAAGCCCAATCGGGTTTGGTCCAAACAGGATTTGTTTTTTTACCTCTTACAGAAAGTTCACCTTTTGGCGTTTTGAAAATCCACTTTTTCTTATCACCTTTTTCCAATTGTAAGTTTTTGCCTGTTGAGCATTTTCCTTCTCGTAATACCTTGTCTCCGTTGCAAAGTCTAAATTCGTTCTTTGTGCTATTTATAATCAGGTAATTGCCTTTTGGTTTGTATACATTCAACTTTTTATTTAGTTGACGTATCTTTACCTCAAGCTTTTCTTTCATTTCAGCACTTTGTTCAGAATTACTATTCGCTTTTAGATTGCCAATTTTTGTAATCATTGGAGCTAAATATTGTTGAGAAACAATAGGAAGAGGTATCGTTGCGGCATATAATATTCCACAAACTAAAATGACTATACCGATAATTTTAATTGCTAAAAACTTTTTCACCTTTTTCTGAGTTAAACCCGTTAAAATAGCTTTCTATATTTAACACATTATTTGAACGCTTGTTTTTAATTCGATGTAATAATGTCAATTAATTATTTCATCAAGGGTACGAAGCGATCCAACAATGGTAATTCTTGTTCCAACACTACATTTTGAATATAGTTTATCCATATCCCTATTTGATAGAGCCACACATCCTTCTGTCCAGTTTGCGCCTTTGCCTCCACCACCGTGAACTTCAACTAAACCACCAATTCCTCTTCCGGCAGAAATGATTCCATTTTTCTTGTTTAGTCTAAACTGCACTTTATCTTCTTCGTTTGGATAATTGATCAGCAACGCCTTGTAATACTGGGTGTTTCCACCATCTTTTTTCTTAATTATGGTGTATTTCCCTTCTGGAGTTGCTTGATCGCCTTGATACTTCTTATTTCCAATCCAATTTTTTCCAAATTCAGCATCAAAAGTATTTACCAATTTTCCATCGTAATATAGGTAGCATTCATGCTTGAACTTATCTACCACAATACAGTATGTGTTATTAATTCTTGAAAACTCAATGGTCTCTGATGCCCAGTTTTTCCACTTGTTAATATGTGAAAAATAGTCTTTTAAGGTTCTTTCAACATTTTTATTAAAGCTCGAAATCAATTTTTCTGCTTGAATATATTTTTGTTCTGCAACTAGCAGGTCATTCTTTTTTAAATAAGAGGCTGCTTCAACAAGTAATATTTTCCCCTTTTGGTACTGTCCTCTTTCATTTAGGGCAACAGGTAATTCGGTGAAGTTTTCTTGTAAATTGGAGACAATTCTTTGAAGCTCTTTAACTTTAACAGGAAGGTCGTTTTTTAAGTTGCCTGTACGGGTTTGTGTTTTTTTTGTTGCAAGCTTTATTTGTTCAGTCGCACGAGTTGCTAAATCAATAGTTATATCATAATTGCGGGATAAAAAGAATTTCTCATTTTCAATTTTCCAGCTCTTCATTGCTGAATTGTAATATTCGGTGGCAGTTTTGATTTGAACTGACTCGTATTTGTCAGCTTGTATTTTTTTTGCTTGTGCCAAACTTTCTCTGGCTATTTTCAGGGCTTCATCGGGTGGAGTTGTGTTAACAATTTTAACGATAATAACTGTCCCGCTAATTAAAAAAACAAGGATAAACGAAATTAAAAACAGTCTTAGAAATCTTTTTTTCATGAAATTTTAAAAAAAAGCCCCGGAATTAATTCCGGGGTTTATTTGCATAATTACAATTTTACTGACTTTAACGTCTTACTTTTTGTACTTTGCAAGCACAGTGTTAAGTTCTTCGTTAATTGAAGCAGCTGAACTCTTAAGAGCGTTAGCTTTTTCAGCAACGGTGAATAAGTTAGTAGTTGCAACTAACCCTTGTGTTTCTGCAACACCTGCTTCAATAGTAGCAAGTTCAGCTTTGATAGCCATCATTACAGTTGAACCACCTTTACCTTTAGGAGCAATAGCAAGTAAATCTTTGTTAGAAGTCAACAAAGTGTTTACTTCTGCTAAAGTTGCATCGATTTGTGCTTTTAATTCAACTTTTTTAGCTTCTGCTTGAGCTTTGCAGCTTTCGCTTAAAGCAACAACACTAATCAATTGTGCTTTTGCAGGTTTGTAGTTCTTGAAAAGTTTTGATTTTGCAACTTCGATGTTAGCCATAGCTGCATTTAATGTGTCTTGCATTGCATTGAAAGATTCAGCTGCATATACATCAGCTTGAACTGTTTTTGCACCTTCGATTGCAAGATTTGCATTGTCGATTTCAACTTGTGGTAACTTTTGGCAACCTGTGAACATTAAAGCTACAACTACTAAAGCTGAAAGGCTTAATAAAATTCTGTTTTTCATTTTGTTCTTTAAATTTCAGTTTTAACTTATTGTGATATGCCTCTTAATAAAAGCAAACACGATTATTTATTTAAATTCTGTTATTAAGACGGAGCTAATATTGAAAGTAACACACCTACTAGATTTTTTTTTATCTTTCGCCTGTTCTTTCATGCAAATTGTTTTGCAAATGTACTGATTTAAATGGAAAAACCATTCTTTTTATGAGAAATGTCAAATCGTTAACTATTTGTGATGAGGAGATTGTATCTAGAATTCAAACTGAGAACAAATCAGACTATTTCGAGATACTATATCACCGTTATCGGAAGAAAGTACTCGATAAATGTTACAGTTTAGTTAAAAATAAGGCTCTTGCAGAAGAATTGACTGAGGATATTTTCTCTAAAACCTACGAAAAAATAGGAAGTTTTAAAAATATGTCCTCTTTTTCGTCGTGGCTTTACTCGCTTACCTATAATCATTGTATCGATTATCTCCGGCTTAAAAAGAAACTTCATTATCCGGAGTGGAACAGAGCTCACGAGATTCCTGAGATTGTAGACGAGGCTGAGGAAGAGATGGATGAGATCAACTATGATAACTTGATGGTTATTTTTGAACTGATCCACCCTGAAGAAAAAGCTCTTCTGATAATGAAATATCAAGACAATTTATCGATGAAGCAAATTGGCGAATCTCTTCGAATAAGTGAAGATGCAACTAAAATGAGGTTGAAAAGGGCAAGAGCAAGGGTGGTGTACCTTTACAAGGAGAAATTTACAAAGAATTAGTTGCGAAAATGTTACCATTTTCATTTTGGTCGTCAAAAGATAAAAATAGAATCAATGAGCAATATATTTTCAAAATTGTTTGGGAAATCAAAATTTCAACCGCCCTTTCAAGTAGAATCAAGTTTGTTAAAGAAATTTCCAGATATTATTAATATTGAATGGAATAAAAACGGCGATTTATTTGAAGCCATTTTTTATAAAGACAACTTGGAATATATTGCATTGCTAAGTTCTGAAGGTGAATTGATTGAATACAGAAAATTTCTTCCCGAAGGTTTTATGCCCGAAATTATTAAATCGGAATTGAACTTAAAAGGGGAGATAATGAACGTTGTTCTGTGCAATAAAGGGAATAGCATTACCTATGAGGTTATTTTGCGAGATTCTTTTTTGAAACGGTATCTCCTGCATTTAAATGAAACCGGAGTTATTCTCGACGAAAGGGTTTTATAATGTCTTTATCTCAGCTTGTTCCCTCGAATGTCTTGTCTTCATTTTCCAACTTTTCCGAATAACTACAATAAATACGGGCAACAGGGTTAGTATGTTGTAAATAAGCAGGGTTAATTCAAAATGCTCTGTAAGAAAAGGTGACAAACTGCTCAAAAAATATCCGGCAGTTGTCATCAATACGGTCCAAATAGCAAATCCTATTACGTTGATCAAAAAAAATCGTTTGAGTGGTACTTTTATCATTCCTGAGAAAATAGGCAAAAAAGTACGTACGATAGGAATAAACCGTCCAAAAATGAAAGCCATAAAATCATACTTGTTATAGAGCTTCCTTGATTGTTCAATATATTCTTCCTTGAAAAATTTTCGATTCAAATAGTGGATATTAAGTGTCCTGATTTTGTAACCTGTGTAATATCCTGCTAATGTTCCAAGTAGCCCTGCACAAATAATAAGAACAATCAAAGCCCATAAATCTATTTTAAAGAAACCTGATTGAACGAGTACCCCTGCTGAGATTAAAACAGAATCGCCGGGGAAGAAGAATCCAAACAAAATACCAGATTCTAAAAAAACGATGATCAATAGTAATGCTATCCCACCTAAATGCAACAAATACTCTGGATCGAGCCAATTAATAGCAAGTATAACATTCATCAAATCAGGATAAAATTTTGTGGTGTCACATTAATAAGCTCCTTTTACATTCATTTCTAAAGTATAAACTGAATTCATAGCTGTAATGAAAAGGGTTTTCCGCTGCTTTCCTCCAAAAGTTACGTTTGCAGTCCAATTTTGATTTACCGGAATTTGTTCAATTTGAATTCCTTGGTTGTTGAAAACAGTTACGCCCTTACCTGTCAAATATAAGTTTCCGTCTTCATCGAGGGTCATCCCGTCTGATCCAAGCGTAACAAATAGTTTCTTGTTTGACAGAGCCCCGTCAGAATTTATCGAAAAAGAATACGTTTTTGAATCACCAATGTCAGCAACATATAATAATTTGCCATTAGGCGTTCCAACAATCCCATTGGGTTTAACAAAGTTGCTGTCTACAACTACAATCGATTTATAATCAGGTGTCATGTAGTATAAATTTTGCTTATGAAGCTCCTGAACCGGATTTTTCCAATAGTCTCTTTTATAATAAGGATCGGTAAAATAGATTCCGCCTTTAGGATCAATCCATAAATCGTTCGGTCCATTAAATCTTTTACCTTCAAAATTAGAAGCTAAGATGGTAACTTGTTTTTCGGGATCAATTTTCCAGAGCTGGTTTTCTTCATCGGCACAAGCAAATAAATTCCCATTTTTATCGAAATACAAACCATTTGAACGGCCACAACTATCCATAAAGACCGAGACTTCTCCATCGGTTGACCATTTCAATATTTGATTGTTTGGTTGATCGGTAAAATAGACGTTTCCTTTTTTATCAGCTGCAGGTCCTTCTGTAAAGATGCATTGATTATAAACTTCTACTAATTTGGCATTTTCAGCAATTATAGGTTGCGAGTTTGCTGATTTGCAACCAATTATCAATACTATTTGTAGAAAGAAAATCAGGTAGAACGTAGTATATTTTTTCATTTATAAGAAATTAGGATGAGCTAAAATTAGTATTTAAAACCGACTCGGAAACAATTTCGGTAAGTGAAATAAGCTAGAGTTTTATTCAGAATTCGATTTGAAGATAAGAGATTAACAAAATGAGCGAATAAAAAAGGGATATAAAATATCCCTTCGTAGTTGTAGTCTCACCGGGAATCGAACCCGGATCTACAGTTTAGGAAACTGTCGTTCTATCCGTTGAACTATGAAACCCTAAAAATTCAGGTGCAAAAATAGATAAATTCAATACTTTCACAATACTTATTCTGAAAGTAGTCGCTCGTTCCGGTATATTCTTAGCTCACTATTGTAAAACCTATCGAATTTGACATGTGACGCATTAAATGTTGGTGCTTTAATGCCTTTACCAAATGAAATTTGACCAATGTACCGATGTGTTTCATCCCACAAATTGGCATCGATAAAGCTCTGAAGCATGGTTGGCCCTCCTTCAACAATTACCGATTGTACATCTTTTTCATAAAGATAAGCAAGCATTTTCTCAATCACATTGCCATTTGGTTGCATGATCACATTCGTGCAATTCCTATCGCCGGAATATTTTTCAGAAGTAATTGTAATTGTTTCTGCACTTCCGTCGAAAAGTTTTAATTCATTATGAAGACGTTGATTACGGTCGGCAACAATTCGTAACGGTTGTTTACCGTACCAATCGCGCAACGTAAGCGACGGATTGTCGTGTAATGCAGTTTCTGTTCCAATAAAAATAGCCATTTCGGTCGATCGTTGTTTGTGAACTGCAATTCGTGCCATTTCATTGGTTATCCAAGTTGGCATTCCAAAATCGGTAGTCGTACGTTCGAAATCAACAAATCCATCAGAAGTTTCAGCCCATTTCAAAATAATGTAGGGTCTTCTTTCCTTATGGAATGTGAAAAACCTTCGGTTTAATTCAATGCACTTTTCTTTTAAAACATCAACAATAACATTGCAGCCTGCATTTCGAAGTTTCTCAATTCCTCTTCCGGCTACTTTCGCAAAAGGATCGATTGTGCCAATTACTACATTTGGAATCTGTTTCTCAATAATTAAATCGGAACATGGAGGTGTTTTGCCAAAATGCGCACAAGGTTCGAGGTTAACGTATAACGTTGATTCTGTTAATAGTTTTTGATCTTTTACTGAGTTGATTGCATTCACCTCGGCATGAGGGCCTCCGAAGAATTGATGAAATCCTTCGCCGATGATTTTATCGTTTAAGGCAATCACTGATCCAACCATCGGATTTGGGGCAACTCGTCTTTCTCCCAATTTTGCCAGGTCAAGGCAACGCCTCATATATTTTTGATGATTGTGCATGTGCGTGAATTTTTATTTCGGTTTTCACAAAAGTAGGGATTTACGATTTTGAAGTTCTATTTTTATCCCTATAAATTTGTTCGCCAAAGATTCATATTGAAAAGGATACTGAACCCAGTGAAACGGGCATGTTAGCTAAACACAAACAAGGATGAAGAAAGCCAGGTTGTACTTGCATAATAGATTAGATGATTTTTTTTCTTATAATGAAGTTGAGTCGTTCTATTTCATTATTCTCGATACTATTTATGGCTATTCGAGGAAAGACATGCTACTAAATAGCGGCAAGGTTTTAACAGATCATGAGTTTGAACCGATCATCAAAATAGCTGACAGGCTTTTAAACAATGAACCGATTCAATATATATTGGGGGAAACCGAATTTTATGGCATCAAATTTTATGTTGATTCCAATGTGCTAATTCCCCGGCAAGAAACCGAAGAGCTGGTTGATTTAATTGTAAGAAACTACAAAAACAGGGATCCAAAGATTCTTGATATTGGAACGGGTAGTGGTTGCATTCCGATTGCATTAAAAAAGAATATTCCAAGTTCAACAGTTTTCACCTGCGATATTTCAGACGAGGCACTTTTAGTGGCACAAAAAAATGCAGAGGTGAATCAAACGCCAATTCAATTTGTAAAGTTTGATATTCTCTCAGGCAATGCTTTTCCCGAAGAGGGATTCGATGTTGTTGTTAGTAATCCACCTTATGTTACTAATTTGGAAAAGGCGCTAATGAAAAATAATGTTTTAGACTACGAACCTCATCTGGCTCTTTTTGTACCCGACAATAATCCACTTCAATTTTATAATGCAATAATTAAGGACTATGGTTATTTGTTAAGACAAGGAGGGGAATTCTATTTTGAAATAAACGAAGAATTCGGAAATGAAATAAAACAGCTTTTTGATGAATACAACTTTGAGGCTGAGGTTATTAATGATATTAATGATAAGCCTCGAATGATCAGGGCATACCGACGACTTTAATTTGATTGAGTTTTAATACTACAAGTGTTTTTGATCAACGTCCCAAAATACAGGCACAAAAAAACACCTTCATTTCTGAAGGTGTTTATATCTGTTCATAAAGGAATTTTCCTAAATAAAATTCTTATTCAGCAGCTTCGGTAGTTTCTTCTGCCTCAGCAGCAGGTTCTTCAATTTGTTCTACTTCAGCTTCTGGAGCTTGTTCTTGTGCTGGAGCAGCAGCAGCGGCAGCGGCGGCAGCCAATTCTGAATTTTTCTTGGCAATTTCAGCAGCACGAGCTTCTTTGATTTTCACTTCAGCAGCAAAACGTTTTGCTTCTTCATCAGTAGCTTGTGACGAAAGTTTATCAAGTTTAGCCTGAATTTTTGCTCCTTTCGCTTGTTTCCAAGCTTGGAATTTTGATTCAGCAGCTGCATCATCAAAAGCTCCTTTTTTCACACCTTCAAGTAAATGCTTTTTCATCAAAACGCCTTCGCTTGATAAAATAGTTCTTGTGGTATCGGTTGGTTGAGCACCCTTGGTAAGCCATGCTAAGGCTTTGTCAAAGTCCAGTTCGATGGTAGCAGGATTTGTGTTTGGATTATAAGATCCAATTCTCTCTACATAATTACCATCTCGTGGTGCCCTGCTGTCTGCAACTACAATATAGTAGTAAGCATTTCTCTTTCGGCCATGACGGGCCAAACGAATTTTAACTGGCATAATTGTGTTTGTATTAAATTATTAAACTTATTTTTGAGTGCGCAAAAGTACAATATTATTTTAGTTTTCAAATATTTTGAATCAAATTCTTCCCCATTTTTGCATTATCAACTTTCATACGCAACCTTTTGTAGGGGAGATTGATCAAATATTAAATTTTTACTTTTTATAAATGACGATTAAAATGAAAAGAATTAGCACATTTCTTATTTCTGCGGTTAGCTTTTTTGGTTTTTACTCTTGCGTTGACCTTGATGTTGACCTTGAAAATTTTGCCGATGCTTATATTGCTTCAAAAATCATTAACGGTGATACGGTGTTTGCATTAGAGGCATATGCTCAATCAAATTATAACATGAAATCGGTTTCATTAAAATCGCCCGATAACTCGGAGCCAGAAATTGATTTAGTTCAAATAGATTATGGTGGGGGTATTTTCGAGAAGAAGACTGATGATGCTAATTTCATAGCTACAAAACCTAAAGCTGGGAATTATACGTTTAATATCAATTATCTTGAACAAACACCTATGGTTGAGATCGATAAACTTTCAGATTCGATAATTTACCCAACAACTATTAGCGAAATTATTCTCGATTCATTAGAAAATGTTGTCACCGTAAAATGGACAAAGGTTAAAAATGCCGATGCTTACATTTTAAAAGTTATTGAAAACGAAAATTACGTCTTTATATCGAGCAAGATTGCTCCCGAGGCAATTTCGGCAACATTTTCAATCAATAGTTATGGTTGGTTAAACCAATATCAGCCAGTTAGAGGGAAAGAGTATCAATTTATGATTTCGGCAGTTTTATACGAAGAATCGAACATCAAATACAACGAAATTCAAGGTGTTTCTCATTCTGAAAAAGTCAAAGCTATTTGGCCCAATTAATCAATTTTCGGTAAATAATTCCTTAAATACTTATCTGTAATTCCTGTTGTAACTTTCAATGTTACAGCAGGAATTTTTTATTGCGCTACTTATCAACATCGTTGTGATCACCCCAATATAAAGTGTATTTTTAGGGTTCGGCTGTTTGCACTGCAGCCATTTTTTACCAGTTTGAAAACGAGAAATTTAGTATATGAAGCCCTTTGTCCATTTACATGTTCATTCGCAATATTCGATCCTCGACGGGCAAGCCAGTATTTCGGGATTGGTGAATAAGGCTCATTCCGATGGAATGAAAGCTCTTGCTCTTACCGACCACGGGAATATGTTCGGGATTAAAGAATTTTGGAATTCCTGTCGTTCCGAAAATTATGGGAACGACGATATTCCAATGGAGAAGTGGTTCAAAGTGAAACCCATTTTAGGATGCGAGACTTATGTAGCAGCTCGTGGCATCGAAAACAAGAATGCCAAGGAGGACCGCTCGGGCGATCACCTTATTTTATTGGCAAAAAATCAACAGGGATATAAAAATTTGCTCCGAATGGTTTCTATTGCCAATGCCGAAGGAATGTACTATAAACCCCGTATCGACAAATCGATTCTCGAGAAGTATAGCCAAGGAATCATTGTCTCCTCTGCATGTTTGGGGGGCGAAATCCCTCAGAAAATTATGTCTGGCGATATTCAAGGGGCTGAGGAAACCATCAAATGGTTCAAAAGTGTTTTTGGTGAAGATTATTATCTCGAATTACAGCGTCACCCGGCCGAGTCGTTCAGGGAACGGCAAGATGTTTATGACAATCAGGTTAAGGTAAATAAAGTGGTTATTGAACTGGCAAAGAAACACAATGTGAAAATTATTGCCACAAACGACGTACACTTTACCAATCAAGAAGATGCCAATGCACACGATATCCTAATCTGTTTA
>Ga0209373_10001048_pt1 | contig 36199 bp, 25 predicted proteins | sample Higcelweek5metaG_FD_187173 | JGI IMG/M metagenome (GOLD analysis project Ga0209373, IMG submission 187173) | Freshwater pond sediment microbial communities from the University of Edinburgh, under environmental carbon perturbations - High... | ecosystem: Environmental > Aquatic > Freshwater >... | reverse complement strand
TTACACTTACAGTAGCAATTCTTATCGGACTGATTTTAAATACAAAGGCATCAAAGCAGGATTTTTAATCATTGACAATTATAACTAATGATCAATTTTTTTAAAAATACAGCATGCCTCGCCCCCTTGTATCTTTAATGTTCTTTGAAATATTTGAATAAGCTAAGTACCTAAATGATATTAGATCTGAGTAGTATGAGGGGGAAGCCCCCTTAGGTTTCGAACCTGTGATTTAGTTTCCTCCTTCTACCAGGTCATCCTCGATTGGGAACTTGAACTTTGAGTTCGGATTAGTCACAAGGATGAGGTGTTGCCTGGTTTCTTTTACTAACAGTTCAGTATCATAGGAGATTTTCTATGTCGGAACAATTTATTGGAATAGATGTCAGCAAAGGGTATGCGGACATTGTTGTCTTAGACTCTGCACATAAGATAATTCAAAAGTCATTCAGGCTTGATGATACATCTAATGGGCACGAACGTTTAAAATCACTTATTTCTAATTGGTATGCACAGGATGAATCCATTACTTTCTATGCTGCAGTAGAGAGTACTGGAGGTTTGGAAAACAATTGGCTTGCAGCATTGAGGGATGCTACCAAAAAATTACCACTTTACTGTATGCGTGTAAATCCGAAAGGTGTTGCTCAGTACATAAAGGCAGGCCTTATGCGCACAGTAACTGATGGAGTTAGTGCATTTGCAATTGCAGCCTATCAAATAGCGCATAAGCATAAATTGCGGTACAATGAACCAGTGCATCCATTTGAGCACTTACGTCCAACATGGAGCACATACACGCTTGTCAAAAAACAACGGCAGCAACTTTATAACAATTTGCATCCGATTCTTTATACAGCAAATCCTACGATTTTAACATACTGTCGTAAAGGAATGCCACAGTGGGCATGCAAAGTGCTTCTAAAGTACCCTACGGGACAGTTATTGGCAAGAGCAACAGTTGCTAAACTTACAGCGATTCCGTATGTGTCAGCAGAACGTGCAGAGGCTCTTATAAAGTCTGCAAAAAGAGAAACTGGCAGTCGACACGATATTGCTACAAAAAGTTCAATCGAACTAATTGTTAATCAAATGTACAACATTGACAAAACAATATGTTCCTTTGAATCTTTGTTGCAAGCGTCTGTATCAGATAACTCTGATATTAAATTGCTAACATCATTTAAAGGCATGGGTATAATGTCGGCAATTGGATTATTGATAAATATGCCATCAATAACAATGTTTGACGATTCCTCAAAGCTGGCTGCCTTTTGGGGATTGCACCCAGTGTTCAAACAGAGTGGCGATGGACAAAGCGTATCTCGAATGAGTAAATCAGGAAGAATACAACCAAGGTCAATATTGTACATGGTAACATTGGCTTCAATTGTTCATAATCCACTGATTAGAGCACTTTACAAAAAGAAAATAGTAACAGGAATGAAAAATAATGCAGCAATTGGCGTGTGTATGCATAAAATTGCACGAATTGTTTATGGGATGCTGAAAAATAAAAAAGCATTTGATGAATCAATAGACAAGAAGAATTCAGAAAAAAAACATCAGATTGACAAACTTGAAATGGTTAAACGTCAACGCAAAGAGCTAATAAGATTTCAAGATAGAGATCCTGCAGCGCCAATCAGTAAGAGAGAAAGAAAGAAAAGAGCAACAGAGGAAAAGCCTCAAGATGAAATATCATCAAATACGAGGTCAGAAACCAATGTTGCCCTATGTGAAATAATATAAATAAAAACAAGGTACGTTGGCTTATTCAAATATTTTCAAAGAACCTTTGATAAAAATATCATATCACATGATCTTTTTATCAAAAAAAAACAAAGTCGGTGTAGTTTTACACTTGACTTTAATCTTGGGAACTAAATCCCCCGCAGGGGGACTTCATGAAAATCATGATCTTACAAGCCACCTGCGGGGGATTTAGGGGGCGAGATACAAAATTTACAATTTCATTTGCGTTTTTTGGGTTAAATGAAGAGGATGGCCACATAGGGACCATCCCTACGCGGGATATGATACAGGTACGGCTGATTTAACATGCACCCATACTGAATCACCGCAGGTTAAACCAAGATCAGATACTGATCGTCGGGTGACCCTTGACAGTATGTATGATATCCCGACCTTTACACGCACAAGAGCAAGTCCGGGGTGTTCATCGCCGCCGATCGCATCAATGGTTCCCTGAAGAGAATTCTGTATGCTGATCTGCTCAAGACATTTTTTTGAGATACTTACATCTCTTGCAAGAATTCTTATTCTGGCCCTGCCGCCCTTTGCAATACCATGATCCCGTGCCCATATACTCCCACCGGCAAAATCCATTCTGCAAAGATGCCATTTTGTGTCAATTTCAGCAACGCATGCGTCAATAACAACTCCTGCGTCATCACCAATTCGTATCGGTAAATCAATTCTGGCCAGGACATCCTCAAGCCGGCCTTGGGCCACTGCTGTGCCATTTTCCATGATAACCAGATTATCAGCAAGCTGAGCCACTTCATCGGGATGATGGCTTATATACAAAACTGGAATATCAAGTTCATCACGGAGCTGCTGCAGATAGGGGAGTATCTCCTGTTTTCTTTTTATGTCAAGAGCAGCAAGCGGTTCATCCATGAGCAGAATACTTGGGTTGACCGCAATGGCACGCGCTATGGCAACACGCTGTTTTTCCCCTCCGGAAAGACCGTCAGGTTTTCTTTTGAGAAGATGGGCGATACCAAGAAGGTTTATTGATTTGTCAAGGTTAACTCTCAAATCCCTTTTAATACGGTGCATGCCGTAGCATAGGTTTTTCAATACCGTAAGATGGGGAAATAAACTTGCTTCCTGAAATACATACCCTATAGGCCGCTTGTAAACAGGAAGGAAATATCCGCGATCCTGCCATACATCTCCATTGACAGATAAATACCCCGTAGAAGTTTTTTCGAGCCCGGCGACACAACGAAGAAAGGTCGTTTTTCCGGAACCCGAATGGCCGAAAAGTGCAGTAACCCCGCGTCCGGCAAGTTTAAGATCAACATCAAGTGTAAAGTCGGATCGTTCTATTTGAAAACGGGCAATAATACTATTTGAATCACTCACCGCACTTCACCTTTCCGGGATGATTCAGATGCATTGACAGAAGAATCAGGAAGGAGAACACAAGCATTACTCCGGCAAGACGATGGGCACTCGAAAAATCCATACTTTCAACATAATCATAAATCTGCACAGATGCAACCCTTGTTATTCCCGGAAGATTTCCACCTATCATCAGTATCATTCCGAATTCACCTACAGTATGTGCAAAAGTAATGACAGACGCGGAGATGAAACCAGGCAGTGCAAGCGGTATCACAACTGTGAAAAAAGTATCTATAGGGGATGCCCGTAATGTTGCTGCGACTTCCAGCGGACGGTTGCTGATAGATTCAAAAACAGATTGCAGCGGGTTTACCATAAAAGGCAGTGAATAGAAAACTGAAGCCACAACAAGCCCTGCAAATGTAAATGGCAAGGGTTCCAGACCCAAAAAAGCCATAAATTTACCAACCGGTCCATAAGGTCCCATGGTAATAAGAAGATAAAACCCCAGAACTACCGGAGGTAAAACCATTGGCAGAGTGATGACAGAAGCTATTATTCCTTTACACCATGATCTTGTCCGGGCAAGCCACCATGCAAGCGGAGTCCCGATCAGCAGAAGTATAAATGTAACAATCCCCGCCAATTTTGCTGTAAGCCATATTACATTTAAATCATCACCTGTAAGCATTCAACAAACCTTTACCATTAATGCTGATCACATTTCACCGGGCAATATGAAACCATATTTTTTCAAGATCGTTCGTGATAAACTTTCCTCCATAAAACCGGTGAATTTTCCGGTTGTTTTGTTATCAGCCGCACGTTTGGTTATTATGTATCCCTGCTCAAGAGGAGTATGAAGGGTATCCGGTATAAGCAGATAGTGACCTTTTTTTGACATTTCCGGATTCATCGCAATAGAGAGAGCGAGGATTCCGATCTGTGCATTTCCAGAGGTTACAAATTGAGCTGCCTGTGCTATATTTTCTCCATATACAAGTTTTTTTTCCACTTTTTCCCACAAATCAAGTGATTTCAATGCTTCGCGGGCGCGTTCGCCATAAGGAGCATGTGCTGGATTTGCTATGGCTATCCTGGATATTGAAGAGTCTGTCAGATCTGACATGGTTAATTTCGATGTGTCAAGGACAGCACTCCACAGGACTATTCTTCCCCATGCATATGTTTTTGCCTCAGATGCACATAGGCCTCTTTTATAAAGTTCAATTGGGTATTTGATATCTGCGCTGAAAAACATGTCAAATGGTGCACCCTGTATAATCTGAGCATTAAGTTTACCTGATGATCCATAAACAACGTCGATGCTGCACCCGGTGTTGACCTTTTTAAATTCCGTCACAATTTCATCCATCGCAAATTTCAAATCGGCTGCAGCTGCAATAGTGATCCTGTTTGAAATCTGTGCGAAAATGCTATTAGATGTAAATAGCACAGTCAAAAATATAAGGATAATCTGTTTCATAGGTTTATTCTCCATTTGAAAAGTTAGCATTGCAATTTTATTTAAAACATTCATTTACTTATGCTCGCCACTTCTTTTCCGAGTTTTATTAAATAAAATCTGCATTTATCCTCAGCTCTGTCATTTCTCTATAAGTAAACGGTATTAATTGATTCTAATCGTATTAAAAAACAATATAGTCTAAAAATTTGGTTTGAGGCAATATGAAAATTGTATTTTAATATTGAATCGTTATTATTCATTATGTTTGATAATTGCATAAATCACCCCGTAGGGATGGCCCTATGTGGCCATCCTTTCCGTTTGCATGCGTCAAATATCACAATTCATTCACCCAGGCATATGACAATCATGTTATGCAACAATTTTGTATATGACAATTTTGTATACAAACTAATTATAGTGACAAAAGGCAATGTGAATGTAAACAATGCCGTTATAAATAATAAACGGCAATAAAAACGGTGAACAAAAATCAAAAAACGATATTAAAACGATTGTTGCGGTGAGAAAGGAAGAGGATGGCCACATAGGGCCATCCCTACGGGATTAATAATACGGCCGGGCCTGTTTCATCATGAGGATCGGTTCCGCTGTTGTGTCGGTACCAAGCGGCTGATCGAATTTAAATTCCGTATCCATGGCAAATTTCTTTGCAGGATCTGTGCCGTAACACTGCTGGAAGAATGAGTGGATCTCTTCCAGTGCAATGCCGAGTGTGTGAACCTGCTTTGGTGTCAGAACTGAAGACTTTCCGGCGGGTAACAGATTTGAATGGCCTATGTAGACAATCGGTTGACCGGTAAACGAATAATGATAGATGAATTCATCAGTTGTAACTCCGGTATCCGGAAGAACTACTGACTTGCCTTCATATTGTACATTGACATAAAATCCAGGTTCCATCCCTGTTTCATCGAAAATATTGGTCGTAATGGCAACACCGGTTGCATTTTCATCAGGAAAGGCCTGATGCGCAAGAAGTGCCATTCCTACCGCCTTGTGGTCAATTCTGCGGTAGCTTCGTTCTTCAAAGGCACGGAAATACCATACGCTGGCCCATACAGTACGAATAGCATTAAGTACATCATTCATATTGTCCGGACCGCCGCTATTCGATGTGTAGAGTCCGGCACCAGTGAAACCATCAAGATCTTCAGCGTTGGTGCTTGACCGGAAACGCATTCTGACTCCTGGAAAGTCTGCACTGAGTTTAGCGGAAAGCATGGCTGTGAATGCTGAATCCACAGGGGCTTTCTCCATATCGTCGCGCAGTTTTTCAAGATGTCTATCACGTACTGCAGGGTTATCCTGAAACGCGGAGTCTGCAAGAAGCTGTGTTACCCGTAAATCAAAACCATTTTGTTTCATAAACTGCAGATAATAATAAATTGGTATCCCGAAGGCTTTGGGGTAAGAGACTTTTTCCGGATCCATTTTGGGAAACGCGGAGAAGTGACTTGCTTTTCCTCCGAAGGCAGGAAGTGCAGCTTTAAGAGCTACTCCAAGAGGTTTATTCGGATAGTCAAGAATATCTTCCACATTACGGAGATCTCGTGTCAGAGTGTCAAGGTTTGGTATCCCGACCTCCGCCGGGCTGTTGTCATCCCACCATGTATCTGCCTCTGTTTTTGTCACCTCAGTAATTGTGTATTCAAATGGTTCTACAGTAAGCCTTACCCATTTGCCTTCGAGTGCGCGCAGATTGCTGTCAGTCCATGCACCGCGAAGAGCCATGTTCGGGGTGCCGCGGTTATGAGAAAGTACATTGATATGTGCAAGAGGTGTCTGAAAAGCCTCTGTAATAATACCCATGGTTACAGAGATGTCATTAGGCACTGCGTCAAGTACAGGAATATCACGAAATGACAAATAGTTTTTATCCAGTTCTGCTGCTTTTACAAAGACCAGTTTTCCGATGCTTGATCTGCAGTTCAGAGGCTGATAACTGATACCTGCATAGAGCTGGTCGGTGGTGATGATTTTGATTGACGAAGGGAGACTTTTGGAAATTGTAGTGATCGCTTCAGAGCTTGGATGAAAATAGAGTGAATCTCCGAAGAAGCTTGAGTCTGCGATTTTCTCATATGCCATTTTGATCATATCCGCTGAAGCATTATCATAAGGTGCAATTTCATAAACCCAGATATCGGGACCATCATAATAGGTAATTGCGCCAAGAATAAATCTGCGATTAATGCTGTAATACTCCTTGGAATTAAACTGGGACAGTTCAGGAACAATTTCCTTTCCATTACCGGAAAGTTTTTTTGATGCAAATTCCCAGTGAATCGGATATGTTTTACTGTTCATAAAATAGAGCGGTTTTTTTCCGCTCGGGTCATGAAGGTCAATAAGTGTTTTTGCCGATGTTGCTCCGGGAATGCTTGCGTCTAAAGGCTGTGAAGCAAGTGCTGTAAAGTCGTCTTTACATCCGACCGCACTTGTGTATTCAGTTGTATTTGCATCTGCATTTACACAGCTCCATACTTTCAGATTGCCTTCGGGGCTGACAGGATCTTTATTGCACGATAGAAATGATATTGACAATGCGAATAGTGCCGGCACAATCATGGCAGCCGGGGTCTTCGGGTGAACTATATTCAACTGCATATAAACTTCTCCAGATCTATTTGTTCTAAATGTTTCGTGATGTTGTTACTGGCATCTGCGGTCTACACAGGTCTGTCCTTCAGGGCATTCACCAGGCTGGTTGTTGCAGGATTTCAAACCTGGAATTGTCAATAATTTTGTTATAGTGCATTCAACTACTGCTTTTGCTTTTGAGACCTCATCAATGCCTGTGGATCTGCGTGTTATATAGACACAGGGCCATCCGGCAAAACCGTATGATTTTAGTTTGTCAAGCATAGCTCCGGGAATGGTCAGTGATCCGTTATCTTCAGCTTCACATTGAATTTCCCCTTTTGTCCCGCCGTGATAACTGATATTCATGCGGACATAAATTTTAGAAACGCCGGACTTTGCCGGTGGTTCCCATTTGATTGTGATGTCTTTGCCGTCTGCAAGCTCAAGTGTGTCACTTAGAACGACCAGTGGTGTAATTCCCAGTACTTTTATTTCGAAGGCACCCGCAGATCCGCTTCCTGCGGCAGACAGTGTAATTGTATCGCCGGTAGAGAATGGGGGATAGTCCAGTGGAACATTTACCATCTGATAGTTAAAGTATTCATCGGGCTCCATTGTAAAGGCCGTTTTTTCACCTTTATTTATCATTCCTTTAACGGTTACATTTCCGACACTGATTACTTTCGGCTCCGGCATGCAACTGTCTTCTGCAACACATTTTGAACCTAATACGCAGTTCTCCGAGCAGAACGGGCTCACAGCCTTCATCAGTTTGCAGGAACCTGAAGTCATAACCTCTTTGAAGATGATCTCCGGAGGTGATGGTCCGTCGCACATTGATCCGACAATAGTTGTATAAGCAGGATCTCCGGCTTCGACATCTTCCGGAATGATTTTGATGTTAAATGTTCCAAATGACTGTGCATTCGATACTGGCGGTTTGTCCGACGGCCCTTCACTTTCAAAACATGCAAATAGAATAAGAATCAGTGTTAAAAGCCCAATTGAGATAATTTTTTTTAAAGACACTTTATAATTCTCCTGTGAATTTGATGACAATTATTATTTATTAAGTCCAAAACAGTAAAATCCGCCATAACCGCCGCCATTACCTATTGTATAGACTCCGGGGGAACCGCCCATACTTGCATCAGTGGAGTCAATACCTGGCTCGCAACCGGGCATGTCCCATACTGAAATCCAGTTTTTCATGCCGCCGGTAAATGCCTGCGGCCATGACAGTCCTGCGCGCGGTTTGCTGCCTCCCTGTCCTGATTTTGAGGTCCAGTCTTCACAGGTGCAGTTACTTCCGTAAAGTTTTCCTTTGTTGTCGGAACCTGTAATTGTAAGGTGATTATCAACAACTGGCTTGCTTGGATCGGGCTGGTGGTTGGGAATCCCTTCTTCATTGGGAAAGTCATTTTTTATGGTCATATCGGCGCCTGACGGGCGATCCTTCAAGAGTTCACTGGTATTATTTGCCAGGAGTCTGCCTTTGCGGTCGTACCATGGTCCGCTTCCAATTCTTTCAATTGCATTTACCTGTTTGCCGTCCGGACCTTTGCTTGCACTAAGAAATGCGCGCCACTGTTTTACTTTGGAACCAGGCATGCTCTTCTCGGCAATGCAAGAACAGATGCTGTCAGCACCCAATATACCTGCCCCCTGGCCTGTTTTACCGAAACGTAAATCCCCGCCGAAACCTTTGGGGCTGCCCGATAGTTCCCGCAGTGCTTTAAGACTTGTTATGAAGAAGCTGAAATATGCAAGTGTGTCAAGAGTAACATCCAATTCAGAATCATATGATGAGACCGGCACTGATTTGGAAAGGCAGGTGGGGGCAGTGACTTTCAGAGAATCTACGGTCGCAGCCATTTTTGCAAGTGTACCTGAGGTAGTTGACCGTATTGCTGCAGCAGAATTGGATAGTGAGTGCCTTCCATCAGCTAACTGCATATACTTAAATGTAGAACTGTGTCCTCCGACTGAAACGCGGATTGTCACCATATTTGAGGCAATTGAACCGGCTGGAATTTTATACTGATATGTTCCAGCTGTTGCATAGCTGCCAAGTTCCCGTTTCAACAGGTTCCCCGATAGATCGAACATGTCGATACTGACCTGAGCCGGTTTTATAAGATTGAATTTGATATTGCCATTATTGAGTGAAATATTTTCAATATTTGGAATTTTTGCAGTAGTGTTCACACTTATAGTTCCGGATTGTATTGAATATGCGCCATCGGTGCCAGTAGTGTCTGCAATATTATGGTTCTTTAAAGTTACAACAGCACCGCTTACCGGTTTGCCGTTCTGACTTGAAACAGTTCCCCTGAGGTTTATTGTTTCAGCTGATACAGCAGTGCCGATCAGAAATATGAGATATACCCCTATGGTTCTAAGCAAAAAGTACCTCCTGAGAATTTGTTATAATTACTTTATTTTAATTTTTAATAAATATCACAATTTATATTTTTCAAAAACATCAATTGTTAATCAGCAGTTTTTCATTAATAGACTCTGAAATACACTCTGAATGAATTATAACTTTTGAGTTTCAATCAGGTATTTTATATAATTTAATGAAATTCCTTTGATTTTGCTCTATATTTTTTTAAAATGCAATATTTCAAGGAATTACAATGTTAATATACCCGAATTATGTAAATAAGTGATACTTCATAATTATATTAAGCGCAAAGGATTATGTGTGTTTGAGGAAACACCGGCATGAGAAAAAAAATTAAGGTTTTGCAGTATCAGATTAATTGACCGCAGCATGGTATCTGCCGGAACTTATTTTTTATAACCATCAGAATTATAACTGGATCTGGCAAGCAAACTATAAGCAGGATACATTGAGTGTAATTTGAATTTGACAAAGGTTTTTACTGATAGAAAGAACCAGCCGGTCAGAAGAGGGGAACTAAAGTGCCGCAGACAAGCAGTCGTACAGAGGCGTTTACAGAATCAGTAATAAGACGGATGACACGTGTTGCCAATGAATCCGGGGCAGTAAATCTGTCTCAGGGTTTTCCGGATTTCGATCCGCCGTCAGAATTGATTAATGCATTGCAGAAAGCAGCTCTTGGCGGACCGCATCAGTACTCTGTCACATGGGGTGCATCAAATTTCAGGGCGGCACTTGCAAAAAAACAGCAGCATTTTATGGGAATTCCTGTTGATCCAGATGAAAATATTGTTGTTACATGCGGAAGTACTGAGGCGATGATGGCTGCAATGATGGCTGCCACAAATCCAGGTGACAAGGTTATAATATTTTCCCCGTTTTACGAAAACTATACTGCTGATGTAATATTGACAGGCGCAATTCCTGTTTATGTTCAGCTTCATGCACCGGATTTTTCATTTGATCCAAAAGCACTGCGTGCAGCATTTGAGCAGCATCCAAAAGCACTGATTCTATGCAATCCCGGTAATCCGACCGGCAAGGTTTTTGCACGTGATGAACTGCTCTTTATTGCTCAACTGGCTGAGGAATTCGATACCTTTGTCATTACAGATGAAGTATATGAGCATATTGTATATGCGCCATCAAAGCATGTTTACTTTGCGTCTTTACCTGGAATGTTCGAACGCACAATTTCGTGCAGTTCACTTTCAAAAACATATTCGATCACCGGGTGGCGGCTCGGGTACATAATTGCGTCTCCGATGGTTATTGATGCAGCCAGGAAAGTGCATGATTTTCTGACAGTGGGAGCTGCCGCTCCGCTTCAGGAAGCAGCTGTCACGGCGCTTGGTTTTCCGGACTCCTATTATGATTCTCTTGGTGTACATTATTTGTCAAAAAGAAAACTGTTTCTTGATCATCTTGACAATGCAGAATTGAAATATATTACACCGTCAGGGGCATACTATGTAATGGTGGATATTTCAGAATTCGGTGTCAGAGACGATGTCTTGTTTTGTGAATGGCTTGCAAAAGTGGTTGGTGTGGCTGCTGTGCCGGGCTCAAGTTTTTTTCGTGAAAATATCAACAAATACATCAGGTTTCACTTTGCGAAAAAAGACGATACACTTAACGAAGCGGGAAAAAGACTGCAGAATATCAGATCCAGTCTGGTTAAAAGCGGACTGGTTTATTGAATTGGAAATCAAAAAGCACAAGTAATTTATGCTTGTCTTATGATACTCGCTCTCATGCGTTGATCAATTAACCGTAGAAATATTTTATTAATCCTGGTATTCCTCTTTCAGATCAATCCTTTATAAAGTGCTGTGAAGATTGAAACCACTTTACGGATCATTCTCTTTTGAGAACATGAAATTCAGACCAGAATTTAAATCAGATCCCGTAGTGAAAATCAACCTGTATATTAGTAATAACTTTTACTTTGTTAGTATGGTGTTAGAAAAATATTAGTGTCATGTTAGAAAAAAATTAGTTATATTAGTATATATTCTTTCAGTGTTCGGGAAGTATTTACTTGTAAGCTATTGAATTATTAAGCATTATCAGTACAGGTTCAACGTGTTTGTGTATTTTTTCCATCGTTGAGCTCAGAATGTAAATTACTGATTTTATTTATCACATATTTGTAACACTAAGATATACACCCCGCAATTGATATTTTTCAGGATCGCAAAAACATTGCGGTCTTTTGATTTTCATATAAGACTCTTCTTACAAAAAAGGGGGTTACCTGAATGGGACTCAATATTTTAGATCTTCTCCTTCCCCGGGAAACCAAATTCTTTGATTACATGGAACAGCAGGTGGTGTGTCTAAGTAAAGCCATTGTTGTTTTCAAAAAACTCGTCCATAATATTTCTTCCATGTCCGAAAAAGACATTGCAGCAAGTCTAGAAGAGATTAAAGAACTGGAGAGAAAAGGTGATAAACTTGAAATACAGATTTTTACTGAGTTGAACACGACGTTTATAACTCCAATTGACCGCGAGGACATTCATCTGCTTTCCATCAACATTGACCGGGCACTTGATATTCTAAACAGTATTTCACGCAAGGTTGGAATTTACAATATCAGAGAAGTTCCACCCAATGTCTGTGAATTTTCAGTACTCATTGAAAGAATTGCTGATCATATGAGTGTGCTTGTCAAACATCTCCGCAAGAAGAACTACAGCGAAGAAGTAATGATTAAAATGCATGATATCGAAAATGAAGCGGATGAACTTTTCAGAAAAAGCATGGCAGATCTGTTTGCTGAGAAAAATACCTCCGTTCATATAATTAAATTCAAGGAATTTTATGAACATCTTGAATCAGCTGTTGATGCCATTGACTATGTAGGAAAACTGATCCGTCATATAAAAGTAAAGATAGGTTAACATATGGTATCATCATTTGCACTCGTTGTTATTGTCATTGTTGTTGCGCTTATATTTGATTTTGTCAATGGTTTCAACGATTCCGCCAATGCCATTGCCACAATTGTGGTTTCAAAAACGCTGACACCTTTCCAGGCTGTATGCATGGCTGCTGCCGCTAATTTTATCGGTTATTTTATGTTTGGTACAGCAGTTGCCAAAATGATCGGTAAAGGTGTTGTGCAATTCGATCAGGTTACACTGCCGCTTATTTTTGCGGCGCTTATCGGAGCTGTTGTCTGGCAGATAATAACATGGCGTATGGGACTTCCGTCGTCAAGCAGCCACGCCCTCATCGGCGGACTGATCGGCTCAGGTATCGCAGCAGCCGGATTGGACACAGTCAAGTGGGCCGGCGTCGGGAAAATATTTTCTTTTATTTTTCTGGCACCACTTATCGGTATAACATGTGCAATGATTGTCACTGCTATTACAATATGGATTTTTCATAAGCAGAAACCTGCGGAAACTCACGGTATATTTAAAAAAATGCAGCTTGTGGCCTCTCTTTGTTCAAGTGTAGGGCATGGTACAAACGATGCTCAGAAAACTATGGGTATTATCGCACTTGCTCTCTTTACAGGTGGTGTCAGCAGCTCTTTTGAAACCGGAGAAATTGACAAATGGGTAGTTCTTGCAGCTTATGCTGCGATTTCACTTGGAACTCTCTGCGGAGGATGGCGTATTGTAAAAACGATGGGAACAAGTATTACAAAAATAGGCCCTATGGAAGGTTTTTGCGCTAATGTGGCTGCCGCAACTGTACTTTTAACTACATCGCATGCCGGTATTCCTGTCAGTACAACTCATGTTATGGCAGGATCAATAATGGGTGTGGGAACTGTTCAGCATGCAAAATGCGTACGCTGGATTACAGCACGGAGAATTCTCATGGCATGGGTTCTGACTATTCCTTTGTCAGCCGCCTGTGCAGCAGTCACTTACTTTATTGTTTCAAATCTGATCAAAGCACTTGGCGGAATTCACTGATTATCAAATTTGATCTGGCCGGTTTAGTTATGAAGGGGCGTATTGCGGTACGCCCCTGTTTTTTTATTAAGTACTCAAAACTTATTACTTCATAATCTCTATGTAAAGAAAGTAAATCTCTGCACGTTTCATTCGGACATCCATAAATTGAATAAAATTTTATATCAATAAAGTTGTGAAAATACAGCTGAAAAACAGCTGTTGATCTGAAGCTAAAAAACATTACTAAATGATTGACTTTAATTTTGATATATAATATACTAACCTCTTGACGATACGGACTATGTTTACATATAAGAATACTTGCATTATCACATCATAACCTAATGGAGTACTACAATGTGGAACTTTCGGAATATGTTCTGTACTGCGATAGCGCTGTTTGCTGTAACTGCGTGGAGTGAAGAATACACAAGAGTTGGAGATGCCGGGACTTTTGGTGTCGGATTCGACGAGGGACTTTTAGCCCGGGTGTATGTTCTGGACAAGGTTGCGTTATATGCCGGATTAGGTTATTATGTGATTGGAGCTGATTCTGTCAGATTGCAGCCGCTAAATAAGATCAGCTGGAAATTAGGCGGAGAATATCTGTTTAAGGTTATGGGAAGACTCCATGTGAGTGCTTTTGCTGAATGGCGTGAAGAGTGTTACCAGGGACAGACTGTTATTGCACCTGGCGGGAACTCATTTCGTTATAATCAGTGGAACACATTATTTCGTGCCGGAATAAGACCGGAGCTCTTTCTGCTTAAAAACTTATCAATTGATTTCAAGATGGGACTGGCGTTTACTCATCACGGACCGACATATAAACTTAACGCTGCCGGAACAAGTACTGAAAGAGAAAAGAATGCCTATGATGAATTTGGTGTCTATTATGGCAGAGCACCATTTTTCAGTACTGAACAGCATATTCTTTTAAATATCGGTGTGACAATTTATTTCACAAAACATAAAACAGTCCCCGATATTGACACTGACGGAGACGGCATTGTAGATCGTCTTGACAAGTGCCCTGACAAGGCCGGAATCAAGGCACTTAAAGGCTGCCCTGATGTAGACACTGACGGAGACGGCATTGTTGATCGTCATGACAAGTGTCCGGACAAGGCCGGAATCAAGGAGCTTAAAGGCTGTCCTGATGTCGATACAGATGGCGACGGTATTGTGGACCGCCTTGATAAATGTCCGGATAAAGCAGGTGTAGCGGAATTAAACGGCTGCCCTGATGTTGACAGCGATAAAGACGGTATAGTTGATCGTCTTGATAAATGTGTAAATGATCCTGAAGACCCGGATGGATTTCAGGATGCAGATGGTTGTCCTGATCTGGATAATGATGGGGATGGAATTCCGGATCAGGCTGATAAGTGTCCGGTTAATCCAGGTGTATCCGAAAACAGTGGCTGTCCGAAGACCAAGGAAATCCAGCGCGGTCAATTAGTTTTAAAAGGGGTTAATTTTGAAAGCGGGAAAGCAGTTCTTCTGCCTGCATCGTATAAAGTTCTTGATGAAATAGCTGAATCATTTCGTGAGTGGCCTGAGGTGAGAGTCGAAGTTCAGGGACATACAGATAATGTCGGTACTCCGGAAAAAAATATGCTGTTGTCTCAGCAGCGGGCTGAAACTGTTCGCGATTACCTGATCCAGAAGGGTATTGCATCGGATCGTATAACTGCAGTCGGGTATGGACAGGAAAAACCAATTGCAGATAACAATACCTCTGCCGGCCGTGCACAAAACCGCCGAGTCGAACTTAACAGGCTTGATTGAGTGGATAAGATTTAATAAATGTTTTTAATTTAATGGCCTCCTCATCCGGGAGGCCGTTTTTTTATCATATGCTACGCCCGGCATCATAAGCCCTAATAATAATTTATGTGATAAAATCTAAAAAAAATTATTCCGCTACACTGATTTTTATCCTAATTTCCGCAGTTGGTTACAGAGGAGAATGCTAAGATCTTGAGATGACAAGGATTGAAGATATTTGAGTCATATTGGTAAAGGAATATGGCGAAAATATCTGAAGTCCTTGGCGCTCAAGAGATTAGCATTATCCGATAGTAAACGACTGCGGAAGTTAGGATTATTGTAGTTGATAATTAGAAATCTGTAAATGGCTTGAAAATGTTGTTGAATTAATTGAAATTGTACCATAAGATATATCAATAAATCTTAATTGAAGAAATACAGGTAATTTGACAACAGGGAGTACACCGTGAACCGTTTGAGGAACGGGCGGACTAATCTTATATGTAAACACAGTTTAAAAAGACAGCTGAAGCTGCCCTGAGAGTTCTGTTTTATGCAATGCATTCAGATGAATGGCTCAAAAACTGTCAATAGAAAAATCAATATAACGCTGGTGTGGATCTGTGCAGTGCTGAGATGAATTTACCCATCATTCAAAGGTGTGCGCATATGTCTCAAAAAAAAATACCCGGAATTTTACTGGTATTTACTGCTGCAGTAATGTTTTTACAGTATTCAGTTTCAGCATTTGAGAATATTTCAGATAATAACACTACCGCTTATGATGAACTCTCACTTAATGATCTTCTGTCAATGGATATCTCTACAGGATCATTCCTGAATCTTGACTTTCAGAAATCACCGCTGAGTATGACGATCATAACAAGTGAAATGGTAAAGGCTTCAGGGGCGCGGCATATGTCGGAACTGCTTGACATATATGTTCCGGGATTTATTTACAATTACAATAAATGGAACGGAACAACATGGGCGATGCGCGGTGTGTCAAATGACCGCAATACCAAGATTATATATCTTGTAAATGGTCACAAGATGAACACTCAGGCAAGGGATGGATTTCAGAGCGAGGTAGTTCTTGGTTTACTTGATGAAATAGAACGGGTTGAGGTGCTGCGCGGACCTGCGGGTCTTGTGTACGGTACAGGGGCAATTGCCGGTATCATTAATGTTGTAACCGCAAAAGGTGATAAAAAATCGATGGTTACAGTCGGAATCGGTACTGACAATTCTAAATCCATTGAAGGAAATTTATATGGTAAACCTGCGCAGAATCAGCAGATTTCTGTATCAGCAGGCATCCGTGCCTGTGAGGGTTTAGCCTATGATGCTGTAAGGATATATGGTACTGCAGGGTGGCCTTTTTCTCCGGGAGTAAGAGAGGGTGGACCTACAGATGGAAGGTTTGGTTCAAATGATGGGAATTGGAAAGTAGCGGGCGAGTGGGCGCTTGGAGAAAGACTTAATGTCTATGCCCGTTTGACACATCAGACTGAAGATGCCGGGTCATTCTTTGTCAAGGATCTCTGGCCGTATGAAGATGCTCCACCTTCAAATTCAGCTCTTCCTGTTATGGTTGATGGACTCACACGTTTGAATAATGATCCATACTGGAGCACCGTAGAATCTTATGGTACATCACGCCTTGAATTATATAGTGATAATTTTTTTGCAGAAGGAACATATGCAATACCTTTTGAAAAGAACTCATTGAAATTCAAGCTGAGTTATGACAGAAATACAACACGCATTACTATGGATGATCTTCCAAAGTGGGAAGATGATGTTAAATATCTGAGTTACAGGGATCTTGAGACATTTGGAGAATCAAGATATACAGCGAACAGTACATATATGCTTAAATCTGTTCCAGGACTGCAGGCGGCACTCGGCTTTGAATACAGGCTTGACGCAGTCGGACCAGATATGTCAGGCAGAAATGAGAAGCAGAATAATTCAAAACATTATGTAGTAAAGGATATCAATTATCATACCGGATCTTTGTTTGCAGAGGGATTTTACGATTTAAATGAGGTCTTCGGGTTTGATGCAGGAGCAAGGCTTGACATTCACACAAGAGCTGTAATGTTCAATCCGAAAATTGCATTGATTACACAGCCAACGGACAATCATACATTCAAGCTGATCTATCAGTCTGCATCGAACAATGGTTCTGTGGATAACTATGAATACAGCAGATATCATATTGACGACAATGGAAATATCAACTATTCTCCCATATGGGATTTTGCTACAAATAAACCTGATACATCAAATGTATATGAAGCTCTTCATCTGGTTCAGCCTGTCCCCGGCGAGAATGTACTTCATGATCTGGAGCCTGAAAAAACACACTCTGTCGAGGCCGTATATGTCGGACGTTTATGGAAAAATGTGACGGTTGAGCCATCTGTTGCGTGGGGAATGATAAAGAATCTGTTCGGATGGGAACAGTCTCTTTTTCGTGTTGTAAATGTTGGAGATTATCAGTATGCAAATATTGATCTTGATGCAAAATATACAGGAAAGAAAATCAGGTTTGGTATAAATCATACATATCAGCGTCCGGTGTCTACAAGTCCGGAAAAAGAGTCAAAAGAGTATATGATGTATGAAGCTGCTGATTCTGCCGGATTGATCTATATGTTTAATGGTCTGGACGGAAACGGAGACTCCACATACAGGGGCTGGTTTTCTAAAAGCAAGCCGGTACTTCTGAATGTTGTGAAGAACACCATAACATATGATGGAAAAAATTTCCTGAATATTCCTACAAACATGACCAAGATGTTCATGATCTATTCTCCGTTTGAATGGCTTTCACTCAGTACAAGTCTGAGGCTTATATGGGGTGTTCCAGGAAGAGAACCGGTTCTGGCAAAGTATATTGATACTGCATATTATTATGGCTTTTATCACGAAGTCAATGGTCAGTCGTTAAAAGATTACATAATGAGATCAGTGTCGAAGAAATGGAATTTTGGTATGAATTTAAGTCTGCCTCTTGGATTTGATGTTAATTTTTATTTGTATAATATTCTTGGAACAGATAGACACAAATATGGCGGCACAGGAAATAATCGAACAATCGAACTTGACAGAAATACAGTGAACACATTCAGGATGGCCCAGGCTTTTTCGCTTGATCAGCGGGATCTCTACTCAACGGATCAGCGGACTTTAGCTATAAGTCTAAGTAAGAATTTTTGACTTTTGATATAATATTTTCACGGTGCCTGATAGTGTACGCCGGACTTCTTTATTGTCAGGATGGAGAATAGATGCCTGAACGGCAGTAATACAAATTGACATTATGAGAAAAGGTGCGGCATGCCGTCCAAAAAGATACTGATGATTGATGATGAACCTCTTAATATCAAGACAACTGCACTGCTGCTCAAAGGCATACAGGTTGACAAAGTATTTTCAGCAACAAGTGGCGCTGAAGGACTGGAGAAAGCCCGGCAAGAGAAACCGGATCTGATTCTTCTTGATATAATGATGCCTGGAATGGATGGATTTGAGTTTCTTCGCCGGCAGCATACCGATGCAATCTGTAGTGACATTCCCGTGATTGTTATCTCAAGCATAGATGATATGGACAGCATTATCTGCTGTATTGAACTGGGGGCGGTTGATTATCTTGTAAAGCCTTTCAATACAACGCTGTTAAAAGCACGTATCGACACAACTCTTGATAAGAAAAATGCACTGGATCGGGAGCGCTTACTTCATAAAGAGCTCTCGGAGAGTCATGCTGCACTTGAAAAAGCCGAGGAAATGCGTGATTTTCTGGTACATACAATCGTTCATGACCTGAATAATTCCCTTGCAGGACTTGCCGGCATGATTGATGTTGCTAAAATCAGCGCGGATGCATTTTCTGTGAATCTGCCGCTGATTGATGATTCAATCAGCAGGATGACAAGCATGATCCGGTCGATACTCGAAGTTTCAAAGCTTGAGTCTGGTTCCTTTTCGGTTAAGACTGAGCCATTGGATATTATTCCTATTATTCGTAATGAAATAATCGCAATCAGGGCTATGGCCGGTCTGTCGGATGTTACCATTGTGGAAAAGTGGAAAAGCGATGATCTCTGCTGCATGGTTGACCGGAGTTTATTTAGCAGAATACTGCAGAATCTTCTTGGGAATGCACTGAAATTCGCTCCCGCAAACTCTATTGTCAATGTTGATCTTTGTGTTGACAAAGCAGAAGCAGCCGTTTTGGTTTCAGATACCGGCAAGGGTATTCCTGATATTTACAAGGAAAAGATATTCGATAAATATTTCCAGGTTGAGGAACGAAAAAAAAATGAAAAATTCGGTGTAGGCATGGGACTTGCCTTCTGCAATCTTGCCATAAAAGCAATGAATGGCCGGATATGGATTGAAGATAATGTACCCAAAGGTACAGTAATGAAATTTACAGTACCTGTTGCTGCGCAAAACACGCAGCAGGTGAACAGCATATCAATAAGCACGCATCTGGAACCTGAATGAAAAATTGCATGTTCAGCCGGATTGCTTCTTTTTTGGCTGTGATACCGCACAATACGGATGCTTCCGGGTTGTGCAATATCATAGGGGATTCAGGAATATGATACGCATTCTGATTATGTTGATGACAACCGCCTTGCATCTGGCCTCCGCAGCAGCGGGTCCTGCGGTGTATATCTATTATCCGTCAGCAATGCGCCCGATGGTGATGCAGCAGAAGTTCATTGATTTTTATGGCGAAAAAAATGTGGTTGTTTTCGGAAGATTCCAGGATTTCAAGGACAAGGTTGTTGTCAGCCTTCCTGAAATAGTAATTGCGAAGCCGCAGACATTGCAGGAGTTAAAAGGCTATAACGGGCGCCTGATCGGACAGCGCAAAGGCAGTTCTGTTGAACCGTGGGTTTTTGTTTCTGTCAATAATGGCGTGAAGCTTGACAGTGTGCAGCATATGACAATAGGCACGATTGACTTTCTTGGCAGGATAAATACAGAACGCTTTATCTCAGAAATGCTCGATCTGCCTTTAAATCTGAATCGTGCGACAAAAATAGAAGACCTTCTGACCATGATGACTTTTGATAAAGTTGATGCGGTTTTTGTATCAGAGGGTGTCGTTGACTATATGAAAAAAATATCCCGTCTCAGGCTGGTTGTCACTGCTGTTCCGGACTGCACGACAGGCATTGTGATGTGCGCAGTACGAAACGGTAAAAACGAACCGGCTGTAGAGCAGTTTATAACAAGACTTTCAAAGATTGCAACCCCTGTACTGGAGATTGATCAATGGAAACCGGTGAAATGAAAAGCTGTTTCCAATATCGTTATCGGATTGCACTTGTGACAATGCTTGCAGTTCTATGCGTAGCAGCATCCGGGACCGCGTCGCCGATTTCTATACTGCTTGTGCGGCCAGATGGCAATAATTTCGCTGCTGTTGTAAAGGGAATCTCCGATGATCTTGGAAGTGAGGGGATGATCAGTGAATTGATTGTCGATGACCAGCTGAACAAAAATCTTATAAATACTGCTATTAGTCAATATAAACCGATGGTGATAATAATACTTGATAATATAGCAATAAGACACTATCGGGAGTACGTACTGGATCTGCCCGATTCAATTGATGTGCAGCCTTCTATCATAATTATGGGAATCATGGTGGAAAATGCGATTTCCGGTATACGTAATGCAGAAGCAATTTCATATGAGATCCCGATTGTTACTTCTGCTGTCAACCTACGTACCATAAGCGGTCTTCCGATGACAAAAATCGGTGTTATTCACCGTCAATTTATGGGTGGATTTATTATGCAGAACCGTGAATCCTGCAGCCGTGAAGGCATAACAATTGTAAACAGAAGTCTTCCGGATAAAAAACGAATGATGTCTGTGGATCTTAAAAAAGCCCTTGATGAACTTTTCGCTAAGGAAAAGGTTGATGCACTCTGGGTTCCAAATGACAATATACTGCTTACTCCGTATCTTCTCACAACTGTATGGATTCCAAAAGTGAAGCAATACCGCAAACCGGTTATTGTCGGCATTGAAGCGCTTGCTGATCCTAAACTCGATTTTGGCACACTTGCTGTTCTGCCTGATCATGAATCGCTTGGTGCTCAGGCTGCCTCGCTTGTTATAAGTGCCAGAAAAAATGGCTGGGTTGTGGAATCCGGCAGGGTAGAACCATCAATCTCAGTCTATAAAATTCTTAACCACAAACAGGCTGCTATGCTTTTTAATGTTCAGGAGAAAAACATGATAGGAATTGACAAAGTCCTGAGGTAAAGGGGAGGAACTTTACGAATGGTGTTTAAAAGCATTAGAAGCAAACTTGTGACATTTGCTGTCATTATACTTTGTGCCTCAATCGCCGGTTTCTGTATTGTCAATGGCGGCATGACTGCCCTGATTACTCATCAGAGGTATAGTGAAATGAAAAAAAGAATAGAGATGGCTCTTATAGACAAAGGCTCGACTCTGATTGCCAACAACGGTATAGCACTGCGTACCCTTGCAGCCGATAACGCATATTCAGCAATTCGTGAAATCGTGGCATCAACCGTACGTCTGGACCCGGACCTTGTGTATGGAATCTACATGGATAAAGAGCGGCTGCCATGGATACAAACGTTGAAAAACTCTGAAGAAACCTCTGAACAGATAAAACCTCTTTCCGATTCGATAAGCATCTGGGCACATAACCTCAAAAAGCCCGATCATCATCAGATCGCCGCATCAGATCGGAAATCTGAAATAATCGAATTTGCTGCACCAGTTGTAGATGAGTCCGGCATTGTGTTTGGAACTATACGGTATGGTATTTCTACTGAACGGATGCATCAGAGCCTTACTGTACTTAAAAAAGAGACTATCATGAATGCGCTCTATTTTTCAGTGGTGTTTTTTTTCATTGCAGGAGTAATTTTTCTAATTGGACTTGTAATTTCCAGGCGGCAGGCTGAAGCAATCACCAAGCCGGTTGTTGATCTATCACGATCTGCAGCTGCCATTACAGAAGGCAATTACTCAATGGAAGTTGTGGCATTATCAAATGACGAAACCGGAATACTTGCAAACCATTTCGAAAAAATGCGCAAAAAAGTCAAGGAATATACAGAAAATCTTGAAAAAATGGTGGCCGACCGTACAGAAGAACTTAGAGCAATACAAAAAGAACTGGTGGAAAAAGCGCATTTGGCAGGCATGGCTGATATTGCTTCCGGAACGCTGCATAATGTTGGAAATCTGCTTAACAGCCTAAAAGCATCACTTGAGACAATATGCGGAATCATTGCCGATTCCCCTGATAATGATTTTGCGAAAGCAAACAGAATTTTACGCGAGGAAATGAACTGTTCCACCGGATTTATAGATCAAAATCCCCGGCTCGGCAAGTTGTTCCGGTATTATCTTATGCTCGAAGATTCATTTCATGAATCCAGAAATAGTATAAATGAGAACATAAAAAGGCTTTGGGAGATGGTGAATGCAATCGGAGATGTTGTAGCTGCACAGCAGAATTATGCAGGAGCCGCAGGATTTTCTGAAAAGGTCACAATGTCTGAAATTGTAGAAGACGCACTTATCATGCAATCAAGTTCTGTCAAGCGTCATGGAATGACAATAGTACGTGATTACCATGATTTGCCGCAGATCACTATTCAGAAGATCAAGCTGATGCATGTGTTTATCAATTTAATAAAAAACGCAAAAGACGCCATGATGGAAAATCCGCCCGACAAAAGAATACTGACAATTTCAATAACTGAAGACAGGAATGATATATTTGTGAGTTTTACCGACATCGGATGCGGTATAGAACCGCAAAATATCACCAGAATATTTTCAGCTAATTTCACAACGAAAAAAGGGGGACACGGGCTGGGTCTTCACAGCAGCGCGAACTTTTTAAAAGAGATGAACGGGATGCTTTGGGCAGAAAGTAATGGTATCGGCACTGGAGCAAAATTCATCTGCAGATTGACAAAAGATTCAGAGAAACATTAACGGACAGTTGCTTGATAAAGGGGATTCGTTTATGAGTCAGGTGAAGAAACGTATACTGATTGTTGATGATAACGTTGACATTCACGAAGATTTCAAAAAAATTCTGAATCCTGTTTTGCGGATAAAAAAATCTGAGATGAAGGATCTGGAAAACGAGCTGTTTGGTGAGATAGTTAAATCTGATAATACTTCGCCTGTATATACAATCGATGACGCATATCAGGGAGAAGAGGCGCTTGTGATGGCAGATCGCGCTCAGGAGGAAGGTAATCCCTATTGTATGGCATTCATGGACGTAAGGATGCCGCCAGGTATTGATGGAATTGAGACCACCAGCCGTTTGTGGCAGAAACACCCGTTTCTTGAAATCGTTGTCTGCACTGCCTACTCCGACTACTCATGGGAGCAGATGCTTGAGAAGCTCGGCAGAAATGACCATATGCTGTTTATTAAAAAACCCTTTGATGGCGTTTCGGTGAAACAGATTGCACTTGCACTGACTACCAAGTGGGAGCTCTCATATAGAGATCGAGAGCACCTGATTCATCTGGAAGCCGAAGTTGAGCGCCGCACCGAAAAAATACGTGCCATGATGCAGAAGCTCTCTGAACTTAAAGATCAGGCTGAAGCAGCTACAAAGGCAAAGAGCGCTTTTTTGTCAAACATGTCACATGAGATACGCACACCTATAAATGCAATTGTCGGATTTGGCGAACTTTTAAAAGCCACCTCACTTACTGAAGAACAGCGGGATTATGTGGAAACTATCGGCTCCAGCGGAGAGCATCTTCTTGCGCTTATGAATGAAATTCTTGATATATCTAAAATTGAGTCCCGAAAGATCGAACTTGAAGAGATAGATTTCGATCTTGAATATCTGATCAGCAATGTTCTGAAAATGTTACAGATGCGAATTTTTGGAAAACCAGTTGATCTCAATTTGCTTTACCCATCGGATTTACCGCGTTATTTCAGGGGTGATCCGACACGTGTAAGACAGATTTTTGTCAATCTGGTAGGGAATTCGATAAAATTTACTGATAAAGGTGAAGTGACTGTAATTGTCGGTATTGATCCGGACGGGACCTGCAGGGACAATGGGGGAATCACATTAAAATGTTCTGTAAAAGATACAGGCATCGGTATCCCCCCTGATAAACAAAAGGAAATCTTCAAGGTTTTTACTCAGGTAGATTCGTCAATAACCCGCAAATATGGCGGATCCGGTCTTGGCCTTAATATCACAGAGTCGCTTGTGCATCTTATGGGCGGTGATATCAGGGTGGAATCTGTTCCCGGTAAAGGCTCGGAATTTATTTTCAATTTTTGTCTCAAGCCGGGGCAGTCTGTTTCTGATAAGGATATCTCACTTGTCGGCCTTGAATTTCTCAAGCATAAAAAAGTGGTTATTGTTGATGATAATGAGCAGGCGCGACAGATACTTGAGAATTATTGCACAAAGATAGAACTTGATATTGCCTACAGTTCGCACAGCGCTGAAAAAACGCTTGAGTGGCTTGCTGATAGTGGTATACCAGTTGATCTGATTCTTTCGGATATAATAATGCCTCAGATGGACGGGTGTGAATTTTCCCATCGGATCAGGCAGATGAAGTTGACAAAAGATGTCAAGCTTATAGCGCTCACCTCTGATGCACTTCCCGGTATCGCTGAACGTATAAATGATGCAGGATTCGATGCATTCGTTTCCAAGCCGTTTTTCCGCAAAGACCTTTACGAGATATTGCGGGTGGTATTTGGTAATGACAGAAAAGAGCGCAGGGAGGTAATAACTCTGCAGATGGTCCATGAACTGCTGAATAAGGAAATTTCAGCACTTCTTGTGGAAGACAACGCGCTCAATCAGAAGCTCATGAGCATAATGCTTAAACAGATGGGGTGCTCTCATGAGATAGCAAATAACGGCAGGGAAGCAATTGACAAATTGCGATTGAAATCATACGATATTATCCTTATGGATGTGCAGATGCCCGTCATGGACGGATATGAAGCCACAAGAATTATTCGCGGTGAGATGAAAATAACAACCCCGATTATTGCTCTTACAGCCCATGTTTTTCAGGAAGAAATACAGAAATGTAAAGAAATAGGCATGAATGATTATGTTCCAAAGCCGTTCGAGGCGAAAAAACTCCGTGAAACAATACTAAAATGGGTAAAGCAATAGCGCTCTTCAGAATAAGGAGTTCATGATGTCACTTGACAAATCAATAGCTCTTCGGGTGTTCTGCATTCCTGAGTCGCAGTATGATGAACTGCTGCTTGAATTTGTTGATACATGCGAAGAAAAACTGACGCCGCTTTATAGCGCATTAAGTAAATCTGAAATGGCTGAGGCAGCCGCTATTACTCACAGTATCAAGGGTATGGCCGGTAACATGATGCTTGATGATTGCTTTACCGCTACACGAATTATCGAGCTTTCTATAAAAAAAGGCGACAGTGCCGGAGCAATTGCCGGACTCAATGAATTCGGGCTGCTTATTAAGGAAATCCGCGCTGCGATCGGAAAAATCCCGGCTGATTAAAATCAAAATTAGTCGGGATGCTTTTCAAGCGTTGTCCGCAGGCTGCTTTACTTAAATATAATTCATATTTACAGAAAATAGTCAGGATTTCAGCTGCTGCACATGTGTAAAATATGCCTGTAAAAAGTATTCACAATGAAAGTACAAACTCAACAAGATCCTGCAGGTCTTCTTCTGAGAGACCATTTTCCATGCATGTACTGTGGCCCTTATACCGTATCATATCTTCTATGCGGTCGAATGATCCAAGATGCCCCCAGGGGCCGTCACGCCATGTTTCGATAAGTGAAGGGGTATCCCATTTTGACAACATATCCCACCAGTGCGGTATTCCTGACACCTGAAGTTTCATATCGGTATAAAGCGGACCTCTGTGACACTTGACACAATCTAATACCGGATTGTTGAAATACAGATCGCGGCCTCTTGATGCCGCGTCAGACAGTTTTCCTTTGACAAGATAGGGGCTGTTAACCGGTCGTATATGCATGAGAAACGTATCTATGTCTGCAGAAATTGTATAATCTATTTTACTGTAAAGTGAGTTCTGAAATCCAAGTCTTACCGATACCGCGGCACCGGTACGTTTTCCCGACCATTGTGTCGGAGGTGTCCACCATGAATACACCATGCTTTTTGCGTTTTTAAGGGTGTTGGCCGGGTCTCTGCCGAGGATCCAGTTAAGCCCGTCTGACCTTGCAAACGGATGACATGAGGAACACGACTGCCAGGACTGATAGCAGAGCTTTCCATTATAGAAAGCCTGTTCGCCTTTACGTGTGCCGTTTAGCGGCTGCACTGGGCCCAGAGAAATTTTACCCGCAGGTTTTGTCGCATTCCTGCCGCGCGCAAGAGTAAAAATCTCAATATAATCACCCCCGGTGCTGTCTCCGAAATACCCTGCTGTAAACGCACGTTTACCGATAACTGCAACCGCGCGGGGGCCATAACCTGCAACAGGAACGCGTGATTTGACATCAGATAATGCTGTAAGGTCATGTGAACAGCCTATAAACTTCTGGCCTTTATCAAAAGTTATAGCGGTGCTCTTTACTTTGGCTATTATGAGCAGTTTCGGAATGTCAATTACAGTGAGTTCGTTGCTGCCTGCATGCGCGATGCACATAAGTTTTCCGTCAGCCGTGCAGGAGATCTCCCATGGGTTTGCTGCACCAAGGTGCGGATCGTCAAGAGGAAAATCATTCAGAAGCCTGCGGTTTTTAATGTCAATTATTGCAACATTATTTGTGTGAACCCAGCCGCCTTCCACTTCAGATGCCTGAATATTGAATATTCCGACAAGATGCGAAACAAATGCATAGGCTCCATCAGGTGAAACTGTGACATCAAACACAGAATGGCTTCCGACCGGAAGTGAAATTACTTTATCAGTTCTTTGTTCCGCAGTGTTTATAAGAAAAATTTTCGCAGCAGCTTCCTGATTGGTTGACTTTTCGGACGGCAGGCAGTCTGCAACCACAAGTATTTTTCCATCCGGTGTAATCGCAGCAGAAAACGGTTGATGAAATGCGCGAAGCTTCATCTGAACTGTCCCGCCTGCTATTTCCATGGATTGCACATCGTTTCCATACTGGTTGCAGATATATAAAATTTTTCCATCCGGACTGATTACAGGTGAGCGTGCCCCGAAACCTGCGGGAATGCGGCGCAGTACCTTACCTGTGGCTGAGTTTATTTCACAGACCATGCCGCTGGGCCACTGATCTGAAGAACAGGTGGCATAGAGTCTGCCGCCAGGGGCTGCGGCAATTCCGGTGACTTCATTTGGCAATTTAATTCTTCTGCAGACCCTTCCAGATACAATGTCAATTACCGATATCTGTTTTGCGGTCTGCTCGGCTACGTATAGAAAGCGGCCATCATTGGATGGTGTCAATGCGGCAGGTGAGCGGTATTCTGGAGATGCTTTTGTCGCAATATCATGGTTGAGAGCGAGGCTCTCGAAAATAACCGCAGGGGAGACAGGTAAATTATCAATGCTCTGAGCTAAAATACTGGCTGATAAGCTCATGATTGCTGCCGGCAGAAAGCAACGCTTTAATATGAAGCTTATTATATTGGCTGATAAGAAGTTCGATTTCACCTGCATATCGTTTCTTCTGAAAAAATAGATATTTGCATTGATTAAAACTCTCAATTACCAAAATCACATACGGTTTACATTACTGATAATATAATATCACTGCTGCTGAAAATAGCAAATCGCCGCAATCCTTGAGGTTAATTCGGATTTTTTTGAGGAGTTACAGCAATTATTTTAAGCTTTGACAATTTTCACCGTTATTCTTTTCATTGTCTTGAACTGTGATTGAAATGATTATTATGATTGACATGAAAATACAACGTTGATTTGTCAATTTTCTTTTGTTTTTGCGTTCAATTATTACTATTAGGTGTGCCATATTTAATTGCTGGAATAATAGCCGGCACATTTTATCATCTGTAATTAATGCAGGGGCAATTCATGAATTGCCCCTGCGTTAATGGCATAAAAATTCACAGGCCGGTTATATCTTTTTCAATTGTCTGACTCTTGAGTTGCAGGATTACATGATTCAAATACCACTTACTTTGCTTATTCTTATTCTTCTTTTTTAAAAAGTATAGTTTGAAAATATTGACGTTAAGTGAACTGATTTTTTCGTTCGAGCGAATGCTCTTGTATTGATCGAAGTTTATAGGCTTGAACTATTTATGGCAATTTACCTACTGTTGAAAAACAGCTGATTAAAACTGCATTGTATCAATCTCATCAATCAGCTCATTCAAGTTTGTATACGGGTTAAAATCGTAAACCGGTGTACCTGTTGGATTGCCTTTTATTTGGTAGTCTTGTATTCGAAGCGCATGTTTTTTAGCATCCGATAGGTGACTTTTAGTTTGTTCAAAAACATCTCTGCAATTCTTTGTATAGGCGAGGTGTTTTTTATCAGCAAGATATTTAATTATTTCTTCACTATCTTTAAAAGCATGACTTGTGTATTCAAAATGTAATAAAATCCAGTACTCAAAAGATATTGACGAAAATGCAATTTTTATTTTATTGTTTTTTGCCATATCAAAGGTTTCTGGATGTTTTGTATAACCGTCTTTATCATAAACAACGCAGGCTTCATCACATTCAAATTCTCTAACTTTTTTTGCCTCTTTAACGAGTTCTTTTCCTGTGTTCTTACGTGTATCGATTACCTGTACTTCTACTTTTTGCCCTGAGGCTTTGCATTGTTTGATGTATGACTTAAAATATGCACTTTCAGATTTGTCTTTTGCACCTTCACAAATAATAAACAGACGTTTTTCAATCGTCCTTGTGCCGGGTTTATTCCGTTGTTTAGGCATCTTTTAACTCCTTAAACTTTCAACCAAGTCGCAGAAATTAAGGCAAGGAACAGCTTTAAATCTTCCATCTAAATACATTTTACCATACTTAGAATTATCACGAACAAGATTCTTATCAAATTCATCTAATGAGAATAATGTGGTTGATTCGTGGTCATCTTTATCGGTAAACCATATTTGTTGTCGTTTAATAATTTTCTGATCGAGAACACAAGTATCATGAGTCGATATCAATAGCTGGGCATTTTTTTTATTAATATCAGGATTAATGAAAAGTTCTATTACAAGCATATTAAGTAATGGATGTAATCCGCTATTAAACTCATCTATAATCAGAACACCTCCACATTGTAAAGTTAGAAGAACCTCACCCGCTAAATCATACATTTTAATAGTTCCAGTGGACTCCTCGTCTTCCAAGTCGAAGAATTCAAGGTTTTCAGTTACTTTACCATTATCAAAAATTGAGTGACCAAGAAATGGTTTAAAACGTAAATCATTTATAATTCTATTTTTAATATCATCAGGCATATCATTTGGGAAGCGAATTCCTTCAGAAATTTTCTCATCTTCGATCAATTTAATATCTTTAACACTGAGATCTGCAGCAAGTAATAACTTGTTAAGTTTGTTTTTAAAATTATTAGTATTTTTTTTCAACTCGACAGTGGTTTTATGAAAAGGTCTATGCGAAGAATCCATCCTGACATGCAAGGTTATTAAATCTCTGAAATATCGGTATACTGGTTGAAGGACTTCGTTTCTTGAGTTGGCTGCTACGGATAATAGTAATCGATTTGGCATTAGAAATGTTTCAATGCTTTTTTTGTCACCTGTAAAATAATTACCAAATTTAATACTGTTTTTTTCTCTTTTATAAAAAGTCGCTTTACGGCCTTCTGGAAAAAAGTACAATTCTTCTGAGATTATTTCTCGACCGGTAAATTCCGTTTTAAAAACATATCTTTTATTATCTACAACAAATTCAATTTCAAATTTTGTTGGTTTTTGAAGATTGGCTTTATCAAGCCTGAAAGGTTTATAAGATGGTATTTGATCATCTAAATCTAATTTGTATGAATAAAGAATGAATTCGATTAAATCCGATAATCCTTTGATGATATTCGATTTTCCAGACGCATTAGGTCCATAAATGGCAGAAAATGAAAAAAGGTTAAACTTCCCATTTTCTATTGGAATAGTTCGGAAGTCTGGTAATTCAATTTGCTTATCGGCTAAAAAACTAAGTGAAATTTCATCTTTGATCGACAAATAATTTTGTATTGTGAAGTCTATAATCATTTTTCAGCCTTTTTAAAGCGATGTTTTGTATAAAAACAACAATAATAATATTTAAATTATATAATTGCGTATAATTAAGTCAAATTATTATTAAATTTATTGTTGATTGTTCATGAGGTGTAAAAGAATTATATAATTGTCTGAACATTGATTTACAAAGATGACATGATTGACATGATTCAAATACCATCTTCTTTGCTTATCCTCATCTTCATTCTTCTTTTTCTTCCGCTCAATTAACCAGAACATTTTATCATCTGTAATTAACGCAGGGGCAGAATAAATTTTACAAATGACAAATGGGTCAGTGAAGAGAAATGAAAATAATAGAAGAATATCGTTTCTCTATAGTACTTACAGCAAAGTTAAAGCCTGCTCTTATTTATGTCGGCGGCAACGGCCTGACAAATGCAGTCTATGCAGTTGCTGAAACTGCACATATTTGACATAATAGTAAAAGCACCCGATAATACTTCCGGAATAAATTTATACATCTAAAGTCATACCCGAATTGTAAACTCACTCGTCATCTTTATTCTTCAAAAGCGCCTTTAAAATCGAACTCGCCACAGGCGGACAGCCATTGACATAGATTGACTGCTCACGAAATTTACGGGTGCAGTTTCCGATACAGAGCGTGTTGTCAGGAATTTCCCTGTGACCTTTACCGATAGCAATTGACAGGTGGCCGTACTCTGCAAAGTAATCTTTCAGTTCCGGTCCGTAACGCTTGAGGAACATGAGAAGGGTTGACTGGCAGGCGCTGCAGGAGTTTTCATCGAGAATGGTTACATTAGGGTATTGAATAGCAAGATTTTCCGGAAGCGGAGCGAAAGGCACTGTAAATAAGCGCCATGTATCAGGGGTGACATTGATTTTATCTGCATCGGTTGACCCGAACCCTCTTTCAGATAAAATACGGAGGTGGGGTACAGATGACGGCTTTACACCCATAAGTTCACATGCAATAATATCAGCTGCAAACGCATCGACACTTGCAAGAACGGTACCTGTTGGTCTTGGGGTTCCTGCGCTCGGGCCAAGGCCCTCCATTCCGATGGTTCCGTCTATAATAGACAAATGGGGAAATAATACTGATGCCATATCCGCAACTGCAACATTGAGCGGTTTGTCATCACAATAGGGAACTGGAGCGAGCATGTGAAGCAGAACCTTGCTGCGTGCCCACAGACACCCTTTCATGTTTTTAATTGACAGTGTGACACCTGTATGCATGTGCATTTTCATGACCGGAATGGAAACAATGACATCAAAATCAAATACATCGGCACACACACTCAGTTTCTCGATTGCAACAGCATTTGAGAGTGCGATCTCCACAGGGGGACGTTTGTCCATGTCAATCATGGGGCAGGATCGTTCACGGCAGACTGCGGCAATTCCTGATACTTCAAATGCCTCCATAACATCAACACCTGTTATGGGGCTCTCTCCGACTGCGCAGAATGATGCGCCGGCTTCCCTGAAAAAATCAATCGCCGCAGCAACGACCTGCGGATTGGTCACAATACCAGAATCGCATGTTCCTACACGGCCTGCATTAGGTTTGAGCAGTATCCGTCTGCCTTTTATCGGTGCAGTGTCTATTGCTGCGAGGACATTCATTGTATTTACATATGGGTCATTGCCATGTGCTATTGCAACCTCAGGCTTCGTGGACTGCGCATCTTTAATCCATGGATTCTGCGGAAATCGTATCTGCTGGGCGCTGGAAATCTGTGAGTTTACAGATTGTATAGCCTTTGGAAATGATCCGATCAGCTTGACAAAACCACACTTGCGGACTTCAGCCAGCGCGTCCTGAACTTTCTCATTTCGCGCATATCCCTCAATATCAATGAAAAAATGGTATTTACCCATTGATTCCTTGGTCGGACGTGATATTATTGACAGAAGATTTATGTCCCGCTTTGAAAACGCTGACAGTATATCACTGAGCATTCCTGGTCTGTCAACGCCTTCGAGTATGGCAATTGACGTTTTGTATGCCAGTTTTTCGTCATACTCCGACTCCTGCTCCGCAATGACGACAAATCTTGTCTTGTTATCCTCATAGTCATTTACATTTTTAACTATCAGCGGAAAACCCTGCGACTGCATGGCAAATGAAGACACAACAGCACCATCGGAGGGATTACCATTCACAAGACACTCCAATGATTCACTATTACTTTCAGTGGTTATAATTTCTATCTGTGATGACGGAAGAGAATCAAAAAAATCGCTGCATTGTCCCTTTGTGGAAAACTGTACAAATATCCGTTTCACATCTTCAATTTTCGTGCAGTTTGCGGCAAAAGAGAAGTGTATCGGCAGGAGAAGCTCATCTGTGACTGTCAATCTGCTGTTTAAAAGAAGATCAAGTACCTGAGGTATGTATCCGTCAAGCATGTTTTCAATCGGAAGAATACCTATATCACACTTTTTTCCGATACTCGAAAAGACTTTTTTAATCGAAGGAAAAAGCTGAATCTGAGCATCCGGAGCAAATCTCTGTGCATACATCTTTGCAGCGGTCTCCGAAAAAGTATTTGATGGTCCAGGTGCGGCAATTGTTTTCATTATGTTTCTTCTGAATTCAAGGCGGTTGAAGACAATCTTTGTTGATTAGTCCGGTGAATAATGTTTTGAGCATAATATAGCAGAATATAAGTAAGTTGTCAAACAGTACGCTATATGCTGCTATATTACTGTGTCTGATATTTGCTCAATGTGTGAATTTGCAGCAAATAAGAAACTCAAATCAACTCATCTGTAAACCATATTATTTTATAAACCCTGTCATTTTCCAATATGCCGTGCTGATAAAAAGTGTCACCATACTGCTGACAATGTATATCATTCCATAACTCATAAGCTGACGCGGCGTCCAGCTTCGTTCTTTGGCAAGTGCTGATCCCATCATTGAAAATGGCTGCATGTAAGTCATAAAAGTAAAGTTACCTGCAAGTATTAAAAGACTGCTTGTCACTAACGGATGAATTCCAAGCTCAGTCTGGATAAGTGGCAGCATTGATACGATAAGCGCCATGCTTGGGATCATCCATGCAATGTCAAGGAAACGCCACGCGAACATGATAAGGGTTGCAACTATCATAAACAGCAGAACGTGTCCTTTGAACTGTACGAGCAGGGGAGAGACAATCTCTTTTAACCATGAGGAGATTCCGATATCAGGATTGGCAAAAATCGCAGGAAACGCCAGTATACATCCAAGAAAAATTATAAGGTTCCAGGAAACCCCTTTCTGAATGTCATCAGGTTCAAGCACTTTTACAGCGAAAAAAAGAAAAAATGAAGCCAGACAGACAGTTACATTGCTGATACCATGCAGCTTTTCAGTGAGAAACATTAAAAACGTACCTGCAAGAATGATTGCGGAAAGTTTTTCCATGCGTGTCCAGGGGCCAAGATTCTCATATTCTGAGATAAACTCATCGCTGTTTTCAATGTCAAGAGGCTGCGGTTTGAAAAACATGAAAAGGCCACTCACAATACAACCGGTTAATAGAAGCATAGGCAGTAGCATTGCTTTGAGCCAGAGGCCAGATGTACAAAGGTATTTTAACCCTTCGACTTTTGCATACATTCCTATTGAAACCGGGCCCCACAGAGATCCGGTGATCCATCCCGAACCGGGAATCACAGCCATTGTCCAGGCAAGCAGAAGAATAAACGCATTGCCTCTGGATCCGGGTTCAAGCTTAAGTGTGGCTGCGCACCCTGCCGCAATGGGCATTATAATCGATATACGGATAAGAATAGAAGGAGTGACCGCTGAGAGAATCAGTCCGATGACAAGCCATGCAATAGTCAGATTGAGATAGGTCGGTTTAAATGTCTTTATGACAAGAAATGCCAGTCGCCGTCCAAGCCCTGTCTTGGAAAGTACATACCCGAAGGCGGTTGCAGGAATGAGAATCCATGTTGTATCTGATGTAAACCCGGCAAAAACAATCGCTTTATTGACTCCTGCAAGGAGCAGTATCGACATGACAAGGCAGGATGCTACAGAAAAGGGCATTTTGCCTGGTTGAAATATCCATAACCCCAGCCCGATAAGTAGAGCCATCAGGACTTTGTGGCCGCCTGGACTCAGGGTTTGTATCGGAGTGGCAATTGCAAGAAAAATTCCCAGAATTGAACAAATCAGTGCTCCAGTCCATCGACTGCTCATAGCAAAGGCCTTTCTGCAGGAGTATTTCGAAAATGATGCATAGGCCCGGATCATGATTTTATGATTGGTAAACCCCAGGCATATTCAGATAAATATAACCATTTTTTCCACTTTAAGGTATAAATTATCATGATACGGTTAAATACAGGGAAAAGTATGTTGCTTAAAAAAGCAGTTCTGAGACCTGAGTGGAAAATCAACCGGGGAAAAGCATTTGGTTTCAGTCAGATAAATAAACAGATCATTTAAATTTGACAAGTAAATCATCTGCCCTCTGATTTATATAGCACAATTTATTCCATGCCTCTGAACGGACAACCCCTGATACGCAGCATTCGTCAATTGAACCTGTCAACTGAAAATTACCGTCAGCCTCAGCTCCTATCCGCATTGATAATGTATTGACAATAGAGCCGATGCCTGTAATATCACCCCTTATTTTCTCTACAGTTTTTATTCCGTCAATATAGAGTCCGCAGCCGGTGTTTCCCGATCTGTCAATAACTACAGTGACATGATGCCAATTTGTTGAATCTGTAACCCCTGCTTTTGTAGGTGACCACAGATCAAATGCTCCCTCTGTGTCCCATGATGAACCGCCTGTTGCAGTATAGAACTGGAGCTGATCGGCATAACCAAAAGATAAATTCCAGCCGTATTCCTGTGATGGCTGGCCGCCGTTTGTCTTTGCTATTATAGTCTGCAGACCGGTATCAGCGCGTCTGACCCATGCGCTTATTGTAAAACTGCTGTTTTTGGGATTGAGGATATTTCCCATATCAAAATATGAGCCGGTACTGTCGATGAAGGTCTGCCCATACCCGATAAGGCACTCAGACCGTCTGATATTGCCGTTTCTTTTTCCATTATAACTGTTGGCTGTAGCATCGTGTATTGTGTCTGTGCTTTCTCCAAAATGCCATACAGCAAGAAAGCCTTCTGTGTTGTCAAACACTGATTTCACTTTTGAAACAGCTGCACTCTGAGAATTACCCCAGTACATATTTATGGTGTTGGTGCTGTCAGCGCCTTTTATAGTGTCAACCTTCACCCATATTTCAGCTTTTCTGTTCAATAGATCCCATCGCTCGATTTCGCAGGGTAATACAGTGTTGTACTTATTTGTAAACAAAATGTCGGAACCGTCTGCTGCAGCCCGGCTGAAATCGAAATTACCTGAATTCAATCTGACAAGCACAGGAAACCGGTAAACATCCTTATCAATATCTGCGCCGGATTTCGATGTGTTGAGAAATATATAGCAGCTGTATTTCCATTTGCTGTTATTAATTGTCGCAGTATCACCGGAACTTACCTTGATATAACGATTAAGAACAGATGGGTTGACAGTACTGTCTGCTGAATAAACAACTTCCGGAATCGTGCAGGCAGGCACTGAGTCAAGTATGACATATTTACTGTTGCTGCCTATGTGTGCGAAAACAGTTGATCCGGGAATATATACATATCCGGTAGTATCAGAGATGTTTTCAA
>Ga0209373_10001047_pt1 | contig 36224 bp, 37 predicted proteins | sample Higcelweek5metaG_FD_187173 | JGI IMG/M metagenome (GOLD analysis project Ga0209373, IMG submission 187173) | Freshwater pond sediment microbial communities from the University of Edinburgh, under environmental carbon perturbations - High... | ecosystem: Environmental > Aquatic > Freshwater >... | reverse complement strand
CTTAATAAAAATATTATACTACAAAGAAAAAAAGACAACAAAGAAAAGTTGTCTTTTGGGTTACTGATTTTTTATTGCCACATTGTTGCCAGATTTTTATTATAGCAATCTGTTTTCGACTTATGCTGATACCTCTGACTCAATGAGATTCCAGATGTATTTGCTGCTTTCTTCATTTAAATCATGAAAAAATGCTGTACTTCTGCATTTTTTATTTTCAGTTCCATCCATAACAAAGGTATATCCAGCCGGACATGTAGGCGAGCAGGTCACTCCTGTGAGTTTTTTGCAATCTCCTGCTTTTATGATTTCCTTTTTCATTTTTGTTGGGAAATCATCCAAAATGGAATCATAGTTTGCCACCTTGGCTGCATATATTCGCATTTTAACTCCTGTTTTTCTAAAGACATAATTTAACAGTGTTTTCTTTGTCGATAGATCTATATAAGACGAAACAAATCCACTTTTTGCTACTTTTATCTCTCTCTTGCATCCTTTACTTATTAAAAACGCATCCAATTCAAGCACAAAGCCCTGCAATGATGCTGGAATATCATTAAGGAACATCACAAACTTCTCATCCATACTATCTCTCCTTACCTTGATTATCAATCTATTACTTGATAGTACAATAGCCATGCACATTTTTCCTCTCTTTTTCTGTTCAGAAAATGAGAGCATCCTATGCAGGGCTATAAAAATTATAAAATAGCTAATCATAATAGTACGGAGTGTTGCAAAAAGACTTATTACTTGTCAATTTATAACACTCCATTCTATCACTAATATCTTATTCTTCGGTTTTTGAAATATTCGATTTTTCTTCTATTGTCACTTCTTTTTCAACTTCTTTTGGCGTATTTTCTACTTTATCTTCCTCTTTTGTAACAAGTGATACCCCTAGTTTATCAATGGTAATGAATTTCAGTAAGGTGTCCATTACGGTACTTGTCCCTGCATTTGTAGCATTTCCATCGCCATTTCCGCCCATATTGACTACTGTTTTTGGAACAATATCAACCTGTGCGTATCGAATTGCCTCTGATAATTTATCCACAACTTCTTGAATTACTCGATATTCTGCACCACCATATGCTTTAACCTGCGCATCAATTGCCTGGGCTTTTGCAAGACCAACATTCGATTCTTTTGAAGCTTCTGCTTCACCTTCAAGTCTGATTTTTGTGGAGTTTGCCTTTGCAAGTGCCGTAATCTGATTTGCTTCTTGTTCTGCTTTACTTGCAAGCGCCGCACCGCTATTACGCTCCACTTCTATCTGAATCTTTGATTTGGTAAGGAATCCCTGTTGCTCAGCTGCTGCTTCTGCTTCACGTAATGTTTTTTCACTTTCTGCTGCTTCTTGCTGTTTCTGGTACGTTACTTTCTTTTCTTCCGCAATCTGACGCTCACGAAGCTGGGTTAAGATATTCTCAATCATGATATCGCCCGCGCTTGTTTTTGGCGTTCCAATCAATACTTCTTCTAATTGAAGATTGTATCTTTGGAATTTTTCATGCATTTCTTTTACTGCACGTTCACGTATTTCACTTCTTTCCTGAATCAGTTCAATCAATGTCTTAGTCTGTGCCACATCTTTAAAATATGCACTTACAAGAGGATCTAGTGACTGATTTACTAACATACTAATATCACCAAATCTTTGAATTACCCATGGTGCCTGTTTATAATCAATATGCATTACAACTGAAAGTGGTAATGACGGCTCAAATGCATCCTTTGTGATAATATCAACTTCCGTTAAATTTTCATCATATTTATGATCACCAGTTTCGCTCTTATTCCATTTCAAAATAATATTTGTAGTAGGAACAAGTACAACTTTTCCGGCATCTGTATTAAATGCATACTTTCCTGGCATCAAAGGTTTTTCTAATACACCTTTACATCCATCTGCAACCAATTCTCCATGCTTATAATCAGAACCTGTAGTGTCTACACCCTGTTCTCCATAAAAGGAAACCACAACACCCACAAATCCAATTGGAACCACTGTTTTTGCACGGTATTCTACAGTAGCAAACAAACGATTGATATAGTAAGTTCCGTCTGTTAGTACTCTTATCTGTTTACCACGTCTTCCACCAAGGTCTAAAAACTTTTCTGGATCTTGAAAATTCGAATGGTCTGGTCCAACATCACTTGCAATGATTTCACCATTTTCAAGTGGAAGTCCATCATGTACTGTTACAATACAAATATCATCACTGGCATCTACGCCTCTACCCATAATAATAACAGGTGTAAATGCACCTCTTTGCGCCAATGTTTGTTGCATAGCATATAATTCACTTCTATCTTGTTTTGAAATATTTACTGCTTTTATATCACTTGGTGTAATTACCACAAATTGTGCTAAATTAATAGCATAGGTACCTTCACGCAAAATCCCTCTTTGTGGACCTCTTTGACCTCCATTTTGTAAAAATCCTTTTACATCCTGAAAGTTATTTGCTTCATTTACAACTTTTCCAAGTGTTTGTGTTGGAGCAAGCGGTTTTCCATCTCTTGCAAAAATATAAGCAATCTGCCCTTGTGGAATCGTAATCAGCGGATACTTATGCATTTTGTACATCAATACAGACCGAAAATGTATACCTCCACGTAAAAGTGAAGGTTCATAACCTGCTTCTCCATTTAATGCAATAATGGAGTCTTTTAACGAACCTCTAATACTCCACCATTTTTCTACAACTGCTACTTCATTTGAACTAATTACACGTAGTCCCAAAATTTGAAAAACAAGTATATACAATCCAAAAACACAACACAAAATAATGAATAATAATACAATTGACTGAATTGCCATATTCCTTCCTCTTTTCTTAAAAAAATTTATTACCACTTTAAGTTTACTCGTTCTGCTTTGAAAATACAAGTTCGGGCTAGATTTTTAAGTGAATATCTTTTTCCATAGTAATATTGCTAATTCATAAGTTCTCTACTCCGCTAATTTCAGCTAAATACTTCCCCTATGCATTTCAAACATCTCAATCAGCGCAAGTACTGCAGGTTTATTTACTGCGTTATTACTGCATATTAAACAGATCGGTCTGTCCGGAATCTTCTGGGCTGTCTTTACTTCAAATATATCCCCTGATTGAATCTTTTCCTCAGCAAATGGCCTTGGTACTATTCCGATTCCGCCTGTACTTATTACTGTTGGAACCACAAGGTCTGCCGTTGCTACAGTTATTCTAGGTTTGTAATTTAAATTATTGTCTTCAAAAAATTTTCTATGTGCCTGTCCGGATACTGTGTTCTCAGCAAGGCCTACCAGAGAATACTTTTCCAATTCTTTTAATTCTTTCTTCCCGTTAAGCAGTTCCCGTATATTTTTCCCTGCAATTATACAGTAGGGTATTTGGGCCAGATCCTTTATGACAATCTCCTCCTTTTTATATTCCGCAGAAAAGAAAATCACAGCACAGTCTATCTTGCCATTCTGAAGATGCCTAATGATTTCCGGAGATACATTGTTCTCAATTCGGATACTGATCTGCGGATACTGCCTTTGATAAGCTGAAATGTAGGGCAGGAGAAAATGATGCAAAGTGGTTTCATTTGCACCGACTACCAGTTCGCCGGACTCTCTATTTTTGTACTTAACCAATTCTTTTTCACTGCGCATAATGTTTTCACATGCATTCTCAATGTATTGATATATTATATGCCCTTCATCCGTAAGGATAACACCTTTTTTCCCACGAATTAACAATTTGCTGGATAATGCCTCTTCAAGCTTCTGGATAGAATGTGTTACCGTTGGCTGAGTCAACTTCATAGCCTCTGCAGCTGCCGTAATACTTCCATTTTTTACGACCATATAAAAAGCCTTATACCAATCATAGCTTATATATTCCATTTCTTCATCTCCCTCGTTCAGCATACAAATAGCTACCTATATAACATATCATTTTCCATAGATATTTTCTATATATAATATAATTAATATTCTGTATTTTTATTTGTTATGTTATGTTACGATTTCTTCGAAAGGAAATATAACTCAATGAACATACGAAACAAAGAATTATCCCTGCATTGGCTCATGTGCCTCAATGGCGGATTTCTCGGCGGATATACAATATTTTGCAGAAATGATAACTTTGGTCTGGCACAGACAGCAAACATGATCCAGATTTGCAAGTCAGTCTGTGTGTCTAGTACAAATTCACTCATTCTTAGAATTTTGGGCCTGTTGATTTTTTTCTCAGGAATCGCATTGGGTACCATATTAAAAAGAAGCATGAACATCTCCCTATATGCCATATTGGTAAATTTCGCAGGTGCTCTTATCCTTTTGCTAATTCCAGTGAATGCAGATCCACTGATTGGAATTATGCCGGTATTTTTTATGGCTTCGACTCAATGGTCCGCTTTTCACGGAACAAAGGAATATAACTGCTCGACTATTTTTTCTACAAATAATCTGAAACAGTTTATCGATTCAGGAGTTGAATACATTCTGTCCCGGCAAAATGCCCAACGGGAAAAGTGTCTGTTCTTTGGCGTGACTCTGGCACTGTATCATCTAGGTGTCATTATTGCCCTGCTAAGCTGCCGGCGCCTTGCCACATACGCAAGCTTTTTATGCATACCCGTTATGATCATTGCACTTTCACTGAACACTAAAAAATTGGAGGAATAAAATGAAAAAAGTAATAATGACATTTGCAGATGGTTTTGAAATGGTCGAGGCCCTGAGCGTAGTAGATATTCTCCGCAGAGGAGATGTTACAGTTGATATGTGTTCAATTACCAATAATCTGTATTTGAAAAGCGTACATAACGTAGAAATTAAAATGGATAAACTTTTAAGTGAAATTGACATAAGGGATTATGACGGAATCATTCTTCCCGGAGGAATGCCAGGGACCACACACCTCCGAGAAAGTGCCCTTGTATGTGATTTCATCAGCAAGATGAATGAACAGTGCAAACTCATCGGTGCTATTTGTGCTGCTCCGACGGTTCTTGGTGCCTGTGACTTATTAAAAGAAAAGAAAGCTGCCTGCCATCCCGCTTTTGAGGATAAACTCCTTTCAAAAGAGCTCATCCTCAATAAAATGGTGGTCGTTGATGGAAATATAATCACCAGCAGAGGTATGGCTACTTCGTTGGAATTTGGCTTTGCTATTCTTGGCATACTTACCGATGATGAAACTACCAAAAAGATAAAAACATCAGTGGTCTATATGTACTAGAAAAAAGCTGCCTGCAATTCATCCTGATATTGCTTTTGAAAAAAGAGCAGATTTTCTGTCATTTATTTTCCTGCCGTGCATCTAGCAACTAGGAGATCAAAAACACTCAACCCAGAATCTAAAAGACCTCAAGCCTAGTTTTTTTTGATTCACCGCAAATCTTTGTCATTAGTTTTACTTCATTACCAACAAGTACTGCTGCGACAATAGTTCCTATCCCTACACTGCCAAGGGATTGAATGGCTATAAGGCAGGTCACCAATGAAATAATAACCATGGACACATCAGATATGACCTTAACTGTAGAAAACTTTAATTTTGTTATCTTTGAAAGAGCAAGCAGAAAACCTTCTGGTGCTAAAGGAATAAACCCAGCAGGCACATATAAGAATACTCCTACTGCAACAAACACGGTACTTATCAACATTAAAATAAGTTTAAGGCTAAAATATTCAGGATTAGGAAGATAATTCATCGCCTTACCGCTTAAGGTCAAAAAAGCACCGAACATAATGCCTACCGGAATCTGTAACATATTTACAATCTTATACTGCTTTCGCAGTAAAACAATTTGAAGCAATACCATAAGTACAGAGAAAATCATTGTTGCAATGCCTAAATCCATTCCATATACAACGGTCATTGTATATGGAATAGAACTAATTGGCGTTACACCTAGGTCAGATTTTACCGAAATAGCTACTCCAAATGTCATAATAATTAATCCACCAAAATAGAATAAAAGCTTCCTACAAATTTTCTTACTTTTTTTCATCTATCACTTCTCCTAAATTGTTTAACATTTTACACGTAACATTAATCCAAGTATTTAATTCTTCCTGATTGATATTATTAATCAAACGTTCTTCCAGTGCATTTATATCCTGAAATACATCTTGTTTAAGCATTTCGGCTTTTTCAGTAAGAATTATTTCTCTAAATCGAGCGTCTTTTTTGCTTGGGACACGTTTTAGCACTCCCATTTTTTCTAAAGAACTTACCAATTCTGTTGCTGTAGAAGCTCTTAGCCCAAAGACCTCTTCTATATTCTTCTGGTAAATTGTCTCAGTTCTGTTGGCAAATAAATAGTGAATCACTTTTCCCTGCGTACCACTGTATTCCTTTTCTTTCGAAAGTTTATCAATCAATCTTCTTTGGCTGTTAGCCAGTTGGCTCACATACTTATATATTGACTTCACCACAATACCTCCTTATAAGTAATCTCTATTACAAATATTAGTTAGTTACCTAACTATTATAAATATGATTTTAATCCTCTCCATTGTCTTTGTCAATAGTATTCATATTTTATAAAGGATGTGCAGCAACTACTAATATTAAGAATCTTTTTTAGAATATCTTCTTTAAAGCACCTAACTTTTTACCATAAATTAATGAAGCAATCTCTCTACTTATATATGTACCCCCAGCCCCGCTCATTGATAAGAATTGGTATTTTACCATATCATTGCTTAATACAACAATGGTAATATCGTCATCCATATATTTCTCAAAATGAGAAGTGTAACCACTTGGAACTGACCCACCATGGCATATACTTTTACAATCAAAATGGTTTTTTACTAACAATCCATATCCATATTTAATATATTTGCCGTTATAGTGAGGCTTTTGCATTTCATTTACCATTTGAGTTTTCAATAGTTTACCGTCTCGAATTGCTCTATCAAGCAAATAAAGATCGCAAACAGTTGATACCATATCACCACTAGCAAAGAGTATTGATGGGTCTATATATAACCCTTTTTCACCATTGATATAATTATTTGCTACATTTTTTTGTTCTTCATCCATAAAACCTGAATGATTCATTTCCGCAGGAATAAATACATAATTTCTAACATATTGATGATAATTCATTCCAGAAACCATTTCAATTATCAATCCAAGAATAAGATAATTAGTATTACTGTACGACCATTTTTCACCAACTGGGAATTTCAATTTATAACCTTTTACAATTTGTAGTATTTCTTGGGGTGTATGACGTTCTCCCCATTTTATTTGTTTTTTTAGCATAAAGTGGTTGGGTATCCCAGAAGTATGAGTCAGAAGATGATGAATGGTAATTCCCTGACCCTTGTAGAGGTCTGGAATATAATCTTCAATATTCTGTTGTGTTGAAAGCATGCCTTTTTCTGCTAACTGCATAATACATAATGCAGTTATTGCCTTTGTCATCGATCCAATCATGAATTTCGTTTGAGCAGTATTTCTTATTCCTTTTTCCTTATCTGAATATCCATATGATTCCTTAAATATAATTTCATTATTTTTTGATAACAATACACTTCCACTAAATTTCTTTTGTTTTTTAAAGTATTCATTTAAATTTATATTCACCTTTGACATCCTCCAATACAGCAAGTCACACACCGATAATATTCAAAAATATGGACTTTCCTGATCCTCGTTTTTCTCTCAACATAACAATGTTATGTTGAGGCTATATTTTAAACTATGCAAACATTCTGCATAGTTCTTTCGTAAATTATATCGTTTCACTTTTCAAAAAGTGACATCCATCCTGCTATTAAATATCTAGTCACAGTTTCAAACTTTTCAACTGCCTCAGCTTCTGATTTATTATGTACCAGCGTATGTACAACACTTTCGATTTGCATATGTGAAATCCAGTGAATGATATGATCATCAATTTTATTTAGACCTTTTGCTTTTGAAAATTCATCTGCCAATAAACGATAATGCCTTTCTGCTAAAGCTATAAATTCATCAAAACAGTTTTCATATTTTGACCCCTGGCTTTTTTGTATTAGTAACATAAGTTCATCATAATATTGATACAAGAACGCAATGACAACTCTCGAAGCCATTAAATCTTCTTCATAATTTCCATTTAAAGCTTCGCTCATCAACTCTTTTGATTCTAATCCTTTTTTATAGTAATGATCTGTCATTTCAAAAAGCATATTCAATGGTCGCTCTACCAAATATGTAAAAAGGTCTTCTTTATCTTTAAAAAAGAAATATAGTGCCCCGGTTGTTACTCCTGCCTCCCTACAGATACTTCTAAGTGAAGACTTCATATATCCTTTTTCCAGGAATTCTTTCTTTGCGCTTATTAATAACTTTTCCTTTGTTTCTTTTTCGTTCTTCAAAAAACACCTCCATAGCAGCAAGTAGATAACACCGTTATGTTATCATATATTTTGATAGAAATCAAGATAGATTATTCCAATATTTTTCTTTTCATCATTTTAATGCAAATTAAGATTACTCCGAAACCATACCCTATCGGTGCTAAATACCACAGATTCTCATTTATGAATATCGCTCCTATGAAGCCAGTTAAGCAAAGAATACCACATACAAGAACTAAGATCTTCATCATTAAATTCTGTTTATTGTCATGATTGATTGCTACACCGACAGATAGAAATGCTAATCCCATAAAAAAACCCCATGCAATGTAGTCTACTGCCATTTCGATAGAAGGCCAGTAACCAATTCTAAAATAATTTGGTACATTTATACCATCTGCTATCAGCTTTCTTGTTACTGTCATATTAACTATATGTGCAAGACCTGTTAGCGAACATGTACATGACATAAATACAAGCATTGCATTTCTATAATTAGGTGAGATATTCATACTATTTGCAAGTCCAATAAGAACAAACAAAATTACTGGTGCACCAATAATAGTTAACGTTTCCCATAGTGTCAACGCTATCTCTGTTTTGGTAATAAGAAACAGCATTACTGCAATAAAATATAAAATACAAGTTACAATTCCTAAATATGAAACTTTTTTCTCCATCATTACACCTCGACAAATTTCAAATCTTCAAATACATCTGTGTTACCACGCAAAGTAATTATACAGTTTTAATCTTGAAGCTATGAGCTTTTAACAAAAGCAATCAGCAATAAAAGAGAAATGCTGAAGGGTCGCTATTATTTCAGGATTATGTCTGCACCCCACTCTTAATTATTTATTCCATATTGATTATCTTTGTTATTATTTGACATCTTGTCATCGTCGTCAATAAAATATTGTGCTGTTCCTGAAGCATTCGTATTATTTTTGATTTGAATATTATATTATTATGCTGTATATCTATGGAAGTTCCTCGAAAAAATCGAGTAACTGAATTTTCTAATGTTCCAGCATCCCACTTCGTGATTCTACAATATCATATCCACATACCTTGCCAAATATTCCTTCAACTCTGGATTTGTTACATACAGATAGGTGCCTTCAATCCCTCTTGTCATTAAAACATAGTAAATATTTTTAATATATTCTAGTAGTTCCTTATATGTGGTAGTCGCTTTGCCTTTTTTATCAAAATAATTGTTTGCATCAATTATTATTTCGTCTTTTGAAGAATCATATTTTATGTCATCCCCAAGAATCACAAAGGCATAGTTTAAGTCATAGCCCTGAATGGAGTGAATACAGCCTACTTCTTCAAGTGCGGTTTCACAGTTCACCCAGTTTTCGGTTCTGTTATTCCACATGCGTTCAAATCCTTCAATTTTGATATCTTTTTGTGTTTTATCAAGTTTACTAATCCAGGGCCAAGCATAACCTGCAATCATTCTGCAAAGTCTTCTTTGATCTTCCTTTTCTTTCAGCAGGGTTTCAAACTGTCCAAAGGAATTCAACAGTTTGAAGTCATAACTAGCAAAAGTCTTTTTCTCAGATGCGGTGTTATTTAGAATGCTTTGGACATATTCAATGTAATTGTTTCCACCCTTCACACGCATTTGCGTGGAAAGCGTATAGTAGGTAACCATTCTGTCTTGATAGGATTCTTTGATTTTATTTCGAAGGATTTCTCTTGAAATACCAGATGGACCTACCACCTGATTTTGATCAAAGAACATAATGGGACATGCAACCTGTTTTAATATCCAGTCCAATTCTGTGGCATCTTCAGGCAATCCTAATTTTTTATTGTTATCATCATGTGATTTATAATTTGTAATGTTTTTTCTCTGATGCAGTCTATGCGCTTCATCCACGAGGGCTATATCATAATGATCTTTTGCTATATCAGATGGTCCGATCACATCTGCCGCTTTCAGTCCATGTATATGCTTAAATAGTTCCTTCAAGGTCTTTCTTAGGGAAGTCTGTGGTATTACCAGGGCGATTTTTTTATTTTGAAACGGATAGTTACCGTTTTCATCTTGAAAATCCACTAAAAATTTAAATAAAAAAACAGCCACGATGGTTTTTCCACTTCCTGGCATTCCATTTACTACAATTGGCTGTTCCTGATTGGTCATGATACTTTGTAAGATTTCTTCAACGGCCTCTCTCTGACTGTCGTTTAATTCTTTGTATGGGGAGTATTTGAAGAGATCTGAATTGATAATTTCATCAATCGATTTTTTCACTATATTTTTTCTTTTTAAGGATTCCCAGAGGTTTTTGAAATTTTTATCATAATACTCTTTATTATAGTAATTCTTATCGGCAATCCCTGCATTTCCATTAGTTATTATATATTTTTCATCTGCAGCGATGAGCTGAATTAATTTTGATTCGTAATCAAATGTCACAGATTGGTTGAATTCCTGAGAATAGATCAAATGTGCTTTCCGAAAAAAACCTTTCTTTTCATTTGCTTGATGTTGAAACATTCTTCCGACTATATTGGTGGACTGTCCAATATAGGCATGTTGTTCATTTTCTAAAATATATAACATGGGCCAATTTTTAAGGAATTTTTCATTTCCATATTCTTTGCTGTGAAAGTCTCTTTCTAAAATGCGATACATAGAATCACCTCTAATATTCTGTATACTTTTGGTTTTTTCCTTTTGCCTTATGGATAGGATATTTTTCTTCATTTTTCTGTATCTTTTGAAGGAGTCCATCTCTCATATCAAAATCATACATTTGAGAAAATCTTAGTAGGAAGAAAAAAATGTCGGAAAGTTCTTCCGAAATACGTTCTCTTTTTTCTGGATTATTCATCATTTCCTGCATCTGTTCTTTTGACTTAAAGCGAAACAAATCGAGGAGTTCATTGGATTCCGTCGATAAACCAATTGCTAAATCCTTCGGATTATGAAATTGATCCCAGTCTCTGTCTTCACAAAACTTTTTAACAATTTCTAACATTTGATTTATATTTTGTTGCATAATTACCTCCTTGGGTGTGGCTTTAAACGATGGTGTGATATATTTAAAATTTATTAGATTTATCGTAACTCAATTTCGTTATATTAGCAAAGGAATTCTTGAAGATGGTTGAGGAAAGTGGTTTATGTTCCCGACATAAATGTCGGGAACATGTGAAAAGTTCCAACAAGGTGTTGCTTTTGTTGGGGCTAGAAGATGAAGGTGGGAGGAGGTGATTAGGAGCCTGATGTGAGTCAAACTTGCAAAGTCTCTTCCTCAAATTCGCTCAAATCTATATAATCCTCCGTAGAATTTTTAAAGCATCTACGCAAATAATCTGTGCCTCCATCAACAGCAACCCTACCACAACTACACTCTTTGAAATCATGAAGATTCTCCGAAATGATGATGTCACCACAGTAATTACACTTTATACAGTTCTTAATTATTTTTCTATATTCCATATCTTAATCTCCATCCCAAAAACAATCCGGTCTCATTTTTGCTAAAGATAATAATTGATATAAAGGTTTGATTGAATTTGCAGCTGTTGCCTCCCAATAATCTTTACTTACTCCTTCATATCTATCAACTATGATTTTTTTTGTAGTAATCCAATCACCATCCCGAAAATATTTATCCGTCAAAGTTGCTATCATATTTTCTAGTAATGGAATGCTATCTACACCCATCATTCCATATATTTTTCTGATTCCACCCTCTTCATAAACTTCATAATAATAGACGCCATAATTATAGGTGATATTTAAGTGAGCATCTGTGTTTAATGCTGGAGTAAATGTATCTGTTTCCGGATGATAATCTGCCCTGTAAGTTCCTCCAATCATTAAATGAGCTGGTACTATGGCCGTCTCTTTTGTTACTGGGTCTTTTAAATATATATCATAACTCATAGCATTGCTCCTTTCATATATATACCGACGGTATATATATTATATACTATTCCATTGGTATATTCAATGATTATCAGTTATAATATTAATAAAACATTATTGGAGGAAAAGAGTAATGCAAAAAAATAATCTTAGTAAGCAACGACTTATACTTTGCAGAGAAAAGCTTAATATTACCAAGCAAGAAGCTGCCAAAAGAATGCAGATGTCACAACCTGCTTATTTACGCTATGAATCTGGGGATAGAATACCATCTATTCATACAATACAGACTATGGCAAATGTTTTGGGAACCTCTGTAGAATATCTCACAGGAGAAACCGAAAATGATCTGCCAACCAGTTATTTAATAGAGAAAAAATCATCCGCCGAGCTTTTTTATATGGTTGAAGTTTATACAAAGTCAAGTAGGGAAGACCAACTTAGATTATTTGAATATTTTAAAGTTTATGGTGAAAAAAGAAGCAGGTAGCTGGAATGACTACCTGCTGGATAAGTGTAATTGTTTGTAAGCCACCTGAGGCTATTCAAACTCGCAAAGGTATTTTTAATACTAAGCAAGTTTGTATGAGCGTTTTAGTTTGATTTGACAGCAATTAATTTTGTTTATCCAATCTATATTGGTTAACTTAATTAATGTTATCAATTTGTTATTATGTTTATGACGAAGATGCAATTTTAGATGGATATCCTATCTGTCATTTCCCTTCCCCTACAAAAAAAAATCTATTTTAGGCTTTATATAGTCAACTAACTACATAACTAGAGTATCATAACTTCAAGCTTTTTCAATTCAATAGGCGAAGCAGCATATATTGAAATTTCCAATATAATCCATTTTTAAAAGAACCTGGGATTTGTCCTAGGTTCTTCTGTTATCTCTGCAGATTGCTTTCATAATTCTGACTGATTTTAATTTAAAATTGCTCCACCACCAAAACACCAGAGCTGAATAAAATGATACTCAAACATTGCCAGTGCAATCAAAGTAAAAACAGTAATTACTTTGTTATCGATTTTTTCCAACAAGTCAGTAAATCCAAGAAAAAATACTAATCCCGCTGACAAGAAGCGTGCCAGAGAATACATTCCTCCAAAAGATAATGGTATAAAAACATATATGGCTGCAAAAATGAACTCATTATATTTCTTTTTATAGAGCAACATATAAATACTAAGAAACATGAAAAAAAGGATACAAAAATAATATAGATTACTTCCTTCCAGAGAAATTGATCCCTTTATCGTATCCCAAATCCCAGTGTTTCCTCTAAACCATGCTTTCTGAACATGTAAAAAAGCAAATCCATCTCCAAAGCGAAGCTTAAGATATATCATATAGGCAAAAAATCCTCCCGGTGCAAGGCACAAACCCAGCATAAAACGCTCCTCTTGAAACAGATGCCGACAAGCTCCCTGAAGCCAGATTGCTACTCGACCGCCCACCGTGTCTTTCTCGTTTTCTTTCTGCTTTTCTATTTCCCGAAATACTCTAGACTCATGATATTGCATCAAAAACTGGATCAGCATTGGGAATGCAAGAAATACTCCAAGATTTCTTGTCGCTGCACAAAAAAAAGCTGCAACGCCTGCCAGAATATACCTTCTTGTATACATAAAATAGAAATTCAGAACAAGTAAAAAGAAAAAAATAGCCTCTGTATAAAAAATGGAATAATAAAAGCTGTATACTCCAAAAGTCATTATTGTAATAAACACCAATGCCTGCCTCTGGCTTTTTCTGGTAAGGATAATATACTTACCAGAAACAAAAAGTGCCATTGCAAAAATAAAGGAATTTATGATACTTCCCCAGTAATATATCGTATTGATATCACTCCCCAGAACAGTATGGATAATTTTGTAAAAATATGGCATGGCCGGAAAAAAAGCTGTACTTGAGTAGTTGATTCCCGACAGAATAGGTTTTATATAATATCCTGTTTCTATCATATCCCGATACCAGACTGCATCCCATATATTAAGTGCATCCAGGAAAGATCGGATGCTCCTCAAAAAAGTCTCCTCTCCCTCTTTCCCATTAAGATAAGATATGTACATAACAATCCTGGAAAACACCATAGCTAAAACTGTATATACTGCCAGAAAAAAATTTGCTTTTTTTGTCATCTTGCCAGTTCCTTGTTCAACATATGCTTTTTTTCTTTCCTGAAATCGAAAAATCATATCCATTTGCATTATTTTACCCATCATATTTCCTTTTTATTACTGATGAAGGCTTGCCGTTGTAAGACAAAAAGACATATCGCCTTCATACCCATCTGTCTTTTCCGGTTGAAAATATAAGTAGAGATAGGCATCCTGAAGTGACTTTGCAGGTATTGTAATCTGACAATTTCCTGTCTGCGGTTCCAGTCTTCCTACCTCCAGCTCATTTGCACTCACCAAAACATCTTCATATCCGTCAAATGAAAAAATATTAAGTCTCAGAATAATATCTTTATTCCGATCAAGTTCATCCAATTTGTAAAAGAGATATCCACCCTCTGGGCTACACCATACTCCTTCTTCGCTGGGAACACCCCAGCCACTTGCTATTCTTCCATACCGGTCTTCTGGAAGCTGCGAGTAAGTAAGTATTTCCTCTGTCCCAATCTGGTATTCCACCCTGCTGCCATCCAGGCATTCCTTGAGCTCTTCTCTGTGATCCAAATCCGTAATAGTCTTAACACAATCAATATAAGAGAGATAATACATAATCGTTATTTGGGGGTGAATAGAAATAGCCAGAATACTAATATAGCAGATTACCAGGCATAAACTGATTGCATATATAATATATTTCAATGGTTTCTTCTTATTAACAATATTAACCATATTCATCTTATTCACATCTGGTCCTTTATCTGCACCGGCTGTCTCTCCCTTACTCATCTGTCCAGCACCTCTCTGTTCATTTGCTGTTAGAATATATCCTTCATTATAGTATTTTCTCAATATACGGTCAATATGATTTTACTTTCTCTGATAATTGGCCCCTTGTAACCTTCTTTACGAAGTTGTGTGTTCATTTTCTGTACCAGCTTGTATGCATATGATTCTGATACTCCAAGAACTTTTGATACTTCATCTACTTTGATAAACATTGCTTCCATTTCCATTCCTCTCCTCCTAATATTCTTCATAACGTGTCGTTCTACCCTTGATGTTTCCTCGGAAGCATATCTCCTGTTCGGTGCTGTCCGGTCTTTTTCAAGCGCTCACTTCTTTTTAGAATATCCTCGCGGTTTATCACATCAATGACGATCATTTAATTGTGCTAAACTTATATGCTTAGTCTTTTCATTTGTCTCTATGCTATACATATTTGTTTAAGTCAAGTGGTTTGCAAAAAATATTTAACATTTATGTTTAGTTTATCTTGATTTATTTAAACTTATTTCTATAGTGTTCTTATAAACAAGAAAGGAGTACACACTCTGGCAATTGGTGAAAGAATACATTTTTTCCCCATCCTTCGCGGAATGACTCAGAAATATCTTGGCATGAGTCTTGGCTTTGATGAAAAATCAGCTGATGTACGTATTGCTCAATATAAAACCGGAACTCGCTCTCCGAAGAACAATTACATTAATTCCCTTGCAGACACGCTGGGAGTGGCACCCCAGGCATTGATTGTTCCAAACATAGAAAACTTTGAAGGCTTGATGCACACTCTTTTTGCATTGGAAGATATCCATGGTTTTAAGATTAACTGCTTTGACGGAGAGCTCTGTGTCAGTCTTAAAGAGTTTGATAATCCATCCTATCCCGCGCTCTATGACAACTTTTAAGCATGGTGGAAACAGGCTGACAAGTTATGTAATGGTAAAATTTCCAAGGACCAGTATGATGAATGGCGCTAACATTACACTCTTGGTAATTCCTCTGGTAATACTGCAAAACTCCCTCCTGCAGATCTTATGGATATGATCACCTTTAATTTGGATAAATAGTCTCCAGTGGCTAACACGGGAACAACAAAAAGGTCCTACTGAACATTCATTCAGTAAGACCTTTTTGTTGGACTTATACTTACAAACCATTTGTCTTGTATAAACAAATAAGTTTAGTATAGTGTTATCAATTTGTTATCAAATCACTTTCTATATACCTTGAAACCCGCTTTTTTACTGGGTTTCTCATACAAGAGTTCCTATTCAAACTCTTGCTGGGTATTTTACCGCATCCCATCAAATACTGATAAATGACGGTTTCTGGTATAATTATTCCATGAAATGTTACGCTTTCCTCATTGTTTTTGGTTCTTTTAGTAGCAGAATAGTAGCAGACTTTAAACTTCTAAAGATTTATATAATCTACTTTTTATTATTCACTAGGCAGTTGTTTCTTGTGGCTTATGAGTCACAAGAATCCTTGCTATTACAAAGAGAATTATTGCGACACTGTCGCGACTTTTTGAAAGGAGTTTGCTATGAGCAATCAACATAAAAATCCAACCATAAGTTTCCGTGTATCTGACTATGAACGTAAAGCTATTGAAGCACGTATCCTTGCAAGCGGAATGATGAAAAAAGATTACTTTGTTCGTTCCTGCATCTATAATAAAATCTGTGTTGTGGGAAAGAAAGAAACGATATATCCCTTGGTTGAAATCCTAAGAAAATTATATCTTCAACTTTATACCATGCATGCTGCTTTTACTAGCGATACTACAACTACGTTTCCAACATCCGAGGAAATCTCGGCACTTCAAACCGAATATGAGATTGCGCTAAAAGCTATTATTGATATGCTTGATGGTGCCAAGTATCTTTGGAAAGGAGATTGTCATGAATGACTTTAACTTTCAATTTGCTATGTACAATCCAGTAACTGATACTGTGGAAGTTAATACTGGCATTGGTACTGCTCTCTTTATCCGTTGCAAAGATTTCAATTCCACTGTCATGTTTGATAATCCAAATGATGTTGTTTATTTGTATCATCTGGCTGAGGAACAGCCACTGACTTATGCAAAATTTGCATTATCTGAAAGTGGGTTACAAGATTATGTGAATGCAATGAATTGGTTTAATTACTAATATGATAACATCTTATTAACTCTCGGTAACTTTGCAATTTTATATCATATATTGCTCAAAACTATAATTATATTGAGCAATATATGATATATAAATTCAAAAATGTGATAATCTATGTAAACAAATAATGTGATTCACTAAAATTCTTCGTTTGAAAACAAAAATTTTCCCTGCACCTAATTAAACAAATATCTAATCTCTTAAACTTATGAGATTCTAATCATAAGTCGTTTTTTTACATACATATTAAAAGAACCTAAGCTGTTAAGCTTGAGGTCTTTGTATTCTACTAGTTGTATAGTTTTGGCTAATACGTTTGAGATTCATACATTTTAACGGTAAACCCGTTCCTGTAAGAAGTATAGGCTTTCGCGATGCAGAAATCACTTATACTCTAACTTCGATATCTGATGAATGCAGAATTATGTTGCAACCCTTCGGTTCATTTGCAACGGAACTTTACTAATGCATTCTTTAACCTTCGTCTATACGCTAAAAACTATTTATCTGATACCATCTCTCTTTTTGTTTTACCATTTTTCAGCTTTGTTTGCTTATACCAATCACCATTATCATTTTCAACTTTTGCATAGGGTCTGTCCAGTTTGTCCTTATCTACTTTCATATTTGGTAACATATTTCCTCCGTTAGGAACAAGACTATTGGAATTTTTAAACATTTTCCCACCTCCTATAATATAATTCAAAATTTAACTACAATATATGATATAACAAAATCCACATATGTTCAAGTGACATTCGTCGTATCAATCTGTTTATCAAAATAATCAAAATTTAAAGCTTTGAGTTGTTCTATAGTTAACTGAGCTTGTTTTACTAAGGTTATTGTAATTTGATTCAAAGTTTCCATATTGGACTTGCTATCCTCTTCGATTCTATTTACTCCCCTTTCTCCGTATTTCATCAAATAAAACCTAGGATTTTAATACTGTCCATTTAATGTTTATAATCCCATATAATATCCGATAATTTATTTTTCAGTTCCTTCCATTGATCTTCTTTCCAATCTAGCTTATCCTTATCCATTTTCTTATTTGATATTAGGGAAATACTCCACTTTGGCTTTAATGAATTTAATTGTTCAAATAACTTCAACTCATTTTTCTTCCACAAATATTTTTCTTTATAACGCCAAAAATATAACTCATCATGAAGTTGTTCAACATCATGTTTTCTATCAGAACAATATTCATAATATTTCCATACTAATCCATTCGTATAAAGCACTTTTTCAAACCATAACAGATGCCCTTTTAACTGAATATTATCAGCAATTTCTTCTAATTTGCAACCAATATACTTTGCCTCAATAGCACCTAAAACTTGTTCCCTAAACGGCTTTTCACTAATAAATTTTTCAGATAGTATCACATAATCAGGGAAACCACCTACTCCATAAAAAATTTTTTCTAATCCTTGTCCTGATTTTGTCCTTCTTCTATTACTAACATCACGTAATGAATATCTTTTGAACTGCTCTTGTTCCCTTATTAGGGAAGCTATTACTGAATACAAATCCTGTTCAACAAAATTTTGTTTAATTATTAGCTCAATCTCTCTTTTGTAAATATCAAATTCCATAAAGCCTTCCATTCTTTTTTCATTTCTATTATAATATCAATTCACTAACAAAAAATCTTTTATTTTTCGTATAACAGCATTGGCAATTTGATTAACTACCACTTTATTTCCACTTATCTCAGCATAAAATCCGGCTTTTTCTATATCTCCCGATAATGTTCCAGAAAGTAAACCATCTGTGATTCTCTCCAAAACCTTATCAGTTATAGCAGCTTCATAAGCACTTTCGCTACTATTTTGAACATTACTAACTAAAGCTTCATCCTCACTCAAATCTGCAACAATTGCATTTAACTCACTATCGGCATTCTCATATTTCAAATTGAACTTAGCAACTATATCATCAATTAGCGAAAATGTTTTTTTCGAAACAGTAACCTCCGTTGACAATTTATCAAAAGCAATGTCTTCTTCCTTTATTAATAAGGATTGATTTTCCAAAGCAAGACTTGTAGAAAAATTAATAAGTTCTATCATTTCTGATGGTTCTATAACATGAGTTTCTTCTTTAACATGAAGAACATTATAAACCAAATCAAAAACCACAGCATTTTTCTTCATGTCATCATTCCACGAATTATATACTGCCGATACATAATAAAATAGTTTACTAAATTTATTTAATTCAGATAAAAATACGTTCTTATTATTTTCCTCTAATAAATCAAATCTTTTTGTAATATCTGAAATATGATTTGTCAAATCGCCTGATAAGCTGTTTTCATCAAGTATATTGGAATAGATTTTTTCAATTTGGAGTTTGGTTATCACACAATAATCTAGTATTATATCTCGCTTTTTGAAAAGTATATTAGGATCAGTTTCATTTTCAGTTGGTAAGTATATATCTCCCCCATAGTATTGGGTAAAATATGATACTATATCATCAGTATTATTAACGAAGTCCATCACATATGTTTTTTTATTTTTTGCCGGACGATTTAATCTTGATATAGTTTGAACCGCCTTCACTGCACTTCCAAATTTCTTATCAATATACATCACACATAATTTGTTTTCATCAAAACCAGTTTGTAATTTATCAGCAACAATTACAATTCTTAGATCGTCATTGTTAGAAATGATTTTTTTAATATCATATGGCACTCCATGTTTTCTAAAATCTTTATTCATTTCTTCTTCTGTAAATTTTATACCATCTAATTCAATGGTTCCCGTAAATGCAATACACGAACGAAATTTGGCACCACGTTTATATAAATATCTATCAATTGCAATCTTATACAAAACAGCATGCAAACGTGAAGGAGTAATAATCATAGCTTTTGCTTTTCCAGCGAGCCATGTTACTCTAAAGTCAATAAAATCATCCAACATAATTTGAACTTTATTTTCAACGACTTCATCTCTTGTAGTTATATAATGATATATCGCCTGTTGAGACTTACCAGAATCATATTCTACTCCATCCTCTTTTACCATATTTACTTTATATGTTTCTACATACTTTGTATAACATTGAAGTGGATTAATAATATACTTTTCTTCAATAGCTTGCTTCATGGAATACTTATCAAAATAGGTTTTCCCCAATTCTTTTCGTGTTCCAAAAAGTTCCATCGTCTCCTTTTTGGGCGTAGCTGTAAAGGCAAAATAACTTGCATTTTTTGTTGTTTCAATAATCGCCTTATTTTTTACGATTTGATTTTGTTCATCTTCCAAAATTTCATATGCATCATCAATCTCTACAGCCTCCTTAAGCGACTTTCCAGTCAATGTTTCAGAAGCTTTAGACATAGATTTTCCTGCAGTAGATGAATGTGCTTCATCAATGATAATAGCATATTTTCTATTTTCAAACCTCCTAATTTCATTAAGTATTGGTCTAAACTTCTGCAGGGTTGACACAATAATATATCCACCTTTATCTAGCATTTTCAATAATTCCGAAGATGTTGTATCAATATGTTGCGCGACACCTTTATCCCCATCAAGGGTTAATAGTTCTGCTCCAAGTTGACCATCAATAACCGTTCTATCACTTATAATAATGACTGTGTTAATTTCCGGATTATTTATAAGCCTTTTTGCGAGCCATGCAATAGTTTTAGTTTTTCCACTCCCTGCACTATGCCATATAAGGTATCTTCCACCAACCCCATTATCATATACATCTTTTTCAGCTCTTAATGTCGCTCTTAACTGATGATAACGAGGAAATATCATATTTCCTTCATCATCAATAAACATAAATTCCCTAATAATTCGAAGCAACATGTCTTTTTGCAAAACTTCTTCCCATAAATAATATGTAGAATGTTTTCCTAGTACAGTTGGATTTCCTGCACTATCTTCATCACCCTTATTAAATGGGAAAAATTTAGTTTCTTTATTATCGAGTCTTGTTGTCATAAACGCAATAAGTTCATCAACTGCAAAATATACAAGTGTTCTTTTATTAAACGAAAAACATAGCTCATTAGGGTTACGGGTAGTTCTAAATTGTTTTGTCCCTTCAAATCCAGCCTTTTGCCCTGCTGTTTGCTTTTTTAATTCAATCATGATAAGCGGAATACCATTAACAAATAACGCCATGTCTACTCTAAAGCTATCACGCTTATCCTCATATGAAAATTCTTTACAAATCGAAAATATATTTTTATTATATAAATCCCTGTTTTCTGACATCACTTCCATTCCTGTATTAAAAAAAACAAGACTAAACTTTGTATTGCTTGCGTAATCCTCAACCCACTCAGTAAGAGCTTTTATCAATCCACGATTTTCAATTTTTTCACATAATAAACCAATGTATTTTTCTTTATAATTTGAGCCATATGTATTCTTAAATTTTTCAAGTTCTTCTCCTTGAGTGTTCTCCAAAAACTCGAACAGTTTTATTTTATCCAATGCATGTTTATAGTCATAATCTGAATTTTCGCTTTCTTTATATCCATTTGAAATAAAATAATTAAATATCTCATCTCTAAATGGATTTTCTCTTAAATTCGAACTAGGCATCTTTTCACCTCGACATTTCATTTTAATAAATTATTTTGTTTTTAATGAGTCTAAAATTTCAACTTTTCCCGTTACTATTTCATAAATGACACTTTGTCGGTATTCCTTTAATTTTTTTATGGTATTTTCATTAGCTAAAAGTACCGAATCAATCTCAGAACACTTTTTATCAAGATAATCTACTATTTTTATTTGTTCATCAATATTCTCTGGGATTGGAAAAATAAAATTAGAAAATTGTTCTTGATAAAGGTGTATAATAGTACTATTTCCATTTTGACTCATTTTAAACCACTTCCAAAATACATCTGACATTAAAATATATAACAAAAATTTGTTTAAATACAACTCACTCTTTTGAGGGCGTATTAATAATACTCCACTATTTAATGATGTTCTATCTGGGCACTTTTCAGCAATTGCAACCTTACCCACTGTACCATCCTTCGTGATTAGTAAATCGCCTTCTTTTACATGAATATCAGTTGCTTCATAAAATCTTTCATCAGATATGTGAACACAAGTATCCCAATTAATTTTTTCTTTTTCAAAATCCGTTCCCGTAATTAAATATGCACCATCTTCCAAAAATTCTTCCGCTTTTAATCCTTGCCACCCAATCCTTCCTTTTAATGTTGAAGCATATTTAATTTTAATTATATTCCAATCTTCAGGAATTTCTCTAATCCATTCAATCCCACTGTCTTTCGTCTTAACTTCTTCATTTAATCCTCTCGTAACTGCTTCAAAAATCACACTTTGACGATACTCTTTTAATTTTTCATTTGTAACTTCTTTCGCCTGAATGACACAATCAATTTGTGCGCATTTATCATCAAGGTACTCAGCTATTTTTTTTTGCTCTCTAATACTCGTTGGAATTGGAATCATATAGTTCAACAACATTGGCAAACGAATTGAATCTACAGTATTTTTTGCACTACCACTTTCAACTTCTTTATAGAAGTTTTCCTTTAAATAATAAAACATGAACTTAGCATCAACTTTTTTAAAATTATGCAAACAATAAACTCTCTGATGAAAATCAAATTTACCGTCAATATAATGAAATACTTTTCCAGCTCCAACGCCATCTCCAGCTGTTAAAATTGCTTCTCCATCAAAAGTATAAGTATCTATTCTCTCTATTATTGGAGATCGTACATAAAATGGAAATTCTCCATCAGGATTATTATTAATTGTGTCTTTATTTCCAGTTATTATATCACATAAATACCTTAACCTCATTATTGACCAGTCATCGGGTATCTCTCCAATCCATTCAACACCACTGTTTCTCATTTTACGCATTTTCAAACACCGCCTTTAATACGCCATCAACACTTTCCTCATTTTCAAGAATTTCTCTCATAATATCTTTACTTTTCTTTGGTTGTGTATAATTATAAAAATATCTAGTAAAGGGTATTTCGTATCCAATTTTGTTTTTACTTACATCCACAAAAGCATCTGGAGCAAAAGGTACGACCTCTTTTTCTATATATGATACAATATCATCTTTTAATGGTATTTGTTCAGTATCTCTTTTTGAACTATCAACCTGCAATTTCCCTTTTTTTAAAATTCTTTCTCCATTCTCATCATATAGTGGACGTTCAACAATTACTTTAGTATATCCAAAGTCTTCTCTGTCAAACATCTTAGAATATTGAGTATCTGCTTTATCAAATTTTTTGTAAAGTTCTACTATTTTTGCCCGATTCCCATCATCAATAAACTTTCTTTTATTTCCTAATGACTTTGGTTTTTGAGGTACAAAAAAGTCTACTGCATTGATAAGTTGAACTTTATTTTTTCTTTTAACATCTGCATTTTTGGTTAATATCCATATATATGTAAAAATTCCCGTATTGTAAAACATTTGATCAGGCAGTGCAATAATTGACTCAAGCATATTATTTTCTAAAATATAACGACGAATTTCACTCTCACCACTTCCAGCATCACCACTAAATAGAGGCGAACCATTCAAGATAATTGCAATTCTTGCATCTTCTTCCGCCTTCGCTAATAAGTTTTGCAAAAATAGTAACTGACCATCACTGACTCTTGGTGTTCCCGCTACAAATCTATTATTAGGAAGTTTTAATTCCGATTCAACGGCTGTTTTATCAGTCTTCCATTCGACACCAAATGGTGGATTAGTAATTAACAAGTCAAATTTTTCACCTGCAAATTTATCATCCGAAAGAGTATTTCCTTCTCTTATGTTTCTAACATCCTCACCCAACATTAACATTTCAGCACAACATATAGCATAGGCCTCTGGATTTACATCTTGACCATATAATCTTATGTTGGATTCTCTAATACCAATACCATTTTCAGTATCTGACAGAACTCTTTTCAAGGTTGTAAGCATTCCACCAGTTCCACAACAACCATCATATACGCGTAATATTTTCCCTTCTTTTTTTAAATCTTCAACATTTCCACTCATCATAAGTTCACTACAAAGTTCAATAACTTCACGCGGTGTATAGTGATCACCCGCTTCTGCATTTGCCTTGTATGTTCTTATAATTTCTTCAAATATATATCCCATCGACATCGGACTAGTTGTATTTGGATGAAAATCAACTTCTGAAAAAGCTTTTACAACTTCAAAAAGTATCCCTTTTTTAATCATAAACTCAACTTCTTCTCTAAATTTTAAATCTTTTAATATCTCCTGAACACTCGGAGAATAGGACTTTATAAATTCCATAAAATTTGCATTTATATTATCGCTATCTCCCACAATTTGTTCTAACGTTACACACTTTTTATTAAAAAATGGTACTCCAAATTGTTTTTGAATCGCTTGTTCCATTTGTACATCTGTCACCAACTTATTTTTCGAAAGCATTTCAATAAGCTTGAAAATACTTTCATTTTTTTCAGCTAATATACAATCAAAACGTCGAATTATCGCCATAGGTATTATTACATTTCCATATTTTTCAGGTGTATAAGGACCTCTTGTCTTATTGGCTATATTCTTCACCAAATTCACTTTTGATGTAACATCTGCAGTTAAAATATTATTATTCATTATGTTCTTCTCCTTCAAATAATTCTAATAGTTTTAAATTTTTATACACATTGTCTCTACCAATTTTTTCTTTAGACAATAGCCCTGAATCCACGAGTTTATCCAAGTACTTTGATACAGTATGCCTATGTATTCCTAAGGCTTCTAGATCCGATATTTTTACATATACCTTTTTAAAAATAAGTTCTATCATCGTGCCCCATATTTCCTTTTGACCCTTAAGCTCGTTTAAAAATTTATCATCTTTATATTCATCTAGCATTTTTTTTATTTGTTCTACAATTGATAGTGTCTTTTTAGCTGTTTCATTAAAAGACATAAGCATATACTTAATTACCTCAGTATAAGTTTCAGTTTCTTTACAAGATTGAAGTAAGCTATAATATTCATTTTTATTTTTTATAATATAGGAACTTGCGTATAAAATAGGATACCTAAGATACTTTTTTTGACATAAAAAAAGTATGTTAAGTATGCGCCCTGTGCGTCCATTCCCATCTCTAAAAGGATGAATACTTTCAAACTGATAATGAGCTAGTGCGATCTTAATAAGAGGGTGCATAACATAACTTTCATCATCGTATACAAAGTCGAGTAAATCGATTAATAACGTCTGTAATAACTCTTTCCCATGCGGAGGAGTATATAGAATTTCTATATCTCCATTCACTTTTTGATTGACAATTTTGGTATAATCACTTTCAAAATTAGGAAGATTTGTTCGAATTCCATGTCTCTTTTGATTTAAAGGTTCATTTATTTTTTCAATATCTGACAATGAAAGAATATCTTTTTTCATTAATTCATCATATCCAATAAATAATGCTTTCTTATATTCAGAAACTTCTTTTGCTGCTGGAGTGTATTTTTCAAACAAGATTCCCTGGTATAAATCGTCATTAGTAGTTACAATGTTTTCAATATTACTACTAACTTTTGCTTCTTGAAGAGATAACGTATCCAATAGAATATGTGGTTCTGGAAGAGTTCCTACTACATAATTCAATAATTCTATTGCGACCCTTGTATCTTCTGCCAATTTTTTTATTTCAGCATTTTCTTCAATTAGCATTGCTGTTATCAATGGAAGTTCATTGTACGGAATTTCTTTTTCAAACATGTTACTCATCTCCTTCAACATATTTTAGTTATAAGATTATTATATCACACGTTCATATATATTCAACAACAATATGTGTCGAATATTTTAATTTTTTTCGACACATATTGTTGTTCATCAATTATCATCGCAATGCCACTAATCGATTTTCTCTTATCTCCTCCATTCCTTGTCATCTTTTTTCTTATCCGTCATACTTTCCGTATAGACCTCATCAAATTCATCATAAATATCCATCAAATCTTTCTGTATTCCAAGCTTTTCAAGAACTCCACGATAAACCTTAACACCGACTTTATAATCCAGCTCCTCCAGATGAAAAACCATTGCTCTTATATCGGCACTTGCCTGCTGGAATAATTCTGGTGTCATGCCCATTATGTCGCATAGATTCATGGATTTCTCAACTTCTCGCTCAACAAGCTTTTCTTCCTGCATTTTATCCCAGCATTCCGATATTTCAGCAAATTCATCATAAGCTTCGCTAAACCCCATATTGCTTCCAATCACCGTTAAATAATCCATGAAATTATTAAATGCCTTATCATTAGGTAGTATTTCAAATGGAAATCCTTCTGCTTTTTCTTGCAAAGACAATCTTTGATATTCAGCTAGATCCTTAGGAAGTTCCATACATTTCACGTCGTTTCTCTGTGACGCATCTACTAAGATTTCATCAATATCAGAAACAATTATCTCACCTTCAACTGTGTCTAATGTTTCTATTATTAGTTTAATTACTGGTTCGCTTGTCGGTTCAGGAACAATATTCCGTGCTTCATCTTCCCTCGCAAGTCCAGTCACTTTTTCTACAGGCGATATTGCTAAAGATTTTAATTCATCTGACACAGCTACTTCATCCACCGCCACAGCAATTTCTTTAAACGGATTTTCCGGAACTTCTACATCATAGATATCAGTAATTTCTTCCATATCATCAACTGGAAACATTCTGTCCAATGCTTCTGCCGCCCGTGATATTTCTTGCGCACAACATCTTTCTGCGATCTTGATCTGCTCCTTAATCTTCCCCTTTCGTTCCTTCAATGCTTCTAACTTACATCTATAAACAGGCTCACTATCTCGAAATAATTGAAAATCTTCAGCACTCTTGCATTTTCGTTTTTCAATACCTCGCTCAGAATACAGCAGTTTTTGTTCCGTCTCTACATCCTGTAAATCGTTCTGAAGCTTATTTGAGATGTCGATTAAATCGGGTAAAGAATGCACATCATGATTTACAATCAAAAGATACTCTTCTTGTATCAAATGCATTTGTTTAATCGCTTCACAATAATGCGCTGACTTATAATGAAAACGTTTTTTCTCTATCAGGCGCAAGCGATACAGTCTCGCATAATATTTCTTCTGAAATTTTGACAGCTTCGCTCGTTTCACATAAATCGGATTAAAGGTATACACTTTCGGTCTGGCATTACTACTATCTCCATAACGGATAAGAGCATTGATATTTTCTCTTGAAAAATCTTCTGAAATCGTATCAATTCGCTTAAATCGTTTCATTCCTGGAGCTTTCACAGCGATGTGCTTTCCTTCTTTTACTTCATACCCAAGCCTGGATAACAGGTAAATAAAATGACGTTCATCTTCTGCCAGCAAAGCACAGTAATTCACATCATCTTTTATCAGTGTGGTATAGGAATTCTCCCTTTCCCATTCTGGTCTGGACATGTTTTTTGGATCTTTGCTATATTCCGCAGGCATAATATCCAGTCCATATTCTTCGCAAAGTCGATTGGTGATTGGTTGTATGATTGCTTTCCAGTCTCCATTGTGATATTGAAATTTATACCCATTAATCATATTTACACTGTTTAGCACGATATGCGCGTGTAGGTGTTCTCTGTCTGTATGAACCGCCACAACTGCCTCATATTCATTATGCAGCAACTCTTCAGCAAACCGCATGGCAATGTCATACATTTGCTCTGGTGTTCCTTCCCCGGGTTTTAAAGAAATCACAAGGTGATATCCTTGTCTGCCGCCAGTCTTTTGGAACATTATTTTCGTGCCCTTCATCATTTCATATGCCTTTTCTGGCAGGCAGTTAATACCGCCCACCAGATTAGCATCTCCAAGCTTTTCGGGCTTTAAGATATAAGCAATTGCTTGTTTTAAGTGAACGTCAATCTGACGATTTTTGCTCGCCTTCATATGCATGACTTTGGTTATTGCCATTTGTTCAACACCTCCATCAAAAGATTGTAAATATCCTTCAAATAATCTTTTATCTGCATAATTTTATACTCACTCACCGTTTGACTTGCGTTTGCTACATGTGTGATTTGATTCACATTATTTCCAACCTTTGAAATCTGATTCACCAGATCTCTCCTGTCCAGCATAAGTGTCGTGTCCACTTTGCCACCATTCAAAACCAATTCTCTGAGATATTCGCTGGGTGTCAGTCCATTCTCCTTGGCTGCTTGCATAATCCGCTCCCTTTCCGTATCCGATAATCGAACGGTAAAGTTTTTTCGTGGATCTATCATTTGTTTCTTTCTTCCGATAAGCATCTCCTCCTTTTATCTGTCTTATAGAAATGTTCCAAAAGCCTTTTTAATCACCTTCTGAAACTGTTACCATTGCTTTTTGCCAGATTCGTAAAACGCAGGGCGTTTAACAAAGTCTGGTTAGGGGGCTAAAATCCCCCTAAGACCCCTGATATATGGTAAGTACAGAATGTGATAAATCCATCTGTACTTATTACAATTTGTATCACAGCCACTTAGACTGTTATTACAAATTGGGATATGGATTTGCGTAGGTAATACAGTTTGTAACACTGTTTTTCATCCACGAATCCAGACATTTATAACAATTTCAAGCAGCTACAACCATTAAAAGCTGTCCAGAAAACTGAGTGCCGAAGTTGGAAGTTCATTATCCCCATCCACTTCTGGCAAAACTCCCATTTTGGGAACCACTGCTTCTTCAGGAATTACTGCGCTTTTCAGCTCTGCTGATGTTACTACTGCCTGCGTTCCCACAGAAATCCCACCAGCTACCACTGCCTTAAGAACTTCATTCACTGCTTTTGATACTGCAAGCTCTACTGCTTTTTCAAGCGATTCCATAATAGATTCCGATTCACTTTTAACGATCTCTTTGATTTCATACTGAGCCGACTGAACGAAATCTCTTCGTAATAATTCCAACCGTTTCTTTTCATCATCAAAATCAAGTTCTTCTCTGGCATATTTAGTCAACACCCATTTGATGAACTTACTTCGATCTCCAAACAATCCTTTCCTTGGTTCTTCTTCCATGGATAGTAACAAACCCCAGACCAGAGAATCTTCCTCATGATTTAGATTCAAACGAAAAGTAACGGTTTGAGACATATCCGTGTTACTCATGCAACCACCTGTCAACTTTCTGCATTGCCAGATATTCATAACCAATCGCATTTGCCTTTACATCTTCCTGATAGCAGATATTTGCTCCTCTGATTCGTCCAAAGAGTTTCATAACAGTAGCCCCACCGCCAACATATACAATCGGTGTGAGTTCTGGATCGAATCCATTTTCCTTCAACTGAGCTTCTACATTTTCAGCAAAGATATAAAGTTGATCCTGCACAATCTCTGTAATCTCTTTCGGAAGGTTGGATGTTCCAGTCATCATCACGTCCTGAATATCACTTTCATCCAGGTAACGATTCTTTCTCCGAAATACTGCCTTATTGACATTCGCCATACAATTGATTAATGCTTCTGGAATCGTGATACACTCTCGCTCCACTGGTACATAATTCTTGTTGTGTATAATATCAATCGTCTTGGAGCCAATATCTACGATGAGCTGATTTGGTGCCAACTTTCCTAAAATATTTGCTACCGCAGCATAACACTGTGGGTATAATAAAACCTCTTGAATCTTGATAAGATATGTTTTCCCTTCATATACAAAGGTTACAACTCCTCGTTTCAGATAATTGCTAAAGCTAACTTTTTCTTCTCCAAATCTGGTAAACGGAAGTCCCGCTGCAACTACTATCTTTACTCCATCTTCATCATATGCTCCATAATATTCCATTTCTTTTGCAATTGCTGCATATGTGAGCAATAGATAATCTTCATCTTCTATTTTGGTGTTTTTCATCGGAAGTCTGCCTTCTCCGATTTTATAAAAAGTGTCTTTGCACTCCATTGTCTTTGCTTCCAATGTTGCTTCTGTGCCAATTTCTTCAACCCCATTGTCAAATATAAAATGTGGTGTCTTGATTGTTGAAAATCCATGGTCAATGGCACATAATAAAATGTTTTGTTCTTTAAAATACATAAATCGTCCTCCTGCCGTTACGGCTTCAATAAATTGTGTCATGCACCTCGATTCGTTTCACTTCATCTCGGTCACGGACTTCGTCCTATATCAGATTCCATAAGAATATGTGTTATAGTGCTAGCACATAACACAATTCCTATTTCTCTGCTTCATGACTCATTGTCAACGTGCAAACATATTTTCTGATTGCAACAGCCAGAGCACTCAGCTATACTGTATTTGCGAGATACAAGTAGCAGGCTTTGGCTTGTTACAATCAAGTCCTTTCCTAATCGGTAAGGGCTTTTTCTTTTGTCTGGTAATTACTTTCTTCGGCTACCACCAGCTGTTTTCTTTCTAAATCCTCAGCTGGATTGTAGTAGTCTGCATATCCGTAAATCTTCTGTTCAAAGTACTTACGAGGGCATCTACCACGAATGATCAAAAATCCCTTAGCCGCAAGCTCTCTGTTATAAGATTTAATAATCGCATATGCCTTTGTCTTCCCAATGCTTAGTACTTCACGTACTTCTTCTACATCAATAAACGCTTCTTTACTACCTACCATAAAACTCCTCCTTCTTTTATAATAGAATTTAAAATACGTACTTCAATTTCAAAAATCAATTTATCACGCATTTATAGTTCGTGTTATTATAATATTATCTTTTTCACGTACTGTCAATAGATATTTTTCAAAACATGCACTTGTAATTCGTGTTTTGTTGTGTTATAGTTTACACATAGTACATTTTTCATGTACTTTAAATACGGTTTTATGAAAGCTTTTATGAAAGGTAAGGTGATAGAAATGTCTTCTGATGCTTACAAAATGCAACAATTTTCTGCCACAGATATAGGCAAATGCATACAAGCAACACGTAAGGATAAAAAGGTCAGTCAAAAAGAACTCGCTGACAGATTAAATAAATCGGAACGAACGATTCAAAAATATGAGGCTGGCGAAATTGATTTTTCTGTTTCTACAATAAAAGAAATTGCTAATGAACTCGATATTCCCTGGCAAGAGCTACTAGGCATTGAGACTCCTACCATTTCTCTTGTAGATAGAAATGATCCTGATCGTTACTATAAATTCGATACATTAGGTGATGTAATCAATGCACTATTTGAAATCACCAAAATCAAAGACTTATCCTTTGGTATTTCTAATACAAAACCACCAGAAGATCCCAATTGGATTTCTTCTCTGACTGTTGATGGCAAGGCAGATGCAAAATACAATACTGATTTATGCTTATTCATGGAAAATTGGATGAATAAATTGAAGCTTGTTCAATCTCAAAGAATGACAGAAGAAAATTTCTCCGATTGGAAAAAAGAAATGATAGCTTATTATTCCGATACTTATTTTTCAAATATGTCAGCTCAGATTATGAAAGAGAAACGAGAGCGAGAAGGCAAAAAAGATACTTCTATGAAAAAAATTCACATAGTAAAAGTGGATAATGAGAATTAAGATTTGAGAAATAAAAAAGCTCCAGTGCGCTAACACCAGAGCTGAAGTGATCTAACCTAAACGGCTATTATAATCACCCTAGACAAGTAGATTATATCATAGCCTTTAGATAAATGCATTGCAAAACTGATGTTCTGTCAGTCCGCAAACACTACACAATTAGATAAAGGAGATAATTTTTATGCCAGCTTACAAAGACAACAAAACTGGTAAATGGTACGCCAAGTTCTATTACAAGGACTGGCAAGGTAACAACAGACAAAAGTGGAAACGAGGCTTCGCCACTAAAAAGGAAGCACTTGCATTCGAACGAGACTTTCTGGAAAAGCAATCAGCCAATCCTGATATGACCTTCCAAGCTCTATATGAGATTTATATTGAAGATATGTCAGGCAGATTGAAAGAAAGCAGTATCCAGCACAAGAAGAATATTTACGAGACAAAGATTCTTCCCTTCTTTGGCAAAATGCCAATCAATGAGATTAAGGCAACGGACATACGAAGATGGCAGACACAGATTATGCGAGACTCTCATGAGTACAAAGACACATATCTTAAATCCATCAATAATCAGCTTAGCTGCATTATGAATTATGCCAAACGCTTTTATGACCTTAATACTGATCCTTGCGGCAAAGCAGGAAGCATGGGAAAGAGCAATGCCGAAGAAATGGAATTTTGGACACTGGATGAATTTCTTGCTTTCCGAGACGCAATCAAAGATAAGCCAGTATCGTATATGTGTTTTGAAATTCTATATTGGACTGGTATCCGAGAAGGTGAATTGCTTGCTCTAACAGCGGAAGACATTAATCTTACTGAAAAGAGTATTCGTGTCAACAAGACCTACTCCCGAAGCAAAGGAAAAGATGTTATTACTACTCCAAAGACCAAGAAAAGCAAACGTACCGTTCCTATTCCAGCCTTTCTATTTCAGGAAGTAAAGGACTATATGGACAGACAGTATATGCTTAATCCAAAGAGCAGATTATTTCCTTTCACCAAATCATTTCTTGCACATGAAATGAAACGAGGTTCCAAAGCTTCTGGTGTAAAGAAAATACGAATTCACGACGTTAGACACTCGCACGCTTCCCTTCTTATCAATGAGGGCTACGATGCACTTGTGATTGCTGACCGATTGGGACATGAGAAAGTATCCACAACACTGAACACTTACTCGCACATGTTTCCACACAAACAGAAAGAATTGGTTGATAATCTTCAAAATCTAGGTGAGAAAGCAATTCCTACCCCACCTTCACCAGATGATATCTTTTCACTGGACATTTTTGAAGATACTATGGATGACACAGCAACATCTAATTTCCCACCAACACCAATTGGTCCAGTTCCAATAGAAAAGACACCTGGGAAAGTAATCCAAATGCCAATTCGAAACATTGTTTAATATCAACTTTAATATCAGCCATGTAATAAAATCATGCGCTGTATTGTCACTAAATTCTACTATAAGCCACATAAGAACTAAGAAAAAGGATAGTTGCGGTTAGTAGCAAAGTAGTAGCAGAGACAAAAGAAAAGTCCGGGAATACCCTATTTATAAGGCTTCCCAGACTCGTTGCTGTTATTCAAACTCTATCGTTCCAGGTGGTTTTCCCGTCAGATCATAAAATACTCTATTTACATGCGAGACTTCATTTACGATTCTGCTGGTTACCTTTTGTAGTACTTCCCATGGGATTTCAGCACTTTCGGCTGTCATAAAGTCTATTGTGTTGACTGCTCTTAGTGCTACGGCGTAATCGTAAGTTCTTTCGTCTCCCATAACACCGACGGAACGCATATTTGTTAGTGCTGCAAAGTACTGGCCTATATTTCGTTCGATCCCTGATTTGGCGATTTCTTCGCGATAAATTGCATCGGCTTCCTGCACGATTTTGACTTTTTCAGCAGTCACTTCCCCTATGATTCGAATTCCGAGTCCGGGACCAGGAAATGGTTGTCTGAACACGAGATGCTCTGGAATATTGAGTTCGAGTCCTGCCTTTCGGACCTCGTCTTTAAAGAGATCTCGTAGTGGTTCGATAATTTCTTTAAAATCCACGTAATCTGGTAGTCCGCCCACATTATGATGTGATTTGATTACTGCGGATTCTCCGCCGAGACCACTTTCCACTACATCTGGATAGATGGTTCCTTGTACAAGAAAATCTACCTTACCGATTTTTTTTGCTTCTCTTTCAAATACACGAATAAATTCTTCGCCGATAATCTTACGCTTCTTTTCTGGTTCCGATACGCCTTCCAGTTTAGCATAAAACTGTTCCTGTGCATTTACGCGAATGAAATTAAGCTTGTAAGAACCGTTTGGACCAAATACTTCCTCTACCTCATCGCCTTCATTTTTACGTAGCAGTCCATGATCTACAAATACGCACGTAAGCTGACTTCCTACTGCTTTAGATAATAAAACTGCAGCTACCGATGAGTCTACGCCGCCAGATAGTGCACATAGCACTTTACCGTCACCTACTTTATCACGAATCGACTTGATTGTATCTTCCACAAAAGAATCCATGCGCCAGTCGCCAGCACATTTACAAACCTTCGTTAAAAAATTATGAATTATCTTTGTGCCCTCCTGTGTATGTAGTACCTCAGGATGGAACTGGATTGCATATAGTTTTTCATTTTTCTTTTCTGCTGCGGCAACTGGACAGTTTGCAGTATGCGCTGTGATCTCAAATCCAGGCACTGCTTGTGAAATGTAATCAAAATGGCTCATCCAACAGATGGTAGTCGGACTTACGTTTTCAAAAAGCAAAGAAGATATATCAACCATAACTTCTGTTTTACCATATTCACGAACAGGCGCTTTTTCTACTTTTCCGCCCAGCAGAAGCATCATCAGCTGTGCCCCATAGCAAAGTCCCAATACTGGTATCCCCAGCTCAAAAAGCTCCTTTGTATAAGTTGGCGCCGTTTCTTCGTAGCAACTATTAGGTCCTCCCGTCAGGATGATTCCTTTAGGATTCATTTCTTTAATTTTTTCGATGTCAGTCTTATAGGAATAAATCTCGCAATATACATTGCACTCTCTGACACGTCTCGCAACCAATTGGTTGTATTGACCACCGAAATCCAGTACAATAACCAGTTCTCGTTTCATTATTTTGTCTCCTTATTTGCTTTCCATCTTAGCTTTTCTTTTTCATAATCTCTATCATACACGAATGACAATTACCTGTCCATATTCTCTTGTCGCTATATTTCTCTACCTGCACTAGCCTGATAACATGTCATCCATTTACCGCTCCTATACCTCTTTACGAAAAAGACTGCTCTCATTACCCAGTCTATCGTCATCGCAATCCACACACCGAATACACCCATACCATAATACTCACCCAGCACATAACTCATACCAATCCTGCATACACCCATTGAGACGATTGCTATAATCATCGTATAACGTACATCATTGGCTGCCCGCAGCGTATTTGGCAAGGCAAAGGCTAACGGCCATAATGTTGCTGCACAAACGCCATGATATCTTACAATCATTACCGTCGCTTCAGCAGCTTCTTCTGACAGATGAAACATTTTTACCATCCATGGGCATCCAATAAAGAAAATGGTACTTATGATTACTGTCAGTATATACATCCATTTCATCAATAACTTAGTATAATATTGTGCCTGTTTATAATCACCGGCACCTACGCATTGTGCTGCTACAGATAGAATTGCCAGATTGATTGCCATACCTGGCAAGATCTGAAACATAGCTAATGTTCCAGAGATTGCATTTGCTGCAATTGCAAAAGTTCCAAAGGTCGCAACCAAGCTCAGTACTATTATTTTTCCTAATTGAAATAAACTGTTTTCGATTCCATTTGGAATACCAATATAAAGAATCTTTTTAATCATATTCAAATTTAGGTGCAGGTCTATTTTTCTATTTAGATGAATCTGCCGTTTCTGGTCCATCAGCATGATGGTAATGATAACCGCGGCAATGCACCTCGCAACTAATGTTGATATTGCGGCTCCTGCAACACCCATTGAAAATCCATATATCAATAATGCATTTCCACATAGATTTACCAGGTTCATCAGTAATGCTGTCCACATTGTAATCTTAGAATTTCCCATAGCTCTGAATAAAGCTGCACAGCCATTGTATACAGCAAGTGCTGGAAAGGATAATGTCGTAATCAATAAATATATTTTTGCACTGGCATAAACCCCGTCTTCTATTTGTCCAAAGACTGTTGTCAATATGAAATCATGTGTCAAAAGAAATGTGATACTTATTATGACTGCAATGAGACCAGAAAATAGCACCAGCTGATTTGCAGTTTTGTTTGCGCTTTTCTCATTTTTCGAGCCAAGGTATTGTCCTGCTACAACAGCACCACCTGTAGCAA